>Ga0272440_1000016_pt1 | contig 165479 bp, 126 predicted proteins | sample SSMMMBAug17_FD_192440 | JGI IMG/M metagenome (GOLD analysis project Ga0272440, IMG submission 192440) | Marine sediment archaeal communities from Little Sippewissett salt marsh, Falmouth, MA, United States - SSM-MMB-Aug17 | ecosystem: Environmental > Aquatic > Marine > Wetlands > Sediment ... | reverse complement strand
ATTTGTTTTCCAACTGGTATATAAGGCATCGGTTAATAGTCTCATTTGTCTTTCAGAAAAAATACTGTCCACGGGTTCATCATCCTCCGTAACCAGACTGTCATAGTCGTACTCAATTTTCTGTTTTACAACAAATCCAAATTGATTTGTATATTCCCTCACACAGGGAGACTTTTCATCATAAAAGGATTTTGTTTCATATGTAACTGGTGTTTCATACATTGAATATTCCTTTTTAAACATTTCTTGAAAACCGAATCATAAAGATTATAACCAATTCCAAACGTTCTTACAATAAATATTTTCATTCTTATTGTAAGATGTCCTCCATTATATTAACTGCATATTTTGATAACTTTACTTGCAACCCTGTCCGCCAGTGCCATAACAGTTAAATAAGGATTGACATGTGCACTGTTTGGAAAAAGACTGGCATCAGCAACAAACAACCAGGGAACCCCGTGTACCTGACCCCATGAATTGGTTACAGAAGTGTCAGAGTTTTTTCCCATTGCGCACCCACCCTGCGGATGTGCTGATGACACGGGTGTTTTTATTGGAATGAAATGCTTTTTGTGAATTAATTGTTCTAACTGTTTCTGTTGATCTCGATGAATTACAGGTGACGAAGCACACGGGATGATTGCAAGTTCACACCCTGCTTCAAAGAATAAACGAGCTGCATGTATTTGCGCGTGACATAGAGATTTAATAACGCTGGTAGCTATCTGATAATGAACCTGTACGTTGCCCTTTCTGTCAATAGTAATTCTATTTTCTGGCCTGATGGTATCATGATTTAATATCAAAACAGTCATCAACTGATTGTATTTCGACATAATTTCGGACAGTTGTTCCCCCCATAACCCCATATGTCGCGTTGATACAAATGGATAATAAAATGCGGTTTCAATGTAATAATTATGTGAATCTGTGAATTGATCCGTATAAAATGTTTTAGGAAAACCACGATAGTTCACAATCGGTTTTGGATAAAGCCCATATAATGTCATGGCAGGATGAAGGGTTATATCACGACCGATTCTGGGTAAATGTTGTTGAAATCCTGATTTCAACAACAGCCCTGAAGTTCCTGGAGATCCAGCAGCAAGAATAATGATATCTGAATGAATGGTTATCTTCCCCGGTTGCCACATACCTTCCAATGTTCCAGGGGGGGCTTTATGAATTTTTGCATGGATTGTTTTTTCGGACAAATGAACAACTTCACAATTGGGAATCAGGTCGATACCGCTTTTAATTGCTTTTGGCAATTGAACTTCCAGGGTTCCCTGTTTACTACCAGAACTACAACCCAGATTGCAAAAACCAAGCTTTTCACAATTTTTAACATTTAAGGGAATTTTTTTTACCGGCCAGCCAAGTCTTTCACATCCCTGTTTAAAGAGTCTATTATTATCATTTACCATTTTTTCAGAAGGCTCAATCACATGGATGTCTTGTTCAATTTGATCAAATCGTGGGTATAGATCTGCCATTGAAAGGTCAGGAACATTCCATTCCTGTAGAACAGGCTCTGGCAATCGAAATGATACACCTGTATACATGAGTGTACTTCCACCAACCCCTTGTCCGGCTGCAATTGTAATTTCTCCACTTTTTACTGGCCATGCTCCATTAAAGCGGAAAAGACGCATCATTTCAATTTCACGTTGTGTAAAAAAGGAATGGGAAAAATGGGGTCCCTGTTCAAGAATGGCTATTTTAAGCCCTTTTTCCCTCAGCGGAATCAGTGATTGGGCGACAGTGCCTCCTCCAGCACCAGATCCAATGATAACAATATCATAATGTTTTTTCATGAACGTACCTTTAATTTTTCCTGACAAAGCTTTCGGATAACATCATCTGGAGCAGGCGTGTCATAAAAAACAGGTCCATGATATTTAATTGCCGACCAATTTGTGTCACGCGTAAAATATCCCATACAGATATAGCTTTTCACTCCCATAAATCCCATTCGAAAAGCCTTGATGGGGGATGATTCCATCCATTTCAACTGCCTGATTTGGTCGTTGTATGATAATTTATGAAAAGGCCGTCCGCCAAAAAAAATGCCCAAAAGATAAACAATACTGATGAATATTAAAAATTGAAATTGTAATGCGCCTGGCATTTGATCTATTGCCCAGTCAACGACAGCTGCTGTTTCGAGTGTTCCTCCATTTGACAGCCCTTCATGTGCCGGGACAATACAATTTGCAGCAGCCAGAATCGTTTTTAAACGATGTCCTTTAATATGTTTACAATGATACATCAGCCCTACCGATTAGCTCAAACAAACAATTATATAAGAATTTACCTTGTAAATGAATTAACATGGTTACGATTTTAATAATTCTTTTAATTTCTTGCAAATTATTTCTGACCATATTTGATGCCCTTTTTTTGATAAATGAATACTATCATGATAGCATTCATTTATTCCTTCGTTAGTTAGCTTATGATTTGAATTAATTGCATCCAGTATATAATTAACATTTAGTTGATGATTTGATATTGTTTGTTTTATTAATTGATCAATAGAATCTTTGTTTAAAAGTTGATTCTTTGAAGGGGTTATAAAAACGATATGATTATATCCTTTTTCATGTAAAAAAGTATCCATTTGTTTCAGCTTTCGTACAGCCTTATCAACAACAATTTGATTTGTTTTTTCATTTGATATGCTCTGCCAGTTAAGATATCTTTTGTTGTTTTGCTTATAACAAAAAAAATGCCATAATTCTTTAATTGCATATTTGGGAGATATATTATAGAAAGGCAGTCCCTGTAACCTGGTTAATCCTCTATAAAAATCACATTCTGGAAAAACTGAAACATATACCTTTGCTGGTGTAAACTTCGATTCAACTATAAGTCCAAAGACGTTTTCAACCCCCCATGCATTTACACCAGCATTTCCACTAATATAATTACCATTAAGCTTTTTTACTGAAAGATATGAAAATAATTCAGAATTATCTATATATGATCCACCATAAGTTACAGAATCCCCTAAAAATAATATTTTATTATGCTTAATACCATCCCAATTAGACTCAGATCTGAGGGATAAATTATTAAATGATATTCTTGATCCCCAGAAACGTCTATATTCCTTATTAGGCAATGGTCTATATCCATAAATTGGATTTGAGTTATATAAAACAGGTCTACCTAATCCAATTAGCTTATAAAGAAGGATGTCAGTTATTATAAATATTATGATGAAGCAAACTACTATTATTGATGTAATGGTAATAATAGCTATTTTTTTATTTTTCTCAAAGAAATTCATATTATTTGCGCATAGGTCTACAAGTTTTGGTATTTTCATTATCTAAAAAAACACCAAAACTTGTAGACCTATGCGTTTTATTCTAACAGATTTTTATATAAATTCAATCGTTGATCAGGGCGTCAAAATAATTTCAATGCGCCGATTTTGCATCCGACCTTCGGGTGTATCATTGGTATCTACTGGACGATAATAACTATACGCAGAAATACATAATCTGACAGGATCAATTCCGCCTTCAAGTGCAAAAAAACGAACAACTGAAATAGCACGTGCCGCAGAAAGCTCCCAGTTTGAAGGAAATATTTTTTTGATGGGGCCTTCAGCTATGGGAATATTATCTGTATGCCCTTCAACACGGATCGTATTATAGTTTTGTGTCTGATTGCGCAGCGATTCTGCAATTTGAAGCAAGGCTTCTTTTCCCTTTATATTGATCGTCGCACTGCCAGAATTAAACAATATCTTATCAACAAAGGTTAACTTGAGCTTACCTTCCATCTCTTCCAGCTTGATTTCCTGAGAGGCAATTTGCTCTTTTAAGGAATGCTCAATCTGCTTTTTGGTTTCATTGACCCGGGCAATTACTTTTTTCTGTGTTTTGATGATAGTTTTTTTGAGATGCAAATCCTGCTTCAATTGCATTACATTATCCTTGACATTATCAAGCTGGTTGTTTAATTGCAGTTTTTCGGTCTCAAGTTTACGTTTTTCAAGCTCCAGACCAGATATATTGGTTTTACTTTTGTGCAATTCTACTTCAAGCCGCTCGATTTGTTTTTTAAATTCAGATAGCTGTTCATTACTTTGTGCAACATGGTTTTGATAATCTTTTTCCAGCTCAATGTACGAAGAGTTTGTAACACATCCTGAATGGATGATACAGATTGTCATGAAACATAACAGGGTATAAACAGTTTTATTCATGGTATTGTCCTCCAAAAATTTTATGTCTAAAGTGTTAAATTAATAATCGGCCATTTTCCATAATCGTTTTATCATCCAGTGTAATTGTTGGCGATATAACAATTGTATCAATATGTAACACACTTTCATTGGTTCCGCCCGGGTAACTGGTATTATCTCCAAAAGCAATATGACAGGTTCCAAGTACTTTTTCATCCTCAAGGAGATTACCAGTAATACGCGCATTGGGATTTGTACCAATGGCAAATTCCGCAATAAATCGGGCATTGGCATTGCCATCTTGTTTTTCTGAATTTTCAATCATTTGAGAAAAGCGTATGCCAGATTCAGATTTTTCAATGTCAACAATATGTCCATCCTTAATGGATATCCATGCTGGTTCGGTAATTGTATTCCCACAGCGATCAACAACCAGCTTCCCATTCGCATTTTTCGGGGCCAGTTCGCTTTCTCCATCAGGTAAGTTAGAAAAAGAACCCGGCGTTATTATTTTGCCGATGGATTGTACCGGCATATTTCCCAATTCAACAGTTAAGTCAGTTCCTGATGGTGATGTTATTTTCGCAACCTTATGTGATGCCAGCGCATCATAAACTCGCGCTGAAATATTGGCAATTTCATCATAATCAGCACTCAAACCGCGTATAAATGATTCTTTTGTGATTCCTGGTAATGTTGCAATGCGAGTTTGATAATGCTTACACGCATCTCGCCTCGCACGTGTATGAGAAATACTTTTTAGGGTGGGGGCAACAACAACATCTACATTTTTTAAGGCTTCTGCAACCCATTCAGGGGGTTCTTCACCATTAATCTTACCTGTCGGATAGACAAGCCATCGGCAATCCGTTGCAATTTTAAGCCCGGCAGAAAACAATGCCTGCGCAATGTCAGTTGTTTCGATATTTGAAACGATCAGGATACGTTCATCGGGTTTTATTGCCATACATTGTTTCATTACCGTTGATGCTGCATCCATCAATTTTGATTGTAAAGACATTTTATACTCTTATTCTCTGTTTTTTCATGCATTCTCGTCCTTCACAAATATCCTCAAAAAGTTAAAAAAGCAGAAAACCAGCCATTTTTCGGATAAAAATTATTCGACATGGCATCCATAAATGTGCCATCCATGAATTGATTCACAAACGCATTCGGGGATGGCGCGAAATAAAATAAAATAGCAATTATTCCATAAAGATAAACATAATAATGCCAGTTGTCCAGACTTATCAGCTTGCATGCGCTGCCAAATGTCCATTTAATGCGCGCTGAAGAAAATTCAATACTATAAATTTCATCAAGCACCAGATGACTGAGATACCCCACAATTACAAAAAAAATACTTAACCATGAATACATTGGCGACAGGTGAAACAGCTTTTCACAGATAATACCAACGATTAATCCAGATGCCAATGCAGCCGGTATAGAATGAAAAAGGCCGCGATGAACCGTATACCATGTAAATATTTGAAAAATACCATATCTAACAATTGAAAATACCGCACCCCAAATAAACATCATTTCAAGAATAGACAACTTGCCAATTCGAAGAAATAATACAAGAAATGCCAGCATTACCCCTAAAAAATTAAAAAAATTTTTTAATGCTGTGGATGTATCAGAATCAATATCAGGCAACGTGCCGCTAAAAGTCCCCAGACAAAATAAATATACAAAGCCCTGAGGTCCAATTGTACCGGCACCATAAAATACAGTGGCAGATATCATGCTGACAACTGATGCTGTTCCTAAATGGGTATTAAAATCCGCCATGATTGAAGCTTGGAGCTACCGGGTTTTTTGCTTGAACTGTTTGAGTTGATCAATTTTGCGTTTCATCATTAAAAGATCTATCCAGCGGTGCATTATCTGAGGCAATGCATTGACCGGTAATTGATTTTCTGAAAGTTCCGGCATTGGACCAGGGATTTTCATTTCCATATTACCTGCAACAGCACTCTCGTTTATATCGGTCATGACCATAATTTGATCCAGAACAGCGGGATCAAATTGTTGAATTGCTTGCTCCTGCTGAGTTTCATCAAACTCATCAAGGACAGTATCAAGAAGCATCCCATCCTGATTATCTGCAAGCCCCTGATCAAGTGCTTCCCTGTAATCGGTTGATGATTTCGGTGTTGATTGGCTAATTTGTTCATCCAATGCTGATACTTTTGAAATAAAATCGTTCCGATCCGGGTGTTGTTGTTGTAATAGTGTATAGACTTCTTTTGCTTTATCTAAAACGCCGTGTTCTTCATACAATTTGGCGAGTGTTTCTGTTACGATGATATCACTCATTGTTTTCTCCTTGAAAACTTGATAATTTTCTCGTTTTCACGAATCATCCCGAGTTCCGTGCGGGCAATTCGTTCAACAAATTTTGGGTCATGTTTCAGACGTTCAATTAATCGATGCAAATTTACATTTTCCTGTTCCAGGGATTGGGTATAACGATCCAGCTGTCGATATTTTGACTGAAGTTCATTCAACTCAATCAAGCCCTGATCTCCCCAAATAATAAAAAATAAAAAAAAACTCAAGAAAAGAAAAATAAACCAAATTCCTATACGATTTAATTGAAACATTGATTTGTCCTGCATTTTTTGAGGATGTTCCCTCGACACTTTCCTTTAACAACCTTAAATTTTGTTTTATGTTACCATGACTGCTAAAATTTTCAAGGGAAATATATTTTTTATGATATAATTATGAATAACTACTTGCATCTTTCCATTATACATGATAGTAATTTAAGGTTAAGTTGATTCACAAAAAATCAATTTATTTCTGAAAATACACACGCACCATAATACAGCTTTCAGGTGCTTTATATTAAAGTTTGATTGCTGAAATGCAATACAAGTATTGCACAATGGCGCGGCGGAAAAAACCAAAAAGGAGTTTTAGAAATTTATGGCTTATGTAACAATGAAGGAATTGTTAGAATCAGGTGTCCATTTCGGGCATCAAACCAAACGATGGAACCCGAAAATGAAGCCTTATATTTTTGGGGCACGTAATGGTATTTATATCATTGATCTTCAAAAAACTGTTCGAATGTTTCGTACAGCTTATGACTTTATCGTCAATACAGCGGCACAAGGACGCAGTATCTTGTTTGTCGGAACAAAAAAACAATCTCGTGATGCCATATATGAAGAAGCCAATCGATGTGAAATGTATTATGTTCATAATCGATGGTTGGGCGGCATGTTGACCAATTATATTACGATCAAAAAAGGTATTGATCGGTTGAACTATCTGAATGATATTAAAAACGATGGCACCATTAACATGTTCCCCAAAAAAGAACGACTGAAAATGGAAAAAGAACGTGTTAAACTGGATAACAATCTCGGTGGTATTCGGGGTATGAAACAAATCCCCGGGGCAGTTTTTGTTGTAGACCCCAAAAATGAAGCCATTGCTGTTCGTGAAGCAATAAAGCTCAATATTCCTGTCGTGAGTATTGTTGATACCAACTGTGATCCGGACCCAATCAATTATCCAATTCCTGGAAATGATGATGCGATTCGTGCTATTCGGCTTATTACATCAAAAATTGCTGATGCCTGCATTGAAGGGCGCGAAAAATTCGATGAAAAACAACAGGCAGAATCAGATAAAGAAAAAACTGCGTCTCCAAAAAGTAAAAAGGTGAAAGATTCCAAAAAGCAAAAAGAGAAATCAAAATCGGATAAACCCTTACAGGAAAATACTATTGAAGGGCCTGATGGTTCCATTGTTGAAGTAATCAAACGAAAACCGGATAATACAGCAGTACCAGAAACGCCCCAGGACGCGGAAAAGACTGAAACGTCTGTACAGGAAGAAAAATAATGGCGATATTGAGCCGTTAATATAAAGAAAAATACATTCAACGTTGATTTTTAACTCGGGGTTGAATGTTAATGATATACAGGAGAAAAAAATGGCAACAATTACAGCAGATATGGTGAAACAGCTTAGAGAAACCACAAGTGCAGGCATTATGGATTGTAAATCTGCACTAAAAGAATGTGATGGTGATATGACTAAAGCTGTTGAATTTTTAAGAAAAAAAGGACTTGCAACCGCCAAAAAACGAGCCAATCGGGAAACCAAGGAAGGGCTTGTTTGTCCTTATATTCACATGGGCGGCAAACTTGGCGTTTTGGTTGAAGTCAACTGCGAAACCGATTTTGTGGCTAAAACCGATGATTTTGCAGAATTTGCAAAAAATATAGCAATGCACATTGCTGCCGCAAATCCACTTGGCGTAACGTCTGATGACATCTCTGAAGATGTTGTTGAAAAAGAAAAAGAAATTTTTCGTGCCCAGGCATTGGAAACTGGTAAGCCGGAAAAAGTGGTTGAAAAAATTGTTGAAGGCAAGGTCAAAAAATTTTACGAGGAAAGCTGCCTGATGAATCAACAATATGTCAAGGACACAAGTCTGACAATCACCGACTATTTAAATGACGTTATTGCAAAAACCGGCGAAAAAATTACAATTCGTCGTTTTGTTCGATATCAGATAGGAGGATAGCACGTGACAACCAAATATCATCGTGTTGTCGTGAAGCTGAGTGGTGAAGCACTTATGGGTGATTTATCCTTTGGTATCAGTCCGAAAATGTTGGATTACGTTGCTGAGGAAATCAAGACAGTATACCAGCGTAATGTTCAGATTGCGCTGGTTGTTGGAGGCGGTAACATTTTTCGCGGCGTGAAAGCCGGGGCTTTTGGCATGGATAGAACATCTGCCGATCATATGGGGATGCTCGCCACAGTAATGAATAGCCTTGCTTTGCAGGATATTCTGCAAGGCAAAGATGTTCCAACGCGCGTGCAAACTGCCATTCATATGCCTGAAATTGCTGAACCTTATATTCTCACGAAAGCCATTCGGCATCTTGAAAAAGAAAGGGTTGTTATATTTGCTGCTGGTACCGGGAATCCATACTTTACAACAGATACTGCCGCAGTACTTCGAGCAAAAGAAATCCAGGCGGAAATTTTGATAAAAGCAACAAAAGTAAACGGTATATATGATCGTGATCCAGAGAAAGATCAGCATGCGAAAAGAATCGATAAAATAACTTACAAGGAAGTGATTGAACGAGAACTCCGGGTGATGGATTTGACAGCAATCTCCCTTGCAATGGATAATCAATTGCCCCTTGAAGTGTTAAGTTTAAAAGACAAAGACAATATCGATCATTTTATATGCGGTCAACAAGTTGGTACTTATATAGATAGTTGATCTCAGCCTTTTGACGTTCATTAATAATTGTGTTACGTGTTATTTGATATATAAACGGGTTTGTTATGAAATATTATTCTTCAATTCATTAACAAACCCGTATTAATTACTAAAAACATGCGAATAACCGCATAATCAGGAGGAAAAAATTATGTTGGATATGGTATATGAAGAAACTAAGGATAAAATGACGGAATCAAAAGAAGGTTTTACCAAAGAGTTGCAAAAAGTTCGTACCGGTCGAGCCTCTCTTTCTCTTCTGGATGGTATCCGGGTTGACTATTATGGTACACGAACACCTCTCAATCAAATGGCAACATTATCAGTTCCTGAAAGTCGCCTGATTACAATTCAACCTTGGGACGCATCTGTAATTGGTGATATTGAAAAAGCAATCTTAAAATCTGACCTGGGTGTAACGCCTGCCAATGATGGCAAAATTATCAGGCTGTCCATTCCACCACTGACAGAGGAACGTCGAAAAGAACTTGTTAAAAAAGTCAATAAAATGGGTGAAGAACGTAAAATTACAATCCGCAATATTCGACGTGAATCCAATGAAATGCTTAAAAAAATGAAAAAAGATGGCGACATTACTGAAGATGAAATGTTTAAAGGGCAGGATGAAGTTCAAAAAATTACAGATGAGTATATTGAAATAATTGATTCCCTTTGTAAAAAGAAAGAAGATGAAATACTTGAATTCTAAATTGTAAACAACGAGTTTTATAATGACCAAAAATACAGGCTTTCCCAGGCACGTTGCAATTATTATGGATGGCAACGGGCGGTGGGCGAAAAAACGAATGCGAAATAGAACTCAAGGACATGAGAAGGGCGCAGATACAGTCCGTACAATTACCCGGGTTTCTCGAAAGTTAGGCATTCCGGTATTGACGCTTTATGCGTTTTCTACAGAAAATTGGCAGCGATCCAAAACTGAAATTGCAGCACTCATGCACCTGCTGAAAAGATATCTGAAATCTGAAAAAAATGAAATGCTTGATAAGAATATTCGATTGATAACCATTGGTCAGACCCATCGATTACCCAATGATGTTCAAACTGTTCTTAGAGAGACAATTGATGCTACATTAAACAATGATGGTATGATCCTCAATCTGGCATTAAGCTATGGTGGACGATATGATATTGTCAATGCTGCAAAACAATGTGCAAAATTAGTTCAGGCCGGTAAATTAATGCCTGATGATATCACTGAAGATTATTTTCAGGACCAGCTATCAACAAAAAAGATTCCTGACCCTGATTTGCTCATTAGAACAAGCGGCGAAATGCGCATCAGCAACTTTTTACTATGGCAAATTGCTTATTCTGAACTATTTATCACCCCGACATTATGGCCAGATTTTACTGAAGACGAATATTTATCAATTTTGACAAATTATCAAAATCGAGAACGTCGGTTTGGTGCATGTAATTAATTAATTTGGGAATACCAGATAAGAATTGTTTGCGCATGCCTTAGCAAAAAAAACATAGGTATAAAAATGGATTATGATCTTATTATTATCGGCGGCGGCCCCGGCGGCCTGACTGCCGGAATATATGCGATGCGAGCAACCCTAAAAACGTTGCTCATCGAAAAAGGTGCTTTTGGCGGGCAAATGACCATGACCGATATGGTTGAAAATTATCCTGGATTTGACAGCATCAATGGATTTGATTTGTCTCAAAAATTTTTTGATCATGCAAAAAAATTTGAACTTGAGACAATTCAACAGGAAGTGGCATCCGTAAAATTGCTCGAATCCTCAAGCTATGAAGTTTTGCTCACCAAAGGAACCCGTTTTACGAGCCATGCGGTCATTCTGGCATGTGGCGGAAGCAGTCGAAACCTTGGCATTCCAGGTGAAAGCGAGCTTTATGGTCGTGGCGTTTCATACTGTGCGACTTGTGATGGCTTTTTCTACCGAAATAAAACAGTGGCGGTAGTTGGTGGCGGAGATACAGCAGTTGAGGAAGCCCTTTATCTGGCCAAACTGGCCAATAAAGTTTATTTGTTACACAGAAGAGATACGCTTCGTGCAGGCGCGATTCTCCAAAAAAGAATACTCTCTGAGCCAAAAGTCGAAATTTTATGGAATAGCATTCCTGTAGAAATAAAAGATAATGGTCAATCAGTAAATGGCATGGTTTTGAAAAATACAAAAACTGATGCCATCCAAAACCTTGATCTTGATGGTGTTTTTATCTTTATTGGATATATTCCAAATAACACCATTGTTCCACAAGAATTACAACGTACAGATGAAGGTTATCTTATCACTGATGATCGGTGCCGAACAAATATGGATGGACTCTATGCCATTGGGGATTTGCGAAAGAATTACGCCAAACAAATCGTGATTGCCGCTGCTGAGGGATGTATTGCTGCATTAGATGCTGCACAATTTATTGAACACCTTAAAAACAGCTCATGATGAAAAAAATTCTTCGCTATTTTGGTCTCGCACTGCTTGGCTTTTTGGCACCCATTATAATTATTTTATCTTTAATCTACTACTATGAAATTGGAATGGTTGAAATCGTTGCAACCAGTGAACAAGTTATATCAACACTCATAAACACATGGAATCTTTCCGATGATGTTGACGATTCAAATTTAAATCCCACAAAAAAAAATTGGGTTGGGCAGAAGCAATCCAAAAAAATGATTCATCTGTACTTTGCAGATCAAACAGATCAGTTTTTAAAAGTTGAAGATCGTGTTGTCGCGCATCCGGAGAGTCCATGTCAATTTGCACGGGTATTAATAAATGCATTATTTGAAGGTTCAAACAATAATTTGAACCCTGTTTTACCTGAAGGTAATTTTTTACGTTCAGTATATATAGAAAATGAGAGCCAAACCGCTTATATAGATCTCAAACAAATGATTATTGCTCACTTTCCCGGCGGCGTTACACAAGAATTATTAACCATATATGCCATTGTAAACACATTAACACTGAATATGCGTGAAGTGAAACAAGTCAAGATTATCATAGGTGGTCAGGAAGCGGATACGCTGAATGGGCATCTGGATATTCGTTATCCATTTACAACTAACATGTTGATAGTAAGATGAAAAAAAAGAAACACATTGATTGTTTAAGAAATATCGGTATCATCGCCCATATTGATGCGGGTAAAACTACAGTAACTGAACGAATTCTGTTCTATACAGGTCGTTCTCACAAGATGGGTGAAGTTCACGATGGCGAAGCAGTCATGGACTGGATGACCGATGAACAGGAACGTGGGATTACGATCACTTCAGCGGTAACAACATGCCAGTGGAACAATAAAGAAATTCAAATTATTGATACCCCCGGCCATGTTGATTTTACCATTGAAGTAGAAAGATCCCTGCGCGTACTTGATGGTGCAATTGGTGTATTTTGTGCAGTGGGGGGCGTTGAACCACAATCGGAAACAGTTTGGCATCAGGCGGATAAATACCACACTCCCAAAATTGCATTTATCAATAAAATGGATCGTCTCGGTGCCAATTTTTTCAACGTGATTGATATGATGAAAAAGCGCCTTCATGCCAATCCGCTGATTATACAATTGCCGGTTGGTGCTGAAGATAAATTTACCGGTATTATTGATTTAATTCATATGCAGCAAATCAGTTGGGACAATGATATTCTTGGCAGCACATACAATAGCAATCAAATCCAGGATGACATGATCGATCTTGCAAATGAATACAGGGAAAAAATGATCGAATGCCTTGCTGATATTGATGATACCATTATGGAAGCCTATCTTGCTGAAGAATCGATTTCCGGCGCAGACCTTATTGCAGCAGTACGTAAAGCAACGATTAGCCTGAAATGTGTGCCAGTCATGTGTGGTTCAGCCTTAAGAAACAAAGGAATTCAACCTTTACTGGATGGTATTGTTAATTATTTACCCTCACCTTATGATGTGCCCCCGCTTCATGGTTTTTCACCAAAAACCAATGATAAAATTCCATGTCCGCCTGATGAATCAGCATCGTTAACCGCACTGATTTTCAAAGTTTCCATGATTGAAGGCCGAAAGCTTTCATTTGTTCGCGTATACAGTGGCAAAATGGAAACCTCTCAGGATGTTTTCAATTCTGTTCAAAACAAAAAGGAAAAGCTTTCACGTATCCTGGATATGCATGCCAATAAACGCAAACGTATTCAAGAGGCGGGTCCTGGAAAAATTGTTGGTGTGGTGGGTTTAAAAGTTTCAGGCACCGGAGAAACCCTTTGTGCTCCGGAATATCCCATTTTACTCGAAAATATTGATAGTTATGAACCTGTTATTTCATCAGCAATTGAGCCAAAATCACATTCTGATGAAGATAAACTTGCGGATGTTCTTGAAAAACTGAGTATGGAAGATCCAACTTTTAAAACTTTTGAGGATGAAGAAACAGGCCAAACAATTATCTCCGGAATGGGTGAATTGCACCTCGAAGTTATGGTCAGCCGAATGGAACGTGAATTTAACACCCAGGTTCGCGTTGGCAAACCCCAGGTCATGTACAGGGAAAGTATTGAATCTGAAGTTGAGGTTGATGCAGTCTTTGAAAAAGATATCGGTGGTCAAATCCATTATGCAAAAACGCACTTGAAACTGATACCATTAAAACGTGGCACAGGAAACAGTTTTATATCCAGTATTTCTGATGACAAATTTCCTGAACCCTTTATCGCTGCCATTAAACTGGGCGTTACAGAATCACTGGAAAGTGGGGTTATCATGGGGTATCCGGTTCTTGATATTGGCGTAGAATTGCTGGATGCAATTATTAAGGAATCACAAAGCACTGAACTGGCTTTCAAGGTATCTGCTTCAATGGCCTGCAAGGAAGGTCTACAAAAAGCGCAGCCCTTTTTACTCGAACCGATTATGAAAGTTGAGATGATCGTGCCTGAAGACTTTATGGGTGATACAATTGGCGATATCAATTCCCGTAATGGTAAAATTTTAGATATTGTTCCGCGTAAAGGCATTCAAGTGATCAAAACCATTGTCCCATTATCTCAAATGTTTGGATATTCAACGTCTCTCAGGTCGAACACACAGGGTCGTGGTACATTTTCTATGCATTTTTCTCATTATGATAGAAGGCAGGAAAAAATGTCGGGGAATTGATTATTGAATAAAACTGATTCATAGAGGGTATAAATATACCCTCTACATTTTTTTAGAATTTAATGATACTCATGAGTACCCAGTTTGACTGTTTTACCTGTTTTCTTTTCAATAAACTGTGCCATTTCTTCTGCCGTTGCATAAGGACAGGCGGGTTTTGCATTAACCATGCATGAACTTAAATAAATTTCATCCGGATCAATACCTGTACTCTTAATTGCACACCCCACATTTGATGCTGTTGAACGACCAGGACATGAACATTTCACAAACGCAACAACCTGTGATTCTTCAGTAAATTTTCCATCACCAAGAGCAGCAGCTTTTAAACAACGCCATTCTCCCGGGCAACCATAGCCACTGTCCATATAGGCACCGCAGCCAATTATCATAATTTTTTTCATAATGACCTCCTTTTCTTAAATCTTTCCGGCATATACTCATAATAAGTTTGTAATGTCAAGAATTTTTTTGCTGAAGGGCACATGTTAATTGGCATTTCTACCGTGAGATTATCTTTTACTTCCATAAAATTTGAACAGAATACATATTTTGTAATACTTATTTTTTCGAAGCGAAAAATTGAAAAATCTACTTAAATTGTCAAATAATTGGTAATAAAAACATTGTCAATCGTACCATTTATCAATATATAATTAATATCTTTAGCGATTTTCTTTTTAATATCATCTCCAGATATATACTGTCTATTGTTTGACTCGAAAATACGTTTCAGAATCGCATATATGGCACCTCGAACAAAAGTTTTTCGATCCTGGATTTCTTTAAAAACTTTTTCATTCGACGTTTTAACAGAAACACTGATATCCACATATGTTTTTGTTTCAGCCTCTGGTAACAAGACGATAAACGAATTAAAATTCAGGGTCAGTTCAGGATACATGAGGGTGAGAGGTATGGCCGCACGATAGACAATGGGCTTTCTCCTGTTGGCCAGAGGGACTTGCGCCACTTCTTTCCTGGCTTTTTTATCAGTTTTGGTGAGAGATGCTGTTTCCGATTTTGTTTCTGTGGTATCTGTGGGTTGATCTGTTGACTCTACAGCGACTTCATCAGTCGTTTCAGTCAATTCATCAATTTCACTGGCAATTTTATAGCGATACAAAACCGGGGTATTTCTCAAATTGGGTGTTAATGGAGCAAGAGGATTGTTAATTGTTTTTCGAACTATTTTTATACTTTCAGTCAACCCCGACTCAATACTCACAGTATTCAATGTTAATTCAGTAACAGAACTGCTCGAATTAAGTGATAATTCCGTTAATGAAATCTGTGTATCAGAGATATTTGTTGTTAAAGATGGCTGGGCATTATTTGCTCCATAATTAGTCAATGAATATATTGTACCTGTTGATGAATATAGTGAGCCTGTTGATGTCAATAATTGTAGATCGGAGTTGGTTAACGATTGCTGGTTTACGCTTAATGTCATACTGGCAGGAAGCGTTGTGCTTAATGACATGGACGGAATTGTTTGTGGTATCGTTGTTGATGTTGTCGTTGTAACAATGGGAGCATGCCAGTTGTCTGCAACCATTTCGGATGATGTCCCATAGAAAACATAATAAACTCCCGCCAGACCACCAGTTATGATTATAATAAATAAAAACAGCAAAATAATAATTTTTTTTAATGATACCTGATCGTCAGCATCCTTTCTTTCAACAACTTCAACAGAATTATTAAAATCAGGGTCAATATCCACATATGGATCTGAATCGTTTGTATTTGTTTTATCTGCCATTATTCACTCCATCATAGAAATTATTCGAAATATGATTTTAATTTTACCCTTAGCTTGATCACGCATTGGGTATGGATTTGAGAGATACGAGACTCAGTTAATCCGAGTATATCACCTATTTCTTTTAATGTCAGCCCTTCATGATAATACAGAGCGATCACTTTTTGTTCTTTTTCAGACAGTTTTTTTATCCCATCAGCAACAACTTGTTTGGTTTCTGCGGTCAGGGTTTCGTCCTGAGGGGTGATGTGCGAAGGGATAAAATTGACATAGGATTCTTTGGAATCAGTAAAGCTCTGGTCTCTGATCGTTTCATCAAGGCTAAGCAAATCAACACTTCGTGCCTGATTCAGAAGGGTATAATAGTCTTCCATATTTATTTCAAGTGCTTGCGCTATTTCACCATCTTCAGCAGGTCTGCCAAGACTACGTTCAACCTTTTGAATACACCTTTCCATATCCTGAATTTTTTTCCTGACAGACCTGGGAATCCAATCTAAATTTCTTAACCCATCTAAAATAGATCCCCTTATTCTTACTTCAGCATAGGTTTTAAATTTCACATTTTTAGCTGGATCGAATTTGCTGATGGCATCAAGTAAGCCCATAGTGCCACAACTGATCAAGTCATCCAGGGAAACATTTGGAGGTACTCGCATGGATATTCGGCTTGCAATATATTTCACCAGTGGTGCATATTTGCGAACCATTACCTCGCGTTCTTCTTCCGAAAAGGCAGGTTCCTTTTTTTCCTTTTCATATTTATTGTTTGATACATTATTCATAACTGAAAATTCGATATAAACTTTTTCCAAAAAAAACTCAAGGTATTGACCTGAGAATTTTTATGGTTTTCATCCAGCATTTTTCTGGCCAACTGAATGAATTGTTTTCCAACCATACTTTTGGGATAACTTAAAACCACCGGCTTTTGTTTTCTTACTGATTTAAGAATATGCTCATCCTTTGAAATATATCCCAGATAGACCAGTTGAATATCACTTAAATAACGAGACAAATTACTGTGAAAATGGTTGAAAACAGCTTCAGCTTCACGTTGACTTCTGACCATATTCACGAGTAACTGAAAATCTTTTGTGCCGTACTCCTTATGCATAACTTTGATCAAGGCATAGGCATCTGTAATTGACGTTGGCTCAGGGGTGGATATAACAATTCGCTCCTCGGCTGCCATGTTCAAATATGTAATATTCGTACTGATCCCTGCGCCTGTGTCAATCAAAAAAATATCGACATCCTGATCAATTTCGTCAAATTCGTTTAGTAATAATAGCCTTTCACCTTCAGACAAATTCGATAATTTTTGAAGTCCTGATCCCCCTGGAATAATTTTTACATTTTCAGGGCCGGTTTCAATAATTTCGGCTAATGATTTTTGTCCGGATATCACATGTTGTATATGTGATTTTGATCGAATACCCATCAAAACATCAATATTGGCGAGTCCAAGATCACCATCAAAAATCATAACTTTTTTGTTCAGTTGACTGAAAGCAATTGCAAGATTTCCAACAACATTTGTTTTGCCAACGCCACCTTTTCCGCTGGTAACAGCAATTACCCTGGGACCCGAATCATTAAATCGCGCCCTGTCAGAATTTCTAAGTTCCCAAATATCCTGAGAATACTTATGAATCAAATTTCTCAAACCACTTGCCTGATCCACTTAACTCTCCTGAAGTTACTAAAAAATAAGTCGAAGTACATCCATTTTTGAAGGTGTCATAATGTCCTCTGGTACCCGTTGACCGGTTGTAATAAATGATATGGGCATTTTCTGGGTAATTAACTGATTAATAATAACACCTCGCTGTTGTGTTTCATCAGCTTTTGTAAAAATATAGGTACTATAATCCAATTTTTTAAAATTTTTTGCAACACGTGTCATTTCAGTTTCGTGCGTGCCGGCATTAATAAGCAAGTGTTTTGTTATTGGACGATTTGCAATCAGTTTTTGTAATTCCTGAATACGATCATAATCATAGTGACTTTGACCGGCTGTGTCGATCAAAATAACATCCATATCTTTCATGCGATTTAATGCAAACACCAGCTCTCTTTGATTAAATGCTGGCAAGCAGGGAATGCCCAGAATGCTGGCATATGTTTTTAACTGATCAAGAGCTGCAATACGATAATTATCAATAGAGATGAATCCAACCTTTTTCTTTTTGATTAGAAACTCATTGGCAGCAATTTTTGCCACAGTGGTTGTTTTTCCAACACCAGTTGATCCAATAAAGGCAGCAATTACTTGTTGATCTGTATCAAAAGGGTTAAACACTTCAATTTCTTTTAGAATTTCCTTTAAAACACTTTTACGAATTTCTTTGGCATCAGAAGTTTTTTCATTTTGAAAGATCTCTGAGTTTTCCATAAATTTGCGCACATGATATTCATTTATGCCACATCTGACCAGTCTGGCAAAAAGATTAATCGCAGCAGGTACCTGTCGAAAAGCATCAGACAGCATCCCTGATCGATCCAAAACAAACATCATTTCTTTGATACTCATCAATTCGGATTTCAACGTTTTTATGGCATCGGGTGATAATTCATTTTCAGTTTCAGTTTCTCCAGAAGACGGATCCGAGTTTGGCATGGCTGCAATTTCAAAATAGTCAACATAACGATTATCATCAGTTAAGCGGTGTTTTTTTTCAGTAGATAAGATTAATGCATCCGGGCCCATTTCTTTACCAACAAGTCGCATGGTATCTGTGATGGTATTTCCCTGAAATTTCTTAACCTTCATACTTTAATCGAACCTTTCCAAGAGACTTGAAACGCATATTGTTCAACAGCTCTGCCTGTGAAAATACCATCAACGATGGTGCAAACTGTTCAACCATTTTTCTAAAATGTCTACGTAAGGTTGGTGAACAAAGAACAATGGGTTGAAATCCCATGGCCATGACATTTTCTGTTTCTCTGCCGATAGACTCCATAATTGCATTGGCAACTGTTGGATCCACACTGAGATAAGATCCATGCTCGGTATGCTGTATGCTATTTAACAGCACCTCTTCAACATCTTGCGCCATTGTAACAACTGGTAATGTGCCATCATTTGATAAATGCGGGGTCACAATAGAACGTGCCAGTTTTTGACGTACATATTCGGTGAGTACTTCAGGATCACGTGTCATTCCAGCATAATCAATCAATGTTTCAACGACAGTCAGCAGGTTTCTGATAGAAACACTTTCCTTTACAAGGTTTTGCAGCACTTTCTGAATAATTCCGAGGGGTAGCACCTGAGGATCAAGGTCTTCAATTACTTTTGGATATGATTTCTTTAAGTTATCCAACAAGTGCTGAACATCCTGACGCCCCAGTAATTCATCAGCATGCATACGAATAATGCTGGTAATATGGGTTGCCATAACCGATGAATTATCAACGACTGTATAACCGGCAAACTTGGCTTCTTCCCTCTGGTTTGATGGTATCCAGATTGCTGGCAGATCAAATGCAGGCTCTTTGGTTTCAATACCTTCAAGTTTTGATGTGATATCACCTGGATCCATTGCCAATAAATGATTCATCATTAATTCAAATCGTCCCACTTCAGAATTCTTAATTAAAATTCGATATTCACTCGGTTTCAATTTGAGATTATCACGAATATGAATGGGCGGAATGACCATCCCCATTTCAATGGCGAATTGCCGTCTTATAGAACGAATGCGATCCAATAACTCACCATCCTGTCCTTTATCGACCAATGGTATGATACCATATCCAACTTCCAGTTCCATGGGATCAACTGACAATAAATGCTCAACAGCTTCCGGACCATCATCAGAGACTGCCGCTTCCTGCCTTGCTGATTCCTCGGCAGCAGCAATTTCTTCCGTTTTTGCTTCTTCAGCCGCCGATGCGCCTTCATGTGTCAATAAATACACACAACCGGCCAAAATCATTCCCAATGTAAGAAATGGCACATGCGGCAATCCAGGAATAAGTCCAAATGCAAAAATAACCCCGGCACCCATGTAAATTGCTCTCGTATTTGTAAAGAGTTGCTGCTTGAACTCCATACCCATAGTATCTTTTGAAGCAGACCGGCTAACGAGAATACCTGTGGCAGTGGATATTAATAATGAAGGAATTTGAGATACAAGCCCATCTCCAACTGTCAAAATTGTATATGTTTGAGCTGCTACTGCGGCTGTCATATCTTGCTGGAGAACACCAATAATAAAGCCTCCAATAATATTAATACAGGTGATAACAATACCAGCAATGGCATCCCCTCGAACAAATTTTGACGCTCCGTCCATTGCGCCATGAAATTCCGATTCTTTTTGAATGTCTTCACGTCTTTTTCGGGCAGTGGGTTCATCAATCAGTCCGGCATTTAAGTCTGCATCAATGGCCATCTGTCTACCAGGCATCCCATCAAGGGTAAACCTGGCTGCAACTTCTGCAATACGTGTGGCACCTTTTGTAATAACAATAAAATTAATCGCGACCAGAATAATAAAAATAATCAGACCCACAACATAATTTCCACCAACAACAAAATCACCAAAAGCAGTTATCACCTGGCCGGCATCAGCATACAGCAGAATTAACCGGGTAGTGGCCACATTTAGAGAAAGCCTGAATAATGTCATTACCAGCAATAGTGATGGAAAAATAAAGAACTCAGTTGGTTTAAGCACGTACATACAGGTTATCAATACAATCACTGAAAGAGTAATACTGATTGATAACATAAAATCCATGACAAATGTGGGCATTGGGATAATCATGATGACTAGAATGCCCACCATGCCAATGATCATGACAGTATTTTCAAGATCAAGATCTATATTATATTTTTTTTTAAGTGTTTCTATCATAATTCCTGATTCTATAATAATTGATGCTTAAATTAAAAAAAATGAATTTAACTTCTTTGATTTATTATGTCAACTTCTTTCAAGACTTTTTATGATTATACTTTACCTTTTAAACGATAGACATAAGCCAGAACTTCAGCAACAGCCTGATACAACGTTGTTGGGATCTCGCTGCCAATTTCAACCATTCTGAAAAGATTTCTGGCCAACTCTTTATTTTCGACAACAGGAATATCATGTTCTTTCGCTTTGTTCTTGATGTTATCTGCGACCAGTCCGGCACCTTTTGCCAGGACAGTTGGCGCACTCATTGACATGTTATCGTAACCCAGAGCGATGGCCAAATGAACAGGGTTGGTAACAACAACATCTGCCTTTGGAACATCCTCCATCATTCGCCGCATGGCCATTTCTCTCTGAAGGCTTTTAATTCTCGATTTTACCTGAGGATCACCTTCAGTCTGTTTATTTTCGTCTTTGACTTCCTGCTTTGTCATTTTCAGATTTTTTTCATGTTCATACACCTGATATGAATAATCGATAATGGCTATGAAAATCAGTAGCATACTGGTCCACAAAAAAATACGAAACATGACAGATAGAATATATAAAAAGATCGACCGAATTTCCATATCACCAAGATTATTGAGATATGGCATTTCACTGCTAATGACCAGATAAGCAATCCAAGCGACTAGAATTAGTTTTGCAATAGATTTGAACAATTCCACGAGAGATCTTGGAGAAAAGATCAGTTGTTTTATGCCTGAAATGGGATTAAACTTTTTTATGTTTGGCTGAAGTGCTTTCCATGTTATTTTAACCCCACCCACTTGAATTGCCTGTACAATAAATGTGACCATTACGATAACAAAAAAAAATGGAATTAACGTAATGATGTAATCTTCAATATACCGCTTCGAAAAAGCCAAAAAATCGGCATCAGTGAACGCCGGATTTGACCAAACCCTGAAGGCATCGTTGATAAAATATTCCAGGCGTCCAAATAAAAACGTACCAAAAATATAAAGCGAGGCCAGACCGGACAAAAGAACAGCTACATTTCCAACTTCAACACTTTTTGCAACCTGACCTTCTTCACGTGCTTCATCACGTTTCTTCCCCGTAGGTTCCTCGGTTTTTTCTTCACCGGTTTCTGTCTCCGCAGCCATGTGCCTCCAATTTTTTTATATCATTAACCGCATCAAATTATTCATCATGGGGATAAAGGTTCTCAGGTAGTCTTTTAAATATACCAGTACTAATTGTAGCGAAACGCCAAAAAAGAACAACCCCACGGCAATTTTCAATGGCAATGCAACGATCAGAATATTCATTTGTGGTGACACTTTTGCAGTCAAAGCAAAACCAACATCAACAAAAATAAGGGCTGCAATTGTTGGCGCGCCGATTTTAACTGCCAAAACAAATAATTGTGATGCTAATGTCAAAACAGGATCATATAATTCTTGCTGCAATGACACCTGCCCAAATTGAATGATGTCAAAACTGTTTTTAATGGACAAAATTAACAGGTGATGGCCATCCAAAAGCAGAAAAACAATGAGTGCAACCCAATATCCCAGTTGAGATACCATTGAAGACTGTATGCCTGAATTGGGATCAAAAATTGTTGCGATGGCAAAACCCATTTGCAAGCCAGCCATCTGACCTGCCATTTGAATTCCCATGAAAAACACATTGACAATGATACCAAGAATCACACCCACAATAATTTCACAAAGTACAATAAATGCAAATTGCCAGACAGTTTCTGGAAAGATTTTGGGATCTGGTAACACAACTGGCAATATCGCAATGCTTATTGATAAGGCTATCCCTGCTTTCATTACATTGGGAATACGTTTTGCACCAAATATGGGCATCATAAATAAAATGACGCTGACCCGAAGCAAGACCAGTAAAAACGATTTGAACATATCAATGCTAAGGCCCAAAATTTCCATTGTTTTCCCAGCTCCTCAGCGAATAAATAATGGAATTTGTGAAATACAATAACGTGTAAAGGATATCAATTGTTCAAGCATCCAGGGCGCGAAAAGCATTAAACCAATAAAAACGGCCAGTATTTTAGGAACAAAGGTTAATGTCATTTCCTGAATCTGTGTCGCTGCCTGAAAAATACTGATCATTACCCCCACTATCAACCCTAACCCCAACATGGGTGCTGCAATCAGTATGACCATTTTAACAGCTTCCTGTCCAAAACCGATGACAAATTCAGGTGTCATTGTGCATTCCTTTTTTGTAATTCTGCCGTAAATAAAGCCAATTCCATTAGATCTCCCCTTTGCAATTTATCAATGCGTAACAAAACTATCCACCAGTGACTGAGCGATTAAACTCCATCCATCAACCAGGACAAACAGCATTAACTTGAAAGGCAAAGAAACCATTACTGGTGGTAACATCATCATTCCCATAGAGAGTAAAACACTGGCAACAACCATGTCAATAACCAAAAAGGGAACGTATATAAAAAAACCGATGATAAACGCTGTTTTTAATTCACTGACAACAAAAGCAGGTATCAATACGATCGTTGGAACATCATCCTTGTTAATCGGTTTATTATGATTGGACATTTTTAAAAAAAGGGCCAATTCTTTTTTTCGTGTTTGAGAAAACATAAAATGTCGAATTGGTCCCATTGCTTTTTCAATGGCAACTTCAGTGGATATTTCTTCTCGAAGATAGGGTTGCAATGCATTATTATTTACTTTTTCCCAGACAGGCATCATGATATAAAAGGTCAAAAATAGTGCCAGACCAACAATAATCTGATTGGGCGGCATGGAATGGGTTCCCATTGCTTGTCGGAGGAACGAAAGAGATGCAGCCACTCTGACAAATGATGTGACTAAAATTAAAAGACTCGGCGCAAGCCCAATTATCGTTAGAAGCGCAATGATCTGAAGCAGGACAGAAACTTGTTGTGGATCATCAGTTTGCGCGACTCCTATCTGAATGGATGGAACGGGTATAGTATTTGCGGCATAAGCAGTTGAAATGCTGCTCAGGCAAAATATAACTATTAATAAGCATGCGTATTTCCCGATGATGTTCATTGTTCGGATTGCACCTGAGCGTTATTATTGGGGTTATTATTGGATTCCCTCAAGCTGCTGTTAATTGCCAGTGAGTTTTGTGTCAATTTATTATCAACCGCATCAGTATCATCAAGACGTTCATTTTCAAAAGGCCTTCTCATATTACTGATATCATTTATGTTCAATTTTGAAATACAACTGATATCATTTGCAGTAACACCCAATACAAGTCGTTCATGCATAACATCCACAACCATGATTTGTTTTCTAGGGGCAATGCTGAATGATGATATCAACTTTATTTGACAATGATCGATCCCCCCTTTTTGGGTCAATCGCTTGAGTGCATACAAAAAAGCCAGCAAAATACCTAATACCACACATAACATGGCAAAAGTTTTACCGGCAGTATACCATAATTCCATTATTTGGCAACTTCTGGCATTGTATCTATGGGATTAACAATATCAGTCAGGCGTACACCAAACTTTTCGTTAACCACCACAACTTCTCCTCTGGCAAACAATTTACCATTTACGTAAATATCCATTGGCTCACCTGCAAGCTTAGATAATTCTACAATTGATCCTTTTGACATTTGAAGCAATTCGCTAATTACAATTCGACTTCGCCCCAGCTCGACAACGACTTCAAGGGGAATATCCAATATAAAATCAAGCCCCCGCGTCCATTCATCATCTTCACCTCCGGCAGCTTCATCTTCAATTTCATCCTCTTGCACGTCTTCGTCGTCAACGTCCTGACCTTCGAGTGTTTCATCAATGTCCATATTTACCTCATAATTAATTTTGTTGAAAGTTAATAAAATTGCTCATTATAACCCAAAAAATGTATTTGGGTATTTCATGTAATTGCATTATTTTATATTAGCTCGTAAATGGTGTTTGTTACTGTACAATAAAATCAGTCAAATAAATTGTCTGTATTGTGCCAGTCCGCAATGAATTGGTGATTCGGCTGATCAATTCATGTTTCAGTTGTTTTTTTCCTGCCAGTGAATTGATTTCTTCGAATCGCTTGTTCATCAGCACAAACAAAATAATATCCCGAATCTGTGGATTTCGTTGCTCAATTTCATCTAAAATATCTTTTCTTCGCACCCCAAGTTCAATATTTACTTTTAAATAATGCTTTGATTCCTGATCTGCCAAATTGACAACAAAAGGGGCCATTGAAAAAAAGAATTCTTTTTGTTCATCAACAATCTCTTTTGAAGCTTCCGCTGCTTTAATTGCTTGAATTTGCTTTTCTTCTTGACTTAATTGGGGGGGAGGCGGTTCTGCCAACAATACTTTCCATACGATGATCCCAATTGAGATCAATAGCAGTAATGCCAAAACGCCAATTATCATAATCAGCATCTTATTTGACGACCCGCCACCGGATGAACTGTCCTCAGACTCAGTCGTTTCTTCTGTTTCTTCTTCTGCCATCTTATGTTTCCTTTCACTCAGGATAAGTCAATATGCAAACTTACCTGTTCACTTTTGTCTTTTCAGAATAATTTCTACTCGTCTGTTTTTTTGTCTTTCGTAAAAAGTTTCGCCCGATGTGAGAGGTTTGACAGATCCAGCTCCACCTGTCGAAAATCGGGTAGGTTCCATGTGTTTGATATTAATGAAATAGTCCTGGACATTTAAAGCCCTGTACAAAGATAATTCCCAATTACTGGCAAATCGACTTCGTCCAGGTGTTATTTTATCAGTATGTCCAACTATCAAGATATCATTCGCCACCGAATTTAAGAGATAAGCGATACGATCCAATGTTGGATACATGGCAGGTTTTAAATCCGCCTGACCGGATTCAAACAAAACATCTGCTTTTAAGCCAATTACATAACCTTCCTGATTTTCATACAATTCATAATTTTTCTCAGTAGATCCCCATCGATCGTTAACATCTGCGGTTTCTCCTTCATTCATTAACTCCTGAAGCATTGCGTAGCTGACAATAAGCAATGCATCCTGCGCGCCATTATCTTCCAGTATACCAGACGTCATCTTTGCTTCAGGAAATAAAAGCGCACCGATACCGCCTCCTTTTCCAACTGGTTGAAAGATCGCTTTAATGGCTGCCGTGTCCATTGATCGCATCGTAAGCAACATGACAAAGAAGGTCAACAGCAACATCAGCAGGTCACCAAAGGTAACCATCCAACCAGTTGGGTCTGCCGCTTCTTCTGGTACATTATCTTTGTTTTTAGCCATTTTCTGTTATCCACCAAAAATATCAAACACAAATCGTTTGAACATAAAAAATGAAGAGGGTTCTTTTTCGTACAACCCTTTTATTTTGTCTCTCAAACTGAGATCGACCATAATATCCAGTCGTCGATTCATCGCACGCGTTCGTCGGGTTTCATTGCTTGCAATAGGGTCATGTTCAGCGCGACCATAAGCTGACACGCGCATAGGATTCATATTGCCTTCTTCAACAAAATATTGATAAAGCTTTAATGCTTTTAAAGATGACAATTCCCAATTGGAACTGACCGCCTTTTCTGCTGCTGGCCGGCTATCTGTATGTCCGGAAATTTTAATAATATGGTCATCTTCATTTAAAATTTCACATAGTTTATTTAAAAAAGGCTTGGACGATGGTTGTATTTCATAAGTGCCTTCAATGAATATCAAATCATAGAGCATGCTGATAATGACACCATCAGGCGTTACGCGAATCATAACCTTACCAGATGCATTTTGGTCCAATCCGACTATTTTATGGGTTCGTAAACTGGTATCTGTGGTCATTGGATCAATAAATAAGTTGGGTGCTGTGTTGCTGGTAGCGACCAATGATCCACCACCTGATATTGAACTGAATGCACCTTTGACAGATCCCATCACTGCCTTTGCCCGCTTATCATCCTCATCAGCAAGGGTATTCAAAACAATAAAAAATGCCAGAAGCAGAATAAACAGGGAAACTAATAACCCCCTGGCAACGCCTTCGGTACTTGCCTCTGGCTCTAGTTTCTTTTTTTTGGCCATATTATATTTCCTGTTTAATCAATTCAGAATAAATATATGAAATTACCATTTCATCAATGCACTTATTTCAATCATCGTTGCATGGCAATGATAATCTATGATAATCATATTAATCGATAAATGACACACGCTCTGAAGGCGGCAAATACACCGATAATTTTTGCTCAACAATTCGGGGATTCTCTCCATTTGCCAGGCCAATAACACCTTCAATGACAATTTCCCTGACTGTTGCCTCTTTGCCACTGTAAGTTTTCAGTTTACCCGCAAATGGTAGACAAATCATATTTGCCATAACCGATCCATAGAAAGTTGTCAAAAGTGCTACAGCCATAGCAGGCCCGATAGAGCTGGGATCATCCATGTTTTGAAGCATCTGAACAAGACCAATTAAGGTACCAATCATCCCCATAGCTGGTGCAAATGTTCCCATGGCAATGAACATATCTGAACCCGCTTTATGACGGCCTTCCAAACTGGCCAGTTCAGATTCCAGAATTTCACGAATTGCCTCCGGTTCAAGGCCATCGATTGCCAGTCCAATGCCCTTTTTCAGGAATTCATCACTCACCCCTTCAACATCACCTTCCAATGACAGAATGCCCTCACGTCGTGCTTTTGTAGCAAACTCGACAAATTGTTTAATCACTTCCTGGGCAGAAGCACCTGTTGCAAAGATGACTTTTTGAGCAATGGAGATCAGACTGATCACCTCTTTTAGCGGATAGTTTATCATGATCACGCCAAAAGTGCCGCAAACAACAATCAAAATAGATGGAATATTGATAAAAATTGATAATGGCCCACCAATCATAATAGCTGACAGGACCAGGCCAAAGGCTGATAGAATGCCGATAATCGTTGCGATATCCATAGTATTCCCCTGAAGATATTTCTTAAAAACAGATTGTTAAAGTTGTCTTGAGATATCAAATTTTTTTTAATCAATCAAGCTTTATCATCAATTTTATTTGAAATTTTTTTTTAATTTTATCAAAAACTTGATATCTATTGCGACGAATTATTCTCTGAGATATAAACCATTAGATAAATTATTTCTGCCAATCCAATGCGGTAATCATTATCCACATCCACATTTTCAATATGAATACTGCTGGTCACATTGAAATCCGCTACAATCTGGGCTGCTAAAATCAGATCTGTTAAATCAGGCACACCATTGCCATCAATATCAGCCAGGATAACCGAACCACTTGCCAGAATAATATCTTTCGTAAAAATATTATTATCCTCACCCTCCCATAGCTCATTGTTTAGAGATAAAGATCCGGCATATCTGTTTCCGGCCATACGTTTATTCAGATTATCAATGTCAAACGTTCTGGATTTCTCATAAATATCATTTTTTGAATCAACAACAACTGTAATCTTCGCGCCATATCGGGCAAGCCAGGTTTTTGAATTTTCAGCTGTTCCAACATTAATTGCACCACTTTTGATATCTTGTGTTTCTATCATTCTAAAGTCATCAATCTGAATCAGGCCACCACTGGTTTCAATTTCAATATATGCAACAATGTTTTGCAGTTCCATATTTTTTATATCAATGAGATATGCCCGCCAGGGAGATTTATCATTGTAACTGTTTTCGATCAATGGATCAGGTAAATGCATTGAAGGATCTGGATTATATGGTCTGAGCCGCAATGTTTTCGTGCCAGATCCGTTGGTAAGTGCTCTAAACATCAAGGCGTCGCCCTTCAATATAAAGGTAGGCGATTTCACCAGAGCCCCGGTACCAGATACATACAAATATTTTAAATTATCTACAACGCCAGTGTATGTTGTCATATCGGGCAAAGTAGCTTCTTGAAAATGATTGGAAAGATAAACTTCCCCAGAATAGCGTGTCCAGTCAGAAACCGGCCATGCATTAGATTTAGAAAGGACTGAGTTTGTTTCAAAATCGCCAATAGTTCTGGTTATTCCTGATCCACCGCTTACAATGGGAAGCCGATTACCCAAAAGAATATCATCCTGCATCTTTGCGCCTCCCAGATCTTCTTCTGTATCAAGGTCTTTATCTACATAAAAATTAACTTCATAATCCTCCAGTGTCCCACCACTGCCCTGGTTTTTAATTTGAGCATAAAAAGTCACTTCCTGACCATCAATTGGATGATTTGGAATCCACCAGACATCATTAATTATCAGATCTGGATGGTCTATTTCTAATTGTTGAATGAATTCATTTTCATCTGCATCATCTTTTTCGAGAATAATATCCTTTGAATCCGCTTTAACTTTTATGTAGATTGTGTAACCATCGGGATTTTCAGCAGGTTCTATGCCCTTGAATGCGGGTACAGTCATGTTATATACAACGGTATATTTTTGTCCTTCTGCCAGACCACCCGTCATTTTATTTGTTTGCTGACTTTTCCAGTATGAATTAAAATCAGTCCCAGACTTGCATGTGTCTTTACTCTCCTGACAGGTATACCATTGCAATTCTGAATCAAGGTATGTTGTTGAAAAGGGATTTTCAACAACAGCAGTCAGCGCAATATTTCTTCCTTGAATCTGTTTTCTCGGTGAATAATCTGTTATTGTCACCTGATAGTCGGGACGACCAATTGATTTGAGTTCCAAAGTCTTGAAATTATATTTCAATGGGTCATCATGAACTTCTTTCACATCATTATTTTCATCAATTTTCACAGTAATTGAATGAACCCCTTTGTTTGGAAAATCTGGTGTTGCTGTCCACGTGCTTTTTGATTCAACATAACCCACTACAGTGGATGCATTATTGTCTTCACCCATGCGAAAATCATCAACCATAAAAGTGGCACTATCGGCACCGCTGGTTTGGATTTGAATATATAGCTTCGTACCCAATGGAATATCTTTTGGCGGATTGGAATCATCCTTCTGAATATCAATGACATAAGCCCGCCATGGAGATTTGTCAGTGTATGTACGCTCAATACGTTTGGATCCAGTTTCATCATAGATCACTACTTTTTTGGTACCTGCGCCATCAGTCATGCCTCTGAATAACAAACTGTTGCCTGTACGGTTGAATTCTGTTGATTGAAAAATGGAGTTATTCCCATATACACTGGCATAATATAAGTCACCATACCTGTCGTAAGCATTATCAGGACAATCGAGATCCTTTTCAGGGCATTTGGATTTCCAATATACATTTCCAGAAATACTTGTCCATGATTTCAATCCCGACTCAAAACTGGGGTTGGTTCCAAGAAAATTTCGCAGACCAAAAGGAATTTCGGTGGTAACTTTTGTTTCTCCCAGATCTTTCGCACCATCGCTATTCTGAGAATCTACAGTAAAATTGACCTCAAAATCTTGTACTGATCCCCCTTTACCCACATTGTCAATGCGCGCATAAAATTGAACAGCTTCGCCATAGACTGGATTTTCTGGAATCCACCAGATATCTCCGACTTCAAGGTCAGGATGAAAAATTTCAATCCGCTTAATGGATTCGTTGTTATCTTCAGCACCCGGGCCATTGTCTTCAGCTAAAACATTTCCGGAATCACATACCACCTTAACCTGAAGCAGATAACTTTTATCATCTGTTGGTTCATTATCATCGTAAGTTACTTCCATGTTAAATATAGAGGTGTACTCGCCACCAGCGGAAAGACCAGAGATCTTTTCTTTTGATTTGCTGACCCATTTTTTCTGATAATCACAATATTTTTTCTCCCCCTGACAGACATACCACTGCAATTCAGATTCAATAAGGGTATTATTAGTTGTGACATTTTTAATCTGTGCAGTAAAAACAATTTCTTTGCCCTGAACCTGTTCTTCCGGTGTATATGTTAATGAAGTAATTGAATAATCCACCGCATTACTCAAGTAGAAATCTGCCTCAAGGGAATTATTCTGTTCATTATTTTCTGGAATGGCGTTTTTGCTGTCTACTGTTGCTTTCAAGGTATGATTACCCGGAAATGCGGTCCAATCACTTTTTGACTGGACGGTACTCACAAAAGTATAATCCGTGCCAGATCTCATTCGAAAATCATCAACCCAGAATTCACTATTGTCAGCACCTGATGTCTTAATTTCAAGGTACACATATTGATTATGACAGGCTGACACATCTAAATTAAAAGCGCGCCAGGGACTGCTTTCACTGAATTCCTGTGTTATGCATGTAATATCACTGGCCGAGTGAGCACACTCTGTTGTGGCACATTTGCGCACAGAAACCTGCTTTGTGCCTGAACCAGCAGTCTGTCCCTTAAATACTATACTTTGTGCATTAATCGTAAATGGCGTTGACAATAATTTTGACCCATCACCATAAATTTTTACAAAATATTGATCATCTCTGGCATCACTCAATGATTTAATCGCTTTATAGTATTGATCTGTTAATGATTCTTTTTCAATAAAAACTGTTCCTTGCTTTGACCAATTTGTCATTGATCCCAATTCAAAATCAGCATTTGGAAAAATGGTCTGGCGTCTGGCAAACATCACTTCAGTACTTGATTTTTCTGCTTCTATACTGCTTTCTACCCCATTTGCATCAGTAATGAGAAATGTTGTCTCAATCTCATCAATGGTTCCCCCTTCATAAATGTTTTCAATTTGTGCATAAAAGGTAACACTTTCACCATCAACCGGATTTTTGGGATAGTGTCCAATTTTGCCGATACGTAAATCAGGTTTTTGAATGACAATATTGTCGTCTTTGATATTGTTGTATGATGCCAGGCTTACATTTTCATCAGGCTCAATAATGACCTCTCCGGAATCACAGAAGACTCGCACGTAATTGGTGCCAAATTCAGTTGTTAAGACAAAAGTCGATGTATATTGATCACCACTTCCGAGTGGAGAAATTGTTTCGGTTTGCTGTTCTTTCCAGATTTTTTTCCAGTTGATGTCATCATCACAATTTGCATAACAGGTAAACCATGCCAATTCTGACTCAACTAGGGTTTGAGATCCAATGTTTTCAAGCAATGCTACAAAAGAAACAGTTTTTCCTTTCGTTTGTTCCTGCGGTGAGTGCGTGATTGTTTTGATTTGATAATCCCCCCTGGAAACTTCGGTAATCTTTTCATAGCGGGGCGGAATAGTGGTGTTTGTGTTATCAGTGACTTCGACATGAATATAATAATCATTGGCAGAATCTGTCAGTTTCGGTTGCGCAATCCATGTTTTAGATGACTGAACTTTGGCCACCATGACGCGACAGGTTGTTTCATCGGCAGCCAGACGAATATCATCAATCATCAACGCTGCATTGGCAGCACCATCTGTGACTGCTTGAAAATAGTAGTCTTGATCAGCAAAATCAAGATTATATGGAGCAACATCAATAATTTGTGCTGCCCAGGATTTATCAGCAATAGATTTTTCAATAACAGGATCGAACGAACTGTCCAGAATTTGAACTTTTTTAGTTCCAGAACCTGAGGCATAAGCCTTAAACAGTATATATTTGACAGCCATTTTGTTGAGAGGCTGCCTTGATCTCAGGGTCGTGTATCCATAAAGTCTGGCATAAGATTCATAGCCACATTGAAACATATTCGGCGTATCAACCAATTCAATAATCCTGTTTGGGCACAAGTCATCATCAATTGTACATCGACTTTCCGCAAAGACTTCACCAAAAGTCAGCCAGTTTTTGAGGGTATCAGTGGCATCGCAAGAAGGTAATCCACTACATAAAAAACTGTCTTCGCCACTAAAGTCCGAATTTGCAAAAGCTTCGGTTCCCAGCGCAAAAGGAATATCTGCAGAAATTTTTTCTTTGGATATTTCTACCTGTTTTCCAGTTTGTCCCTGACTGACCAAAAAACGAACTTCAATATCGTCGTTTGTCGCACCCTTACCAATATTATCTATCCGTGCAAAGAAAGTAACTTCTTCGCCATCTTTCGGATTTGCGGGTGACCACCAGATGGATTCAATTTTCAGTTCAGGTTTATCAATTGTAATGGCAATTTCATTATGATTATTATCTTCATCCACTTCAATAATTTCATTTGTTGCATCAGCCATCACTTTCACATCATTTTGACCATACTCAGGAGTAAAGGTAAAGGTTGATGTATACGTCTGATTGGCAGCAAGGCCTGAAATTTTTTCCTTGGTTGCTTTTCCACCAACTTCCCACTGAATTTCAGATTCTACAAGTGTTGCATCACCATCATTTGTTATATATGCTGTTGCTTGAATGTCTTCACCTTGCACTTGTTTTTCAAGATTGAATTCTGGTCCCCGCACGGTATAATCGGCCTTTTTAATCAATGTGTCATTTGAACCAGCAGCGAGTAACTCTTTACCATCTCCAGAACCGCCTGCCCCATCAACAGAAACTGCCACTGAAATACTAAAGGAACCGGGCTTTGCAGTCCAGACTTTGCTGGATTCAGCGATTGAGACAAAGACATCGTTAGTGCTTGGCGGTGACATGCGAAAATCATCAATAACAAATTCAGCGTTGGCCGCACCTTGCGTCAGTGCTTCAATATAAACGGTATCATTGGTATGACCTGATGGCAATTTTATCAGATTGGCGCGCCATGTTTGCTTTTCAGTGTACGACATCACTTTCAAAATTGGATCTGTATCACTTGGCACGCCAGACATCATTTGTCTGACTCTGATAATTTTGGTACCCGAACCATCAGTATAGCCCGAAAACATAATCAAATCATTAATCAAATCAAAGGCATTGGATTGAAGTTTTGTATTTGCACCATACAGTCTGGCATAATACCGATTGGAAATATTTTCTTCACATGTTGTTCCCTGTTGATAGCATCGATCCACCACTGCAACGCTTCCTGATAACTTTTTCCATGGTGCGAGCTTATTGGATTCATTCTTTTCTTTTGTTGCAAATACACAATTTTCAACATCAAAGGCATCAATGATTCTGCGATCTGCCAATGGAATATCGTCTTTTACTTTTGCCGTGCCGAGACTTTCTCCTTGATCTGGATTTGACGCGTCAAAAATTGTAAAAGTTACATCAAAATCATCAAGCGTGCCACCAGTATAGAAACTCCATAAATTTTCTACAGCCGCGTAAAAAGTCACTTCTTCACCATCTTTCGGCGATTCCGGCAACCACCAGATAGATTGTACGGCTAATCTTGGTTTGAACACATCTGTTTCTGCATCAAAATAAACGATATTGTTATTCACATAAGTTTCGCTGACATTTAATTCAGGATTGACTTCAGCAATTATGTATGTTTTTCCATATTCAGCCGTATATGAAAATATTGACGTGTAGGTTTGGCCATTTGCCAGTGCTGGAACTTTTACCTTTGATGCTGGGTTTCCCCATGAATTTTTCCAGTTATCCTGATCTGCGCAGGAGGGATTTTCAGTATCCAGACAGGTATACCAGTACAAATCTGTTTCGAGTGATGTGCCGCTGCCAATATTAATTATTTCAGCCATCACCTCAACAGTTCGTCCCTGAATTTGAGTTTGATATACTGGAAATAATGCCGGTTGCTTTATCCAATAATCCGTCTGATCCACGTTTGTAATATTTGTATCAGCGACATTGTTGGAATTTGATGATGTATTGTTGGGATCATAGTCATCAGGTTCAGTCAGCACATTTTTTACATCAGCCTTTACACTAATTTTATGGCTTCCAGTGGTTGCCGCCCATGTATCTTTCGATACTGCCGTTGTTACAAAAACGCTGCTATTATTATTGACCCCCATTCTGAAATCATCCACCCAAAATTCCATATTACCAGACCCTTCAATACTAAGTTCAATATAAACATTCTTACCAATAAACCTGCTGACATCTAACACATAGGCATTCCAAAATGATTTATCCGTGTAAGTTTGTTCCAGATAGTCTGTCAGATCGTTTATATTATACAGGCGTAACTTTTTTGTACCAGACCCTGTAACCTGAGCCTTGAATTCGATAATATCCCCAATGACTTCGAATGTGGGTGAACGTAGCTTTGTCCCGCCACCATATAATCTGGCATAATGCAAATTTCCATTTAATGCATTTGGATTGCATGAAGAATCAACGTCAATTAATGAATCATCAGAACGACTACAAATGCATAATGTATCATCAACACCGCAATAGCTTTCAGCGGATACGCTGCCACTTTCAATGGACCATCCATCCAGTTTATCTGTTCCGCCATTGCCTTCAAAACCAGCATTTGTAAATCCTAAGGCGAGTTTGCCAAACAGTATGTCGTCTTTAATGGTAGTCGTTTTAAGATCAACCTCTTCGTATGCACCTTCATCTACAATGAATTGAACATCAAAGTCAGTGACCGCACCACCATGAGCCATATTATCAATGCGGGCATAAAATCTGACTTCCTGACCTTCAAGGGGTTCGTATGGATCCTGACCATCAAGCGGGTTTTCAACGCGCCACCAGATTTTTTTTACACAAAGATCAACTTCATTGACAAATCTGATATCAGATGCCCGATTATACCGCGGATCATCCTGAGACCAGATATTCTTTTCTTTCAATAAAAGATCATCATTAATAAAGGCATAAACATTTACATTGCCGCTGACAACCGGTAATTCAAAGGTGTGATCATAGGTTTGATTTCTGTCCAGGCCAGGGATTTCATCAGTTTCCAATGATTTTCCATATTGATCTTCTTTTTCGCTCAAATACCAGTTTAAATTAGAGTCGATAATTGTCGGGCCGCCATAATTTTTAACCCTCACCTGGTAAACAAAATATTTTCCAATAAACTGGGTTGGCGGGCTGACATTAATTGACACAAAATCATAATCTGCCGGATCAATCCATGGTGGTACATCATGTAAATTTTCTACATGTTCATTATTTGTTGTCACTGAATCAACAAGCACATTGTTCGATGACAATTTCGCTGTTATTTTGAAACTGCCGGGGGAAAATGATATTAAATCGCTAAAAGGAACGGCCTCCCACACGTCACTGAATGGTGCGCTCACCAGAACATTTTGATTATCATCATAACTCATGCGGATATCATCAACCTTGAGTATGGTATTGGTTGATGTTCCGGTCCGAATTTCGCAAGTTACATATTCTCCCCTTAATTTACTGATATCCATGATATAGGCCAACCAGTTATCTTTGGATGTTGCAATTTCCTGTGTGAGCAACTGATTGCTTCCCTGGCAATTTGTACCGGGATTGCAAAGAGATAACCATCGTTTTCCGGAACCTGACGCTATTGCACGAAAGGCCAAAATGTCATCATCAACTTGAAAAGCATAGCGCGAACGAATAACTGAATTCGCTCCCGAAAGTCTGACATATCTTTTGGAATTGTGTAATTTGCTGACACACATACTGTCTGATTCAGCGCAATGACTTTCTAATGAAACACTACCAGAAACAACTTTCCAATCCATATCGGACAGATATTCTTCTTCAAAGGCCCCTGAATCATCTGCATGGATTGGATCCTTTTTTGCTGGAAGAATTTGATCAGATACAGTTGCAGTACCTAAAGCCGTATCTCCGATGGGGTCCCCTTCAAAATCCATCTCTGTAAGTGTAAAATCAACATCAAATTCAAGGACAGATCCTCCTGAACCATTGTTCACAATACTTGCATAAAATGTAACTTCTTCACCATCCTTTGGGACTTCAGGTATCCACCATACATTACTGATTTCCAGATCTGATGCTTGAGCAAAAGTTATATTTGTTCTTTGGGCTTTGTTTTCATATAAATTCAGGTCTTCTTTAATATTACCATTTGCATTCACATGGGCCTCAATCGAATGTGTTCCGGGCACAGCCGGCCAGGTATCCTTTGATGAAATATAACAGATTGTTAAATTTTGCGGGTTTGGACCTAAAGGAATCCCATCTTTATATTTATCACTTCCGAGGGTAGTCGCTTGATTCAGATCCTGGTTTTCATAAATAACAAATTCAACTTCAAGATCTTCAATTGTCCCCCCATTTCCTCTGTTTGTTATGCCTGTGTGAAACGTAACTTCCTGACCTTCGATAGGATTTTTAGGGGTCCACCAAATCATTGGTTCTTTGCCTTCTTCATCATAAGAAGCGATGGATAAATCAGGATATGGTATATAAATGGGAATAGAAGATGAAAGATTGTTATCTTCATTTTTTTCAACAATAACATTATCATAATCACATCTGACTCTAAATTCCGTGGTGTCAAAATCCATTTCATGAGAATAGGTCTCAATTTCTTCCTGATTCACTTTTAAACCAGATATGGTATCTGTCTCAGCGATTGACCAGCTGGATTCTCTACCACAAAGCTTATTCGTACATATTTCCCATGTCAGCGACGATGTCCTCAAGGTTGCACCTTTACCGATATTCTTGACAACCGCAGTAAAAATTATATTTTCGCCCTGCACTTGTGAATAACGATCTGGTGACACACTTAGGATAGTATAGTCAGGCGTATCAACATCAACGGCAAGACATGGTGCAGTCATTACAATATTAATGTTTATAACTAAAAAGAATAATAAAACATATTTTTTGGGGTTCATTTTAGGCCTCCAATTATTTGGGGATATGATATAATTGCCCACTATTGTGGGGATTTATACAATTATCGTTTGATATGCGAAATGCATAAACTTTTTGAATTATAAAATAATGATCGGTGGATGTCAAATAAAGAGACTTGGTTTGTTTAATAATTTCTTTAAAATATTTTTTTGTTGCTCTTGGATCTGAAATATTAAAATATTGTGCTTTCTAATTTAATAACTCTCCAAAAAAATTAGGTAAAAAAAATCATCAGAAATAACAAGACCAAAGGTAGGCGATGCTTTGGCATCGCCTAACTTTGGTCTCAAAAAAAAGCAAAGAAAATAATTAACGTTTCAAGTTAACAACAGTCTGTATCATCTGATCAGTGGTTAAAATTGTTTTTGAATTGGCTTGATATCCACGTTGTGTGGTAATCATTTTTACAAATTCGACGGCGATATCAACTGTTGATTGTTCAAGTGAACTGGAAATAAGCTGTCCAAGGCCATTGGTTTGTGGGGGATTAATTGCTGGTGGACCACTATTTACAGTTTCTCTAAAAACACTGCCACCAAGCTTATCCAACCCTTGATTGTTATTAAAACGTGCCAGACAAACCTGATACAGTGGAATTGTTTTACCATTGCTGTAGATGCCGTTGATTGTTCCATCTTTACTGATTGTCATATCCTGTATTTCACCACGGGCAAACCCATTGGCCGACTGAAACATATTCACTGATGTCGATGCATATTGCGTTGTCGCCAATGTGTCACTGATCCATGATGTGCCATTCCATTTAGCCCCCAAATCCAGTTCTATACTCATTGGATTTTCTATATCATCATCCAAAAAATCCGCAGAAAATGTCAAATATTCACCGGTAGTAATTGCTGCTGCGGCATCAGCACCCATTTGGATATCACTAATTTTTCCCTCAGAATCGAACTGAATCGTCCCCACTGCAAGCAAGCCTGCTGTGGTATCTGTTGCGATACCATTATCCGAATCGTATTTTCTGGGATCTTCTTCAGGATTTGTCGTTACAATAAAGTCCCACTTATTGGCGACGCCATCAAATGCTTTATCGAAATATATGGTGACATCATGAGAATTACCCTGAACATCATAGACTTTAACAGTTGCTGAGTGACTGTAATCCGTTTCTGCAATTATTTTACCATCTTTTGTATCATCAGCAGCATCAGCTGCAATGTCTGTTGCATCCCATCTTGCACTCAACTCAACAGTACTCGCACTCTTAGTTTCAGTGCTGTCTAGGTTTGTAAGCAAGGTTACCTGGGTAGTTTTGATTGGTGGGGCGATGGTAGAATCAAGTATAATATCTCCATATGTCCCAACGCGTGCGCCACTTTCAGCATCTAGTTGATATCCCTGAACTGTCATTCCGGCGGAATTAACCAACGCATTGACTTCATTAACTGTAAATGCACCCGATCTGGAAAATAACTGTTGCGTTGTACCTTCTGGTCTGAGAACAAAAAATCCCTCCCCATCAATTGCAATATCAGTAATGGAATCGGTTGTTTCAAAACCTGCTTGAGAAAATGCACTGGATACTTCTGATAGAACGGTTCCCTGTCCAACCTGTGTGGTGCCATTACCGGTAGTAACTGTGGTGTTAAGGATATCCTGGAAAGTCGCACGACTTCCTTTAAATCCTGTTGTGTTGACATTTGCAATGTTGTCGCCGATAACTGACATGGAGTTGCCCAGTGCTGTTAATCCGCTGACACCTGCATACAATGAACTATAAATTGACATTTTTGCCTCCTTAATAAAATTATGGGGAATTACGCATTACGAATAGCGAGTTGTTGTCAAAAAGTCGACATTCGTAATGCGTAATTTGTTCTTAATATTTTTTTGCGATGATCGCAATTATTATAAAATTTAAACTGTTATTAAGCATTTAAGTTGCTGAAGCGGTAAGAATACTATATCCATAATCTAATAGAATATCAGTGGAGATTTCTCCAGACATGTCGTATAATCCGATTTGTCTATCCTCATTATTCGGTTTAGTAATATAAACCCATATTTCATCTTGATTTTCAGGACTTTTATCAATTCTATCTAACATTATCTCAGGATATTTCTCTTTTAGTTTTTGAAAAAGCATATGGCTTAGCTCAATTTGCTTATGATTTAACATTGGTGCTTTCCTTTAAAACAATTTCTAAAAATTCCTGTGCTTTTCCCAGCTGCCTTCTTGCAATTTTTTGAGTTATCTGTTCTGGTTCATAATCAGCGGCATTCCGAATAACTCTTAATTGGTTCAGATATGCTTTTAGCTTTGATGGGAACAGTTTCTTTCGCTTTATCAATTCTCCTGCAAAAAGTGCTTGTGTTGCTTCATGACTTATTCGCTTTATATCATATCCATTTATGGATAATGCATTAATTGCCGAGTGAAATATTGCATAATATGATCTATTTACTGAAGCATTATAAAATTGGTTATCATAAAGTATTTTGGCAGAACTGATATTTTCTATGGCTTTTTGTTGAAATCCTTGCATACTTTTATCAAATAACCCAATCCTTTAATTATAATTCAGAATCATCAACTTTTTTAACCTCAAGCACATTGGCCAAAGCCACTTTTTTATCACCCAATAATAGATATGACAATCCGTTGGCCATCGTCACGCCAGTGACTTCACCAGAACTGAATGTTTCAATGGTAACATAATTGCCAAACTGATTTTGACCAAAAACCTCAAATGTGTAATTGCCATCATCCACATCAAAGCCCAGGTTGTCTTTACCTTCCCATTCGACTGGATACTCTCCGGCATCCTTCCAACCTGCATTAATCGTTCTGATTTCTCTGCCAAACTGGTCATAAATTGCAATATTGATATTTGCACCCTCGTCAAGTTTGAAACTTCCAGTGAGGTTACTGCCATCTTTTCGGATAATAGAATTGTCATCCGCCTTAATTTGCTTCCCAATATAGTTAATTGGATCGCCATGATTGTCATCGTCCGCAACTGCAGATTTTATTTCCACCAGATTTTTATTCACATCAATCATCTGCTCCAGACTGGAAAATTGTGCTAATTGTGATGTAAACTCTGTACTTTCCATTGGGTTTAAAGGATCCTGATTTTGAAGCTGGGCGACCAGTAGTTGTAAAAATTGTTCTTTATTCATTTCCGCTGATTTTTCAGCTTCAGATTTGACTGTTGTGGTATCAATATTGCGATTATTTGCAATAATTTCTGCAATTGATGACATATATTTGCTCCTTTATATTCGTTGTGATTCTATTATGATGAATTAAACAATTAAACTCAATGATGAATCACCATAAATTATTGGTCGTCTGACTTCCGCCTGCGTTATTTCATCAGAATTATCGTCTGATTCACCATCTTTATTTTTCATATTGAAGAAACGTTTTCGTTCATTCACATCATGTTGATCATTGGCCAGGGATTGTCCCAAATCATAATTGATTTGAATATCAACATCATCAATTCTTATTCCCTGTTCTGACAGCGCGTCTTTTAATTCATTTACATGAGATAACAGAATGTCTCGTGTGAACTGATTGTCAGTCGCCATGCCCACTCGTAACACATTATTTTGAACTTCCAGATCCAATTGAAGTGTTCCCAGATGCGGTGGTCTTAACTGAATGCGCACCTGAGTTTCATTGTTTCGTATGGCATTTGCCAATTGTCTTCCGACCTGTTGATTCAGATAATAAGGTACCGGTCTTTCAGGTAATTTCTGAGTCGCTTGAAACTTAGATGATTGCGCTGAAGCCGATTCTGATTTAAGGAATGAAAGAAAAGCATTGTTGTCATCAGCCTGGCTTGCAACATTTGCTGCTTCTGCTGTATTTCCTTGATTTTGAGTTACAATTTTAGCCATTTTCGCCTGTTGATTGGCCTCAGCTAATTTTGAATTTTGTTGAGAATTATCTTTGATATCCAGAGATTTTCCCTCTTTCATGTTCTGAAAAAACTGCTGACTGAGCGTTTTGCCACGTTTATTCATGTCTTTATTTGTGGATTGTTTTTCCAGCAATGCGAGCCAGGCATCCATATGATCTATCAGTGATTTGATTTGTGCATTATCGGCGCGTGAACTCTGAAAGGCTTGTAATACATCACTTAGCTTTGACAACAGGACTTCACCTTTATCATTTTTAGACTGTGCAATAAGCTTCTGGGCATCTTTTTGTGTCAAACCATATGAAACAAGGAGATGTTCAAGCGTTGGAATTTGTTTCGCGCTTATGGTTGCCTGTTGTGTTGTTTGACCGGTAATTAATTTACTGAGCGAATCTGCGACTGTTTTTTGTTTATCCATTGGCAATTGTGATGCAAGATCATTTTTTCCTTTGGATTGTATAAATGCCAGCAATCGATCCAATTTAGCAAAGCCTTCTTTTAATTGATCTGATGGAATTTTTGTCTGTGCGATTGTGGGCCTTAGTTTTGACAATAGCGCGGCAACAGGAATTTCTTGTGTGGATTTGGGAATCATTTCATTAATTTTTCCGGTTTGAAATCCCAAATCTTTTAATATTGCTTTTAAGTCGTTAATATAATCTGAAGGTATTGTCACAGGTTTGATGTTTAAGGCTGTATTTGTATTTACTTGTTTGGGCATTGTTTCCAGCTGCCGCACAAAAGCATCCAATGTTTTAGGTGTTGCCTGTGTGTTGGATTTACCTGATAAATTGGCCAGAATATTTTTTAACTGACTGTCTGTCGGGATATTAACTTTTTTGTTTTGATCCAATTGGGGTATGACTTCCTTTAAATTTTTGGAAAATTGAGCATAAGTAAGGTTTTCTGCTGTCTTTGGTGGAAAGACTTTATTAAGAAGGTCCTGGCTTGCACCATATTGTTTCAGCATATTTTTCAAATCTGCCAGATCTGCACTTGAAATGGTCTGATTTGTCAACTGGATTTTACCAAGCAAAGACTCAATTGTTTGTAAGCCAGTTTTAATCTGTTGATCAGTTGTTTTAACACCCGCTTTTTCGAGAATACCAGAGATTTGTGACATGAGTTGTTGGGCAGATAGACTATCTTGAATGCTCTGGGCTTTCGTTAGTATTGATTGAATTTTTTCTTTTGGGACGCCCAATTGTGTTAATATACTTTTAATTTGTTCCTTCAGGTCAGTAGTATCTACTTTGGCGAGAAGTTCAGAAATATTAACTTGTTCTGATCCTTTTAACTGATCAATTAAATGTTGTATGGCTTCCAGATCAATTTGAGAGAGTTGGTTTTTTGGCAAAATTTGTGATGAAGCATTCAACGTTTTCAGACTGGTGATTAATTTTTCAATATCAATTTTTCCTGAAGGCAGACTTGTTTTTGCAATAAGTTGCTGAATATCATTATCTGACAAACCCAATTTTTTCAAAACGCCCTGTAGCTCTTTGCTGATATCCAGACCCATCTGTTTTGAATCCAGTGACATCTGATTTAATTTTGCGATGCCTTTTTCCAATTGAACACTATTGAACAGAGCTTCTACAGTTAACTTTTCTGAGAGTTTGGGATTTACAGTTTTCAAAGTATCCAGGAGATTCGCCAGGCTGATCTTATCTGAACCATTCATCACTTTGGCCATTATTTTTTGGATTTCATCAGCACTCAGTCCCATGTTTCTTAATGCGTTTTCAAGGGCTGGACGATCCTTAATATCTAATTCATTATTTGGCAATTGATACAATTGGCTTTGATATAATTGACGAATATTAAATACATCCTGACGCTGCGTTGTCTGGCGGATATTTGTCATTAAGCTGGCAAGTAAATCTTTCATTTTCGATTGAGATAACCGACCTGGATTTTGTGATGACGCAACATTCTTAATCACAGTAACAAATTTACTGAATGTCAGCGGTTCATTCTTATCGGAAATATCTATGCCTAATCTGGAAAAAATTTGATTAATTGTAGCCTGTGTACTATCCGATAGTGGACGATCGGTCGAGACTGGAATATTCGAAATTGATGCAAGCTCCTGGGCAAGTTGTTTGATATCTAAATCGCCTGATTCTGTACGTGAATTTTCAATTGCAGTTTTTACCTGGCTGGCATTTAATCCAAACTCTTTTAGCCCTTTTTCAACAGCAGGAACATCTGATGCTTCAATGGCCGGTGTACTTTGATTTTTTTCAAGGGTCGATTTTTTATCTGTATACATTTTCATGAAGTCAGAGACTTTAATTGTATCCGGCCCACCTTCCTGGAATACATCACCAAGAAAGTTATTGACCTGAGATTCTGAATATCCTTGCCCTGTCATGATTTGCTGTAAATCGCTTTTGGCCTGTGATGAAAGTGAAAACCTTTCCATTGGCAAGCCCGTAGACATTAAATCTTTTCGAAATGTATCAATATAATCCGTATTTGAATTGTACATTGGTGCATTTTGAATCGGATTGCTGAAAAAACTATCTTCAACATTACGATTCACTTGAAGGGTTTGATCAAACATCATTGAAAATAATGAATTCGATTCTGATTGCTGAAATGATGCTAAACTTTGTGTCGGATTGAATGATCGCGTCCTTACATCGGCCAATAAATGTTCCAAATTAATTGCTTGCATAATTATTATCCTTAATTTTTTATTGCACGATCCCAATAAAATTTTGAAATGAATTTGTTGTGGCAAATTTATTCGAATTTATCAGGCGTGTATTCATCTGACTTTTTTTAAATACATAAAGTACGTGAGCAATCTGTATGCCAAATATGAATAAACCTTTTTCAAATTGTGGGAATAACTTGATAAATATGGATATCGGAAAAATGATCTGGTGGAATTTTATATTAATTTTCGTGATAGTTTTTTCCCAAAAAGGAAGGCTAAGGAAAATATTTCCCTTAGGAATGCTCTAAAAAAGAAGTGCCTCATTTCAGAAAGAGTTAATTCTATTCATTTTTGAATCAGTATAAATAAATCAACCAGATTGCATCGTTAGCCCAAAGACTCAGATACAGAAACAGTTCTATCTCCCAACATATTTACATAGCTACCCAGTTCATTATCATACCAGCCATAAACGATTGTCTGTGTAACAGGAATACGAATCATTTTTTGTTCTATCTGGTTCAATATTTCTGGCTTGAGACCGATTACCTGATTCAAATCTATAGATACTTCGGCAGTACGCGTATGCGTTTCATGACCTTCTATGATTGTCGCTGCACGGGGTAAGCCAACGATATCCATTGAAACATTTTGTTGTTCGGAATATTGTAAATATTTTTTGGGATCATTACCTGCTGCCTGTTGATAAATCTGATTGATCATTTCTCGGCGAATACTACTTCCCGCTTTAAGATCTTCTTGAAAATTAACAAGAAGGATGACCAGTGAGCCTGTTATATTGGGCACTCTTACAGACTCTGCAATAAACCCAATATTCTTCATTTCTGGAATGACCAGACTTAATGTTTGTGCGGCACCAGTTGTCGTTAAGATAATGTTATTAAAAACGCTTCTATTTTTCCGAAGGTCTTTTGCATTTTTTTTGGGCAGTCTGTCAAGAACCTGTTGCGATCCTGTAGCCGCATGAATTGTTGCCATGGATGCTGAGAGAATTTTTTGGGAACCAAAATAGTCAATGAGCGGCTTGATCATGTGGGCCAGACACGTCGTTGTACATGAAGCATTTGAAAGAATTGTGTGTTTTCTTGGATCATAATCATAGTCATTAATTCCCATTACTGTTGTGATACAGTCATCAGGTATGGGCTTACTTTTATCCTTTATTTTAAAAGGTGCTGAAACAATTATTTTGGATACACCGGATTCCATATGACCTCTAATGGCACCTGTCGATGTGTCCGGGGATAAGGTAGGGTCTAAAAACTGACCGGTTGTATCGACTACGATCTGAATATCATGATCATACCATTTGATTTCAGCCGGATTTCTATCTTTTTGCAAGAAAAATATTTCAAGACCGTCTGCAACAATACAGTTTTTTGATGAATCAACAGTGACTATTTTATCCGGAGCTTGAAAGCCATAAAGATAGCCAGCCAAAGAACCATATGTCGAATCTCTTTCCAGATAGTGCGCAATATCATCCAGTGATTTTCCAGCATTTCTGCCAATATTCACAACGAGTTTTTTATAATATTTTCGTGCGATATGATGCCATACTGTTAATTTGCCGATACGTCCGAAGCCATTAATTCCTAAAATATTATCTGTTTGAATCTGCATATAACAAAACTCTCTCATTCTCTAGTTGATAAAATATAAACAAAATAGCATACATTGATTAATCTTGCAATTTATTAATGATATCTTGAATTACTTTATCAGCCTTATCTGTGTCAATCTGGCATGTCCCCACCTTAAAATGGCCTCCGCCACCATATTTGAGCATCAACGAACCGACATCTTTTTGAGAAGATCTATTGATAATGCTATGCCCTACTGAAAGTACAACATTTTGCTGGTTTAAGCCCCAAAAAGCCTTAACCGATATATTTTGATCCGGATAGATCGCGTATTCAATAAATCGATTGCCAACAAGCGTTTCTGTTTGATCCCGATAATCAATAACGATCACGTTTTTTTCAGACTGACTATGATTTATAATATGTTTTTTGTACCTTTCCTGATTTTCAAAATAGAGTTGGATACGTTCGACAATGTCCGGGACCTCCAGAATATCCTCAATCGGCATCGAACGACAATATTTGATTGTATCCTGCAATAATTCAAGATGGTCAATTCTGAAATTTTTGCAACGACCAAGACCAGTGCGAACATCCATAATAAATGCCAATAGTATCCATTTTTCAGGTTCTAATATTTCCTGTTGGGTTAAATCAGCCGGGTCATATTTATCAATGGCCCACATTAAGCCGCTTTCATCGAACTGTTTCAGTTCCTTGGGGCCATTATAATAGTCATAGATAACTCGTGCACAACTGGGCGACAGGCGTGCAAACCCTCTATATGCGCGTGTCAGACTGCCATAACCTGCCTTTTTATTGAGTTGCAATCGTTCCAGTTCAGTTGAATGATGATCAAACCACATGCCACATCCCGGACTATATGGCACATTGGCAAGGACATCATTTTTAGATAAACTTACTTTGCCATCCTGAATATCTTTTGGATGCATAAATAAGTAATCATCAATTATGCCAAGCTCTTCCAGTAATACGGCACAAGCAAGGCCATCAAAATCTGGTCTGGTAACTAAACGCATGGATATTTTTCTCCTTGTTGGGGCACCGATTATTAATTAGTGAATGTGCCTTTTCTACCAGTTGGATATTCTAAAATTTATACACACTAGCACTTTTTTGCACATTTAGTGCCATAAGCCTCTAATAATAAAAAAATATGATCGTCTGTATCCTTAACATTGCATAAATTATTAAATTGTAATATGCTACATTATAATGAAATATAAACATATGGTATTATTTTATAAAATGCATTTTTTATCAATAACAGTCAGTCTAATTATTATCAGTGCGATTCCTTTTGGTGAAATTTACCCGCAGTCCACTCCTCAAACAAGAATTGTTGGTGGAAATGATGTCAAACGATCATTTTGGCCCTGGATGGCAGCTTTGGTCAAAAGAAACAGTCCAGCCTTATCCAGTGGCTTCTTTTGTGGCGGTGTCTTAATACACCGACAATGGTTATTAACTTCAGCCCACTGTGTTTACACTTATTCACCAAATGAATATACAGTAGCACTCAATGTACATGATTTAAAAACAGATCAGGGAGATATTTACCAAGTCAGGAAGCATGTTATTCATCCAGAGTTTAACAATGTGAACTTAGATAATGATCTGGCATTAATCCAGCTTAAAAATGCGACCCCGTATCCGGTCATTGAATCAACGCTGTCTCCTCCAATTGAAGAGGGCGCATCAGGGATTGTAATTGGTTGGGGACAAGTCTCAGAATATGGAAACTTTGCAACAACTATGCAACAGGTTTCAGTACCGATTGTTTCCAACCTTCGTTGTCAACTCTCTTTTCAGAAGGATCCCAACGACGTTCAAATATCATCAAATGTTATCTGCGCAGGGGAGCCGGAAGGTGGAAAAGATGCGTGCTATGGTGACAGTGGCGGCCCGATTATTATTCATTATCTTAATCGATGGATATTGGCCGGTATTGTGAGTTGGGGGCATGGCTGTGCCCGACCTGATTACTATGGTGTTTATACACGTGTTTCCAAATATGTGGACTTTATCGAAAAAAACGTTCCATCCATTACATTAACCGGACAAATTACTTTTCAATCTAATGCAAAAAATACTTATCCTGTTGAAGCACCATGCGCATTAATAGAACTTTTAAATACAGAATATATGACATATACTGATCGCAATGGTTATTACTCTTTTGATGTACCATCAGGTATTTTTCTGATTTCTATCACAGCTGATAATTATTTACCGGTCATTCGAGAAATAAATTTATGTCAACGCAAAAGAATCGTATATAATGAAAGACTTTTAAAAATTGTTCATGGTGATTTCAATACGGATGGTACCGTCAGCCTGTCTGATATTATTTTTATGCTGAAAAAGATCATAAATGAATAAATTTTATTCTGATTTATTCTTCGCTGGATTTTTTGCCCTGGTTTCAGTGATATTCTTGTTTTCCTTTGCCATTGCCTTTGCCTTTTGTTTCTGAACAGCATTCAATACTTTTGATATAATCAATTGCATTTGTTTATGATCCTTAATTTTTGGATCATACTCCAGTGCTTTTTGAAAATGAACGACACCTTCCTGTTGTTTTTTTAAATATTGATATAAAACAACCCCCAAATTTTTATGTGCCATTGCCCATTTGGGACGAATTTGAATGGCTTGTTGAAAGGCATCCCGTGCTTCTTCATAAAGTTTCTTATTCAGGGCGACAATCCCAACATTAAAGTGAATTACCGGATTTGAGGGATCAAATGTTGCTGCCAGACGAAAAGACTGAAGTGCTTTATCCAGTTTTTTTTGTTTCATATAAATATTTGCCACGTTATTATGAACTTTGGCATAGTCCGGTTTAATATCAATAACGCCTTGATAGGTTTTCAATGCATTTTCATAATCCTGAACATTTCCATATGCAACACCGAGGTTCAACATGGCATTCATATGATAAGGATATACCTCAATAACTTTTTTTAAGGATTCAATCCCTTTTTTTGCATCGCCAGATTCAATATACGCTCGCCCCATGTATGACATAATTTTACGTCGATAAGGATTCAGTGAAATCGCGTTTTTGGCTTCACGAATTACGCCATGCCACATTTTTGCCTTTTCTGCGGATGTTATTCGAAGGTAATAGCGATCACATGCCAACCATTTCTTTTCAACACCGTATAGTTGTGTTGTAACAATAAAAACAACAAAAACGAGAATAATTGAAAATACCGGTGAAAACTGGATACATGCCGGTTTTGTATAATGAATATAAAAATAGCCAATAGTTGCAAGATAAATCATTAAGAGTAATGGCGGCAGCGCACGCTGAAATGGAAAACTAAAAAAAGCATTCATCAAAAGCCCTATCATACATACAGCAATTCCTATAATCATAAATCGATTCTCTTTTTCATAATCTAGAATACGCTTGATCATATAAATAGTGCCCATCGCCCCTACCAATAAGAAAAACATGCCTATTGAACCAGTTTCGGACCAGGTCTGGATGTAATCGTTATGCGCATTGGTTAATTGAAATTGCTCGCTAAACCAACGTTCAACAACAACCTTTCTAAAATACAAGGGATAATACACTTTATGATTGCCCAGTCCAACGCCAAATATAAAATAGTCTTTGATCATCTCCCAGCTATTTCTGAAAATGGCAAAACGTCCGGCAAAGGATGATTCTGTCTGTTTCGTTTTAGATTTGGCAATTTCCAATAAATCTTTCGTTTCAGGTTGATCATCTTCGTCTTTTTTATCATCCACAACATCAATTTTTAATGAATCGTCAGCTTTTTGTATAGAAAACAATTGACTGCCATCGTTAATAATTCGCTGGACTTGTTTCGCCAACTGCCAGGAAAATCCTTGTGAATTAAAATGAATCATAACTATTGTCAGAATTAATGCAGCAAATGCCGCCATAATCTTTTGTTTATCAAAGATAATCCGGTTCGCTTTGGTTTGTCGATTCCAGAACAGTAAGAGTGAAAAAAATACAAGTTCAACAAAAAAAGCCAACCATCCCGCCCTGGCACGGGTATAAAACAAAAATACAACAAGAAGTGCTGTTGTTAAACCAAAGAACCAGTTTGTCCATAATTTTTTGCTGCTTAAAAAGAATCCCAGGCCTAATGGAATTGTCAAAACCATATAATGGGCAGCCATATTTTTATTGGCAAAAGTTGCTGAAGGTATAGCGACTTGCGGGACAATTTTTACACCGAATAAGTACTGTCCAATCCCCAAAAATGATACAGCTATTCCAGATACAAATACGGCATAAAGTATTAACATGCATTCCTGTTTACTTTTCATGCTGTGAAAAAATAAAAGAAATGCCAAAAATGGCCCAATCCACATAAGCCAGGTCACCACGCCTTCAAAAACATTGGCTGCCCAATTTAGCGTAATAACAGACCAGATTAAAAACAAAATTAATGGGATATGTATGGGTAATAAGTGTAGTTTACTCTGGCGATAAAGCGTTTCTTTGATCAGCCAGACAAGGATCAACGTTAAGGAGCCAATACGAATAAAAATTGATTGTGGCAAATTGGCAAAATCATAGATGCCATTAATTATAAAAAATGGTGCCACGCATATAAACGCAACTTTTAATGCGAGAAATATCCAGTCAAAGACCAATGCGGCACTTTGATTGAATGCATATGTTTGTTGTTGGCTTTCATTATTATTTAAAATCTGATTCACTGCTGTAACAGGGATCATAAGTTGATCCGCTATTTCATCCTTGGAATAACTGGTAGAAAGTCGTTTGATTTGTTTAATTTTTTTGTTTGATAGTTGCATGATTTTTACTTGTTCTTGTTTATTTTGAATTAATCATAATGTGTGGAGATTGAACAGACCTTTTTTAATTGGTTCTGCTACATTCATCCGGTGGGATTCTCACTAGAATCGATAATTTCCTCCCAACATAAATGCTGGATATTGGATATGATCAACATTGCCCAGGCCTTTAGTCCAGTTAAGCTCAAGATGAGTAAAAATTGTTGGTGTAATATAAATATCAACGCCAGCACCAAGTTTAGCACTTAATCCCGTTTCGGTTTCCTGAATACTGCTGTTATCAAATTTAATATTTGCTTTCGTCTGCGAATTGATAAGTCCAAGGCCAATTAAAGCATATGGATGAACAGGGCCTGATTGTTGTAGCGTAAGCTTGGATTGAACTGCAATATGTAAAACATCACATTCAACATTTTCTCTTGAACTATCTGCCTCGAATGGAAAAATGTACTCTAAAATTGCTTCACCTGTAAGATAATGATTTTTTACATAACCCGCACGTAACTGAAACCCGAAAGCATTGTCAAAATCAAGGGACGTGGACCGCCTGAAATGCTCTGATGCCTTTGCCTCATCCAATTGTCCAAATGCCGGTCCAATCGACAGACCTAAATAATATGGCTCATTTTCAGCATTAACCAATGTGCAGATTAATAAACTCAATACAACGCTAAGATATAAACTTTTTTTGTATGATTGATGCATTTATCAGCTCCATTCATTATTATAGAAGAAAAATATCTCAGGCATGATTCAAAACTAATTGAATCATGCCTGGAATTATTTTTAGCGGCGCGATATACAATTTCTAAACAGTCCAATGATGATTGTCATCACAAAGAAAATTATCGCAGGATGCAAAGGCACTGATTGCAGGGTGGATATAAAACAACGACGTTGACCGGCATCAGGATCCCTCAACCCTGTTTCACCAACGCCAACTGTGGTCAGGTGACGCATTTTAAATCTTACGTAACCAGGCACCTGGTCTACAGAGAGTATGTCATCCAAAGGAACTTCCTGAACATTACCTGCAATAAATGCCTGATGACTTTTTGCCCAAAAAACAGCATTTCTTCCTTTGAGAATATTGGCATATATATATTTGTGTGATACCTTTATCTTCACAATTAACTCGCCTATAATATCAGCTTCTGTATTAATATCAACCAATTGACTATGTGCGGCAAAAGAAGAATTTCGTTTATCCTTTGTTTCAGCTTTAACTTTAGCATTCATGCTCATTGAACCTGGCAGCATTTCTATTTCAGCAATACTTTCACCTGTACTTGATTGTAATTTTAGCATGCCGCCATCGTCTTTTGATACAACAATGCTATTTTCAAAATAAGTTTGATCCTCTGAGGGAAGCGACGGTTTTGTCATATTTAAATCTCTGCTCAACGTATGTCCAATCAAGTCTTGTGATGTCAGTTCTTTATTATCACTATAGATACCCAGTGTTGCGGATATGGTCGTCTGTAAGGGTCTCGTCTGGAAATACAAATAATATAAGTGGTCAGTTTCATTATAAGTTGCAACTGATGTTGCATTCGCAGGATCTGAATTCGCTGAAATAACTGTAACAATTGATGATGGTGTTTGTGAATCCACTGTGACAGAACATATGATTGTATATTGATAAGAAGTTGCTTCGATTGTCTTCATCGTTTGTGGTGGAAGTTTATAAACTGTAGTTATATCCTCTGGCGTGCTTTCATTGGTATACGTTTGCGTAATATATGGATGTTTCACAAACCTGAATGCATAATTCTTTTCATTCATTTTTGGAAGATGTAATGCATAAAAACCATTATTATCTGTTTTCGTTGTTGGATATACATCATCTGCCGGGAATGAAACGTTTACAGCAACATCGGATAATACATTGCCAGTATTCTTAAATACATATCCACAATAGGTTGTACAATCAATTAAAATTTCTTGTGTCACTGCTGTTTTTTGGATATTGCCAGCAGCATCTTGTATGTTCGAAATTTGAATCGTCAACATGCCGCAGTTCTCGGGTTGAATAATTGCAGTAACAATATTTCCCTCAACTTCATATGAAGCAACGCTACCAGACGATACAATTATATTATGCAAACCAAAAGAAGGGCAGGGTTCAGTCAGCGTAATTGTCAAGGCAACAGGTATTATTGTATCAATTTTTTCCGGTACTTTGATGGGGAGTATTATTTCTGGTGATATTGTATCATAAGTAAACGTTTCTATTCGACTGTCAACAATTGGATTGCCTGCTTTATCCTGCAAAACACCTGGCTTAATCTCAATTTTGACCGATCCTTCACCTGTAGGTTTGATATAAAATGTATAAACATTGTCTTGTTGATTCATCGTATAGGCTGTCCCATTTTCAATAACTAAATCCTGTGTATCAAAGCCTTCCACCGGCTCAGAAAAGGTAATTATAACTGGTACCATATCAAGATTGGTCGCTTCTGGATATTCAATATTATCAATAACTGGTGCTTGTGAATCATAAATTACAGAAAGAATTTCAATAGAAGAATTGAATGTGCCCAAATTATCTCGAATCGCAGTTTCAGGCATAAAGATCTCAACGTTTCCATCTTTTGGCATGATCGTCAATTTATATATGAATTTATCCTGAATTGTGATGACATCAATGATCGTTGCATTTGTCAACGCAAAGGCTTCTTTTTCTGATTGATTTTCAAAATTGACAGGCTTTGAGAAAGTTAAAGTTAATTCCATTGGTGAAACATTTGAAATATCAGCAATATGATGATTAACGACAGGTTCAGGTCTAAGGTTATCATAAAAAACCAATGGACTTTCGATATCAACAGTTTGGACGCCAACTTTTACATCAGTAGGAATTTCTTTTTGTCCATTACCACTAAATTTCAGTTCATACCATAATTGAAGTTGAGTAACCGGGCTTGCTGACGATACATTAAATATCAATGCATTGTTTTGTGTTTCTGGATTAGTAGAGGCATTTTCAAACGCAACGTCCTGGGGTAAGGTTACTTTAAACACAACTGATGTTATCGCTATTGCAGAAGTGATTGTATCTATAATTTTTATCGTGTCATCGGGTGTATAATAGTATGCACCTGCAATGGATTCCACGCCTTCAACTTCTTGAATCACAATCTGACTGGTTTTATTCGAAGTCAATTTGACCGGTTCAACCGATTGGTTTAATTCAATATCTGTTGAAGCGATCCCGGTACGTATATATGCCATTTGTGCAACGATTTCAATATTCTGCGCGGATTGCTCAGGACTAAGAATATATTTAATTTCTAATGGACTTTCTTTATAGGCAGTATCCAAGTGAATTATATTATTCTCAAAATATGCCGATGCCGGCGAAAGGATTCCAGAGATATTCCAATCGTCAGGTATTGTCAGCATTAATTTCATATCTTTCAATGATGATTGTTTGCCATTATATTCAATAACTGTTGTCACTTTCAATTGATCCAGAAACTTATCCGGACATGAATGCTTGATGTTTAGTTCTTCTTTTATCAATGGTAAAGTTTCAAGTAAAATAGAGTTTTCCATTCCATTGGCATACCGATAATTGACTGTTGCGGTTATTTCTGCGTATTCAGTATCCGATGGTTTGACATAGTAAGTAAAGTTAACTGGTTTGTTTGAAAGATCATTAATATTAAACCAGGCAAACTGAAGAATAGTCGTGTCGCCAACATTTGGTATAACATCAGGCGTGATCGACTGTGGGTTTGATTCGACATGATCAAATGTCCAATTATCGGGCACGTAAACATTTAATCCAATGGATGAAAATTTATTATATAGACTTGTATCTTCTATTAACTGAATATTTACATTAACAGGTATCGCATATTCAGGAACAAATATCTTGTTTGGCATTGTATGACTGGCATCAATTTTTTGTAAAGGGGCATTAATTGTTGCATCATAGACTTTTTCAACACCATCTTCATGGCGGTACTTGACTGCTACTGGAAGAATTACAGGATCAGTACTTTCAGTATCTGGCACCCTGAGTGCATATGTAAAAGACAGGGTGTCCAACTCATCAGGCATATTAATCCAATAAAATTCAAGAAGATTGTTTTGTTTGCGAATTTCTAGTGCTTCGTTATTTCCCCACACAGAATCAAATACCCATTCTTGTGGATATGTTACCTGGTATCCAATTGAAGTCATTCCTTTCGTAAAATTGATGGATACCGAGATAAAATAGTCCGTGCCAGGCATATATGAACCGGCATCGGTACGACATGTTAAATTCACATCGAAGGGTTGATATGTTAAAGTTAACGTATTGGACGCCTGGTTCATATTGCCGGCATCATCTGATACTGCTGATGAAGCAATGTATACAGATAGATTAGATATTTGATCCTGTGTTGTTGGTTTTATATTGAATGTATACGTTATATTGCTACCTTGAAACGAATCCATCTCTGCGTTGGTCAAGAGAATGTCTGATTCAGTAAAACCAGTCACTGGTTCACTAAATAAAACTGTAACAGGAATTGACGCTGAATTTGTTGGCGAAGATTCTGATGTCAATACTTCAATTGTAGGTGGTGTTATATCATAAACATATGTATATGTTATATTGTCATTTGTATCCCCTTCTATATCTTTCAGTGATCCTTCCTGGATTGTAAACCCAAATTCGCCCTCAGACACAACATCAATGATAAAGGAGTACGTTAAATCTCCATTGTTACCCGTGAAAGAATTCTCTCGTAAGAAACCATTGTCATGAATGATCAAATCATTTTCATCAAATTCATACACATTTTCTGTAAAGGTTAAAGTGATCAATCCAGAATTTGTTGTTTCACCATTTTCTGGTACGATACGCGCAATTGAGGGCCGATGTGAAAGATCAAATGTTAAATCGTCCAATTGAATACAACGTTTCGGCCCATTGGCAAAGCGATATTGGACAGTCGCTGTAATGGTTTCAGATTCAGTTTCAGTGGGGGTTTTAACATCATAGGTAAAACTGATTTCATTGTTCTGAATATCAAACCATGCAAATTGTAATAAACCTTTATCGCCTTTCTCTGGATATTGCATTGATGTGATATCATTCAGTGCAGGATCAATATTTGATTCTCTGTAATAATACCAGTTATCTGGTAATTGTACGAACAATCCAACTGCTGAAAGATTGTTATATTTGTTTGCGTCTTTTTCCAGTTTGATTGTAACATCAATTCCGACGGTGCCATTGTTGGTATACTCATTACTTTTGGGGGTATGTTTTGCAATGAGATCCTGTTTCACAATATTAACTGTTTCTATCTCTTTATAAAGTTTTTCACCATAAGTATAATTCACAGTGACTGGAAGTTCGTATTCATCAGAAACGACTTCAGGAGCGACCAACGTATATACAAATGAAATATGATCCAACGTGTCAATGGAGATATTCCATCCAAAATAAACGTGATTTTCATTCTGTGTAACTGAATCAGGCATAAATTCCGGATTGTCACCCCAGACAGATTCAGATTCAAACTGCCAGTTTTCTGGAAGCTCAATGTCATATTCTATAGAATTTGTGCCTTTGGTAAAATTCAATGTGGCTGATAGAACAAACTGATTGTCTTTGAGGTACGCGCCACCAATAGTGTTTACTGTTAATTCAGGGTGAAATGACTCAACAATAACATTCCTGGTGATACTGGCAGCATTTCCAGCACAATCAAGGACAGAATAAACAAGATGATAAACATTTTCAGTTGATGTATTAACTGACCCTGAAACAGATACTTGATCTGTCACACAGGCATTATCAGAGACATCTGCGCCTGGATCAGTATAATCATCGTGTAAAGTAATATAATCTGGTGAATCACCGCGTAGAACAATTTTAGGCGGCTCAATATCATAAATTCGTGTATAAGGGATCGATTGTGTGTTTAATAAACCAGCAGCATCTGTTGCAATACCTGATGGTATTGAAATAATGATTTCTCCTGGATTTGTGTATGAAATTGATGCCACATATACGCTTTGCGTAATTGTTTGCAAATGTGTTGAGATACCATTTTCAACATCAATATCGTTATATTCGAAATCATTTACCGGTTCAGTAAATGTTATTGTTATCTGCCAGGCCGCTGTGTTAGAATACTCTGGGATGCTGGAAGTAATAGAAACACCTGGTTTGATTGTATCCTTTGGAGTAAGATGAATACTGTCAAGTGTTTTTGTCAGTTCCGGGCCATTTGAAAATCGATATGTTAATGTTGCTGATATGGATTCTGGTGTCTCAGAATCATCGGGTGATACAATGTAATATGAAAGATCAATTGGATTTGTTCTTGAAAAATCTTTCAGATCATACCATGCAAATTCAATTCTACCTTCATTAATGTCTTTGGTATAAGGAATCGCTTCACCCTCGGCACTTACAAAATTCCAACCAACCGGAATATTTACAGTGATTCCAAAGGCAGTATATTTATTGAAGCCTAATGATTCATACAATTCTTGTATTTGAATCTGAATCTTTGCTGGTTCGCCTGCAATATACACATTGTTTTCTACTTGATGACTTGCCTGAAGACTTTGTAATTTAACATCAAATGAGGCATCTGTGTTGCCTTCAGGGCCATCTGCATACCGATATTTAACATTTGCTGTTATATGTTCAGGATTTGCATTTTCAGTGTTGGAAATTTGGACAGTATAGTAAAATGAAATGGTATTGCTGACAATTTGGTTATTGATCCATGCAAATTCCAGCTTTTCTTGAGGTGTTACATAAGGTAAATCCATTCCACCAACTGAAACATACTCCCAGTTATCTGGTAAACATACTTCATAGCCAATGGATGTCATTCCTGATGAATACCGAATGTTCACAGGAATTCTAAATTCATGACCCGGCATATATGCTCCAGGTGTTGTCGGATCAACAATAAGCGTATATTCGACAGGATCATATACAATTGACAAGGAGGCAATATTTTGATTTTTGTTTCCTGCGAAATCTTCTATTGATCCAGCATCAATGGTAACAGAAACATTTCCTTTTTCTTGTGGAATCAAATCGAATGAATAATCTGTATTACTGCCTTCAAAAGAACCTTGCGCAATTGATGCATTCGTTATATTCAATTTGTCCGCATTGAATGCGATAACCGGCTCAGTTAATGTTAAATCAACATGAATTGATTGTGCATGGGTTGGTGAAGGTTCTGATGTGTGCAATGATATCTCGGGTGATAACGTATCATAGGTGTACGATATAAAATTAGATGCGATATTTTCATTATGAGCAAGATCAGTGAACGCGCCATAAGGAATATTAATGGTCACAAGTCCCTGGGCTATGGGGACTATATATGCAGTGTACATATTAGAATTTTTACTTAAAATTTGAAGTGTTCCATTTGTGATATAAATAGCCTCTGCATATAAATTATCTACCGACTCGCTCGTTGTAATTGTAACTGAACAGGGGGTATTGGCATAATCAGGAATATCAGAATAAATTTCTACAGTTGGTTTCTGCTGGTCCACTGTTATTTCAAAAAGGTCTGATGCATTATTTCCATTTCCAAACTCATCCTTTGCAAAATCTTCAGGAATGGTAACACGAACCATACCATCTGAATCAGGTGTTAACACAATCGTATATTGTCGAACACTTTCTGCGACTTCATTTATTTGAGCATTTTCAAGAGAAATTTGTGAATAATTAAAACTATCAACCGCACGATCAAAAATAACAATAATCGGAATTGATTGTGCGTTGGTAGGGCTACTTAATGGTGACTGAATGGCAACATTAAAAGGACTTTCTTCAACAATGACCGTTCTTGTTATGCTAATATTATTGGTTGCGCGATCTGTAACAGAATAGGTTAGTGTATATTCTCCAATTGTCAGTGTATCCACATTGCCACTCACATCAATCATATCTGTAATATCGCCATCAATATAATCTATTGCAGTCACACTATATCGTTGGTCAAACTCAGATCCAAGTGAAATTGTTGTTTCTTTTTCCAGTGTTAGCACCGGTGGATTGGAATCATAAGTTCGCATATAAACGATATCTTCCGCATTATTATTTCCCGCTGCATCAGCAAAACTATTGGAAAGTACAGAAATTGTGACAGCCCCTTGCTCAGCAGGCGAAATTGTTGCGATATAATGTGATTCAACTGGTTCTATTTTAACAATATTTGCATTTTCAACCCGTATGTCAGATTCATCAAAACCTATCACAGATTCATTGAGGGAAAACTCAATTGACCAGGACGCAGTATTCGCGTAAGGCGGTATATTGGATTGGATGCTTAACGTTGGTGACTGACGATCTACCATAACTTCAAATAGTTGTGAAGAAACAATGCCGCCTGCTGCATTTTCAGAAATTGTCAATTGGACAAGACCATCTTGTTCAGGGGTTAAGATAATTGTATACGCACTTCCTGATCCGGAAATTTGATCAATTGTTGCATTGACAACACTCATATCGTTTTGGTTAAACGGTGTGACAGGTTGACTGAAATTTGCATAAACAGTGATTATAGACGCGTTGGTAGGACTGGTTAGGGGGGATTGGAGTGTAACACTTGGGGTGGTAATTAATTCAGTTGTTGCGGTTGCTTGCGAAATATTGCCGGCATCATCGCGAAACTGAACAAAAATTGTTTTTAATCCATCGCCTTCTGGAACAGTCCAGTTGATTTTTGAATCAAAAGGAATCCAACCTGTCTCAGATTGGACAAAACCAATATTACTGATATAAATATTAAGATTTGATGATTCCGCAATGAGTGATAATTCAATGGACTGATCATATGATACAGGTGCCGTTGTTACGCCCACACCTTGCGGTTGAACAGTGTCAATTCGAAAAGGACCAAGATTAACAGTTGTCCCAATAACAGGGTCATCATTGTCATCCAAAGCGACTGCAGCAATATGAAAATATATGAATTCGTCGTTCAATGCGTCATTCATATAATCCTTGCTGATTGCTTTTTGACTGGTTTCAGGTTCACCTGTGTAAAATTCATCGTATTCATAAACTTCAGATTGATCAAAGTGATAATAGTACCCCTCAATGGCATCATAGGTATACCCTTCAGGCAATGACCACTCAATTTCAATGACTGTCGCCTGTGAGGGACGATTAATTTCATGCTCGGATACAGCGTGAATGTTTGTAACCGGGCCTAATTCAATTGCAAATGCCCATGCTGTATTCAATATTATCGTTATTCCAATGTATGGCAGTAAGACTGACCACTTCCAACACTTTCTCATATGAATTCTCCTTTTCAGATTGGTGATGCCCAATAACAGATTAACCGGTTATTGTGCGATTTATTACTTATTATTGACGCGCCTGTAACTGACGCAAAATTCTTTCCTCGTTTTGAATACGTGTAATATTGCGTTTTTGCAAGTTATACAATTCCCTTGTTTTGGCAGAAAGTTCGGCTGATAGTTCTCTGCGATCTTCAATTGGTGCTTTTGACAATTCAATTTTTAATCGTGTAATGTCTTTGCGAACCCGATTTTCTTCCATTGATGCTTTCGAACGCATGTAGGCTATTTTTTTTATTCGAGATTCAATCATTTTTTCATTAATTCGTTTTTGCGCTTTCTCAGCATATGATCCTTTGGCGTGAACACCAGGAACAGGTGGAGGGACACGGAAAGGGCTCTGATAAACCTGACTTTTATGTGCGCGTTGAGCATTTCCTTCAGCAGCTCCGGAATGAGAAACATTAACATATTGAACATTGCCCCCGGTGCTGCTTTCATAAACTTTGATATCAGAAATAAATAATTCTTTTTTGCCTTGTGCATTCGTGCGTTGCGCAAAAACAGCAACGGAACTGTAAGGAGATACAATTCTTTGAACTGCCTTCTCAACTGGAAGGGAATGGATATTTGCGGATATGGTATTGTTCTGAATAGAAGCATCCACAAATACCTCAGATCCGCTGACTTCTGATATTTTTTTCAGCACGTCAATAATTGGCGCGTTCAAAATTTCAGCAGTCAGGTTTTCCCCCTCAATTTCGATATGTAATTTATTTTCCGCAAGTGAATTAGAGAGGAATATTGTACCTATCAAAAAAACTGATGCCATTTTAATTAAGAGATATTTCATTATTTCCTCATCAATTTGTCGAATTAGTGGCACAGATTGCGTGACGATTTCTACCATGTACTATCAAATCGAAATGTAAACGCATTTTGCCCCGGAGAAATTGCCATTGCATCCTGACGATTGGAAACAGGCGCGTAGTTATCGGCTCCTACCCAGTATTTTTTCTTACTTGATTTGTATCTTGCAACAATTTTCAAATGATATGTTCGAACTGGATTTAACCCCTTTATAGCAAACGATCCATCATCATCACACTGAACCGAACCAATATATCCTTTTCGATTCTGATCATAGTAATATTGCACAAACACATTAACATCATCAGTCGGTACTTCATTATTTATGTCCTTAACTATTCCATTGATAACGTTTTGATCTCCGCGAGACATTTTTAAAAGCAGCAGATCTGTTTGATCAGCAGTCCATTGGGCCTGAACTTCAGGATAGCCACTATACTTTGCCACAACAATATATTCTGCACTTGTACCATTTATCACTGCTTCAAGACTGGCTGCTGTAAATCGCCCTCTGCTATCCGTGCGCGTTTCATCACGAAGTGCCCCCTGAAAACGGACTTCAATGAGTGCATTTTCAACGCCTGACCCAGTCTGAGCATTGATTACCATTCCATTAAGCACAACAGCGGGTTCCAAAGCAAAATTTACGGTTTCACCAGAGGCACGATTTATTTCTACACGGGTCAGATAATTATCAGTTACATTTTTAATGACATAATCTGTGGCTTCAGGAATATTGTCAAACTGATAATGTCCCAATTCATCTGTCATTGCATAAGTCCAGAAAGCGTGTGATTCAGAAAAAATTGTTATCATAATATCAGAAAGGGGTGCGTTGATACTATCAGCAAGTGACACTGTACCATCTATTTTACTTGCCGGCCTTAAGATTACGAATTTTGCGAATAAATTGTTATCAATGACAAGGCCTTTTTCAAAATGATCTATCAATTGTGAATCATCAGGTGACATGACCAGAAAGTAATAATCACCCTCAGGGATTCCTCCAATTAAGTACTCACCATTCTCTCCGGTATAGCAAGCCAGCGAGACATCATGTGAAGTTATTTCTACTCTGGCGTTAGGCACCGGATCTCCATTCCAACTCTTAACAATACCGCCAACGGCGTAGCCTGTGATTAAGGAAAAATTAATATGTGTTGATCCAGTACTGACATCCGTTTTTACCTGTGTCATATAATTCGTATCACTATTCGGTATTGCTGTAACACGATAGTCATCATTCACTGGCAAGCCATTAATTGTATATCTGCCTTTTTTATCTGTGAGACAGCCATTATTCGCATCAGTGGATACCGATCGGGCTGTTACCATTACATTTTCCAAACTTTTATTATTAGAATCTCGAACAACACCTGAAATTGAAGCTGTTTCTATTAAATGAAAATCTATTTCATCTGCCAATTGATGTGTTGTAATGCGTGTTGCCTTGCTCATTTTTGACACAATGCCATTCGTGGCGTAATAAAAAACTGACTGTTTATAAAGAATGTATACAACATAATCATCAGTCAATTTCAAACCACCAATTTCATAATATCCATTTGAATCCGTGTGAATAAATCCCAGATGAGCGGTACTGTCAGACCAGGCTTCAACACGAATGTTCGGCAATGGTTCGCCATTTGGATGATAAACATTTCCTGAAATTGTCGCGCCTTTTTTTAAAACAAAATCAATATTGCTCTGATCTTGTGTTAAATCAACCTTTGTAGCCTGTTTATATGACGTCGCATTATCATAAAAGAGCTGTTTATAAACGTTCGATTCAAGGGACACGATATAATCATTTGATGACTCCAAACCGTTGATTTCATATGGCATTGTGTTTGTACCATCATACGTGACCATTGTCTGATTTTCAGACCTGTTTTTAACAGACCATGCATAAATCCAGACTGTTTCCCCAATGGCAGCATTCGCCGGAAATGTTACATTTCCTTTCAAAGAACGTGTATCCAGTAGCAAATCTAAATTAACATCGTTTTGATCCGTTTCAGATAAATCGATATTCTTGTATGCAACATAAGGATATTTCTCAGTTGGAATAATATCGACAATATAACCTTTTGCCGGTTTCAGACTCGTAAACTCGTAGGCAACTTCATATGGTGAATCGGGGTCTGTACCAACAATTAATTTCATTCGGGTGTCTGTTGTACCTTTTCGTTGAACTTTGACAAATATCTTTTGATTATATTCAAGATTACGAATATATCCCGAAATTGTTCGACCTGGTAATTGAAGCGCGCAATTGGCGTTATTGATATCTGTATCAACAATTGTCCTGGTAATTGAATTATCTTCATACGCCGCGTGGTGAAATCGTATTTCATATGTTTCATTTCCAGGCAAACCGGTTAGTTTAAAGTTATATGCTTTAGATATATCATCCGTGCTGACATCTTCTGCAAAAAACGCGTTAGATGAGTTCCATGCATCGACTGTGACATCTGCTAAAGGTTTGCCATCAGCCGTAATTAATCCTTGAATGCTGAATCCTTGCGACAAAATTATTTCACATGTTTGTGGAGAAATGTAAGTACCAGGTGTAACCTCTGTTGCCTGTTCCCACTTATGTACTGTGCTGAGACTATTGTAAAAGGCTCTGAGATAATTTTCCTCCCAAACATAAATGATATAATCCGTAACATTTTCATTCAGCCCTGAAAATCTGAAATAGCCGTTACTATCTGTTTTTTCGGTGTATAGACGTTCATCAATGGCTGACCAGGCATTGACAAAAAAACCTTCACCCGCAAGTACCTTTATCCCTTGATCATTAATCACCCAGATTGTACCATCAATAACAGCCCCTTCGTCCAGATAAAAGTCAATATTATAAACATTTCCCTCTGTTAAATCGACATGATCTGCATTTTTCTGTTTGTTCTTATGAAAAAAGTACTGAACAGGGTAATCGCTTGAAACGGCCGACACAACATAATCATCTGATGGCGGCAGATTGGGGATTGAGTAAATACCCGATTCATCAGTTGTCGTATTGCTGTTCGTGCCTTTTGAAATAGACCATGCTGATATTTTTACATCTTTTAAGGGTTCATTATCTTTATTAAAAACATGTCCAAATAAAGTATTACCTGTTTTTAAGTAAAAATTAATTTGTTCGGCTCCAGGGATCACTTTTTCTGCATTATCCCGATTATCAGTCATATTATATGCCTGATATGGATAAAGGCCATCACTGGAGTCTATTTCAACGATGTAGCCATTCTCTACATTGTCTGGTATTGAAAGACCATCAATTGTGTATGCCCCAGCCTGATCTGTCATTGCACCATTGCCAGATTTAAGGTCATCAGACCATGCATTGACCCAGATATTACTAACAGGAAGACCATTTTCTTTTAACCGGACAATACCTTTGATATTGCCAATTTTATCGGTATCAATTAAAATATTGATATTATTGAGATATCCATCAATGGGTCTAACTGTCGTTGCAAGATCCCAGGACAAAACGCTTGAGGTTGGCGGATCTTCACCAACAGTTTGATCTTTTGGCAGATAATAATAAATTTCTGAATGATCTTCCTCTGACCACGCATAAATGCGATAATCTTTGGCATCTTTTAAATGTGTAAATGTATAATATCCATTGACATCAGAAATCGTGGTTTGAGAATTGAACGTTAACATTGAAAAGACAGAGACTTCAACGCCTGACAGCGCATCTCCATCTTTGGTAATTTGACCTTTAATGCCAAGTTGAGGGACTTTTGTCAAAACAAAGTTTATTTCCAGATCATCTGTTTTAGTGGTTTGCGGTACCGCTGTAATCGGGTTTGATTTATCCTTATAATATTCACCAATATACTGATTATTATCATAAGGGGGCCATGCTGAAACAATAAGATTATTTGCAGCCGGCAAACCTGTTATGGTGTAATAACCATTTTCATCAGTGATCGCACTGTCAACAAATATGGGATATTGAGAAGCACCGGCTCTGATGTGAACTTCAACAGTACAGCCTTTAAATGGGGAATGGGTATCTTCTCCATTGATATCGCCGGCTGTAACACGTCCTTGAATCGTTCGGCCATCAATTCTAATATAGCTTTGTTTTTGAGCCGAGTATGCAGCATCGGCAGTATTGGCTGTCAGTGTTACAGTATAGATTCCGGCCCTTGTATAAACATGGGAGATCATATTTGCATCTGAAGGAGATGTATTACCATCTCCAAAATCCCATAACCAGGATGTTATTGGCGTACCATTATCTTGCGTGAGATTTACAAAATGTACAATAAAAGGAACTGGCCCTGTTGTATTGGTTGAAATAAAACTGACTTTTGGATCAAGTCCTTTTTTGATAACCTCAATGCTTTGTGTTGTTTCAGAAACACCACCTGGGCCAGAAACTGTTAACAAGACAGTATAAATGCCCGGCATGAAATAAGTATGAGTGGGATTTGTATCTTTGCTTTTCTCTCCATCTCCAAATTCCCAGACTCTTTGGTCAATCATGCCTTTAGAACGATCCACAAAAGAAACGATCAGTGGATCAACCAGAGAAATCTGTGAAAATTCAAAGTTTGGCATTGGCGGAGGGACATCAGGTGTAAAATTCACCTGAATTGATGTTGCCTGCAGGATTTCTATAATATAAGGCGACGCAACAGGTTCTTTATTAACCAAAACATTTTCTAAACGATAGCCATTATATGGTGTTGGTTTTATTGTTATCGTATCCTCTTCACGCACCATGAATGTACCAGATGGTTCAACGGAGCCGCCGTCACTATGAGTGATGTCAACTTGATACGTTTTAAATAAAGGCTCAAAGTATGCAATGATGGTACTATCTTTTTGAACATTCCAGAAAGTGTATGATTTTAGCGCGCCTTTTGATTCACCATCAACAACGACATCTTTTATCACGCACACATCAGATGGTTTAATTTGAAATGTCTGGCTATCTCCTTCGGAAATAGTAATTTCGCCTGAGGGTTCAATAGAACCACATGGATCATTTACTGATGCAGATATCGTTTTGGTGGGTTTCTTTTCAAAAACAGCTTTTATGGTATGATCTTGAGATACAAATGAGAATAAATAAGTTTGTAAAGGTCCTTTTGAAATTCCATCAACAAAAATATCTTTCAGAGAGCTGTCTGGATATGCGAGGAATACAAAACGCATGCTTTCACCGCTCTCAATGACAACTTCACCTGATGGTGATATACTGCCATTACCCTCAACTTCAGTGGTAATTTTGAATGATTCTGTTTCTACAAAGATAATGGATAATGTATGATTTTTTGATACATTTCTAAATGTATAGTAATTATTATTTATCGTAATTGGATCATCATCTATCCGAACCTCCCCAATGACAAAACCATTTTCTGGAACAAAAGTGAAGGTTTTGTCTGCACCATGTGGTACAAAAAAATCGCCACCATTTGCAATAACCTTACCATAGTCAGTATTATTGATTTCAACTGTAATTTCATATTGTTTCTGTTTGAATAAAACAGACAATTTTTGTTGATTATCGGTAACTTTTTCAAATTTAACTTTTGCATCTTGGGGGATATTGATCAAGGGCTTATCATTTTTTATAATTCTGTCTATTTCATATCCTTCATCGGGAATAATTGTAAAAATAATATCATCTCCATGCAAAACAGTGTTACTGCCTGTGCTTGACTGTATCATCCCATGTTCACCTTTTTCAATAGTAATCTCATACACAATTCTCGAAAAAGTGGCAGTGATATGATGATTGGATCGGATATCATTAAATACATATTTATACAGAGGTGAATTCATCTGCAATTCGCCATCTACAATCCATCCATCAAATTTATACCCATCATCAGCGATCATTTCAAACGTAAGACTATCCCCCATGTTAACAGTCATTAAACCTTCAGGTTTTATAGTCCCCCCTTCAGTGGAGTTCGCAGTAATTTTAAATTGGTCACATTGTGGAAAAATAACCGGGTTGGGATACAGAAATTTCAAAGCCTGAGGGCCATCAGCAATGCGGTAAAACAGTTGCGTTTTGATAATGGAATTATCCGAAATTTCTCCAGTTCGACTGAGTACATAATCAAATTCCACAGGAGAATCTGGCGGAACTGTCCAGAATAATTCTATGGTAGAATTATCAATGTGTTTGATTTTATAGTTCGCACTATCTGAAGGTTCAAATTCTGTATTTTGAGCAATTATTAATTTTACGCCTAATGCGGTGACATCTCCTTTATAAAAAAGGGTGTTGTGAATGATTGATGTATTATCATCCAAGCATTCAGAAACCCGATGAAATCCATTTACAGCCACTTCGTTAATGGAAATGGTGGAAGAAACGTAGCTTTCCTCAGGTCCATCAGCGATTCGATAAAAAAGTGTGGCATTAATTGTTTGTTCACCTGCTAACTCTGGGGATGCGTGTAGTAAATAATTAAAACTTATCTTATTATTGTCGGGGATTTCTCCTAAAATCAACTCCACACCATTTTCAGTAATTTTTTCGTTTATCCAAAAACTGGAAATGGATTGCATCTCATAGGTCAATCCTGCCGGCAAAAGAATACGAATTCCCAGTGCCGTAATATTTTCTGTAACGCCATCCATTTCAGCATTTATATGTACCAGCCCACCGGGAACATAATCCCCAAAAGATTGTTGGGTCAATGTTGGTTGTAAAATAATCGCGTTTACATTAATTGCAGCAAATAAACTACATGCCAGACAAATAAACAATAACATTTGTTTCAAAACAAATCGATATGCTTTGAATGATAAAATGTTCATTATATTAAATTTCATTGTTGGCCTCCTGAATATTAATCGTTAAACTTTTAACAGCAATATCATTAATTACTGTTCACTGTTCATAAAAAAACAATAACGTTATAAAAGGCAATATTTATGCCATCGTTCTATTTTTTTTATGATTGATAAACAAATCCAATCATCGGTATTGTTGATCCTAATCTTAAATAAAAAAAAACGTATTAACATAATCAGACCTGTAAAATTACAGCCTCAATTGCACATTGGGCAAATCGTAATGCAATTCCTCATTCATTCGTCTATACAAGACTTTAGCTTGAATAACACCAGAACTGACCACAGATTTGACTGAATAGCTCAGATCAAAAGGACTTTCAGGGGGGGTTATCCACACAAATTCCAGCAAACCTATATCGCCCCTTTGTGGTTGGATTACAGGTTGTGACGTTGTTTTTGAAGAAATATACATTACATTTTCAGGTAAATGGATAGTTATTGCGATGGCATAAAGGGGTCCGGTGTATTCGATTGAATTATTGACTGTAACTGTTCCATTTGTGTAAGCAACTGATTGAGCGGAAGATAATGTAAACTCTGAAAAAACAGGCCTTGTCATTGTTGACAGCAAAACAGTCAAAACACAAATGGCCAGGGATTTTTCCACAATAAATCTTAACATTCCAACACCTTTGTCAAGGCCGGTTTTAGAAACGATATGCAGCACCAATGGAAAAATTGGTGTACTGTAAGTGGTCCACGTTCCCAAATCCCAAAACCTGCTCAAGTTCCATTCCTATAGAGTAATTGTGCTGGTAAATAAAATCAGCCCCTATTGCGATACGTGATCCAATTCCCCAGTCAGTTTTCTTTTTATATTGATGGCCGGAAATTTTTTCATAGGAATTAAACAGCCCCATTCCATAGAGAACATAAGGCACAAAATATTCCTTAACTGGTAATGTACATTTTGCATTCGCGCCTGCTGTAAATACGTCAATTTTTGTTTTATATTCTCGTATGGTTCCAAGAATATCAGACTCAAATGGCACCACGTACTCTATGATTCCTTCGGCTGTAAAATATTCGTTCAGAATAAGACCACCACGCAACTTAAATCCGATTGAATCATCATAATCCACGCCCACCCGGTTATAAAAAAAATTTTTCGTGTGCGCTTCATCAAGCTGGCTCCACGTTTTTGAAAGCGACGCCCCTATATAAAAAGCGGTTTTTTCCTGGGCAAAAATACTTGAACTCCCTAAACTAATTAATCCAGAGAGGCTTACAATGCATATCAGTATGAATTTTCTCATGATTTCACCATTCTTTGTTTATTAATAATTTTTTGATTATATTTTTAACAATAAAATATATTTTTATAGCTTTGTCAAGCTTAATTAAGTATAAATCCATTGAATAAATAAATTGTATCGGCAAAGATGAAATTTGACAGATAAGGACATTTACTATCTAAAGCTTGACAATATTTCAAATTGTTGTTTTATTGTGCAGATTTAATATTATTCTATCTCAAATAAACAACATTTATAATTTAAGTTAGAAACAAAACCCACAAGGAGGAACAAAAAAAATGGCAAAAAACATTGTTATGGCATTAGATCAGGGAACGACCAGTTCAAGAACTATTCTTTATGATGAAAATGGTGATGTTATTACGTCGGCAAGTGAAGAATTTCCCTGCTTATATCCAAAACCTGGCTGGGTGGAACAGGTTCCGGATGATTTGTGGCGGACACAAAAGAATACTATGGATGCTGCGCTGCACAAAGCAAATCTTTCTTACAGTGATATCACAGCCATTGGTATTACGAATCAGAGAGAAACTGTCATTGCCTGGAATAAAGATACCGGGGAACCTGTTCATAATGCCATTGTATGGCAATGTCGGCGCACAGCAGAATATTGTGATCAGTTAAAAGATGAAAATTTTGATGCAGTAATTAAAGAAAAAACAGGGCTAGTCACTGATGCTTATTTTTCTGGCACCAAAATGCGTTGGATACTTAGAAATGTTGAATCTGCCAGAGAATTGGCCAGACAGGAAAAGCTTCTTTTTGGCACAGTGGATACATGGCTGATATGGAAACTGACCAATGGAATGACCCACGCCACTGATGTCAGTAATGCCAGTCGAACAATGATTTATAATATTCGTGCCTTAAAATGGGATAAGGAATTGTTGGAAAAAATGAACATTCCCATTGAAACCCTGCCTGAAGTCAAACCCTCCTGTGGCATTATTGGTGTTACAGATAAAGCATTATTTGGCTGTGAAGTTCCCATTGCCGGCGTTGCAGGGGATCAACAGGCTGCTTTGTTTGGCCAGTGTTGTTTTGAAGAAGGAATGACCAAAAACACTTATGGCACGGGCTGCTTTATGATGATGAACACTGGCAATAATATTATTAAATCGGATCAAGGACTTTTAACAACCATTGCATGGCAGGTGGGCGATAAAGTTACCTATGCGCTTGAAGGGTCTGTATTTATTGCCGGCGCACTGATGCAATGGATGAGAGATGGATTGGAATTCTTTACTGATGTCAAAGAGACTGAAACCATGGCAACATCTATTGACTCCACAGAGGGTGTTTATATTGTTCCGGCTTTTGTTGGTCTGGGCGCACCATACTGGGACCCTTATGCGAGAGGGACAATTGTCGGTCTGACAAGGGGTACAAGCAAAAATCATCTGGTTCGGGCAGGTCTTCAGTCGTTGGCCTATCAGTCTTATGATTTATTGATTGCGATGGCCAAAGATTCCGGGGTTAATCTGAAATCTTTGAAAGTGGATGGCGGCGCATGTGCCAACAACTATCTTTGTCAGTTTCAGGCAGATATTCTTGGGATCAATGTCAGCCGTCCCAAAATTATTGAAACCACTGCAATGGGTGCCGCATTTCTTGCAGGTATTGCAACTGGCGTTTGGAAAGATACACAATCTGTCGCAACTATATGGAAAGAAGATCGTGCTTTTTCACTTCAAAGATCTCAGGAAAAGGTGGATCAATGTTTAAATGGATGGCATAAAGCTGTTGAAAAATCCAGAAACTGGGTGGAAAAGTAAGGAATACTTAGGAATGCTCTGAAAAAAATTTCCCCATTCGGTAACGTCAGACCAGTCGGACTTGTCTGACTTGGCCGATTTTTGAAAATGGGAAGTTATTTTTCGAGCATTCCTAAAATAATAAGTTTTGAACCTACAATTAAATATGGTGCCCTAGAGACGTAGCATGCTACGTCTCTACAGTACAAAAACCGCACTTGCACAATAAGAAAAAATTTTTATGAAAGAAATATTTGACGAATTTTATATTTTGAAGTATGTCAGCGTAACACAAAAAATAAATGAAACATATAGATGAACACCAGACAGTAAATTGGAACAATACTGTTATAATTTTATTAAGAAATTGATGAGGAGGAAAATTTTGATCGCAACAGCTTTTGCAATGGCCGCAGATGGCGGTGCGGCCGGACAGGCCAGTGGTTTTACCGCGCTGCTTCCAATGATTATTATTTTTGCAATTTTTTATTTTTTGTTGATTCGCCCTCAACAAAATAAGGCCAAAGAACATCGCGCAATGATCGATCGCCTGAAACAGGGAGATCGTGTTATTACAAGCGGCGGTATTTATGGAAAAGTAACCAATGTCAATGATCCGGAAACAATCACATTGGAAATTGCTGACAGAGTTCGTGTCAAATGTGTCCGTTCAAATGTCAGTGTGTTGATTAATGAAAATCAGGCAAATCTGCCATCATCCGGACACGCTGATAAATAGCAGGTTATCTCGTAAGATTTTTTTAAGAAAGGAATAAAACCTTGAAAAACATATCACCACGAACCATCATTATTTTATTGGTTCTTTTTGGTTCCTTGCTTTATGTTTTGCCATCATTTCATATTGATGTCTGGCCCCACAAAAAGATTAATCTGGGGTTGGATTTGCAAGGTGGCATGCATCTCGTTTTAGAGGTAGAGGCGGAAAAAGCGGTCGAAAGCACCATTGAACGAATGGGCAATGACCTTCGACGCGAAATGAAAACCAATCATATTAAATTTGCAGACCTTCAACGACACGCATTTCAACTTCATTTGAAAGTACTCGGTAATGAAAGCATTGATAAGTTTAACCAGGTGCTGGATGATGAATTCCAGGAATTTCGAATTGCATCTCGCAAACAAGATGGTGATCAGTTATCCATGATTCTGGATTTACCAGAAAGCGATGTCGCGGAAATCAAGAAAAAAGCTGCTGAGCAGGCACTTGAAACAATCCGCAATCGAATTGACGAGTTTGGTGTTTCTGAACCCGACATCCGACGTCAGGGAGAACGTCGCATTCTGGTACAATTGCCGGGTGTGAAAGATCCGCGTCGGGCCAAAGATTTAATTGGCAAAACAGCCTTACTGGAATTCAAACTCGTTGATGACAAACATTCCGTTGAAGAAGCCATCAAAGGAAAAACACCTCTGGGAACAGAAATTTTGTATCAGGTCGTAGAAAATCGACAAACCCGTCGCATGTCTAAAACGCCCTATCTGGTTGAAAAGCGGACAACGCTGACCGGTGAATATTTAACCGATGCACGTGTCAACATTGATTCTCAATACAATGAACCATATGTATCCATTAAATTTGATAAAAAAGGTGCGCGTTTATTTGAACGTATTACAGAATCCAATGTTCAACGTCGATTGGCCATTGTTCTGGATAACAAAATCCACTCCGCACCAGTGATTCAAGAACGCATATCCGGTGGTGAAGCCCGAATTACAGGCAGTTTCACCCACGAGGAAGCCCATGATCTGGCAATTGTTCTTCGCGCCGGCGCATTGCCCGCACCGGTTCATATCCTTGAAGAACGTACTGTGGGGCCATCACTGGGAAAGGATTCCATTCGCAAAGGGATTGCATCAATGGTTATTGGCGGCATTATGGTCATTATATTTATGGTGATTTATTACCGCGTCGCGGGTTTGATTGCAGATCTTGCCCTTGCATTGAATATTATTCTTATTGCCGCAGGGCTTGCTGGATTTCAGGCGACCCTGACACTTCCGGGCATTGCTGGAATTATTTTAACCATTGGCATGGCTGTTGATGCAAACGTTTTGATTTTTGAACGGATTCGTGAAGAACTACGCGTAGGAAAATCACCACTGGCAGCAGTTGATGCCGGTTATAACAAAGCGACATTGACCATCCTCGATGCCAATGTGACGACCTTGATCGCGGCTGTCGTTTTATTTCAGTTTGGCACAGGCCCGGTAAAAGGATTTGCTGTAACACTCTGTTTAGGTGTTATTGCCTCATTATTTACCGCCTTAATCGTGTCTCGTCAAATTTTTGATTCATTATTAATTAATCGTCAGCTAAGGAGTTTGAGTATATAATGCAATTCATTCAACCAGATATTAACATCGATTTTATTGGTAAAAGATTTATCGGCTTTTCAATATCAGCAACCTTGATATTGATCAGTCTTTTATCATTGCTCTTGCATGGTGGGCCCAAGTATGGGATTGATTTTGCCGGCGGTACATTGATTCAAATCAAGTTCAATAATCCCACGACAGTGGATACAATAAAGGATGCGCTTAAGCCAGTTGGTATAATAGGAGCATCCATTCAACAGTATGGCGAAACCGCTAATAACGAATATCTTGTTCGTGCAGATATTGCGTATAAAAAGCTCGAAGGTTTGTCTGAAAAGGTGGAACAGGCTTTGATTCAGGCTGTTTCAGATGGTTCTGAAATCATAGATTCCGGTCAATCATCAGAAGAAACTACAGCATCCAGTGAAACTTCAGATCCAACACCAACAACTCAAACAGTATCCCAGGAATTGGAAGCGGAGCAACCCGAACAAAAAACTTTACCGGCAGAAGTTCGTCGCATTGAAATGGTTGGCCCCCAGGTCGGTAAGGATTTACGTGAAAAGGCATTATTGGCCATGTTTTTTGCTCTCTTATTCATAACCATTTATATCTCTGGTCGTTTTGAATTTAAATGGGTTGTGAGTGCTGCAATGGCTGGCGGTCTAATGGGTGGTGTTTATTTGATTAAATCGGTGGGGATCAGCATGCCTTTTTTAATCGTTTTCGCGCTCATTCTGGCAATGATTCTTTTTTGGTGTTTAAAATTACAATATGCGATGGGAGCAATTACAGCACTGATTCATGATGTCATGATTACCGTGGGCATATTTTCAATATTTGATAAAGAATTCACCCTGCCAATTATTGCTGCGTTATTGACGATTATTGGTTATTCGCTCAATGATACAATTATTGTCTTTGATCGAATTCGAGAAAATTCAAGAAAGCTAACCCGGGATACCTTTGATATCGTAATTAATAATAGCATCAACGAAACGCTGAGCCGGACAATATTGACATCACTGACAACATTAATTGTTGTGCTGACATTATTCCTTTTTGGTGGTGGCATTATTCATGATTTTTCATTTGCCATGATCATTGGCGTTTTGATTGGTACGTATTCATCAATTTTTGTGGCCAGTCCGATCCTGTTACTCTGGAGATTACATAAATAAATTGTTAAACTGTCGTGGTTCATATACCACGACAGTTTAAGCAAGTCGAAAAATCGGACATTTCCAGCCTGATTCATCATGATGCGGTTATTTGAAATATTATCGTCCATTTTAATTCAAACATATTTGAACAAAACCCGTGTCAATGATAGCCCATGAGTTAATTAAACGTACACAGGACGATACTTTATGGAAGAATGAAATGGATCACATCCTGCCCTGGCTGATTTTAAAAAATATACCTGGAATTGGAAATCATCTTTTCAAAAGATTGCTGGATCAATGGAAATCACCTGAAATCATTTTGCAGCAACCAATGGCCGAATTAGCCACTGTTCAGGGGGTATCTGAAAAAGTTGCAAAAGAAATACATCAACGAATTTCCAAAATAAATGCACAAAAAGAAATTGAACGTGCCAAAAAATTGGGCATCAATATCCTGAGTATGAACGATGAACAATACCCGCCACTGCTCAGACTATTACCAGATCCGCCACCCGTTTTATATGTGTATGGTCAATTGATACCATCAGATTCATGTGTCGCCATTGTCGGTGCTCGAAATTCAACCACCTATGGGGATACGATCACCCGATCGCTTTCAAAAGAACTGGCTGATAATCAGATAACGATTGTCAGCGGAATGGCCAGGGGCATTGACACCGCAGCTCATAAGGGGGCATTGGATGCAAATGGACGAACAGTTGCGGTGATGGGCTGTGGATTGGAAACTGTTTATCCAGGAGAAAACAAAGCATTATTTCATTCAATTGCCAAAAACAATGGTGCTGTCATTTCTGAATTTTCTATGGGCGCGAAACCAGAAGCCTATCATTTTCCAAGTCGTAATCGAATTATCAGTGGCATGAGCATGGGAACCATTGTTGTGGAAGCGGGGAATAAAAGCGGTTCTCTGATTACAGCACGTCTGGCCCTGGAGCAAGATCGTCAGGTTTTTGCTGTTCCAGGTCAAATACATTCGCAAATGACTGAAGGCACACATCGGTTGATTAAGCAAGGAGCCAAACTCATTGAAAATGCCCGGGATGTGCTTGAGGATTTGGGACCATTTTTAAACGCGCATTTACAAATTTTGCCCAAAAAGCAGATGTCATCAAGAGAAAAGGACTTGCCGCCAATGGATTCAACTGAAAAATTGATATGGGATCAATTGACCATTGAACCACAGTATATTGATGATATTCAGCATCAACTGGATATCACTACAAGTGATCTCTCGGTACAATTGCTTCAAATGGAAATGAAAAATCTGGTTGAACAACATCCTGGGAAACGTTTTTCCAGAGGGATTTTATAATGAATAAACATTAAGAAATAGAAACAAAGGATTGAACCATGAGTGATAAACCACTGGTAATTGTCGAGTCACCTACAAAAGTCAAAACGATCAAAAAATATCTGGGCAAACAGTATAATGTCACCTCAACCATGGGACATATCAAGGATTTACCCAAAAAAGAACTTGGCATTGACATTGAAAATGGATTCGCGCCAAACTATATCACTATTCCAGACAAGAAAAAGGTGATTCGAGAACTGAAACAAAAAGCAGGCAATGCCACCGATATATATCTGGCCCCTGACCCTGATCGCGAAGGTGAGGCCATTGCCTGGCATACGGCTGATATTTTAAAGAAAAAAAATAGAAATTTTCATCGCGTCTTATTTCACGAATTGACGAAAAATGCCATTCTTGAGGCAATCAAATCGGCTGAAAAATTAAATGCAAATAAATTCGAGGCACAGCAGGCGCGACGAATACTGGATCGTCTTGTTGGCTATCAAATATCGCCCATTTTATGGCGCAAAGTAAAACGTGGTTTAAGTGCTGGAAGGGTACAATCTGTTGCTGTGAGAATTATAGTTGAGAGAGAACGTGCAATCCAGGCATTCGAGTCTGAAGAATACTGGACAATTACAGTCATGATGCTTGCGGATAATGCTCCTCCTGCATTTCAGGCCAGATTGACACGAATATCCAACAAAAAAGCGCAAATCAGTAATGGTGAACAGGCCCAAAACATTGTCAGTGATCTTGAAAAAGCGACATTTGAAGTTTCAAAAATATTACGAAAAACAATCAAAAGGAATCCTTTACCCCCTTTCATTACCAGTACATTGCAACAAGAGGCCAGTCACAAGCTGCGTTTTACAACCAAAAAAACAATGGTTATTGCACAGCAGCTATATGAAGGAATCGAAATAAATGGTGAACCCTTTGGATTAATTACATACATGAGAACAGATTCTACCAGAATTGCCAATGAAGCTGCTCAGGAGGCCATCCAGTGGGTAGACCAAAACTATGGCCCGGATTACACAATCGATAAACCCCGATTTTTCAAAAACAAGAAAAAAGTGCAGGATGCGCATGAGGCAATTAGGCCAACATCAGTTTATAAAACGCCGGATGATTTAAAATCGTATCTGACCCCCGAACAATTAGCCCTGTATACGCTAATTTGGAAACGATTTGTAGCATCTCAAATGCATCAGGCCCTGATCGATAATCTGACCATAACCATTAAGGCAGATAAATATCAATTTTCAGCAGGGGTTTCGACCATCAAATTCAAAGGTTTTATGGCACTTTATGTTTCTTCAGAAGAAGAAACCAAAAAGCAGGAACAAGGCGCGAACTTTCCCCCAATTACAGAAAAAACCAAGCTGAGTCGAGAAAAAATTAATCCGCAACAGCATTTTACCCAACCTCCTCCGCGATTTACTGAAGCCTCCCTTGTTAAAGAGCTTGAAGAAAATGGAATTGGACGTCCCTCAACATATGCTTCGATTATATCAACCATTCAAGACAAAAAATATGTTGAAAAAGACAAGCGAAATTTCAAACCCACTGAAATCGGATTTATTGTCAATGATCTGCTATTACAGAGTTTTCCTGATATTCTTGATGTTACATTTACCGCAAATATGGAAAATAATCTGGATGAAATTGAAACTGCTCAGAAAGATTTAACAGGAACCTTGTCTAATTTTTACAAACCATTTGAAAAAAGACTTGAAATCGCCAACAAAGAAATGTTGAGCATGAAACGTACAGGCATGGCTACCACTATTCAATGTCCAAAATGCAATGATCATCATTTAAGCATCAAAAATGGAAAAAATGGGTTATTCCTCGCATGTTCCAATTATCCTGAGTGTACTTACAGTTGCAATTATGAAAGAAATGAAAAAGGCGTTGTACAGGCCATTGAAAGCAAAGATCCTGAAATGACCGATGAAAAATGCGAAAAATGCCAGAGTCCACTTCTCATAAAAACCGGACGATACGGGCAATTTATGGCTTGCTCTGCATATCCGGAATGTACGTATACAAGATCTCTGGGGGAACCGCAAAAACCTGTTTCAACAGGGGTTGCCTGTCCTAAAGAAAAATGCAAGGGCGAACTGATGGTTAAAAAAAGCCGCAGGGGAAAAGTTTTTTATGGATGCAGTGAATACCCCAAATGTGATTATGCCTTATGGAATAAACCCATTGATAGTCCGTGTCCGGAATGTGGTGCCCCTTTTGTTGTCGAAAAAAAGACCAAGAAAAAGGGGCCGCATTTGACATGTGTGAACCAGTCATGTAAATTTGAATTAGGATTGGAACAAAACTAATTACTAATTAAGAGGAAATCATGGAAATAAAAGATGCAATTGCAAAAGCAGTAAATGGCACAGATTTGACAGAAGAAGAAATGACCAGTGTTGTTGATCAAATCACAGATGGAAAAGCAACCCCTGCGCAAATTGGCGCATTGTTGGTTGCGTTGCGCATCAAAGGGGAAACCATTGATGAAATCACCGGTGCTGTTCGTGTCATGCGTAAAAAATGTACGCCTATTCCACCATACAATTCATCTCAGGTGGCCATTGATCGTGATGAGATCAATCTGGAACAGGAAACGATTGTCGATACCTGTGGAACAGGTGGCGATGGTACGAAAACATTCAATATATCCACGACAACTGCATTTGTTGTTGCCGGGGCAGGGTTGAAAGTTGCCAAGCATGGTAATCGTTCGGTGTCAAGTTTATGTGGCAGTGCGGATGTTATCGAAAATCTGGGTATCAACCTGAATCTATCCCCCGAACAAGTTGGAACATGTATTCAAAAAGTGGGAATTGGTTTTTTGTTTGCACCAACGCTTCATGGGGCAATGCGTTATGTTATCGGCCCAAGACGTGAGATTGGCCTGAGAACGATATTCAATGTTTTGGGGCCATTAACCAATCCTGCATCTGCATCTGTTCAGGTACTCGGTGTCTATGAAAAGCAATTGACCCAAAAACTGGCCTGTGTTCTTCAAAAATTGGGTTCAAAAAGTGCATTTGTTGTTTATGGAGAAGGTTCATACGATGAAATCAGTATTACCGGTAAAACGCATATCACTCAACTCAAAGACAATAAACTGGCATCATATGAAATTACGCCTGAATCAGTCGGATTACAATCTGCAAAACCAGAAGATATTATCGGTGGTGATGCGCAAACCAATGCCACGATTACAAAAGATATCTTATCGGGTAAACCGGGGCCTTGCCGAGATATTGTCTTGCTGAATGCTGCCGCCGCACTCATTGCTGCTGAAAAAGCCAATACATTTCCTGATGGCATTGCATTGGCTGCAAAAATTATTGATTCCGGGGTTGCAAAAGAAAAATTGACGCAGTTGATACAAATGTCCAGGTCTTTTTCGAGTTAGATAATTTGAATGGGGACTGTTATTCGGCGAGTTCAGAACTAACTCAAAAAATCATAATTGCCAGTGCCCGAATTTAAATTCAATGAATACAGATTTTGTCTGACGCAAAAGGATCAGTCTTATCTGAAAGCTGATAATAATTCCAACAATCGTCCGATAAATAATCAAGTAAAAATTCTTGAGCGAATTATGAATAACCCTACCATATCAACGAATGAACTCGCAAATTATATAGAAATATCGAGAACTGGTAATCAATACCATCTAAACAAACTGAACAAATCAGGTAAAATTCAACATGTGGGTTCATCTTCAAATGGATTTTGGAAAGTGCTGCCGCATTAAAAAAAAATCAATTTGTATTGTCAATCATAACAAGATATAATATTGTAGTTTGTAAAAAATTCTTTTTATTAAAAACTCATTCCAAATAAACAGGTAACCCATGATACGAGTCTTAATCGTCGATGATTCATTGACACTCCGAGAATACCTAAAAGAAATATTTATTATGGATGGCCGTTTTGAAGTCGTTGGAGAGGCACGGAATGGTTTGGAAGCAATAACAAAGATAAAAAAGACCCAACCGGATGTTGTTACAATGGATATTCAAATGCCAGGCATGGATGGTTATGAAGCAACTCGAAGAATTATGGAGGAATATCCAGTTCCAATTGTTATTGTAAGCGCAGCCTGGATTCCTGAAGAAGTTGAATCAACTTTCAAGGCCATGAAAGTTGGTGCGGTCGCCGGAGTCCGAAAACCTGAAGGAATCGGTTCTCATGGTTATAAAGCGGATGTCAGTGATTTGCTTAACACAATTCAACTCATGTCTGAAGTGAAAGTCATTCGCAGACGACCGCAATCAAAAAAGTTAATCAATAAAACGAAAGAAATTATTACACAAACAGAACAAGTCAAAAAATCAAATTTTGAAATTTTGACTATCGGTGCCTCCACTGGTGGGCCACCAGTGCTGCAAAGTATTCTTTCAAAACTCTCTCCAGACTTGCGTGTCCCAATTGTTATTGTGCAGCATATAACATCCGGCTTTATTAATGGTCTTGTAGACTGGCTGGAAAAAACGACACCTTTTACAGTTCATGTTGCAACTGAAAAACATTTATTGCAGCCAGGACACGTATATTTTGCACCTGATAATATGCACATGGGGGTCAGATCGAATAAAACAGTTTATTTTAGTAATGACCCTCCAGAACATAGCATTCGACCATCAGTTTCTTTTTTGTTTCGATCTGTCTGTAAATCATTTGGTGATAAATCAATTGGTATTCTGCTGACCGGCATGGGAAAAGATGGTGCACGGGAGTTAAAAGAAATGTATGATAACAATGCAATTACCATTGCCCAGGATAAAGAAACATCAACAGTTTTTGGCATGCCAGGTGAGGCCGTTCGCTTGAATGGCGCAAAATATGTTCTTTCACCGGAAAATATGGTGCGCCGCTTAAACTATTGGATAGGATAGTATCAATGGACAATGTTCGGATTCTCATCATTGAAGACAGTCTGACACAGGCCCTACGCCTTCAGGACAGTCTTGAAAAACATAATTATGAAACCAAAATTGCCAACAATGGCAAAGCAGGTCTCAACTTATTAAAACAAAAACCCTTTACGCTTGTTATCAGTGATATTATCATGCCCGAAATGGATGGTTATGAATTATGCCGTCAAATAAAATCAGATGAACAATTAAAAAGTATTCCGGTCATATTACTCACCTCCCTGTCTGATCCTCATGATGTTATTGAAGCCCTGGAATGTGGGGCAGACAATTTTGTTACCAAACCTTATAACGAAATTTTTTTAATTTCACGCATTCAAAATATATTGATCAATCGTCAGCTCCGGCTTGATGGCATGTCTGAAATGGGCATAGAGATTGTCTTTGCAGGAAAAAAGCATTTTATCACCTCCAGCCGCATGCAGATTGTTGACCTGTTGTTTTCAACATATGAAAATGCCATCCAAAAAAATTCGGAACTGGAACAGGTCAATCGCGAACTGGTCATGACGCAACGAGAGCTTGAACAAAAAAATGTTGAACTTGCCCACCTCAATGAACAAAAAAACTATTTTCTGGGTATGGCTGCCCACGACCTGAGAAATCCAATGGGTGCGATTTTCAATACCAGTGAATTGTTAATTGAGGAAGATCTCGGACCATTGAACGACGAACAAAAAGATATGATCGGTGCAATTAAAAATGCCAGTGAGTTTATGCTCAACCTGGTCAATGACTTTTTGGATATCGCACATATCGAGTCTGGAAAGCTGACGCTTAAGAAAGAAAATGTTGATATTTTTAGTCTTTTAAAAAAGAATGTACAATTTAACCATAATTTTTCGGTAAAAAAACAAATTGCATTGGACTTTCAGTATACTGATATTGAATCCATACCAATGATTTCTCTGGATAGTTCAAAGATTCAGCAGGTCATGAACAATTTAATCAGTAATGCCATCAAATATACACATTCGGGTGGTGCTGTTCAGGTCATCCTTGAAAAAAAGGACGATCATATTCACATTGCAGTCAGAGATAATGGGCAGGGAATTCCTGAAAATGAGCTACAAAATCTGTTCGCCCCTTTTCAACGAACAAGCGTGGAAAGCACTGCCGGCGAAAAAAGTACAGGATTGGGGCTTGCCATTGCCAAAAAAATTGTCAATGCGCACAATGGTGAAATTTGGGTAAAAAGTCAGATTGGCAAAGGCACGACTTTTCATATGTCTTTACCACTTTCAGGGAGTGCGGTGTCAATAAAACATGTTCAAGACAAATCTGTTCAAACAGAAATTGATTCAAAAAAGTATCGTGCAAATGTGAAATCTTCAGGTATTTTACTGGTTGAAGATAATATTACCAGCAGAAAAGTCGCATTGAAAATGCTGGAAAAAAAAGGATACCAGGTAGATTTTGCAGTAAATGGGCAGGAAGCCATTGAAAAATTAAAAATCAAAAATTATGGCGTTGTCTTAATGGATCTCAATATGCCGGAAATGGATGGTTTTGAGGCAATCAAAGTTATTAGAGACCCGAACTCAACGGTCATGAATCATGATGTCCCGGTTATTGCCATGACAGCGACATCAACAGAGATTGGACAAACCCCTGAAAAACTGATTCAAGCCGGCATGAATGATTTCCTAATAAAACCCATGCATCGACAAAAGTTATTTGAAAAAATCGAAAAGTTTATTGCATCTCAAAAAAATGACAATGCCTTGAAGCGTATTAAAGATTTAAACAATCAAAGCATTTTTAATTCGGAGGTTTTATTCTCACAGGTTGAAGAAGATAACACGCTGTATGACAACATTATTAATCGTTACCAGTCAAAAGCACCCAAATACATTGATCGGCTTCACGCAGCCATTGTTCAAAAAAATAGCGAACTCGTAAAAAAAATTATGCATACGATTAAAGAAGAATCTGATGCTGTTGGTGCTGTCATTATGTCACAGTTAATTGAGCAAATGGAGCCGCTGTTTTTGTCTGATCAATGGGAAGAGTTATCAATGTATACATATACCCTTCATGACGCCCTTGAGAAGGTTAATTTTTTGATTGGACAAACAATGCAAACAAAAGAATAATTATAAAAACATATATATAGTCATTAACAAGAATTATTTTTTATTAAACCCAAAAAAGAGATGAGAGGTTCACGTATGGAGAAAAAAAACACTGTATTTTTAGATGATGTTGAAAAGTGTGCTGATGAAATTTTAAATAAGGTCGGAAAGAAAGTTGTATTTGGTATGCCCCTTGGCTTAGGCAAACCCAATGAACTGACCAATGCCCTTTATAGACGTGCAAAAAATGACACAAGCATTGAACTGACCATTTTAACAGCACTGTCTCTTGAAAAACCAGTTTGGAAAAGCGAACTGGAAAGACGATATCTTGAACCATTTGTTGAACGTGTGTTTGGTGATTATGCCAATCTCGAATATGTCAGCGATTTGAGAAACAAAAAATTGCCGCACAATGTAACATTGACCGAACTGTTTATTAAACCCGGCAGCTATATAGGAATTCCTCATGCTCAGCAAAACTATATCAGCTCAAATTATACCCATATTGCACGTGATGTAGTTGACAATGGCTTGAATGCTGCGGCACAAATTATCGCCAAAAGATCCCATGCGGGTAAAACTCACTATAGTCTGAGCTGTAACCCGGACACAGCACTTGATGCTTCACGCATGCTTGAAGAAAAAGCCAAAAAAGATGGAAGAAAATATGTCATTATCGGTCAGGTGAATACCAATTTGCCATTCATGTATGGCGATGCCGAGGTTGAAGCGGACAGCTTTGATATGATTATCGACAATCCTGATTACTATACACAATTGTTTGGTGCACCAAAAATGTCTATGGGCAATGCAGATTACATGATTGGTCTAAATGCCAGTACACTGATAAAGGATGGTGGAACACTCCAGATAGGCATCGGCTCTCTCGGTGATGGTATCGTATACGGCCTGAAAATGCGTCAACAACATAATGATCTATATAACAGGCTGGTAGCCGAATCTCGTATCCTTGCCCGATATGGTGAGTTGATTGATGAATATGGCGGTACGGATACATTTGAAGAAGGTATATTGGGATCTACCGAAATGCTTGTTGATGGCTACCTCGAATTGATCAAGGCCGGCGTTGTCAAACGTAAAACATACAACAATGTGCCCATCCAGAAACTCATTAATGAAAAGAGAATCACAGACAAAATTACGCCCAAAACCATTGAAGCACTGATGGAAGAAAGAGCTATTGACAAACAATTGTCTGAAAAAGATTTTAATTTTTTGCAGGAATATGGTGTCATAAAAGACAGCCTCTCATTCAAGGATGGAACCATTCAAGGTGAAAATATCGAAATTTCTGGAGACCTCACAGATCAACAAAATCTTCAACAGCTGATGGATAATTGTCTGGGAGATCAGTTGAAAAAACCCATTATTCTGCATGCGGCATTCTTTCTTGGCCCCACACGTTTTTATGAAACACTCAAAAACATGTCTGAAGAAGAACGTCGGATGATTCATATGACCAGTGTATTAAACGTGAATCATTTGTATGGCAACCATTGGGCCAGTTATGATTTGAAAATGCTTCAGCGCAAGCATGGTCGTTTTGCCAATGCTGCCCTCATGTGTACTCTTTCCGGCGCAATTGTTTCTGATGGCCTTGAAAATGGTCAGGTAGTCAGTGGTGTTGGCGGACAATATAACTTTGTATCAATGGCACATGCACTGCCTGATGGCAGATCCATTCTGATGCTTCGATCAACGAGAAGCAAAGGAGGCGTACCGACTTCAAATATTGTCTGGAATTATGGGCATTGCACAATACCAAGACATTTGCGTGACATTGTTGTAACAGAATATGGTATTGCGAATCTTCGTGGACGGACAGATAAAGACATTATTATTGAACTGATCAAAATTGCTGATTCGCGGTTTCAGGAAGATCTGATTCAAACAGCCAAAAATGCGGGGAAATTACCATCAAACTATCAACTACCAGATTTCTTCAAAAGCAATACACCCGGGCGTATTGCTGCGGATATTGCACCATATAAGGAAAAAGGATTGTTTGAGCAATATCCATTTGGTACAGATCTTACTCAGGAAGAGCTGGTGTTGGGTAAGGCACTGAATGAATTGAAAAGCATGATGAGTGATAGTTTGGGATCAAAAGCCGCAAAATTAGGCAAGGCCATGACCATATTATCCATTCCAAAAGCAGCCAAACCATACTTACAAAGATTGCAGCTGGATAAACCATCATCTGCAAGAGATATCATGATGCAAAAAATGGTTTTGCATGCTTTGATTAGCGGTGGATATGTTTAATGAATTAACCCAATAAGCTGGCAGCGTTTTATTGAGACGTTACCAGTTTTCAATATATAAGGAGATGGAAATGCTCAAATTCAAAAATGGTGCGCTTGATTTCGTTACAATGGGTAAAGAAAACCTGAGACAGGTTAAACGTAATTATCCCAAATCATTGCTTTATGAGGATATTATCCGGAATCGTGAGGGACAAATTACGCATGGTGGTTCAATTGTTATCCGAACCGGTCATGCACAGGAACGATCTCATAAAGATCGTTTTATTGTCAAGGATCAAATCAGTGAAAAAAAAGTATGTTGGGGGCCCAGGATAAATGAGTTGGAGTTATCCAATTATGGATCATTCCTGACGCGATTATTATCATACATGCAAAACAAGATTGCCTATGTTCAAAATTGTTATGTGTGTGATAATACAGACTATAAAATTCCCATTCGAATTGTCACAGAAACTGCCTGGCACAGCCTGTATTCCCGAAATATGTTTGTACCAATATATAACCAGAAAAATCCGGAAAACTTTGACCCTGTATTTACAGTGGTACATGTACCTGGTTTTCAATCTATTCCTGATGTCGATGGCACCAACTCCAGCACTGCGGTTATTGTAAATATGACACACAAAGTTGTCATTATCTGCGGAAGTTGTTATGCTGGAAATATTCGTCAGGCCGTATTTACCATGATTAACTATATGATTCCTGAAGATGTATTTCCCCTGCGATGTGCGGCAAATATTTCTTCAAATGGTGATGTTTCTTTGTTTCTGGGAAGAGAAGGCACCGGTAAAACGACGTTAAGTATTAATTCCCAAACACAATTTATTGGTGATCATGCGCACGGATGGAATTCTGATGGCATTTTTAATTTTGAAAATGGGATTTATGCCAAAGTTCATGGATTTGACGACACAGACAGTAGTGAAATTGCTCAATGTGTCAAGCGATTTGGAACAATCCTGGAAAATGTGACCATTGATCTCGACTCACGAGATATTGATTTTTCTGATGGTGATCTGACTACAAATACACGCGCCTGTTTTGCCAATAAGAAGCTGCCCAATGCATCACCACAAAAAATATATCGTCATCCCAAGCATTTGTTCTTACTCACCTGTGATGCTTTTGGTGTATTACCGCCAATTGCCAAACTTTCGCCAGAACAAGCCATGTTTGGATTTTTATCCAGTTTTACGACAGAATTCATCAAAGCATCATCAGGCGAAATTACGCCATCATTCAATGTCTGTTTTGGGGATTCATCCCTGACATTTCCGCCGCATATATATGCAGAGCGGTTACGTCAAAAAATTAAAGATCATGATGTTAACTGCTGGCTCATTAACACCGGCTGGAGTGGCAAAAAATATGATGAAAGTGATCGATTTCCTGTCGAGTATTCACGTGCGGCAGTCGAATCCGTAATTGCCGGTCATTTGGATGATATTGAATTTGAAACCGACCCGGTATTTCGCTATCGAATTCCAACATCATGTCCGGGGGTTCCAATCGAATTACTCAATCCAAGAAATCATACAGACAATATTGGAGAATATGAATTGCGAGCCAATCGTCTTGTTTCAGAATTTCTAAAAGATTTCGCACAATTTGAAGATCAACTGCCTGAAGATATGAGAGGAATATTCAAAAACATCATGCCAATTGAAGACCAGATGGACTTTGGCGAATTTGGTTTTAGCATGTAATTGTTGTCATTGTGTCATTGGGGTCGGACCAGCTTAACAAATTGATATTCATGCGTATTCAATCTATTTTGGGGTCAAAAACTGCGTTAAACCGCACTTTTTGGCCCCAAAAAGTGCGGTTTAACGCGGCTGTGATTTTTTATAATAATAAGAGGCAATAATTATGGCAAAAAAAACATGGGTATATGCACCCAAAAAAACAAAAACAAAAATTTCTGAGGATGTAAAAGAACGTGTTAAAAAAAGGGCGGATCAATTTATTGAATCTGTTCTTAAGCCCGAATATATCAAGCCACCTCCCAGGGATACAGAATCAAATTATATTGTAGACATTTATTCAAAATGGTATCGCCAGTATTTCTATTTTTGTGCAACATACCATTGTCCTGGAGATAATGCCATTTCACCAACATTTGAGATAAATTTTGCAAGGCTGGAATATAATCCAGGCGGGAGTTATATACTTTCTTATATGCGGCATAATAATAAATGGTTTGCACTCAATGGCAATATCTCATTAGAAAAAGCCTTTCGAGAAATTGAAGATGGGCCTTATTTTATTCCCTGATATTACTTTTTCCGACATCTCATCTCATATCTAAAACTCACCACAAAAAAAGGACAATATTGATGCAAAAAAAAATATTCAACATATCCGGACCCTGTTTTCCTGATAAACATTATATGATCCCCCCACAATCCCGATGTTCCAAAGTTGAAAAGCTTATCGAAAATGAAGAATATTTTGTTCTACATGCAGCGCGCCAGAGTGGAAAAACTACTTTTTTGCTGGATCTTGTGGATCGTTTGAATAAACAGGGGCATTATAAATCGTTATATATTTCATTGGAATCCATTCAGGATATAGATTCGCCTGATCAAGGCATCCCTGCCATAATTTCATTATTAATGGAGGAATTTCAATTTTTTATCACGTTTGATGCGCAATTTTTGCAAACATTCAATATGTTGCTGTACAATAATCAATTTAAATTTTTACTGAATTATGTCTGTACGCATGTAGATAAACCCCTTGTTATTTTTTTCGACGAAATAGACTGCCTGACAAATGGAACACTCATATCCTTCTTGCGTCAATTAAGAAATGGATACGTAACACGACAACTAAAGCCTTTTGTCAGTTCAGTCGGACTTGTGGGCATGCGAAATATTCGAGACTATAAATGTAAAATTCGTGATGATAAAGAAACATTGGGAAGTGCCAGTCCATTTAATATTGTGACCGAAGTTTTTACATTAAATAATTTTACAGCGAATGAAGTTCATAACTTGCTTAAGCAGTATACTGATCAGACGGGGCAGAAATTTTCAGAGGAAATTATTCATTATCTTTATCATGTTACGCAGGGGCAGCCCTGGCTGGTCAACGCTACTGTCAAAGAAATTGTAGAAAGCATTCTACCGCATAATATAAATGATCATATTGATATAATTCATGCGCAGCATTCAGTACAGACAATTATTGATCGACGAGATACTCATATAGACAGCCTCCTCCAAAGATTAAAAGAAGAACGTGTCAGAAAAGTGGTTGAACCTGTGATTACTGGTGATCATAGTGGTTTTGACCTGCTTGATGATGACTATCAGTATGTTTTGGATTTAGGCATACTCAAAATTGAAAAAAATTATTTTGTTCCTGCAAACATTATTTATGAAGAAGTCATGATCCGTACCTTATCCAAAATGGCAGATCATCAAATTAAGGAAAATATTAATCCCAATAAATATTTACAAAAACAGTCCATCCGGATGAAAACCCTTCTGTCAAATTTTCAACAATTCTGGCGTGAAAATTCTGAAATCTGGGTTGAACGTTACCAGTACAAAGAAGCTGCTCCCCATTTAATATTAATGGCATTTTTGCACCGCATTTTGAATCATGGTGGCAGTATCACCAGAGAATTGGCTACTGGCCGGGGACGAATGGATTTGTGCATACACTATAAAAATCAACGCTACCCCATTGAGATTAAAATCCGACGAAATACCAAAACAATCACAGAGGGTAAAAAACAGCTATGTGCCTATATGGATACGCTTAAATGTGATAAAGGATGGTTAATTGTCTTTGATCAAAGAAAAAGTGTCTCATGGACGAAAAAAATATTCTGGAAAGATGCCCGCATCAAAAATAAATCAATTCATATTGTCGGGTGTTGATATAATACGATTTAAGGAGAAAATCTATGTCAAGTCAGTTTGGACAAATATTTCAAATCTCAACCTTTGGAGAATCTCATGGTACTGGACTGGGTGTTATCATTGATGGCATGCCCGCTGGAATAGATCTGGATATTGATTGCATTCAAAAGGATCTGGATCGCCGACGCCCTGGAACATCAAAATGGGTCTCTCAACGAAAAGAGACCGATCAAATTCAAATTCTTTCAGGTGTTGCAAATGGTAAAACCCTGGGTTCCCCAATTGCACTTGTTGTGATGAATCAGGATGCCCGGTCAAAAGACTATTCAAGCATTGCCCATCTTTTTCGTCCCGGGCATGCAGATTATACTTACTTTAAAAAGTATGGATTAAAACTTCAACCCGGTGGTGGGCGGTCTTCAGGACGAGAAACTCTGGCGAGAGTTGCAGCCGGTGCTGTTGCAAAAGCGTTGCTTGGGGCTTTTAATATTGAAATACAAGCATATACCTTGTCTATTGGTAACATCTGTGTGGAATTTATTGACCCGGATTTTGCTGAAACACATCCGATTAGATGTGCGGATCCAGGTATAGCTGACGAAATGTTGGCTTTGGTTGATCAAATGCGCAGTGAAGGCAACTCCATTGGAGGGGTGATTCAAGTTGTGGCTCAAAACGTGCCCGCTGGTTGGGGAGAACCTGTTTTTCATAAGCTGGATGCCATGTTGGCAATGGGTTTGATCTCCATTGGTGCTGTCAAAGGTATTGAATTTGGCGCAGGCTTCAGTGCGGCAAAAATGAAAGGTAGTGAACATAACGATCCGCTGACCCCACAAGGATATAAATCAAATAAAGCAGGCGGAATTCTGGGCGGTATATCAAATGGAGACGACATCGTTATGCAATTGGCAATCAAGCCCACACCTTCAATATCCCTTTCACAAGCAACCATTGACAATAATGGCAATCCTGAAACGATTACAATTAAAGGCAGGCATGACCCTTGCATTTGCAGTCGTATTTGCCCTGTGGCTGAAGCAATGACAGCGATTGTTCTTGCAGATGCATTTTTATTGAATCAACGACAAGTATTGGGGGAAAAATCATGAAAATTTCTGTGATTAATGGTCCGAACCTGAACATGCTTGGACAACGAGAACCAGGGATCTATGGCAATCAAACACTCAAAGATATTGAAAAACAACTTCAGGAATACGCATTGGAAAATGCAATGGAACTTGACTTTTTTCAATCTAACATTGAAGGTGAATTGGTGGATGCCATTCAGCAGGCAGGCAACCGATGTAATGGAATAATCATTAATGCAGGGGCTTATACCCACACAAGCGTGGCTGTTCGGGATGCCATTGCTTCCATTCGGATTCCAGTGCTTGAAGTGCATCTAAGTAACCCGCATACACGAGAATCTTTTCGACACACGTCACTTATTGCGGATGTGTGTCGCGGATCTATCTCCGGCTTTGGGAGTGAATCTTATATGTTGGCGATATTTTGGTTTAAAAGGCAACAATGAGTGTGCAATCAAAAAAACCGGTTTTACTGATTATTGATGATAATCAGCTAAACGTTGAAACATTAACAGATTTCCTTGAAAATGAATATCAGATACATGGCGCGTTGACTGGCCCTGATGCGCTGGCGATGGCCAACGATATTCATCCAGATCTGATATTATTGGACATTATGATGCCATTTATGGATGGCTTTGAAATTTGCCGAAAATTAAAATCCAATGCTGTAACAGCCAACATTCCAGTAATTTTCATTACGGGTAAAGGTGACGAGGCAGATATTGCACAGGGATTTGAACTGGGTGCAGTGGACTATGTGACCAAACCCTTCCACATACCAGAAATTCAAATGCGTGTAAATCATCATCTCAATTTCTGTACGACCAATGAAAACCTCAAGCTGACAAATATGAAACTTGAACGTCAGGTACTGCAAAAGAATTCAGATATCAAGGACATGCTGAGTGCTTCAATCAGGACAATGTCTCAAATGTTTGAGAACAATGACCCCTCCACCGCCGGACATCAGCAACGCGTGGCAAAGTTAGCCTCAGATATTGCCAGAGAAATGAAACTGACTGACGATCAAATAGAATCCATTCGTATCGCTGGACTTCTTCATGATATTGGAAAAATTCGCATACCAGACACCATTTTGTCCCGACCCGGGCCTTTATTGAAATCGGAATATGAACTCATTCGTATTCATCCGCAGGTGGGATACGATCTTGTGAAACACATCCCTTTCCCCTGGCCAGTGGCCGAATTTATACTTCAGCATCACGAAAAACTAAATGGATCTGGTTATCCACAGGGTTTGAAAGGGGATGAAATCCATCAGGAATCCAAAATTTTATGCGTGGCAGATGTGGCTGAAGCCATGACCTCACATCGTCCCTATCGTCCAGCACTGGGTATTGATACCACAGAAGGAGAACTGATTAAAAACAAAGGCGTTTTATTTGATCCACAGGTTGTTGATATCTGTATGTCCTTTATATCTGATAAACAATATAATTATGATTGGTAGAAATTATGTCTAAAACAAATGCATACGTTCTCATTTGTAGTGATTTGCCTGGCACAATGGTTCAGTTAAAAATGTCATTGGAAAAATACTATCAGATTTTTTGTATGGATCGCACCGATTTAATTGTGAATACAGCGGTACAAAGAAATCCGGATATTATTTTGATTAATATCAACATGAACAAAGCTGATGGTATTCATGCATGCACACAATTACAAAACAATGAATTAACTGCGGATATTCCTGTTATATTTATTTCAGAAATCTTTAACGAATCAGATACGCTTGACGCTTTTAAGGCAGGTGCTGCTGACTGCATGAAATATGCTTATCATGATCTGGAACTGCGTGCGCGAATGGAAAACCATATTCATCTCAAGCAAGCCAGAGAAAAACTGTTACATAAGCATAACGAGTTAAGTGCGACAATGTCACAGGAAAATGAACGTATGCAAAATTTGATGATTGCCACCATTCGGGCGATTGTTCAAACTGTGGAAAGTCGCGATCCATATACAGCAGGACATCAACAACGTGTCTCTGATCTGGCAACCGAAATCGCCATGCGAATGGGGCTTTCTTCAGATCAAAAAATGGGGATCAAATATGCGGGCCTGTTGCACGATATTGGAAAACTGCGCGTACCAGAGGCCATACTTAACCGACCTGGAAAACTGTTATCCATGGAATTTGATGTCTTAAAAGTTCATCCAGAAATTGGCAGCAATATTTTGGAAAGTGTGCCATCACCCTGGCCACTTTCAAGGATCGTTCTGGAACATCATGAACGAATGGATGGATCAGGTTATCCCAATGGATTGAAAGAAAATGACATGTTAATGGAGTCTAAAGTCATTGCTGTCGCTGATGTCATGGAGGCCATGAGTTCCCACCGTCCATATCGTCCATCACAAGGCATTGATCTGGCATTGAAAGAAATTAATTCACAAAAAGGTTTGTTATATGATACAAAGGCTGTCGATATTTGCACAGAACTTTTTACCCGTCATCAGTATAAATTCGGATGGTAATTATCAATGAAATGTATCATTAATCACATGCTGATTTTCTCTATTTGTTTGTTCCCTTTTACGATACAGGCCTTTGACAGGATCAGCACAAAATCAATGGGGCTTGCAGGTGCGGTCACTTCAAATCCACCCGGATTAATGGCGATTCACCATAATCCGGCAGGTTTATATCAGGCAAGGGAAGGGGTTGTCTATTATCAAAGCCTGCACACAATAATGATGAATCGAAACAATCGTTTTACGCCAGCCCCTTCATTTGAAATTTTAAACTTAAAATCCACGACAGATCCTGTCGCCAATCAAAATTCAGGAAATGGCAAGAGCTGTTTATATTATCCATTGTATGGCGATACGCATGGAGAAATTTCGGTTTTACCATTACCATTGGGGATCACGTATCGTCCGCAAAAATCGAGATGGATTATGGGGATAGGGTCATATATGCCATATCTTCAAGGAATCCAATTCTCGCCTGATGATGCATCCGGATATCAAACACAGCAATATTATCAACAACATTTCGTTTATGCAGGGCCGGCAATTGCATACCAATGGCACGATTCGCTTTCATTTGGGGTATCTCTTGGCTTTGGTCAAACAGCATGGGGACAGAAAAACAGACTTCGTATCATGAATGATCGTTTCGCACAAAGTCAATTCCTGCCGCCTGTACCTGATGTTGGCCCGTTTGATGGCTTTGCTGATATGCAGTTAGAATTGCGTGATGACATGGCTGTTTCAATTAATTTTGGCTTTTTATGGAAACCACTGAAAAAATTGACATTCGGATGTGTATATCGCAGTGCTATTTCAACAAATCCCACAGGTCGGTTAAACATTCATTTCTCTGATAATTTTATGGCATTAACCCAATATTGTAGAGATCATAATTTTTCAAATAAACTCGACTCCCAGGGCATCGAAAAAATTCATCAACAGATTTCGTCAAATCCAGTTGCGTTAGACCAATTCAAATGGCCGGATTCTTTACAAATGGGAATTCAATATGCCTTCTCAAATGATATTCATATGATGTTCGATGTCCAATGGACACGTTGGTCTTGTCAGAATTCTCACAAACTCATTCTTTTCAATAAAGATAATCCCTTGATTATTTTATTGAATGCGCTTGATCAATCTACAGAACAGGTAATTAATTATCCTGGTCAAATGAAAGATACAGTATCTTATCATCTCGGGGTTGAATGGCAGTTAAAAGAAAGCTTTAAACTCCGCAATGGGATTTCATACCATCCGCAATCGGTTTCTGATACGTATATGAACTTGATGAACTGGCCTGATGTCATATATATTGGAACTGGTTTTGAGTGGAGATGGCCCAATCGATGGATTATTGAGCAAGGACTCGGTTATTTTGTATCAAAAAACAAGGAGATAGAAAATAGTCAACAATTGAATCATTGGGATACTGACAACAGTTTCTTTACCCCCTATGCTGGGCAGGCTGTATCTTCGCAGGTTTCCGGAATTGTATTATCGTTGAATGTGAAGGTGCCCTTTTTTTTAAATGATTTTTGATAACATATTTATGTTTTTATCTATTTCAAATTATACAACGAAATATAATCCTTCAATAAATAATTATTTGACATGAGGTCACTTTTTTCTTAATCAATAGTCTGAACATCATCAGAAAATACTTGGAGACAAATGCAATGAACAAGGCAAACATGTTGCACCCTGGTCAGATACTCAATGATCAGTTCCTTATCCCAAAACAAATCACCATTACGATGTTCGCAAAGCAAACAGGAATAACTGAAAACCATATCAAAGATTTGATTTCCGGCAGACGTTCAATTTCAAAAACAACAGCGAAAAAACTCGCACAGAATTTGGACACCCGTCCTCAATACTGGCTTGATTTGCAGAGAGAGTACGATTTTCATATTACACGTAAGCTTTTGAAAGGCATTATTCCAGATGATGATGCTATCGAAAATATAATGATCAACAATCCACATGATAAGCTGATTAAAATTGTATTTTCTGACAGACAGGAAGTTGTTGAATTTTTCCAGCGTAAATTACCCCAGGAAATTGTTGAATTAATTGATTGGGATACACTTGAACTGGAAGGATCAAATTATATTGATGAGGAAATGCAGGAAAGTGAATCAGATCTGGTGTATAGTGTTGATTTTAAAAATAGTCGGAATAAATGTTTTTTGTATTTACTGTTTGAACATCAATCAACACCCGATAAATGGGTGAGATATCGAATCGTCAAATACAAAACACGCATTTGGGACAAATCATTTCAAAAAAATGAAAATCAAGACCAACTGATTCCGATACTGAGTATGGTTTTTTACGTGGGTGAAACCAACTGGAATATTTCACCAGAATTTTCAGAGCTATTCTGTGAAACGCCTATGCCCCATAAATATCTACCATCATTTGAGCATATTTTATTGGATTATTCCAATAGATCTCTTGAATTAAAAGATGCAATCAAAATCAAGATTGCTCATCTCTTAATTCAAGCGCACTTTAAAGGATGTCTGAAAGAACTGTTCCAACCCTTGATGGATTATTTTAGTCACCTGCCTTACCATCAGGGGCTCAATTATTCAAAAGTCTTTTTTATTTATATTGCAACAACACAAAAATATGAGACATTTAAGGAATTTGTTCAGATGATCAGACAGAGTTACAGGGAAAAAAAAGGAGGTAAGCATATGATACGTGCTTTGGATGAATTAAAAATGGAAGGTCGAATGGAAGGTCGAATGGAAGGTCGAACGGAAGGTCGAATGGAAGGTCGAATGGAAGGTCGAATGGAAGGCGAGTTAAAATCCCAAATTGCAATTGTCGAAAATATGCGTAATAATAATTATGACTGGCAATCAATCTATCAGGTAACTGGTATTGATAGTAACCGGCTTGAAGCAATGAAAGCAGAACTTGTAAAAATTCAGACAATCTCTTTAGTTGCGGCAGATGCAATGAATCAAACAACTTATTCTCAGCAACAAGCTTATTATTAATTCAGGCATATTTACAAGATGCAGGTAGGTCACTTTTTTCTTAGGAATGCTCTGAAAATAAGTTCCCCATTTGAAAAAATGTTCATCGGTTTTTTTCTGTAGAGACGTAGCATGCTACGTCTCTAAGTGCCAAACGATTATACGTTAAAGATAAATAGGGAAGTTAATTTTCGAGAATTCCTAAGTATTTTTGAAGTTGGCTATCACAGCGTAGTTTTAATGATGATTCGCCCTAAAATTGCTGATAGTGAACATTTTAATCTGACCTGTACATACACCAGTAAAAAAAAATAGATATGAAGTATATATGAATAATAAAAATAATGAAAACTGGGTACAATTTATTTCCATGTCCCCACCTGGCTTAAATAACAACACAGCCGATGTTGATCGGCTGACCGGTCAACTAAAAAAACAATTGGATATTCATTCCATTGAGATGGACAGATCGGTCATGGTTTCACTGCCAGACGTACTGCGCAAATCCAATTTTAATGTCCGATGTGTCCTGTTTGGTTATGATCATCGGTATCAGTTGATAGACGTTCAGGCATCAAATACCTGCCTGCCAGTTTATGGGCTGGCAATTGATCTTGGTACCACTCGGGTTGTATTTAGACTGCTAGATTTATGCAAACAGCGCACAATTATTGAAATTACAATTGATAATCCGCAAAGCAACATTGCACCGGATGTGCTTGCACGAATTCACTATACAGATCAACCTGGGGGTCTGGATCACCTCCAACGATTGATCATTGATGCTATCAATGCCCAAATTCAGCATATGTGCAAGAAGCATCGTATTGATTCAAATCAAATCATGTGCATCTCAATTGCTGGAAATACATGCATGACACATCTGTTTTCAGGATTTCCACCTCAGGCAATTATACGTGAACCTTATATTCCAGTTATTAACAGACAGATGTTGTTAAATGCCAAGGAGCTTGGTATTCACATAAACCCGCAGGCCAGAATATTTGTTTTTCCAAATATTGGAAGCTATTTTGGTGGCGATCTGATTTCCGGAATTTTGGCTTTAGATATGCATCATCAGTCTGAAACATCAATTATGGTCGATGTGGGAACGAATGCTGAAGTTGTTTTGGGCAACAAAGACTGGATGATTGCCTGTGCCGGTGCTGCTGGCCCTGCGCTCGAAAGTGGGGTCTCGAAAATTGGAATGACTGCTGGCCCGGGTGCCATTGAACGTATAAAACAAGATAATGATTCATTTACATGGCAAACCATTGATAACAAAAAGCCTGTTGGCATTTGTGGGTCGGGTTTTATTGATCTGGCAGCCGTTTTATTTCAATCGCATATGTTGGATATTCGGGGAAAATTGGTTCCGAATCAATGCAAAGACAGACTATTAAATATTGATGACATGATGCATTTTCTAATTGTTCCGGCTGAAAATTCTGCTACAGGCAGAGACCTGACCATTTCTCAGGTTGATATCGACAGTCTGATACGATCCAAAGCTGCCATGTATACAATATTAACGACAATAACCCAATCTGTGGGTATGGTTTTAACAGATATTTCAACCTTTTATGTGGCCGGCACTTTTGGCGCATATATTGATCCCTCATCAGCCATTACTATTGGAATGATTCCTGACTTACCGCGAAATCGCTATAAATCGGTTGGAAATACATCAATAGAAGGTGCATCTCGTGTTTTGTTATCTCGCAGGGATATTGAATCTGTGTCTCAAATCCAAAAACATATTACCTATATGGAACTGAATGTGAATCAGGAATTCATGAATCGATTCAGTGCCGCTAAATTTTTACCCCATACAGACACGACATTGTTTCCATCAGTGAGGACATAGGAGAACAACATGGACATAAAACAATACTTCGTACATGCCATTGTATTATTCGCATGTGTAACAGTCAATGCCCAGATGCCATCAGAGATGGAATCAAGGTATCAATCAAAAGACCTGCCAAGTTTGTCTATTTTGTCATATAACATCGACAAACTCTGCCAGGAATATAAAACCTGTAATGCAACCCGTGTGCATGATTTGCTTCATAAAAACAAGTCCACTTATCGATTATTAACTGATGAAAAAAACTCCGATAATCAATTTATTTTAGCCAAAACAATGAATAATCACTGGAGTATTCAGGTTGGTAAAAAGCATTGGTTTGTTTTGGCCACAGATCAACATTTGGTATTTGAACTTTTAGAAAAAGCACAGCAAATCGCTGATGAAAATAAATTTCATGAAGCAGAAAAACATATTCAAAAAGCATTAACTCTCAAACCAGATATGGATCGTGCCTTTATGCTATGGGCTTTCTGCAAACTCCAGCAAAACCAGTTAGACCTGTTTATTCAATATGGAGAAAAAGCCATATCGTTAAATACCACCAATCCCAACTATTATAACCAGATGGCATGGTTTTATGCGACGACCAAGCATAACAAATATCGAAATGGACGAAAAGCCCTTCAATATGCATTAAAAGCAGTTTCAATTTTTCCTGACAGTTGGGCATATACAGACACGCTCGCAGCTTCGTATGCATGCAATGCACAATTTCATGAGGCCTTTGATACTCAGAAAAAATCCATGCAATTGATCAAAGAAAGTGACCTTCCTGCAGATCAAATTCATCATTATTTAAAAAAAATGAATCGCCGGAAAGAATTATACCAACACAGGAGAGCTTATATTGAAACCTATTAATGAATGCTCTGAAAAGGATTCCTAATTAATCAGGTTAATCCAGATGACCCATAAGAAAAATCTGCCCATTCATGAAATCGGCAAAAAATACGAAATAGGCAGTTTTTTCCGTCGCAGAAATGTTTTATTTTTAAATAATATCAGATAATTATACCGGCCGCTTGTGAAATGTCCGGTTATATTGACCTGGCAGACATTGAATAAATGTTTTATATTTTACATAATATCAACTAGTTGCCCTATGGCATATTTTCTGCAAATTGATTTACAAACCAAAACAGGAGGTCTTTATGAGCGAACTGATTAACAGTGCAGTCAATTTTGGATTATCACAAGCCGTGCAATCGAGCTTATCCGAGGATGCGCGATATGATATGATTGCCAACAATCTTGCAAATGTTGAAACCCCGGGCTTTAAAGGGAACATGATGTCCTTTGATGAAGCCCTGGATGAAGTTGTTACAACAGATTTTTCAGATGGTCAGACACGACATACAGGCAATGTATTAGACGTATCGGTCAACAATGGCATGTTTTTCACAGTGGATACACCAGGTGGCACACGATATACACGCAATGGCGGGTTTACATTAAACTCAGAAGGCACCCTGATTACCACAAATGGACATCCAATAATGGGTCAAAATGGGCCAATTACAATCAATGGAAACAATGTTGTGATTAATGAGGCCGGTGATGTCATTGTTGATGGACAAAATGTAGATACCTTGAAAATTGTTAATTTTGGCAGTGGCAATATTGATGATGGTTGGATTTTTGGTGAAGAAGGCAGTCGTCTGGAAGATTTAAAAAAAGAGGGGACATCTTATTTCAAATATGAAGGTGAAAATCAAAACTTGCCGCAGGCAGACAATGTTAAAGTATCTCAAGGGACATTGGAACAATCCAATGTATCCACAATGAATCAAATGATTCGATTGATAGAAACACAACGTAATTTTGAGGCGTATCACAAAATAATCAGAGCGTTTATGGAAACTGATAGCAAGGCGGTCACCGATGTGGGACGATTGGCATAAAAATATATAAACAAGGAGTTTTCTCATGATTAGAGGATTATGGTCGGCAGCTTCTGGCATGTCAGCCCAACAATTAAGCATAGATGTTATTGCAAACAATTTGGCAAACGTTAATACTGCGGGATTTAAAAAGAGTCGGGCGGATTTCCAGGATTTAATGTATCAAACACTGCGTGTGGCCGGTGCAACCACTGCCAGTGGAAATGAAACCCCAACAGGCATTCAAATTGGAATGGGGTCAAAGCCTGTGGGCGTCCAAAAAATGTTTTCCCAGGGCAACTACAGCCAGACAGATAATGAACTGGACTGGTCCATTGAAGGCAAAGGTTTTTTTAAGGTAATCAATAATGGTGAAGAGCTATACACACGGGCCGGAAGTTTCAAGCTTGACAGTGAGGGGTATGTCTGTACATCATCCGGGGATCGTGTGCAACCTGAAATCACCATTCCACCGGAAACGATTTCCATTGCAGTTGATCCAGGTGGAAAACTGGTTGCTTTTGGACCAGATAATACAGAGCTTGCCACCGCAGATTTGAAACTGTATTCTTTTTCCAATCCAGGCGGTTTATACAGTGTGGGAAGAAATCTTTATCGGCCAACTGAAGCTTCTGGTCAAGCGATTGAAGGAGACCCCGGACTGGATGGTTTTGGCACGATTGGTCAGGGATTTCTTGAAATGTCCAATGTTGATGTTGTTCAACAAATGGTCGCGATGATTGTTGGTCAAAGAGCATATGAGGTTAACTCAAAGGCGATTCAGACAGCGGATAGTATGCTTCAAATGGCAAACAATCTTAAAAAATAATTATTGATTGCTTGAAATGCAGCCTAAAAATTCATTGATACGATTCATCACTTTTATTACGATCTGTTTTAATATAAATGTATTTGCACAGTATCCAGTTAGTGTTTCTATTCCACAAAAGGTATGGGTCGGTCAGGCACGAATTTATTTAAAAGATATTGCGACAATAAATGCCCCCGCACATCTCAGTGAAAAATTAGCAAATATATATCTGACCTATGCACCAAAACCAGGAAAAAGCAAATTAGTTAAGGGTGAATGGATAGATTCACGAATCAGGGCACTTAATTTTGATGATCAAATTCATCTCACTGTTCCTGAAAAAATAGAAATAATAAGGGCGTCCCAGATTATTTCTGAAGAAGACTATCTGAATTATTTTAGCGATTATATTGCAAAACATATTGGCCCAAATGTCCGATTTGAAATCAGTCGTTTTCAGGTAAAAGGCGATACACCGCTTCCTGTCGGCCAATTAACTGTAAATGTTCAGCACCAGACATCAGTCGATCTCAGGGGCTATGTGAGTCTGACTGTTTCAATTCTGATCAATAATCAATTTGTTCAACGTGTCGGACTATCTGGATGGATAGATCGGTTTGAAGATATTGTTTGTGCATCAAAGCCACTGGACAGAAATCACGTAATTTCTGGACAGGATGTCAAATTAATTACTAGAAATGTTTCAAAAATTAAGGATACCTACTACACACGCACAGAAGATGTTTTTGGCAAACAAATTCAACGAAAAGCCGGTAATGGGGAAATTATTTTTTCTTCGATGATTGAAATTCCCCCCTTGATTTATAAAGGAGATAAGGTTACAATAATTGCTGAATCTCGTGCTTTGCTTATTAAAACGACTGGAATTGCTTTATCTGATGGGTATGCCGGCGAACAAATACGTGTAAAAAACACCATGAGCAATAAAGTTATTCAGGCGAATGTGGTCAATCCAAATACAGTTAAAGTACAATATTAACAGAAACCGGCCCAAAGGGAGAATCATGATGAGAAAAATTGTCTATAGTCTAATTATTGGCACCTTGTTTTTGCTATGTGCCTGTGCATCCAATCAACCAGTAAAGAACACCGCACAGAATGAATCCACTGATATTAGCCAGCCATATCCGCCTATTCAGGAAAAGCTTCCCATTGAAGAGATGTATCAACCACCAAAACCCTATGAAGGCTCACTTTGGACCGACAGCGGCATGAATTTGTTCGGAGATAATCGGGCAGTTAAGGTTGGAGATCTGGTAACAGTTCGCATATCAGAAAATCCAAAAGCGCAACTTCACGCAAAAACAGATACCAACAGAGAATCCAAAATTGCGGGGAGTGCAAATTTTTTGGGTTATCTTGAAGCCCTGAAGGCTAAAAATAAAAATCTCAACCCTGCCAACCTGATCAGCACCAATTTTAAACCGGAATTTGTCGGTGAAGGCACCAATGATCGCGATGGCAACATGACCGCGTACATTACAGCTCGTGTTATTCGCGTTTTGCCCAATGGCAATCTCTTTATATCGGGTCGTCGTGAGATTACTGTTGATCATGAAACTCAATTTATTACGATATCAGGTATTGTCAGACCCGAAGATATCGACTTAAATAATGAAGTCCAATCCACTTATGTCAGCGATGCCAAAATCGAGTATTCCGGGCGCGGTGTTATTGCTGAACGACAGAGACCGGGATGGATGATGCGTTTGATGGATAATGTATGGCCATTTTAACACGTGATCAGTGTTTTTTTAGTTGTGGGGCCCCATTAAATATACAAAAGTGCCTGTCTGCCTATGCCACTTTGAAAAACAGGTGATGAATAATTATTGATAAGGAAAATAATCATGAATAAGCAATTCATAAATAGTATTATCGCAAGCTTCGCAATTCTTGTTTTGACTGCCACCACAGCATCGTCAATTCGCCTGAAAGATATGGCCGAATTTAAAGGCGTAAGAAATAATCAACTCATGGGCTATGGACTCGTTGTTGGTCTTAATGGAACAGGTGATAAAGCAGGAACTGATTTTACAGTGCAATCATTGGTAAATATGCTTGAACGATTAGGTGTCCATGTTGATAAAAATAATGTGAGCATGAAAAACGTTGCAGCAGTTATGGTAACTGCGAATATCCCTCCTTTTTCCAGAGTGGGACAAAAAATCGATATCACAATTTCCTCTATGGGTGATGCCCAAAGTCTGCAAGGCGGAACATTATTGCTGACACCGCTTCGCGGCGTAGATCGAAAAGTGTATGCATTGGCACAAGGCCCGCTTTCTGTTGGCGGATATACTGTAGGTGGCGCAGCCGGCGGTGGTACAACAAAGAATCATCCCACAGTTGCACGTATTGCAAGAGGTGCAACTGTTGAACGCGAAATTCCTGTGACATTACAGGGGCGTGAATTTTTAACATTATTACTAAACAATCCGGATTTTACGACGGCCATTCGTGTGCGAAACAGTATTAACGAAAAATTTGGACAAATTCTTGCCAGCACAGCAGATTCAGGGACTGTACAAATTCAGGTGCCGCATAATTTTAGAAACAACATTGTTCAAATGATTGCAGCAATTGAAAATTTACAGGTAGTCCCAGACACAAAAGCAAAAGTGGTTGTGAATGAAAAAACAGGCACTGTTGTAATTGGAGAAAATGTCCGAATATCAACAGTTGCAGTTGCGCACGGCAATCTAAGCATACAAATAAAAGAAAATGTCAATGTGTCTCAGCCATCACCTTTTGCACCTGCTTCACCAGATGGCACTGGCGCAACGCAATTACCTCTGGATAATGGGCCAATTATGGCTCCCGGTGGACAAACTGTTGTTTCACCAAATTCAGATGTTTATGCAACTGAAGAAGACAACAAGCTCTTACTTGTGCCATCTGGAAGCACCATTGGCGAACTGGTCAGAGCATTAAATGCCATCGGTGTGACACCGCGTGATTTGATGACAATACTCATGACAATTAAAGCTGCTGGCGCACTTCAGGCTGAAATAGAGGTGATTTGACAAATAATAAACATCTTTTTTCAGGGAGAACGACTCAAGCGAAAGCTGCCATAAAAAGATTATAAGTGGAAAACGAGTTGGCGATATGATCCGACATAAGGCAATCAAGAAGATTGTGACACATTCTTAAAAATGTAACGCCCTTACAGGGCTTAAAACTTTTTATATATTTCCCCAGGGCGTTGCCTTGGGCTGGTATGTTGCCGCCCTTTCAGGGCTAAGAAAAAAAATGTATACACTTATAAACCTATCCGATATTTGCTTATAAAGAAAAATAAGGAATGGTAAAAAATAAGTTCTTTATTTTTATACAAAGAGGATTTAATGAACATTCAAGATACAACAGTACAAACACCAAACATCAAAACCTGGCAGACAGGCCATTCTGAAAAACAATTAAAATCAGCGTGCCAGGAGTTTGAGTCATTTTTTATAAATGCTCTATTAAAATCAGCGGACAAAGCCAAATGTGGTCTGTTTGATGATAAAAAAGAATCGGATATGTATTCATCAATGATGAATATGGAATTTGCCAAGAGTATTTCCCAAGGTGGCGGGCTGGGACTAGGCGATATTTTGTTTTCGCAATTGCAGCATCAAAATAGGGAATAAGTAATTTATTTCATTCTTGACCCAAGTTCATAGCGTTCAAGGTAAATACCAATAATGTCAACATGATTGAAAAATATATCTCACAAAAAAATATTATCGTTTAATTTTTCAATTTTTCAAAAAAGAATCTATTCCAAAACCCAAAATGATTACAATGAAGGGATGGGGTGCATGTACGAGTTAAGGGAAATTGATTTTGGTGTCCACCAACTTGTACATGCGTCCGAAGGGATGTTGTCAAAATGGAATCATTACGACAAAAACAGACAGAATTCAAAATGAATTTTAGGTGATAATACAATAGAAATAGTGCTTGATAAAATAAACATCAAATTGACTGGCTTTATCATTAAAGTTCGCACGTGTTTGACCGATAAAAAACTTTAAGTATCCAATATTTGGGATACAATAAAGCCCAAATTTTTTTAAATTAGAGAATAAAATGATTGAACAAGAAATTCTCAAACGATTTGACCGGCTCCGAACCTGCTACGAAAAATTATTCGAATCACTGAAAGAAGAACGAAAATATCTGCCCAGGGCTAAAGTGGATGAATTACAGATCGTTGTTCAACAAATAGAACAATGTGTAGCCTCGATCAACAAAGAACGTAGCGACCTGCTTGCTTTTTTGACAAGATATACCGGAAATAAATCACCCTCACTGGAGATATCGAACTTATTTCGCTATATATCTCCCATGTATCATTATGAGTTTCAAACGCTATATGATGATGTCACGCAGTTGATTGACGATATTAAACGTTATGGTAAAGAAAATCGCTTCCTGATAGAAGATGGGCTCAGTTTTATTGAAGAAACCATGCAAACAGTGATGGGTGCGCAGGAAAAAAATATTACATACGATGAAGAAATGAAACTACGCAAACGAAAAAATAATAACCTATTATTTAGTAAAGAGGTGTAAGGTGGGAGGAAGCATAGGCTTACTGATGCAAATTGGTGTCAGCGGTTTGAAAAATCATCAATATGGCGTGGATGTTACAGCGCATAATATTGCAAATGTTCACACAGATGGTTATTCAAGGCAATCAGCGGAAACAGTTGCCAGACAAGGATTGAAAACTGGTGGACTGGTTTTTGGTCAGGGCATATACACCGGTGAAATCAAACGAAACGTAGACGACATTGTCAATAAACGACTGGATGAACACCGATCCGCATTGTCAAAGTATACTGAGCTTGAAACTGCCATGACCACAATGGAAGGTTTTTTTAGCGAAACAGGCACATCATCCGAAACCAGTCTGAGTTCTTTAATGTCAGAATTCGAAAATGCATGGCAATCAGTGGCAAACAACCCCAGTGGTGAAGCGGAACGTGCCACGCTCTTGGAGCAAAGTAAGAGTCTGGCTGAAGCTTATCGCGGCCTAGATGAATATTTAAATACCTTTCAAGTTGATCTTACGCGAACCATTGCCAATGGCATTGATGAAGTGAACATGATTACCAGAGAGCTTGCTGAAATTAACAAAAAAATCTATGGCCTTGAAGCCAATTCCGTTATAGCCAATGACATGCGCGATAAACGAGATGTTCTCATTACAGATTTATATGAATTAATGAATGTGAATACCTACCTTCAGGAAAATGGTTTTATTACTGTTACCACTGCCAAAGGTGCTATTCTGGTTAATGGAATAGATAATTACGAGTTGGAAGCCATAGGAGATCCGGACACAGGCATGTCCAAAATCAATTGGATAACATCCGGAACACGAAAGTTGGACATTACAGATGGTATTACAGATGGATCATTAGGCGGTTGGTTAGAGATGCGAGATGAAATCATTGGATATCCGGATAAATCAGGAATTCGAGCGGACTATAACACGCTGGCTTATAACTTTATCTGGGATATTAATAGACAACATTCACAAGGTTCTGGTATTGAAATGTTTCCGCCCAGTACCACTTTGGTTGGGACGTATTATACATCTGATGATGATGCCACCTTAAAGAGCCTTCCTTATGGAGATAAGTTATATTTTGGTGTTGAGCAACAGGGAGAAACTGCAGCAATTCCCGCCAGTTTTGATATGTGGTTGGGTGACAGCGAAGGGAACAATATCAAAAAAGTCAATATTAAAATTATTACTGCGGGCAGCGTGGGAGAAGAAGACGTTCAGTTGCTCACTGCTGAAGATACTCCTGGTGACCTGGCAGATACAATCAATAAACAAATTGCTGTTGCACTTGGATTGACTGAAGAAGAAGAACAAAAATATGCGGAATTTGCCAAGGTGCCTGTTTTTGAAGAAATGTCTGAGGAGGAACTTGCTGAAATGACTGAAGAAGAACTTGAGGTTCTACAGTCATTGCCCGAATCTGCGCTGACACTTAAATTTGGATCGGATGAAACCTTTACCTTTGGTTTTTCTTATGACAATTCAAATGTGCTGGCAGCATTGGGAATTAATACCTATTTCAAAGGACACACTTCTGGAACTTTCAAAATTAATAATGTTATTGATGATAACATTAATTATATCGCTGTGGGCCGAATTACCGACCGACAAGATACAACATACAATGTTTCACCATCAATTCAAATGACCGAACTTGGAACAACTGGTATTCTTACAACTGCCGGTCCCTATACTGGAAATGACAACGCACTTTATGAAGTTAAAATTGAAGCATCAGCAAACGAGAATGATGTCAAGTTTAAATGGCGAAAAAGCCTGGATGATGGCGTTACATGGGTGGATGCTGATGGAAATCAGATAACCAATTGGTCAGAAATTACAAAAGTTGATTCGGGTGCGGATCCCATAACAATTGAACATGGTGTAACGCTTACATTTAAAAAAGGCCTCGCTGCTGCTGCCGATGACGACCCCAGTCGAATTGATTTTGTACAGGATGAAACGTATCGTGTGGAAGCAACGGCAGGCGGGGTTATCTCTTATAGTAGCAATGCCAATGCCTTTGCCATTACAAAGCTGGTTGAGCCGTCGCAGGAAGAATATCATAATCAATTGACCATCATTGGAATTAAATCCCTGGGAATTTCTCGTGAAAAAGGAATTATTGATGTATCCACAGATCAATTAAATGAAGTACGAGACAATATATCCGGCGTTTCACTGGATCAGGAATTTACAAAACTGGTTGAGTATCAACGTTACTATCAGGCGGCAGCCAAAATTGTACAGACGGCAGATGAACTTATGAAAACTGTAACAACATTGAAGTCATAATATTTTATTGGCCATTGATGCCAAACTTAACCATAAGGGGGACTTATGAAAGTCGCAACATTAACAGTTTACAAACATATTCAGGAACGTGCTGAATATACAAGCAATGCCCTGAATGAAGCTATAGATAAAGTCACGACCGGTCGTAAAATTTCACAATTGTCTGATGATCCTTTCCGATTGGCACTGATGTTAGACACTCGCGCAGAACTGGCAGACATTGAACAATACGAAAGAAACCTTGAAATGGGTGAAGCCTGGCTGAACAGCACTGAAGAAAGTTTACGTAAAGTTCAGGACAGGCTGGCAGATTTACAAGTCACTGCATTGGCCATGCTGAATGATACCAATAATATGCAAGATAGAGAATTGGCAGCCATTGGCGTGGAGGAAGTTCTCAATGACATTATCCAGGTCACCAATACTGACGTGAATGAACGCTATATTTATGCCGGTACTCGAACAAATGTTGAGCCTTTTGTCTTTATGAACAATGCAGGAGAGATTGTTGATGTATCCGAAGCCACACGTGTGACTTATCGCGGAGATAATCAGCCCTTTAAAATTCAGACACAAAATAATGATGAACTCACAGTGGGTAACGATGGCTCGGAGATTTTTGGTGATATGTTTAATACAGTACTTAAGCTAAGAGATGCACTCAAAAATAATGATGTTGATGCCATCAGAGAGCAGCTTAATCCCATTAAAGCGCATCAGGAGCATATTTCAGCTGAAAACTCGGTGGTTGGTTTTCGTATCACCCGATTGGAATTTAGACAGAGTGTTCTTGAGGGCACAAACATTACCACCAAGCAAAAATTGGCCAATCTTGAAGAAGTTGACATGACTCAGGCAATTTCTGACTTATCCATTAAGGAACTGATGTATCAGGCGTCTTTGTCTGCATCAGCTAAGGTTATTAATATGAAGGGCTTGATGGATTATATCTAGTTTTATTTAAGGAATGCTCGGAAAATAAGTTCCTCATTATTCAATATTTGTTGATTCGTTTCTAAACCATGATTACACTGAAGAAAATGAATAAGATCAAATAAAGACACTTTAAATTAATATTCTTCATCTTCTTCAGTGTAATCATGGTTCAAAAAACGAAAATAAACACTTAGGAATTCTCGGAAAATAATTTTCCCTTTTAATATATTGAATTAATTCAAAAAAAATCAACTTATTTCAGTTTAATCATACTTCAGATACCCGCCATTGAACTTAACTGGATCTTTAAATTTTTAATCTTGATTATTTGCAAAAAATTCGATAAAGAATCAGTTACAACGAAAAAAATCTATTATTCTAAAAAAGATTTCGATATAACTTATTGTTTTAATATTTTCCAAAGAAATATCAGTTATACCGGAACTATTTTATTATTTCTATTAAAGTATCATGTATAATCGATCTATATATATCAATGAAATAAAAAAATATCTTAACAAGCCTGTAATCAAAGTAATAACAGGCATACGACGTTCAGGGAAAAGTTGTCTGTTGCAAATGATAATCAACTGCCTGGACGTTGACCAAAAGCAAATTCTATATATAAACAAGGAATCCCTTGAGTTTGACCATATAAAAAATTACAAGGATTTGTATCAGTTTACAAAACAATATTTTGATAAAACTGATGGCAATTGTTATCTGTTTGTTGATGAAATTCAAGAAATCATTCAATGGGAAAAAGCCATCGTATCATTTGTTTCATCAGCTGCCATTGATATTTTCATAACCGGTTCTAATGCACACCTCCTTTCATCTGAAATTGCAACCCTGATATCTGGAAGATATATTGAAATTCCTGTGTACACGCTGAGTTTTCAGGAGTTTCTTATGTTTCGGAACAGGAAAAATGAAGACCGGTTTTCAGAATTTAACAATTATATTCAATATGGTGGTTTTCCAGCAATTCATCATTTTGATTTAAAAGAAAATACCATCTATCAATATATCAGTTCACTGTATGATACGATCATCCTTAAAGACGTTGTCAAAAGAAATAATGTAAGAAATGTCAGGCTCCTGGAAAATATATACAAATATATTTTTGATAATACAGGCAATATTTTTTCGGCGAAAAGAATATCCGATTTTTTAAAGTCGAAAAAAATTAGTGTCAGCCTTGAAACTGTTCAGAATTATATATCATATTTTATATCAACCTATGCCATTCATAAAGTTCAACGATATGATATAAAAGGAAAACGTTTTCTTGAACTATATGAAAAATATTATGCCGGCGATATTGGACTTCGTCATGCACTCATTGGCTATAACAAAGAAGATATATCCGGCATACTGGAAAATATTGTTTATCTGGAGCTAAAAAGACGCAACTATTATGTTTATATTGGAAAAATTGGAAATAATGAAATTGACTTTATTGCAGAGCGTGAAAATAAAAAAATATATATACAGGTCTGCTATCTTCTTGAATCACAGAAGACAATCGAAAAGGAATTTTCAAGTTTGATGATGATAGAAGATAATTATCCCAAATACGTTATCAGTATGGATACCTTTTTAAGTGATGATTATAATGGGGTTATCCGAAAAAATCTGATTGATTTTCTTTTGGAGGAATAACTTTCCAGTATATATTGCAGAAGCATTTTGCGTATCCATTTCAATTATAATGGGGTGATCTATAGATAGGTCATAAAATTTTTTGAGTTTAAGGAGATAACAAATGAATCAACCAGAAATATATCAATCCAAAAATAAAATTCGAATCGTTACAGCAACTGCGCTATTCGATGGGCATGATGCCTCAATCAATATCATGCGGCGAATTCTTCAGGACAGCGGTGCTGAGGTTATTCATATGGGCCACAATCGTTCAGTATCCGATATTGTTGATGCTGCTATTGATGAAGACGTCCAGGGAATTGCAGTTTCCTCATATCAGGGGGGACATGTCGAATTCTTTCAATATCTGGTGGACCTGTTAAGGGGAAAAGGGGCATCCTCCATTCGTGTTTTTGGCGGCGGTGGTGGTGTCATTGTGCCTGAAGAAATTCGATTATTGGAAAACTATGGCGTATGCCGAATATATTCTCCTGAAGATGGCTCACGCCTGGGCTTGCAAGGTATTATTAATGATATGCTCCACCATATGGATTTTGAAACAACAAAGGATTTAGATCCTGAATCCATTGACTGGGAATTAGTTAACTGCAATAATCATCGCATAATTGCCCGATTGATTTCATATGTGGAACAGCACAAAGAATCAGATACAGGTTATATTCAATCTCTGGAAGAACATGCCAGTTTAATAAAGGTTCCGGTTGTTGGGATAACCGGAACGGGAGGTGCTGGTAAATCTTCCCTTGTTGATGAAATCATACTCAGATTTTTAGGTGATGAACCCAATATGAACATTGGGGTGCTTTGCTGTGATCCTTCAAGACGCAAAACAGGTGGTGCATTGTTGGGGGATCGTATTCGCATGAATTCGATCATGAGTCAACGCATTTATATGCGCTCAATGGCTACACGTGCATCACAAACAGAATTGTCAGAGTCTATCAAAGATGCGCTGCATGTATTAAAAGCCGCGCAATTTGATTTGATTATTGCCGAAACTGCGGGCATTGGACAGGGGGATACGCGCATTGTTGACTGGTCGGATTATCCGGTTTATGTCATGACAAGTGAATTTGGTTCTCCCTCGCAACTCGAAAAAATTGATATGCTGGATTATGCAAAGCTGGTTGTTGTCAATAAATTTGAAAAACAGGGCAGTGAAGATGCGATTCGGGATGTCAGCAAACAAATGCAAAGAAATCTGAAATTGTGGGATAGTTCGCCCAACGATCTTCCGGTATATGGTGCCATTGCATCAAAATTTAATGATGATGGCGTGACTGCAATCTATGCGCATATGAAACACACTTTGGCGTCATCTGATTTTAATTTTCAATGGGAAGGAGATTGTCCACACATTTCACAAAAAGTACCGACTGCCAAATCAATTGTGATTCCTGAAGATCGAAAGCGGTACTTATCTGAAATTGCTGAAACCATTCGCAACTATCATAAACAAACTCAAAGCCAATCCGATATTTTACGCACATGCCAACATCTGGAACGGTCATCTGAAATTCTGGATCAATCTCAAACCGAGACAATTCAATGTTTAAAAAGTGAAGCTGAACGATTCAGTCAAAAGCTGAACGCAGAAACCAGACAAATCATTGATAACTGGCCAGAAATTCAATCCGCCTACGCTGGCGATGATTTTATTTACAAGGTGCGAGATCGAAAATTTCGGGTGCCTTTGTATACCCAATCATTATCAAATCAAAAGATTCCAAAAGTGGTTTTGCCACGATTTGTAGATCGCGGTGAGATATATCGGTGGCTTCGTGAAGAAAACGTCCCCGGCAATTATCCTTACACTGCCGGCGTATTTCCATTCAAACGCACTGATGAAACACCCACACGCATGTTTGCTGGCGAGGGTGGACCGCATCGTACCAATAAACGATTTAAATTATTATCCGCCGAATCCACAGGCAAACGTCTCTCAACTGCCTTTGATTCTGTAACATTGTATGGATTTGATCCTGATATCCGACCCGATATTTATGGCAAAATAGGAACATCAGGAGTGAGCATCTGTACATTGGATGACATGAAAGTACTATATGATGGTTTCGATTTATGCGCACCAAATACATCGGTTTCAATGACAATAAACGGTCCGGCCCCCATAATTCTTGCCATGTTTTTCAATACTGCCATTGATCAAAAAGTAGTGGCTTATGAAAAACAACATGGTCAGGCACCAGATCAGGACACTTGGGAAACAATCAAACAGGATGTTTTATCAAACATTCGCGGCACTGTTCAGGCGGATATCCTAAAAGAAGACCAGGGACAAAACACCTGCATATTTTCCATTGAGTTTGCCCTGCGTATGATGGGCGATATTCAAACCTATTTTACACAACAACATGTGAGAAATTTTTACTCGGTATCTATTTCCGGCTATCATATCGCTGAGGCCGGAGCCAATCCAATCAGTCAACTGGCATTTACCCTGGCCAATGGCTTCACTTATGTTGAGTATTATCTTTCAAGGGGAATGCACATTGATACCTTTGCACCCAATTTATCATTCTTCTTCTCAAATGGTATGGATCCGGAATATAATGTGATTGGACGTGTTGCGCGTCGCATCTGGGCCATCGCCATGCGCGATAAATATGGTGCCTCATCACGGTCTCAAAAATTGAAATATCATATTCAAACATCCGGTCGTTCATTGCACTGCCAGGAAATACAATTCAATGATATTCGAACAACGCTGCAAGCCCTGTGTGCAATATATGATAACTGCAACAGCCTTCACACAAATGCTTATGATGAAGCAATTACAACACCGAGCGAGGAATCTGTCCGCCGGGCCTTGGCCATTCAAATGATAATTAACGAAGAATGGGGACTTGCAAAAAATGAAAATGTGCAGCAAGGCAGTTTTATTATCGAGGAATTGACCCGACTTGTTGAAGAAGCGGTTCTAATGGAATTCGATAATATCACACGTAGAGGTGGCGTTTTAGGGTCAATGGAAACAGGTTATCAACGCAGTAAGATACAAGAAGAATCCTTGCTGTATGAAGTCAAAAAACATACCGGCGAAATGCCAATTATCGGTGTCAACACGTTTAGAGATCCCAATTCCAAAGATAATGAAAACCTTGTGTGTGAACTTGAACTGGCCCGAGCCAGTGAGGAAGAAAAACAGGATCAATTAAAACGATTGCATCAGTTTCAACAAACACATGTTGAAAAAGCCCCACAAGCACTGGAAAGCCTGAAAAAATGTGCCATTTCCGGTGGAAACATTTTTGAAGAATTACTGTACACTGTTCGCTATTGCAGTCTTGGGCAGATAACACAGGCACTTTATGAGATTGGGGGTCAATATCGAAGAAATATGTGAGGAACTAATCTCAAAGCTCATCACGGAATGAGTTATTATTTTTCTTTTCCGCGTACATCAAACATGCCATTCCAGAAATACGGCGCACAGCAATTGACGGCATATATCTCCCTCTGAACCCCATAGCTCGACAGCCATGCGGCAATTTTGGATTCCAGGTGACATAATAATGCCTGCATTTATGACAATCAATTTGTTTCGTTTTCATAATTATTTATGGTAATCATACGTATTTAATTTTTTAGTTGCCAGTTTTTTTTTTATGGATTATATTGACTTTTCGATTCAAATACAACATAAAGATGACTGATTTATTTGTGAAACATTATTAATAAATGAATAATGATCATTATTCACGGACAAGATGTTCAAGGGCAAATCCAATGAAACGACAATTGATGGCAATCGTGCTAATAATCATGATCGGAATTGGCAATCATCCATTGTTTGCGGATGATGAACCTGCTAAAAAACCGGCCAAACGTGTTACCCTTATGGATAAAATGAAACCTTGGCGTCAAAAGGTCAGGGAGCTGATTGCCAAAAAAAAAGGGTTTGTCTATAAATTATTAAATCCTGATAAAGAGGCCTTGAAAGATACAGAAGATACACAACTGCTTCAAGGTGCAATTTCTCGATTTCGTGTGCGTAAATGGGATGAGGTCAACAGCATCGCCACACGCATTATCAAAGAGTTTCCGGACAGTCCGCATGTGGAAAGATCCCATTTTATTCGTTCATTAAGTATGGATCATTATCTCAGACGAACCCTTCCGGTTGATTTTGAAAAAATTGTTTTAAGCTATCGTGATGCCATCGAAGCCAATCCAGGCTCTTATTATATTCCGCATATTCAACTGGAAATAGGTAATATTTATTTTCAATTGGGAAAATACTATGACGCGCTTCTATACTATAAATTGGCAGATCGAAGCAAAATAACCATTCGTCCGGATGTGTTACTCAGTTATGGCATTGCATTTGGGCTCATTAATAAAACCGAACAAAGCATCCAAATTTTGGATCGGCTGATTAAAAACCATCCCGCCAGCTTACAGGCCGTAAAGGCAAGAGTAGAAATGGCCAAAGCACTGTTTCAACAAAAAGCTTTTTCAGCATCAATGAAATCTCTCAATACCATACGCGAAAAAGATCCAGACATCATTTATGAATATCCCGATATCCTTTTATATGTTGGTTATAATTATTATGAAATGGGGCAATTTCGTAAAGCCCGTGATATTCTCTCTCGCGTGATTAACTATTTTCCAGATATGGAATCAAATCATCTGGTCTTAACACGCATTGCTGATTTATATTGGGAAGATGGCTTGATTGACAAGGCGGTTCATATTTATAATCAGGTTTATACAAACTATCCAGATACAGACGGCGCATTGATCAGTGCAATTCGTTTGGTTGAACATGCAAAAGTAACTGCAAAAGAAAGATTTGCCAATCGGATTATCCACAAGGTGAAGTTCAACCGGTTGCCAGCTGAAGTTTATGACGATATCATTCAAAATCATAAAAAAAATCCGCTTGCACAACTGGCCTTACTTAAAGTTGCCATTCAAAAAGAAAAAGAAGGTAATTATGTAGAGTCTATCAATAAAATCATTCGATTGCTAAAGAATTACCCCTCAACAAAATTAAAACCTGATGCCCAGGTCGCACTCAGGTCATCCCTTGAATTACTGACACACAGATATCACGATCAACAACAATATAACAAGATTGTAAATGATTTTAATAAATACCTCAGATATCTATCGGTTAAAGATTTTTCCGGAAGATATATGCTGGAACTTGGCAATTCGTTTCTTGCTCTGGATTTATTTGGGCGTGCACAACGAATTTATATCCGTGCATCAGAAAGATTTATTTCAAAGGAACAACCTGCTGATTTATATTTTGGAATGGGAGAAACGTCCTTTCAATTAAAAGAAACTGAAAATGCGGTAACTTATTTTACGCAATTTATCAAAAAATTTCCTGATGATCCGCGTCAAAATACTGTTTATTCTCGCCTTGGAAATATTGCCTATGATCAAAAACAATACACAAATGCAATTGTTCATTTTGAAAAAGCCATTCAAAAAAATATCAAATACCCTGATCGACTCAAAGATTATTTAAGACTCGGTCGTGCCTATCGTAATACACAAAGATTTGATCGGTCCATTCAAACCCTTAAAAATAACATAGATTTGTTTTCTCAATATAAGGATGTTCCGCTTGAACAGATTTTTGACGTCTATCACGAAATGGGTGAAGTTTATTTTCAGATAGGGAACAAAAAATCTGCGGCAGTCGCATTTGAAGATGCCCTCAGGTCAGTTCCCAAAGATCAAAACAGCATTCCGATACAGTTTCGTCTTGCTGAATGCTACAGCCACTTACAAGTCAGAGATAAAGCCGAAAAAATTCTGACACGGATCAAAAAAGCGGAAGATCAATTCTGGAGTAAAATGGCTGAAGCCATGATGAAAGAAATTGAAGTGAATCGACAAATCGAAAATTTTACCCAAATTAAACAACAAGCATCATGAAAAAATTATGAATAAATGCCGTATACTATTGATAGAAACCCAATACAAAGATCGGCTGTTTATCGTTCAAACATTGGATTCTCAAGGTTTTGACATTGAAATCGCCAATGATGAAGCAAGAGCAATTGAAAATATTCAACAAAATGACTATCAACTCGTAATTACTGAACATAATTCAACACAAATTGATGGAGAACAAATATTATTAGCTGCGCGTCAGCGTCATCCGGAAATGCCGGTACTTATTTTTTCAGGCCCCTGTACACCAGAGAGCGCAGTGAGTACAATGAAATTCGGTGCATTTGATATCGTTCTCAAGCCATTATCTGAGGAAATTATTAAAAAAGTTGTGGCGCGTGCGCTGGCAGCAACAATGAGCGAACAGGTTCAGCCCAGTAAAAAGGCCTCATCCAAACACGTAATTGTCACTGAAAATAATCATATGAAACGGTTACTGACGCTTGCCAGAAAAATTGCCAACAGCAAAGCAGCGGTATTACTTCAAGGTGAAAGCGGTACTGGAAAGGAATTATTTGCGCGTTATGTTCATAATAATAGTCCCAGAAACAGCAAACCGATGATTGCAGTAAATTGCGCGGCACTTCCGGATGGCCTTCTTGAAAGTGAATTGTTTGGACATGAAAAAGGGGCATTTACCGGGGCAATTTCACGAAAATTAGGCAAGTTTGAACTGGCCAATGAAAGTACCATCCTGTTGGATGAAATCAGTGAAATGAATATGAATCTTCAGGCGAAATTACTGCGCGTACTGCAAGAATCTGAAATTGATCGGGTTGGGGGACATCATCCCATTCCAATTGATGTTCGGGTTGTGGCAACGACCAATCGAGATATTGAAACATGTATCAAAGAAAAAAAATTTCGTGCAGACTTGTATTATCGACTCAATGTGATTCCATTAAAAATTATTCCATTAAGGGAAAGAAAGGCGGATATACCTGTACTTGCTAACTTTTTTATTGAAAAATACAATGCCATTGATGATCGAAATGTGAAAGCGATTTCAGAAGAATCTCTCAATGTATTAAAAAATATGAGTTGGGCGGGTAATGTGCGGGAGCTGGAAAATGTTATTGAGCGGGCTATTTTATTGAGTGATGGCAATATTATTCAACCTCAAAACTTATTCATTGGTGAATCCCACAAGGTTCAGACTGAAAAAAATTTACCGAATCAAATTTTGAGCGGTACGCTGAAAGAAATGGAACGTCAAATGATTTTTCGTACGCTGGATGAAACCGGTGGTAACCGAACGCATGCCGCTGATATTTTGGGGATTAGCGTTAGAACTTTGAGAAATAAATTAAATGAATATCGCAATGCCAATTATGATATATAATCATGGCTGCAAAATTTTTTTCTTGAATTAATCTAATTTATTGTATATAGACATAAAAATGTTTTTATATTTGGGATGATACAATTCTTTATGTGCTGTTTAATATCAAACATATAAATAATAATTCCATTAAAAGATTTGATTTTACCTTTTTTACATGATAACTAGCGATAAATATACAATTTTACATTACAAAATTCTTGATCACAAAATATGGAGGCCATATGCCAATACAACCATTGTTTGGAAAAACTTATTCTTACTTGGCCAATTCTTTAGATATCACCCAACGCCAACAAGTTTTTCTCAGCAGTAACATTGCGAACATGGATACCCCCGGATATCTCGGACGAGAAATTGATTTTAAAACAACCTTACAAAATGCAATGGAAGGCACTGGCGCAATGCTGACACGAACACATGAACGTCACATGGGCGGGGCCACTGATGAATTGACGTACATTATGTCCACAAGAGACAAGGGCAAAATTGATATTGATGTTGAAATGTCCAAACTGGCCCAGAATAACTTGAAACACAGGATGGCCAGCGAGGCACTGATTCGTAATTTTAAGAAAATGACATCAATATTAGGGGGGAGATAAATAATGAATTTATTCCATTCCATGAATATCAGCACAACCGGTTTAACCGTGAATCGTTTGCAAATGAACGTTATCTCTACCAACCTTGCCAATGCAAATACCACCCGCACGGAAACCGGCGAACCATACCGCAGACAGTTGCTTCATTTGAGAACAAAAGCTGTTGAAGATTTTCAGTCGGTTCTAGATGGGCAGGTACGAGATAAAAACAAAGATACATTTTATGGGGTCAATGTGGATTACATAAATAAAGACATGACACCCTTTCGAAAAGTATATAATCCGGGTCACCCCCATGCAGATAAGCAGGGATTCGTATCCATGCCCAATGTGAATACGATGCTTGAAATGGCCAATCTGGTTATTGCGAAGCGCTCATATGATGCCAATGTTACTGTTATGAAAACAGCAAAAGCAATGGCATTAAAAGCTCTTGAAATTGGCAAATAGAATTAACCTATATTTAGTGAGAGGTTCTTATGAATGATATTGCAATTCAGCCCGACCAAATGTTTCCACTTTTTCCAGAATCAAAAATTTCACATAATCAAAAAAATGTTGATTTTCAGGAGTTCGTTAAAAATGCCATTTATCGAACCGATCAACGTCAAAAAGATGCCAACATAGCTATTCAAAAAATGATGAATGGTGATGCAGGCATTCATGAAACCATGCTTGAAATCTCAAAAGCAGATATATCATTGCGACTGCTCAATCAGTTTCGGACCAAAGCCATGGAATCTTACAAACAAATTATGCAAATGACTTTTTAATTTAGATACGTTTTTCTCGGAGTCTTCGGAACGGATATTATTATTTCAAATAATATTCTATGGGGATAAAACGCTACAAAGCGTAATATTCCCGATTTATTTACCAACGCAAAGCAAAGCAGTTATCTAAAGTGAATACCTTCATCAAACAGTTTATAGAAGTTTTTCGGTCCATGAGTACCGCACGTAAAGCAATGGTGATTGGGGTCATCATTCTGGTGCTATTGGGGTTTGTCTTGATGTTTTACTGGGCAAATCAAATTGATTATCAACCGCTATACACAAATTTGGCGAGTGATGATGCGGCGGCAGTCATAGGAAAATTAAAAGAAAATAACATACCATACAAGCTAGAAGGCGAGGGGTCAATTGTCAAAGTACCTGTCGATAGAGTTTATGAAACACGTCTTGCACTTGCCAGCGAAGGCCTTCCGAAAGGTGACAGTGTTGGATTTGAAGTATTTGATAACACCACTTTCAGCACCACCGAGTTTGTACAAAAATTAAATTATCAGCGGGCACTTCAGGGTGAATTAGCGCGAACAATCTGTCAGTTTGAAGAAGTTGACCATGCGCGCGTCATGCTGGTCATGCCTGAAGAATCATTGTTTATTGAGGATGCCAAGCCACCATCAGCTTCAGTATTGCTCAAATTGCGTGCAAAACTCAGGCAAGACAAGGTTGCGGGTGTTGTCCACCTGGTATCCAGTGCAGTAGAAGGGTTGGAACCCCATCAAGTAACAGTTGTCGATACGACCGGTACCATTTTGTACAAGCAGGATTCAGATGAAGAAGAAGCAATGGCTAAGATGCAAACTGAATATCAAAGAAAACTTGAGCAACGATACCATTCACAAATTCAATCCATGCTTGAACGAATTGTCGGTGAGGGGAAGGCGATTGTTCGTGTCAGTGCAGATATTGATTTTAACCAGATGGACCTGAAAGAAGAATCTTTTGACCCTGAAATGAGTGCTGTCCGAAGCGAACAGCATAAAGCAGAATCTTCCAAAAAGGAACGTGAGGAAGCCCCTGGAAGCACAGAAGTTGAATCTGGTTCTGAAAACCAGGAAAAAAATCTTGCCAGCTTAACACAGAAATCTGATAAAATTGTCAATTATGAAATCAGCCGGGTTGAAAAGCGCGTATCAAAACCCTTTGGTGAAATTAAGCGCCTCTCAGTGGCATCAGTAGTGGATGGAATTTACAAAACTGTAACTGCTGAAGACGGCACTGATTCGGTAGAGTATCAAAATCGTTCAACAGAGGAGCTTCTACAAATTGAAGAACTGGTTAAAAAAGCCATGGGATATGATGCCAACCGAGAGGATCAGGTTCAAGTGACCTGTATGCAATTTTCTATTTCTGAAGAAGATATCTTTCCAAAAGAGCGAAACTGGTTGGTATATGGCCGTCCTTATATACGTCCCATTCTTAACTTGATCCTGGTACTGTTGATTTTCTTCTTTGTCATTCGTCCCTTTTTGAAAACATTCCGACAAATGGCACAACCGCCAGAACCTGATGAAGATGAGGGTATCCCCGAATTACCAGAGCCTGAAGAGGCTGAAGGGTTGCCGGATATCGCCAAGATGAGCCTGCGTGAACGGGTCATCATGATTGCCAACAACTACCCAGAAAAAACTGAAAACTGGGTCAGAGGATGGATTAATGAGGTAGATAAAAATGTCTAATGGAGCAGGTTTAACAGTAGAAACCCTGACCGGACCAATCAAGGCCGCAATTTTTCTGATGGTTATGGGTGAAGAATACACGACAGAATTCTTTAAAAAGCTTAACGAGCTTGAAATAAGAAAGGTGGCACGATATATGTCTGATATTCGGTACGTGCCCCCGGATGTCATGACCAACGTGATGGAAGAATTTCTGGATAATGTGGAAGCAGATGATCAACTCATGATTGAGGGCGGAAGTTTTCTTCAAAATGTGGCGGGAAATTCTTTGGGTGAGGCCAAAGCGGCTGCATTGTTCAATGAAATTGATGAAGATAAACAAAAAGCTCCCTTCTCGTATTTTGAGCGCATGGATCCCAAAATGATGATTGATTTCATCAAAAGTGAACACCCTCAAACAATTGCCTTGATATTATCACATCTAAAGCCTTCAAAGGCCGCATCAATCCTGATGGGGCTGCCAAAGAATGTTCAGGGCAGTATCTCCATGCGTGTTGCCAAAATGAAACAGTTGCCCCTTGAGGTTGTTCGTGAGGTTGACCAAGCCATTGAAAAGGAAATTATTGGTTTTGGCAGTTCCATGAGTCGTGAAATTGGTGGCCTTGAAGCGGTTGTTAATATCTTGAACGAGGTGGATGGCGCAACTGAAGATAACGTTCTGTCATGGCTAGAAGAAGAAAAAGCGGAAATGGCTGAAGAAATTCGTCAGATGATGTTTGTATTTGAAGATCTTGTGAATATTGATGACAGAGGAATGAGAGAAATTCTTAAATCTGTTGACATGGGTGATTTGAAAGTTGCCCTCAAAACCGCCTCGGAAGATATGAAACAAAAAGTCTTCTCCAATCTTTCGCAGCGTGCCGGGGATATGTTGAAGGAAGATATGGAGGTCATGGGACCTGTCCGGTTGGCTGAAGTTGAAGAAGCCCAGTTAAAAGTTGTCCGATTGGCCAAGAAAATGGAAACCGAAGGTAAGATTGTATTAGGAAAGGGAAAAGAAGATGTCCTTGTCTGATGACACCTTTCAGTTTCCGTCGTTTGACGATATTAAAACAAAAGAGCCGGTTGAAACAAAAGAATCGAAAGCAACTGGATTTAAACGCATTGATTTTTTTCAAACGGATCAAACAATCCTTGAACCCGTGCCTCCCAAAGAAGATGTGTTTAAATTCCAATCATTTGATGATCTTGAAGCCCAACTTAAAGAATGTGCGCTTCCTGAAGAACGAACTCTCCAGATAGAATTAACTCAAAAACTTCAGGAAGCCAATGAAAAACTTCAGAAAGCCGAAGAAAAATTCAAACAGGCAGAACAGGCCGTTGAAGATGCAAAAGTAAAAGGCGTGGAAATTGAAAAGCAGGCACATGAAAAAGGCTTGGAAGAGGGCAAAGCAGCGGGCAAAGAAGAAATTATATCCCATGCTAAAATTGTAATTGAGGGAATTGAAAATGTTCTAAAAGAAATTACGGCATATAAAGATGATTTCCCTAAAATTTATGAACGAGAAGTGATTGGGTTGATTAAGGAAATTGCCAAAAAAGTTGTTCATGTTGAAGCAAGAGTTGATGAGCGGGTTATTCTAAAAAATATTTATAAGGCATTTGACATCTTATCCGACAGGGTTGAGGTCAAACTCAATATTAACCCGGATGATCTTGATTTTGTGAATGAAAACAGGCCTGAATTTTTTAGTAACGTAAAAGGATTACAATCCATATCCATTGAAGCGGATGCTGATGTTGAACGAGGCGGATGTTTTATTGAAACCGAGTATGGTAATGTGGATGCACGTATTCAGACCCAGTTGGAACGGGTTGAATCCGCACTTGAAGAATTGTTAAAAAATGCTTGAAAAAGATTGGCAAAAATATTTTCATTTGGTGGAATCAACCAGGACATTGATTCCAACTGGAAAAGTATCAAAGATAACCGGTATCATCGCTGAAGGTTACTGCGCTGGAACAGGTATCGGCAGTACATGTTTTATTGAAAATACTGAAGGCCAATTGGTCAGTTCTGAAGTTGTTGGTTTCAACGACCGAAAAATTGTCTTAATGCCCTATGGTGAAACGCGAAATATCAGCCCGGGATGTAAAATATCCTTATCTGACGACCGCCCCTACGTATCTGTAGGTCATAATTATTTGGGACGTGTGGTTGGAGGAATGGGGCAACCAATTGATGATGGCGGCCCGATACAAGCTGATGATGTTTACCCGCTCTATGGAAATGTTGTAAACCCCTTGAATCGTCAAATTATTACCGAACCTGTTGATGTGGGTGTTGGCGCAATCAATGCAATGATCACCATTGGCAAGGGACAACGAATTGCTATAATGGCTGGTTCGGGTGTTGGAAAAAGTATTCTAATGGGCATGATTGCACGGCATACATCAGCTGATGTTGCAATTATTTGCCTGGTGGGTGAACGTGGCCGAGAAGTTAAAGATTTTGTTGAAAATATACTTGGGGAAGAAGGACGCCTGAAAACAGTGGTTGTGGCGGCGACATCAGATACATCACCACTAGTTCGGATGCGTTCAACCTATCTTGCCACGACATTGGCAGAATTTTTTCGAGATCAAGGCAAAGATGTTCTGTTAATAATGGACTCAATCACACGTTTTGCAATGTCGTCACGAGATGTTGGTCTGGCAGCCGGTGAACCACCAACATTACGAGGATATACACCATCTTTTTTTATTCAAATCCCCAAATTACTTGAACGTGCAGGAAATATTGAAGGGAAAGGCAGTATCACAGGAATCTATACAGTTTTAGTTGAAGGCGATGACATTAATGATCCGGTCGGAGATACCGTTCGTTCCATTGTTGACGGCCATATTGTATTGTCCAGAGATCTTGCAAATCAAGGACATTATCCGGCAATTGATATATTGGGAAGTGTCAGTCGTGTCATGCGTGATGTTGTTGATCGGGATCATTATCAGATTGCACAGCGATTGATAGAAGTACTGGCCATTTATAGAAAATCTGAAGACATTATTAATATTGGTGCGTATGTCGATGGAAGCGATCCCAAAATTGATTATGCAAAAGCGATGATTGGTAAAATTAACGAATTTTTATGTCAGGATGTTGAAAAGAAAAGTTCCATGCAGGTAAGTGTCAACCAATTAAAACTGCTTTTTTTGAATCAATCACGATAGTGATCAATCATGAAAAAATTTAAGTTTAGACTGGATGCTGTCCTCAGATATCGAAAATATCAGGAACGAAATGCACAACTGGAATTGGTAAAAGCCAAAAATGCTGTGGTGGAAAAACGCAATCTTATTGAACGACTCAAGCATAATCGAATGCAAGCGATAATTGAATTAAAAGACCGTGAAGACGAAGGCATTTCTGTTGGGAGACATCGATTTTATACCAACTATATTACAGGAACAGATGCAGCCCTGGAAGAGGAACAAAAACAACTGGTCGTTTTAGAAAAGGTCATGCGAAAGCATCAGGAACTCGTAAAAAAGGAACAAATCAAGCGTAAAACGCTTGAAAAAATTGAAGAAAAACAAAGAAAAGAATATATTACCAATTTTATCAAATTTGAACAAAAAACAATGGATGAAATGGTTGTCATCAGGCGTCGGCCAGACAAGGAGGCAGCATGAATCAGAATGTTTCAGGCAATAGAACTATATATCGCATAATTTGTGGCGTACTCATTTGTAAACTGATACTTATTTGTACGCTTTTGGGAGTAAATACAGAAAAGAGCATTCCAATAATCGAACCGGATGAAGCTGTGGCAGAAGACAATGCTGCCCAACAAATGATCCAAAACGAAATGACGCTTTCCATGGATAAAATGGAACAACAGAATGATTTTTATGCAAAACCGGAAAATAACTATCTGGAGTCCGAGGTAATACAGCGTGAAAGAGAAAAGATGATCCGGGAAAGACAGAAACTGGAAAATGAACGTCAACATCTTGAAACTGTAAAAAAAGAAATTGATCAAAAAATTGCGCGACTCACCGAAATTCAAGCAACTGTTCAAAAAAAGATAAAAAGGCAGGAATCACTTATTTCAGAATACAAATCTATGCAAGAAAGCACAATGGATAATCAGTTTAAACATTTGTTAAAAATTTACACGTCCATGCGATCTAAAAAATCGGCCATGCTTATTGATAAATTGGATATGGATATTGCCATTCGTCTACTTTCAAAAATGAAAGGTGAAAAAGTGGGACAAATATTGAGTTATGTGCCGCCAGAAAAAGCAGCTGCACTGAGTGAACAACTTGCAAAATCATCAAAAGTGAACTAATATCTTAATTGATTGCTCTTTAGAAAATTAAATACGATTCATAATTTTTACAGGGCTACAAATTTCATTGTTTATTAATTGTTAAAGTTTTTAGAAATACGTGACGAATACTAATTCAAATGATACAACAAATGAATGCATTGTAATTCAATATTTCAACCAACAGGCCTTCAAATCTGTTTTACTAAAAATGCCCAGAATAAATCTGATTTAGAAAATATTTTCATCACTGATTGACTCATTTTATAAGGAATCAGTAAATTGAAAATGCGTAAAAGAAATCAAGTGATAATTGATAAAAAAACAGATTTGGATGAAACATGAAAGGGAAATACAATTATGACAATAATAAACAATATAATATCCGGACTGGCAAGAAATAATGAAAGCAATCAAAAAGTGCCTGTGCAAACCATTAAACAAACGGTAGATTCAGGTAAAATAAGTGAAGATAGCAAATATGATATTTCGTTGCCAGATGACGTATTGATAAATTTTTCTGATCAATCCAGGGAGGCCTTTTCCATATTAGACTATATCGATGAAATTCCAGATATTCGTGATGAAAAAGTAGCCGCATTAAAACAGCAATTTGAAGATGATACATACAAATTCGACTATGAAAAAATAGCCTCAAACATGGTAGATGCCTTTCTTAATGGCAACGTCTAACCATTCTAAAATCAGTAATTGTTTAAATACAAAAAAGGCGAGCCTTAACAAGCTCGCCTTTTTTTATGATTTTTTTTACAACCTGCCATAATATTCTTGATTTTCCGAACCATTTGTATATATATAATCAGACAGTTCATCATAAGTTTGAAATGAATATGAATAACCAAACAAAATTATTCTAAATTTTATTGATACGAGAATAGGTTGTTTCAATACTCTCAATTTCGTATCATGATGTATAAAAAACCATTATTGGCACATCAAGAAATTATTTCTTTTATTATGAGCTGTTGTTTCTGGTTCAAAATAAAAGCGAGATAATATTCAAACAAAAAAAGTATAAACGATAACCAATTGGATACCTTTTTGCATCAATGAAAGTATCCAACAAATGCTTGGTTATCCAGATTAAAGGAAGTTATCATTGGTCATAACAGTAGGGGTCGGTGATTTAAAAATCAGCAATAATCCAAAAGATGTGATTATCACACATGCTTTGGGATCATGCATCGGTATAACTGTATACGATCCTGAGGTTAAGGTCGGAGGTATGTTGCATTATATGCTCCCGGAATCCACACTGGATCGGGTCAAGGCCAAAAAAACGCCTTTCATGTTTGCTGATACAGGGATCCCCATATTGTTTCGATCTTGCTATAAGCTTGGAGCTGTCAAGCGAAGAATGATTGTCAAAGTCGCTGGTGGTAGTTCCATCATGGACGACTCAGGTTTTTTTAACATTGGAAAACGGAATTATGCTGCATTGCGTAAAATTTTATGGCGCAATAATGTATTAATTAAATCTGAAGATATTGGAGGCAATGGCAATCGTACAGTTCGTCTATTTATATCCAATGGTGGTGTTGAAGTAAAAGCATCAAACAAGGGTTATCGGCCCATATGATTATTGATAGTTTTTATTCATGAATTTTGTTTTTGAAAATCTTAGTGTTTTAGACAGACTGGATAAAAAAATTGAATTTCTCAGAAAACACTTTGAATTTTTTTAAAAATAGTGCTATCTATATTTATTGAATATTCATCGTATTGAATCTATTATAAATACAGAAAATTGAAATTGTATTCAAAAACATAAAAATTTTATCCCATTTATGGAGATTCATAATTGAACCTTCAAAACGAATATTTGAGCGGAGAAAATGTCATATAACATTCTAATTGTTGATGATTCCCCGTCGATGCGCCAGGTTATTCGAAGAACAATTCAGATATCTGGCTTTAACGTCGGGCAATTTTTTGAAGTGAACAATGGAAAAGAAGCGCTTGATTTATTGGATAATGAATGGGTAGATATTATTCTATCTGATATCAATATGCCTGTGATGGATGGCTTAACGTTTATTCGATTATTACAAAAAGATATCATAACTGCCAATATTCCGGTAATCGTGATAACAACTGAAGGTCGTGAAGCCTGTCTGAAAGAAATTTTAGACATGGGGATCACGTCTTATTTACAAAAACCTTTCAAACCCGAAACAATTCGAAACAAACTGATAGAAATCATTGGAAATGAACAGGCACCAGCGGATAAAAATAGAACCTTAAATGGTTATGAGTTTTAGGTGTCCAACCAGATGATCATTTGAAAAGGTTGGATAAAAAGTATGTTTTATTACATATGAGGCAGATTCATGCGTGAAATAAAAGTGCTGGTCGTAGATGATTCTGCGATCGTACGAAAAATATTTACAGATCAACTATCAAAGGAGCCAGGGATAAGAGTTGTTGGAACAGCTCCTGATCCTTACGTTGCAAGGGATAAAATTGTTACTTTAAAACCTGATGTCATCACATTAGACATTGAAATGCCACGCATGGATGGTATCACATTTCTAAAAAAACTCATGAAATACCAACCCATGCCGGTAATCATTGTCAGTTCTTTAACGCCAAAAGGTGGAAAGCTTGCATTAGAAGCCATTGAAAGTGGCGCAGTTGAAGTTTTATGTAAGCCCGGTGCATCGTATTCAGTTGGTGACATGGGAAAACAGTTGGCAGATAAAATTAAAGCCGCTGCTTTGGCACGTATCAGACCACCGGATCGATCTCGAAAGCCAATCACAGATCAACCCAAACTTAGTTATCGAAACCGGTCATTACAAGAAACCACACATAAAGTAGTTGCCATTGGATCATCAACAGGTGGAACAGAAGCACTCAAGCAGGTGTTGATGAAATTTCCACCCACTATTCCGGGTATTCTCATTGTTCAACACATGCCCCCCAAATTTACCACTGCATTTGCAGAAAGACTCAATGAGCTATGCGATATTTCAGTCAAAGAAGCAGCTGATGGCGATCATGTTCTCACCGGACGCGCATTGATTGCGCCCGGTAATTATCATATGTTACTACGTCGAAGTGGCGCACGTTATTTTGTAAGTGTTGAAACCGGACCAATGGTACATCATCAAAGACCTGCTGTGGATATTTTGTTTGATTCAGTTGCAGAATATGCAGGTTCCAATGCTGTGGGGGTAATTTTAACTGGAATGGGTGCTGATGGCGCAAAAGGGCTTCTCAATATGAAAAATGCCGGCGCACGAACCATTGGACAGGATGAGGCATCCTGTGTTGTATATGGTATGCCAAAGGAAGCGGCAAAAATGGGAGCCGTCGAAATTGTCAGCCCCTTACAGCAGGTCGCGCAGGAAGTTATCAACGTATTGTAATTTATTGGCAATTGTTTCGCAATAATCGTTTTTAATTCTCCTCGATAACTGGCACATTCAGAATATATGCAAGTATCGAGATATAATATGTGGAGTAAGTATCATATGGAAAATTTCATCAAGTCTTTTAACAAGTTGATAGAAACATTTTTGACAGAAGTTGGAACTGTGGATTCGGATAATATTCAAGCAATGGGTTCTCTGATGAATATTATGGACGAGATTATTCAACTGTCACAAGATAAAGAACAAACCGATCTGGTGCGTATTGCCTCTGCAATCAAATCTATGGCTGGCTCGCTTGCATGGGGAGAACCAGATCATTCCATTGATCAACTGAAGGAAGGAGGAGAATTACTGAAAACACTTTCTGCTGATATTGAGGCTGGAACTTCCATCACTGATAAAGCCACTGCATATATTCAAAAATGCGGCATTCAGGAGGAATCTCAAGATGCCGCGGATGAAGCTGAAGAAGAGTCCGAAGAAGAGGAAGAAGAAGCTGCTGTGCAGGCACCTGAAGAAAAATTTGTCGTGGATTTTAGTCAGGACAAAGAATTGATAGAAAACTTCATCATGGAAGCCCTGGAAAACTTTAGGGAAATTGAAGTAAGTATTGTTGATCTGGAAGAAGACCCAGGGAATACAGAAATTATTAATGATATTTTCCGTCCCTTTCATACCATTAAAGGCGTTTCAGGATTTCTCAATCTTACACAGATTAATAAATTAACACATCAGGTGGAAACGCTTCTGGATGAAGCAAGAGATCAGAGACTTGCTGTGGATGGAAATATTATTGATTTAATTCTGGCTGCAATCGACCTGACAAAAAACATGATCAATTATCTGGATGAACAGATAAAAACTGGAAATACTGAAGCAAAACAATTTGGCGTAAATGCACTGATCAAAAGACTTCAAAATGCATTGGAAGGTAAATTTGACGAAGAACCCGCACCGAAAAAGCCCTCAGAAATTATCCCATTGGATGATGACACCGACGAGGACACAGATTCAGAAACTGAACCTGTTGCAGCAGCTGCACCACCACCAAAAGTAGAACAAGCTGCTCCAACACCATCAGCACAGGCTCCCAAAAAGGCAGCAATTCAATCACCGGCCTTTGTCAAAGTGGATACCCAAAAACTGGATAATATGATTGATATGGTGGGTGAGTTGGTAATCAATCAGGCCATGCTCAATCAGGAAGTTGCAGGAATTGTTTCTGCTGATAATCGCAAACTATATAGCAGCATTACCCAATTAACACGGATCACCTCTGAAATTCAACGAATATCAATGTCCATGCGTATGATTCCCATTAAACAGACATTTCAAAAAATGGTGCGACTGGTCAGGGATCTGGCAAAAAAATCTGGCAAACAAATTGGCTTGAAAATGCTGGGTGAAGAAACTGAAATAGATCGAAACATGGTTGATGAAATCTATGATCCGCTCGTTCATTTGGTTCGAAATTCGTGTGATCATGGTCTTGAACCGCCTGAAGAAAGAAGAAAAAGAGGAAAAGCTGAAAAAGGACTGGTCACACTCAATGCCTATCACAAGGGTGGAAACATTGTAATTGAAATCAAAGATGATGGACGCGGATTGAATCGTGACAAAATTGTCAAAAAAGCGGTTGAAAAAGGATTGGTAAAAACAGGTGAAAATTTATCAGATCAAGAAGTCTTTGGCTTAATCTTTCAGGCCGGTTTTTCAACTGCGGACAAGATTACAGATGTTTCCGGTCGTGGTGTTGGTATGGATGTTGTCAAGCGGGTCATTGACAACATGCGGGGAAAACTTGAAGTTAATTCAGAACCTAATAATGGGACGGTTATCTGGATGAAACTCCCGCTCACGTTGGCCATTATTGATGGTATTATTGTTCGGGCAGGTAAACGAGATTATATTATGCCAACAGCTTCAGTGCTTGAGTCGTTGCGGCCCGAAGAGAGTAACTATAAACATGTAGTCAATAAGGGGGAAATGATTCAAATACGTGAAAAATTGTATCCACTTATTCGACTTCATGAAATTTTTGGTTTTGAACCAATGCATTTCAATCCCTGGGAAGGCATTGTCGTTGTCGCTGAAAGTGATGGCCGTCATAAATGTATTCTTGTTGATGAAATTGTTGGCAAGCAGGAAGTTGTGATCAAAAATCTGGGGGGATTGAAAAAAGTCAAGGGAATGGCAGGTGGTGCTATTCTGGCTGATGGGCGTGTTGGACTTATTTTAGATGTTTCTGGACTTTTTGAAATTAGTGAAATCTAATATGCACATCGCCAAAAATAATGTTTTTAATAAATTTCATGCGTTGGAGTAATTCCAATGATTAAAACGCCAGATTTAACTGACGATAATTTTATAAAATTTAAAGATCTCATTTATAATAAGTGTGGTATTTGTCTTCATGATGGCAAAAAAGAGCTGGTTCGGGCGAGACTTAATAAACGGTTACGCCAGACAGGGATAAATACATTTACCGATTATTATAATTATTTGACGCAAGAGGATAATGGCAACGAACTGGTTGTCATGCTGGATGCCATATCTACCAATAAAACCAGCTTTTTTCGAGAGATCAAACATTTTGATTTTTTAAAAGAAAATGTTTTTCCAAGATATGCTGCGGGTGACTATGGCAGGCGTCTAAGATTTTGGAGTGCTGCCTGTTCCAGTGGTGAAGAACCTTACACACTGGCAATCAGCTTATTGGAATATTTGGGCAATACGAATTATGATATTAAAATTCTTGCAACTGATATATCCACAAAAGTTCTTGGTGAAGCACAGCGGGGAGTTTATCCGGCAGATCGTATCGAAGATATTCCCGGGCCCTTAACGCGAAACTATTTTCAGCAGGGACAGGGACGGCAGGAAGGATATTATCGTGTCAAACCCAATTTAAGAAATTTAATATCATTTAAACGATTTAACTTGATGGATAAATTTCCTTTTAATACAATTTTTCAATTTATTTTTTGTCGAAATGTAATGATATATTTTGACAAAAAAACCCAGGAACGTCTGGTAAATAAGTTTTATCATTGTATTATACCAGGGGGCTACTTGATGATTGGTCATTCAGAGAGTTTAACAGGTGTCAATCATCCGTTCAAATACATACAACCCAGTGTTTATCAAAAAGACGAATAGAATGCATACAGACACACTAAATCAAACGGTTAATGAAATTTTTGAAAAAATGTATTTCATGTTTCCGGAACAATTATCGAAACCTGACAGTCATTTCTCATTACCAATTAATTGTTATGTTGCGCGGAGTAGTTTTGTCAAAGAAAAAGGTACGACAATACTTTATGCTGAAAACAATCTGGTCAATCAAATGGCCGAGAATTTTTTAGGAGAAAAAAGACCCTTTGAACATCTTGAATTAATTGATATTATGAGAGAAGCGGCCAATGTGATCGTAGGAAATTATATCACTGCCACAAATAAACCACCTGAGGTCAGTTTTGAAATCCCGGTTGTTGATACAACAACAATGATTTCATGGGACAAAGACAGCCTTTATTACATAGATTGTATCTATGATATTGAGAATTATTTTTTTCGAATCGCATTGGCCCGATAGCAAATGAATCGTGCCAATATAAATTGATCAATAATTATTTGGGAGTTTTTTATGGATGCAAAGTTGATCAATCCCTTTATTAAAGCTACGTTAAATGTACTGGAAACAATGGCTTTTATCAAAGCTTCGCCTGACAGGCCCTTTCTCAAGCAAGATAATGTCGCAAAAGGCGATGTTTCATCAATTATTGGACTTTCAGGTGAATCCAAAGGGACAATTTCAATCACCTTTACAGAACCATGTATATTATCGATTGTATCCAACATGTTTGGAGAAACAATGTCCCAGCTCAATGAGGAAGTCATGGATGCTGTGGGCGAAATCGCAAATATGATTTCCGGGCAGGCACGTCAGGTACTTGAAGGAAATGGAAAAGTACTTTACGCTGCTGTGCCAACCATGATAAAAGGAAAAGATCATACAATCAGTCACAAAACAACAGCCCCAATTATGGCTGTACCTTTTAAAACTGAACATGGTGATTTCACCATTGAAGTTTGTTTCGAAGATTAAGATTAATAGGAGGAGATATGCCTTTAGATTTGAACATGAAAGTTTTAGTTGTCGATGACTTTCTGACAATGCGGCGCATTCTAAAAAACATTCTAAAGCAGGTGGGATTCAAAACAATGGAGGAAGCAGAAGATGGTGCGCAAGCACTTGACATGATTAAGAATGCGGACCCAACCTTTGATCTGATTATTGCAGATTGGAATATGCCCAAAATGACAGGTATCGAGCTGTTGAAAGCGATCCGTGCTGATCCGGAGCTTAAACATTTACCGGTCATCATGGTGACTGCCGAAGCACAAAAAAGTCGTGTGCTTGAAGCTGTTCAAGCAGGTGTAAGCAATTACATTGTAAAACCATTCACCGCGGAAACAGTCAAAGCGAAGCTTGAACAAGTCTTTAAATAGAAGAAAATTTTTACCCCCATCATACGTAAAAATAATACGCATGCATGGGGGTTTTTATTACTTAAGTGCTTTCTGTAGTTTTGAAGCTGTATTTTCAGAAATACTCTGTTGCGTCAGGGCAATTGGAATTGTATATTGACCCAGCATTTTATATAAATTGACAAAATCAGGCAGTTCCTTCGTCATACAAAAAAGATGATTTTGAATCGTGTGTAAATCTCCACGCGCGATAGGACCGGTCAATGCATTGGTGACACCATGATTATGAATATTATTCAATGTGCCTTGAATGAGTGGCTGTAGTACAGTTAAAGCAATGTCATCAGGAATTCCCGCCTGAATATTTAATTGCCTTGCCAATTGAAGCAACGTGACCAGATAATTCGAGGCTGCAACTGCCGCAGCATGATACAATGTTTTTCCTTCAGTGGAAATTTCGGTATACTTTGCGTTGAGATCCTTTGCAAATAATTTGCCCTGTTCAATGGCTTCTTTGGAGCCTTCAACTGAAATATAAATATTTTCAAATGGGTTGGATGACAGATTTTTGACAGGAAAGCTTTGCAATGGATGGAATGAACCAACCGCATGACCATTATTAATTGCAGCGGACAGAACGTTCGATGAAAGGGAGCCGCTGCAATGATAGATAATGCCATTTTGACGCAATCCATTATTATCAATTAATTTTTGACATGTTTGTTCAATGGCATCATCAGGCGTTGTGATAAAAACAGCATCCGCCATTGATGTCACTTTCCAGGGGCAAGTATCAATAAACTTCGCATTGATGAATTGATTACTTACCTGAATACTCTCAATGTGTCTGGCAGATAAACCAGTAACCGTATGGCCAGCAGCTTGCAATTGAACACCCAGATTCGTTCCCAGGCGACCACAGCCAACGATTGCAAATTTGATATGTGGCATTTTCTTCCTTCCTGAAATAATTAATTATGGGAAAACATTATCAATTAAACATCCACTACCAATACCGCTCATGCCATCATCAAAACCACTCATGGGCAGAGGCGGTAAATCAATGTCCTGTCTCTGAGGCATTTTTTTTCGTTTCAATCCTGATGGCAATTGGGCTTCAGGATTAAATCGCAGCCGAACATTCGATTTTTTTACTTTTACCCAATACCCTTCGTAAGGATCAAGATACGCAGATTGTCTGTAATTGCCTTCAACCCATTTCCATAAGAAAGGGCTGATCAAATCATTGTCAATTTCTAAAATATCATTGATAACATACTTATCTTTCTGAACAGGCATGATGGCACCAAGGTCAATGGGTTGATCTTGATCATCGTAATAGGCAACGATCTGAATATCTTTCCATGTATAACTGGCATGATTGGGGGTAGCAATCATATTCCAGCCATTGTTACCATAATCCAGCTTGATTTCTATTGCTTCTTCGGTACGAACCCTTACGCCATAAACAGATATGGGGATATCAACACTTGTAAGCACCCAGTATGATTTTCCTGGAATAATACGCAGATTTTCACCATATTCAATATAACTTCCAGATATTGGATCATACGTACCAAATCGAATTAATCGGGTATTGTATCCCTCTTTCAGACAGGGGCCAATAACAGCCTCTGCACGATTGTCGGGAAACCTCTGGACAAATGAAATGGCACGATAATCGCTTACCCGTGACCCCTCATTAATTTTAATGGTTTGATCAATCGTATAGGTTGGGCCCTCAAGCAATAATTGCGTAGCACCACATCCCACTGCAAAGATTTTATTGTCAGCGGCCCATACGCCATACAATGCATTATCGGTTTCGGTTTCCAGGTGCGTCCAATATTCGTCAAAAACATGTATACCATTCTCGCCAACACTTACGAGCCTGTTCTCCCAGGTAAAAAGATCGTATTGATTTGCATATGGTTTATACTCTAATTCCAACCATTTCCGGTCATAATGAAAGATGATCCCTTGATCGCAGGCAATGTAAAAATCATTGGCAGCATTGCCCCATATTGAATAAATGGTTTGTTTTTCATTGACTTCCGGCGCACTAAAAAATGTCCATTCACGACCATTGTATTTTAATATCTGGTTATTTTCTCCCACAACATATATCTGATCTACCGAAGATCCCCAGATACTAAAAAATGTCATATCTTCATTTTGCAATGGATGCCCGACTTCTTGAAATGTTGATCCTGTATAACAAAGTATGACAGCTTTTTCTCCGACCACATAAAACTGTCCTTGAATCCCCCAAACATCATTTAATGATACATCTGTTTCAATGGTATGTGAATACAGTTGATTATTGCTGTAAGATAATACCGTGCCCTCTGATCCCACTGCAAAAACAATGGCATCATCACCATACACACTATTCAGTGAGTATAACTCTGGAAGGGAAATATTTTGCCAGACATTATTCGTATAATGTTTAAACTGGTTATCCCCCACAGCAAAAATTTCATTGGTATTACGACCCCAGATGCTTTTCAAATCTCCCTGGCCCTGGACAATATGATGCCATTGTGTACCCGATAATGTTATTGATGCCATTGAACCATATTCACCCACAATCATGACTTGATCGTTATATCCATCAATACCATTCATCCAATGATAAAGGTCAAGATCCTGCGTTTTCCACATATTATTGCTTTTTTGAATGAGCATGCCACCATTTAAATCTCCACCAACAGCATAGATATGATTATCATCTAATCCCCATATGTCGTGAATACTGCTGTCATCATCAAACTGTTGAACGATTTGCCATTGATCGCCATCAAAATATAATACCACGCGACCATCACCTGCTGCATACACATTATTTTCATCTGTTCCCCAAATACAATATAATGTTTTACAATCTGGAATACTCATGGAAGTGATAGATGAACCATCCCATTCATATACAATCCCCTGAGATAAATGACTGCCTACCAAAAAAATTCTTTCTTTCGATGGTCCCCACATATCAAAGAACGTTAAATCTGGGTCCTCATCTTTGTGAATATGATGCCACATTTCTTTTTCTCGCATATAGACAGTACCATGTGCTCCCGCTGCAAATAAATGATCCGCATCAGATCCCCATATACAATTCATTCCAAATGGGGAAAACGGATATTTCCGCTGCCATTCATTGCCATCAAAGGACAAGAATATCTCATTATCGCCAACAATATAGATTTCAGCCGCACTGATAACGAAAATATCATTTAAATTTTCTGAAGTCAGTTGTTTTTGGATTTGGCATTCTGTTCCATTCCAATGAATGATTGTTCCTTTATCTCCCACAGCAATGACCAATTGATCGTTAACAGTTGCAACAGCATTCAATGTATTTCCCTGTGGCAGCGGACTCTGCCATTTGACCTGCCAATCATCATCATGAATAAATAATTTTGCAATGGATTTATCGCCCACCCAGTAGTCATTTGCCGATGATGGCATCAGGTGGACTTCCAGAAACTCTAATTTTTCAACCAGTGCATCCTGGTAAATTGGAATTGAAATCGATTTATTTTTTTCATGTGCCAGAAATACAATAGAAGTATCAACAGATCGATAATCAACATCCTTTTCAGCAGCATTTGCAACATTCTCATCGTTTACCGAGCGAGTCTGACAAATGACTGTCAACGCCTCATTGTCGCTATCAGTTCTTTGAAGGTCGATTGATGCAAACAACTCACTTTCAGATACATGGTAGGTTTCAAATACAAACTGAATTTTGCCGGGGTCATTGTCTTCAACAGTAATGGTATAGTCAGAAGATGACCATCCTGGTGCAGCAGCCGTCAAGCGAATACGTTGATCGCCATCAACAATTTGATCATCGCGTACCTGAAATATGAGTGGGATAACTTGTTGGCCTTCATGCACAGTCACACTGTTTGGGATAGATAGTTCAGTGGGGTCACTGACTGCAAGACTGATCTGAAATTCTGTTTCAGGAATGGCAGACAGGCGAATCCACGCTTCAAAAAGGGACAGTTCTTCTCGCACGTTCAATGGGCCATCAAGCACAATTGTTTTAGATTCATTATCCGCTACAAGAATTGTTTTGGATACACTGACAGCCCAGCCAGGAACCATCGCACTAATTGGAACCGCTTGCGTGCCATCAAGCCAGAAGTCATCAACAGGTGCGACAAAAAACTGAGCAGATGTATATCCTTTTGAAATAACGACTGTGTCTGGAACACTTAATTTTTCTGAAATTTCACTATGAAGCCTTATAGAAATGTTTCCATCAGCCGGTGTATCAATAAACACATGGCATGCTTTCAGTCGGTCTGATTCATTTACCAGAGATGGTGCAACAAGCGTTAACAGTCTGTCATCAGTGTCCATGACCTGAATATGAAAAACATCTTGCTGATAACCTTCTGCGCCAGCAAACAAACTCACCCAATGGGGGCCATCACTGAGATTGTCGTGGTTAAACTGAATTGACACATTATCCTTACTTTGACCAGACGCCATTTTGGTATGTGACGGCACGATAGCATCATTTTCAGGATAAGCTTTTAGGTCAATATCAATTGGCAAATGAAAAGGGACTTCTGGAAATATTTGAACAGCAATATTTGACACATCACCTTCAAAGGACTCTGTTGGGCCTGATAATTTCAAGGGTGCCGCATACCGAATGATTGTGCCGTAGTTCCCAACAATTGTTATGTCAGTATCAGAAAGCCCCCAAATGGCAAATAAATCCTGTTTGGTTGGAATGGGTAAAGGAAGCCAGTTATTCCCATCATAAACGAGAAGATTGCCGTCAGCACCGCAGACAACAATATAGTTTTCAGTAAATTTAATGATATTGTATAAATGTGGGAACTGATCATCATATGCACGAATTGTTTGCCATGTGCCTGAATATTGAAGCACCACGCCATGCCCACCAACAGCATAAGCGGTATCAGAATTGGAATCTCCCCAGGCTGCAAACAAATCTTGCTGGTCATTGGTTGGTTTGCGTAAAATTTCCCAGTTTGCGCCATTGAATCTGAGGATAATGCCCTGGCTGCCCACAGCAAAGACACCTGATGCTGTTGATGCAATATCATATAAATCATTCGTTGCAGGGGGTGTCATCTGATTCCAGTCACTGCCATTGTAATGAAGAATTGTACCCGACTGACCCACCGCAAAGACATTGTCAAATGTATCTCCCCACACACCCAGTAAATTATTCATTGTCGGCGTTGATTGGAACTCCCAGAAAGAACCATCGTAAGTGTAAATTATACCATTATCTCCCACTGAAATAATGTGTTGATCTGAAGTACCGAATATATCATTGAATGAAATATCCGGTAGTCCGGATTCTTGTGACCAGGTGAAGCCATCGGTATGCAATATTGCGCCATGTTCACCCACAGCATATAAATGGCTAAAACTGGTTCCCCAAACAGCTTTCAAATGGTTCCGAAAGGCAGTGTTGTGCATGTTCCAGCTTTGACTATCAAATCGATAGATCTGTCCGGATGCATCAGCAGCGGATACATTGAATATTGAATTTCCGGTTAATGCGGTTATTTGTTCAACCGGGCTGTCTGAAAATGGTTGCCACAAATCATTTTGACAATATCCAATTGCAGGAATTGTTGTTAAAGGTTGAATTACTCCAATGATTGATTTTGCGTCAAAGCCCCATATATGTGTCATTGGATAATCTGTAATAAAATCTTGAACTGTCCATTTGTAACCATTAAAATTTGCTAAAATGCCCTTATTGCTTATATTCAAGCCACAGACCTTCACGTGAGTAGCATTTTTACCCCAAATGTCTGTAAAACAAGCGTTTGGTTTTTCAAGGGCAATTTCCCATCGACCATAGTAATAATATATGATGCCATTTGAATCATTACTCAAATTGACTTTTCCACCCGCAGCAAAAAAATTATGGTCATCGGTTCCCCATACGGCAATAATATCGGGGTCAGTCAATTGGCCTTGTTTCATTCGTTTAAACCGTGATTGGGTATCTGTACGCTGAATAATTGTATTTCCTACGCCTCCTGCAACAATAAAGCCATTATCAGAACCCCATATGTCCAGTAAATTTCGATCTGTTGGGGTATCCACCCGTGTGAATTCAATACCATCATAATGAAGGAGAATCCCATTATTTCCGGCAATATACAAATTTGAATCATGTGTTCCCCAAATGGCATTGAGATTTTGAGAAACATGTGCCGGGATATGATGAGATTCAAATTTTTCGTACTGATTAAATTTCAGTACAAGACCATTATCATAAACTGCCCAGAGGGTTCCATCAGGAGACTGCCATAAATCATTAATTGTGTCATTGGGAAAGGTTGGATATTGCCATTGAAATACTTGTTCATCATCCATAAAAAGAATTGTTGCTTTATCAGGTGTGATCAAACAGGCATCGCTGGATGGTTGAGATAATTTTACAAGGGCCGTTTCGAATATTTCAGCACCTTTATTATTAATAATTGGGAGTGAAATGATCTGAATATTTTCGCCTTCAGCAAAAAAGAGTTGACCATTGACAGGCGTGTAGTCTGAATAAGGTGAGGCTGTTACAGCGGTGATTTGAAATGCAACAGTAACTTCTGAAGGGGAACTGGATTGCCGAATAACTGATATGTTCAGAAAAGGTTGATTCTCATAAATTATGTAATAATTTGAACTTAAAGATAGTTCATTGGCAAAAGAGATTTGCCCGCTGATAATAATTAATAAAAAGATTTTGAGAATAGTTTTCATTTTTTTCCTCTGGGAAAAGCTTGAATAATAAAACATGTCCAACCATATGACAGCTATATGAACCCCATTCATTTGTCAACAATATGATATATTCACCTGTCAGATTTATTTATTTTATTTCATAAAAAATACATTGCATGCTTGCATATTTTGAATGTTTTTGATAAGTTTTAATTTTAACCTAGAAAATATTGAAAATTATTTCTAAATGCGATATGGACGGAACAACTTAACTAAATACATAGATGGATCTGTCAACAATAGAAAAGATCCAACCAAATTAGAGGTGAATAAATGGGTGATATTCTATCCCAGAGCGAAGTGAACAGTCTGTTAAGCGGATTAACAGGTGAAGACGTTGAATCCGATGTAACAATGGACTTTGGGGGTGACACAGAAGAGGAAGATTATGATGAAAGTGTTGCACCATACGACTTTAGCAGTCAGGATCGTGTCATTCGCGGGCGAATGCCAACGCTGGAAATTATCACAGAACGATTTTCCAGGATGTTTCGCGCCAATTTATCTGCCATGATTCGGCGTGTTGTGGATATTGAAGTTGCATCCGTCGATATGGTTAAATTTGCGGAATTTCACAATTCATTGCCTGTTCCCTCGAGTATTCACATTTTTCGAATGGAACCCTTGAGAGGTCACAAGATCCTCGTTTTTGAAAGTCAACTGGCATACAATTTGATAGAAAGTTACTTTGGTGGACAAACCCTGGGGCACATGAAAATTGAAGGCCGTGAATTTACCAATATTGAGACACGAATCGTTGAAAAGATGGTGCATACTGCGCTGAAAGATCTTGATGAAGCCTGGAAGCCGATTTATAAAATTAACCCCAATTATATTCGTTCTGAGGTTAACCCCAAATTTGCGGCAATTGTTTTGCCAACCGATCTGGTTGTGGTTATTCGATTTGCATTAGATATCGAAGGTATTGGCGGATTTATGATTTTGTGTATCCCCTACGCCTCAATTGAAAGTATCAGAAATTTACTATACGCCAGTGTTCAAACAGACGAAAGCGAGGGAGATGACTCCATTTGGAAGAACAAGCTTCACAAGAGTACAATGGACCTTTCTGTGGATTTGACAATTGAGCTGGGTTCGACCAGGATCACCACTGAAAAACTTATGAGTCTTGAAGTAGGCGATGTGATTGTTTTAGACCAGAGTCCTTCAGAACCATTTGTTGGAAAAGTTGGAAAAATCCCAAAATTTTTGGGGGTTGCCGGTATTCGTCAGGGCAATAAATCATTTCGCATTGACTCGCGCGTAACACCCAAACAGAAGAAAAAAATGGCGAACAAATAATCTTGAAAAAAAACAAGTATCTTAGTAATGCCACGCGCAACCGCACCTTAATTACCATGTCAGCCGGCATGTCTATGTATGAATGGGACAGGGTAGGAATTATTCATCGGGAGCTGTCTTATTACAAAGAATTATCGCGTCATGTCGGCCCCTTATCATTTATCAGCTATGGTGATAATTTTCACACAGAAACGCAACTGCTCAAGCAGAATATTCATGATGCGGACATTGTCTGGATACGATCATCAACATTATCAAATATTTCCGGAGGCCTTTTTTTAACAAGCTTTATTCCCTCTTTTTATTACAAGTCGTTTGACAACATTAAAGCTGTTCGAACAAATCAAATATCTGGCGCGTGGTCAGGATGGTTTATTGCAAAACAATTGAATGTTCCTTTTATTCTACGGGCTGGTTATCTGATGAGTAAAAACATTCGTTTAGACCCTGCCGCATCTGTGTTAAAAAAAAAACTGTTGATTTTTTTGGAAAAATGGATTGTAAAACGTGCAGATGCAATAATTGTCACTTATCCAAAAGCAAAACAATACCTGGTAAATCAATACCAGATTTCTCCCTCAATCGTATCGATAATTGGAAATCCAATTAATGTTGATTTATTTTGTCCACAGGCAAATCGAAACAAAACCAGAAGAACCCTTCTTTTTATTGGCCGCTTTACGCCTGAAAAAAATATTGGTACCATACTATTGGCTTGTCATCAAGCCCGGGTTTCAATAACATTAATAGGCAGCGGACCGCTCAAAAAAGAGATGCTTGAATTGGCAGCGTCTCTCAATCTTGATGCACAGTTTATTGATTATCTGCCAAACACACAAATTCCACAGATCATGAATGACCATCATATATTTATTATTGCATCTCATTTCGAAGGCAATCCCAAGGTACTTTTAGAGGCAATGTCTTGTGAAATGCCATGCATTGCCAGCAATATTCCAGAACATAAAGATGTGATTGATCATGAGAAAGAAGGTTTGATCGTTCCTTCAACAACTGATGCACTTGCAAAAGCAATTCATCGTATTCTGGAATCCCCTTTCCTTGCCAGAAAATGGGGCGAAAGAGCCAGACGTAAAATATTGAAAGATTACTCCTTAAAAAGCAATGCTGTGAAAGAAGGCTTGCTGCATAAACGTATTTCAAATAAATGAAAAAAATGCATACAGATCAAACAGCAGTCGTCGTTGAAACCAATTTAGTTGAAAATGATATAATGAAAATTATTGCCAAACCATATTGTTTAGGAGAGTATTATGACAATAGATTGCCATTTTCACTACGATCCCAGAATAATCAGTATTTCCGAATTAATCCAAAAAATGTCTCAATCCAAAATAGATAAAGTGGCCCTGATGCCTTCAATGATTGATCCTTTTCCAGAACCACCATCCATACTGATAGACATATTACAATTTCTACTAAAACGTAAGATATTCAGACCATTGGCACATCACCTCTGTGCAAATTTTTCCCAAAAAGGTGATATTCAAATTCTATTAAAAAACTATTCCATTTATCCAAAACCAGATAACAGACAAATTTTTGACATTATTGATCAATATCCTGACAAATTTTTGGGATGGATTTTTATCAATCCGGCAAGTGATCAGGATGTGATATCTGAAATTTCCAAATGGATTGATCATCCAAACTGTGTGGGAATAAAAGCGCATCCATTCTGGCATCGCTACGCACCAATGGAACTATTTCCTACTGCAAAAATTATTGAAAAAAAAGGCTTGCCCCTGCTGATTCATTGTGGGTTTGATACGCATGGGGACTATCTGTCGCTGGTTAAGGCGGTTCCAGATTTAAAGCTCATACTGGCTCACGCTGCATTTCCTGAATATGATGATAATTGGCAGGTGATTCAATCATACCCAAATGTTTATGTGGATCTGTCACAAACATCATATATCAACAAACAAACAATTCAAGATGTTGTCAATATTCTTGGATGGAAAAGGTGCTTATTTGGTACAGATGGGCCTTATGGGTCGAAGGACAATCATGGACAGTTTTGTTTTGATATCATCAAATCACAGATTGAGTCGCTTTTTTCAGATTTGGATTGTCAACAAGGCATTCTGGGTGGAAATTTTATGGATCTGATAAACAATTGATTATTTTTATGTTATTTTTTTTAATTTCTTCTTGTTAATTCAGGAAGTTGTGCGCCTTAAAAATCAGTAATGAGTTGTTACATGATTGTATCCATAACCTGTCTTTTCTCTAATCCCGGAAAACGATCAATTGCATAAAGCGGATAATTGACAATTTTTCCATCATTTTTCAAATTTAACAATGTTGTTCTTGAAAGTATTTTGGAGTGAAACTGATTATCATACGATTGAAGACTTTTACTTTTTGGATCAATACCCGCCTTTGTTTCCAGCGGATAAATAACGTGATAAAAATCACAAATTTCATCCGAAATGACTCCAGATTACGCTGAAGAAGATGATGAATTCAGGATGAATTTTTTCATCGGACGCATTCCAAAAAAATTATTAAAAAATTTTTATAGCCACAAACGTACAAAAATAGAAATCTTAGATATCTAAAAAAATTTTTTGTGTAAGAAATTTAATTTTTTTGTGTCTATATAATTAGAGGCTATAAAATGGATCATTTTCTATATTGATGAAATAAACAATCTTGATGGTATGACGGCATAAATATTGCTATATTCTGAATATATTTCATTTGGAAAACATTGCACAACGATATTATTGGTATTTTGATGTGAAACGTTGCAACATTAAAGATCTGTGAAATTCACAAATATCGGTGAAAGGACAATATATGTTCTTCAGAAAAAAACATAATCAGTTAATTGGTCTGGACTTAGGATCTCATACAATTAAATTTTGTGAACTGATTGAAAAAAAACGTATCTGGATGTTGAAAAATTTTGGCATGAAAACAATTCCACGTGATGTTATTCAGGAAGGCATGGTACGTGATCCTGAAGTTCTTTCAAAGGAAATTGAATTCTTATTAAAACGACATAATGTTACTGAAAAGAATGTGTCAATTTCTGTATCTGGATTTTCAGTCATCGTAAAACGCATCACCATGTCTCAAATGACTGAAACCGAGCTGCGTTCCAGAATTAATTATGAAGCAGAACAATATATTCCCTTTGATATTAATGATGTTAATTTAGATTTTCAAATTTTGGGAGAAGGCAGCCAACCAAATACAATGAATGTCGTTCTGGTAGCCGCAAAAAAGGATATGGTCATTGATTTTATCAGTACATTGACTTCTATTGGGCTCAATGCGGCTGTCATTGATGTTGATTGTTTTACCCTTCAAAACATTTATACCCACAATTATATCAGTGAAGAAACTGTCGCGCTTATTGATATTGGCGCAAGCAAAACCAATATTAATATAATTCAGGGGCAACAGTCCCTGCAAATGAAAGATTTATCACTTGGCGGCGACATACTGACGCAAGACATCCAGAATCGAGTGGATTGTTCCTACGAAGAAGCTGAAGAACTCAAACAAGCCGGAGAATCTGATCTCATGAGTCAGGAAGAATTTCAAGATTTAAAATCATCAACACTCATGTATTGGATTTCAGAATTCAAACGAACTTTAGATTCATTTACGTCTTCAAATCCGGATAATATGATTTCCAAAGTGCTTTTGAGCGGAGGATCTTCCAACATTAGTGGTTTTTTGCAATTGATGACTGAAGAGCTTAAAATTCCTACAGAACCTTTAAATCCTTTTCAGATGTTTGATATGTCTTCATCAGGTCTTGAACCGGAATTCATCTCAAAAATTTCCCCGCAAGCATGTGTATGCATGGGGTTGGGCATTCGAAGAGCAGGTGACAAATGATTCGAATTAATCTTCAAACCGAAAAACAAAGCTTTGGAAGAATTGAAAATCTGATATCACAGGTTATTCTGTTTATCATTTCTTTGTTTCTGGTACTTGGATGTTTACAGTTCTATCATTCGATCCTGCAGGAAGATATTTTTATTCTTGAACAAAATAAGACAGAAAAGCAGGTAAAGATCAATCAATATCAAAAAACGATTCGGAAAATTAAAGTACTCAATAATCGTATCAACACAATTGAAAAGAAATTATCTATTATCAAGGAATTGTCTTTTAAAAGATATAACGCAATTTATTTACTCAATGCCATTACCGAGTCCGTGATTTCCAAGCGAATGTGGTTTTCAAATATTTCTTTTGATAATAGAATGGTAAAAATCCAGGGCCTTGCTATGGATGAACGAACTGTCACCGATTTTATGAAAAAACTTGAAGAAACGAAAAATTGGATTTGGATCTCTGACGCTTTTATTAATGATTTACAAAAGAATAAGCTTTCAAAATCCGTTCTGGTAAAAATAACAGACTTAAAAAATTTTCAGTTTTTTGAAGATCAGGAATTTGAATTTGTGTTGGATGCTGTTCTCGGGGATCAATTGACAGAAAAAGATAAAGACACGATTATGAACAAAGCAATTACACCATATTTTTCAGAAGTCAGACTGATTTCAACAACAAAACGAACCATTGAAAGAGATACGCATCTCACAAGCTTTATTATTGATTGTTTACAAAACGCACTTTAGGACGTGTCATGAAAGATTATTTAGAAAAAATTGCTGAAATAGTGGAAAAACTTAATGTTTTGTATCGCGTTTTAATTGCGATCGGCGTTATTGTATTATGCACAATATCGTATCTTTTTCTGTTTATTATGCCTCAGTTTGACGAAATTGAATCTCTCCACAAAGAAAATCGGGAACTGCAAGAAAAGTTATCACGTTCAATGTTACAGGCCCGAAAATTAAAGAACACTGAGCAACTGGCGGTTGATGCTGAAAAACGATTTGATCAGGAAAGACGTGTTTTACCCGAAAATGAAGAAATTCGACGTCTATTAGAAAATGTGGCAAGGTTAAAACAGGAATCAGGACTGACATTCACATTGTTCAAACCTGAAGCAGACGTAACTAAGGATTTTTATGCTGAAATTCCCATTTCGATTAAATTAACTGGTCACTTTCACAATGTAGGTGTTTTTTTTGACAAACTTTCTAAATTATCCAGGCTGGTTCATATTAATAATTTTAAAGTCACGCATTCGAATTCTGAGGATGATATTTCTTTAGTGGAAGTAACATGTCAGGCAATTACGTATAAATTTATTAAAAAGTAAGTATAATTGTGATTATGAAAAGACAAAATCAACCATATTTAAAACTGTTGTTTATTGGACTTTTCTTCCTGATGTCATGTCATGAAGCAGAGCAGATATCTGCACCAGAGAGTACTCCAAAAATAATTCGTCACAAGATTCGTATTGCAGCACAATCTCAGCCTGCAACAAAGAAAGCAGAGTCCGCAAGCCTTACAATAAATAGCTCGGACAAAAAGTTAGCATCAAGAGATATTACAGACAAAGTCAATATCGATGCAACAAAGATTCAAAAAAAAATGCCTGTCCAGCCAGCCTTACAGATCAAACCTGACAATGAATCTCAAGCCGGACAGCCCGACCGGAATAAAAATCAGGATAAAAAATCGCAACAGGCGAAATCATCACCCAATAAAGATGCCGATAAATCCACGCCGCCTTCTGAAACAGAAATGGAAGTACTGTTAAAAAAATTGGCACCAAAACCTTTTAAATATCGTCCTCAGGGAAAAGTGGATCCCTTTCTTCCGCTTATTGCAAAAAAGAAAAAAACAACAACTGTCAAGTCTGATATTGTTCAAAAAGCGATTCGTAAAAAAAGAACGCGAATATTAACCCTTTTAGAAAAATTTGACCTGAGTCAATTAAAATTGACCGCTGTTTTAAGAACACCAAAAAGTGCAGTGGCAATTGTTGAAGAAACCTCAGGTCGCGGTTTTGTTGTCAAAACCGGAACGCGTATCGGACTGAATTCCGGCCGTGTAGTGGATATCTTGATGGATCGAATTATTATTCAGGAAACTGAAGAAGTCATTGCCGGAAAAAAATTGTATGTGACTAGAGAAATGAAACTTAACAAGCCGGATAGTGAGTTTTAATATGAAAGCAAATGATTATTTAAAATGTCAAATTATGCTGTTTTTGTCAGCACTTTTATTTTGTCTTAATGGGTGTGCGACCACAGGAGAAACACCCCTTGATGAGGCAGCCTCAACTGCTGACGAGCAGCAATCTGTCCAAAATGTCATAACATCAGTAGTGATCGAAGGAAATCAGGTCGTTATTCAGTCGGATAATAAATTGACCTATACATCTGTCAAGCATATTGTCCCATCACCTGGCATTGTGTTTTATTTTCCAAACACAATTTTGAAACAGATCAATGATATTAATGATACTGGCAATGACGTTATCAAGGCCATATTGATGCGTCAGCAAGATCTTAATGGGCCTTATTCAAAGATTGAACTGCTTCTGTCCCAGGATACGGCATATGATACCAGACAACATGATAATAAGCTTGTGATACAATTTGATGGCTCTGAAACATTGGCTTCAGAACCTCAAACACTACAAGAGGACTATCGCGTTGAGATTGAACAACCTCAACCAAAACCTGAACCTGAATTTGAACCAAAATCTGAACCAGCAGAACTTACAGAACCTCCAGAAGCAGAAGAATCTGTTTCAAACTTTTCAGTTGAAACAATGCCCTTTTCTCGAAATGTTCTGATTCAAATTAATGCGAAAAATACAATACAGGACTATAAGTCCTCTGTAATTAATGATCCACCAAAAATTGTATTTGATTTATTTGATGTACAAAGTCCGGATAGAAATATGACTATTTCAGTTGAAGAAAACCCTTTTGTAAAAGGTGTGCGGACATTTCGTTATCCCAAACGTTTGCGGATGGTTATTGACACAGTACCTGAATATATCTCCGCATTTCAGGCGTATCCATCTGAAGAAGGGCTATCCATATATGTAGGGCTGGATTTGCCTGCTAAAGAAGCGACTGCAATGCTGGATATACCTGAAACACCCATTGCAGAAACACCATCACAGAATATGCAGGTAACTTCTGGCTTTATCGAAGATTCTGATGATGCGTCAATACCTAAAAAAACTGTGGCAAAAGCGGAAACAATGCCACAGCCTGAGCTAACAGTCCATGAAAGCCAAACTCCTGAACCAGTACAAAACATACCAATGGTTGAAGCTGCTGACCAACCCATTGTCAAGCCGGAACCTGATTTTCAAACAGTCTTTCAACCGCCGGCCCCAAAAGTAACACCAAAACCGGTTCCAGTGCAACCAGACATGGCTGTTCAATCGCAAACCGCTATTTCAACGCCACAAGCCCCTAAACAAATGGCCGGATTAAATCCATCGATTTCACAAAAACTGACACAACAATACCAGAACTTTTCATTTATTCAGCCAGCAACGATGTTAGATTCATATTTGCAAAAGGGCAATCCTCAAAAATATACCGGTGAAAAAATAGCCATTGACTTTTATGAAACAGATATTAAAAATGTTTTTCGGATTTTACGGGAAGTGAGTGGTCAAAATTTTGCCATTGACAGTGATGTCTCAGGAAAGGTCACCCTGACATTAAAAAAACCAGTGCCCTGGGATCAAATCCTGGATTTGATCTTAAAAATGAACAAACTGGGCATTACTTATGAAAATGACATTATTCGCATTTCCAAGATGTCTACCATTCATCAAGCACAGGAAGAACGTATTGCAAAAATTGAGGCTGAATTCAAAGCTGCAAAGAAACGTGAAGAATTACTGGAACCCGTATTAACGCATTATATACCTGTCAATTATGCGCGGGCAAATGATTTGACTAAGCATCTTGAAAAAATTTCCACCAAAGAACGGGGTTCGATTAGTGTTGATGACCGGACCAATACGATTATTATTACTGATGTCAAAGAAAAAATACAGCGCGCCTTAAGTGTGGTGTATAATTTGGATAAACCAAATCTTCAGGTGATGATTGAAACACGCATTATTGAGGTTACCAATAATTTTTCAAGAGATATTGGTGTAAACTGGAGTGGGACCATTGGCATTCAACCAGGTGATTCTGCGGCTGGCGTTGGACCGCAAAGAGGTTATGATGTTCTGGGTGGAACATATGGATATAATTGGGCGGTTAATTATCCTGCGGCTGCAAACAGCAATATTGGTATTAATTTTAGACGATTAAGTGGTTTGACGCCATTTACGCTTGATGCCCAGCTATCAGCGATGGAGTCCAAAGGTGAAATACGTATATTGACATCGCCAAGAATTGTCGCACTTGATAACAAGGAAGCGACAATTGAGCAGGGACTTGAATACCCGATCAACACACTGGATGAAAAAGGCAACACCATTACAGAATTTAAGGATGTGGATTTAGATTTAAAGGTCACACCACATATTACCCAGGATGGTCGGGTCAGTATGCTTATTGATACTTCTAAAAATGATTTGGGACCGGTGGTTAATGGAAAACAATCATTTCAAAAGAAACAGGCAAAAACAGAGCTTCTGGTTAATGATGGCGATACTGTGGTTATTGGCGGTATCATGAAAACTGTGCGGAATACCAGTAGAAGTGGTGTACCTTTATTGTCTCGACTGCCAATTATCGGCTGGTTATTTTCTACAAGCACAAAAAGCGATGATAAGGAAGAATTAATCATTTTTATTACGCCCAAAATTATTAAACTGGAAAACAAGGCACTGGTGAAAGAAATGACGAATTGAAATTAAACGTATTAGAAGTCAAAGGAAATGCATTGGATGACGGCCCGGGGATTCGGTCTGTTATTTTTGTAAAAGGATGTCCGCTTTCATGCGTCTGGTGCCATAATCCGGAAAGCAAAAACATAAATCCAGAAATTGCCTGGGATGCAAGGGAATGTATTCAATGCAATGATTGCATTGAAACCTGTCAACAAAACGCCCTCTCTCATAACCATCCATTTTTTATTAATCGACAACGCTGCAATAAATGTTTTGACTGTATCCAAGTCTGTCCAACAGGCGCAATAAGCTGTGTGGGAAAGAATATGGAGATTGAAGATATTGTTGATGAAATAGAAAAGGACCTGCCTTTTTTTGAAACCTCTGGCGGGGGAGTCACGATTTCTGGTGGAGAGCCCACGCTTTATCCTGACAGTATTTCTGAATTAATGCAGCGATTACGCTCCAAAAAAATTCACACGCTTTTGGAAACCTGTGGATATTTTCAGTGGGACGGTTTTCGAGAAAAGATATTTCCCCATGTAGACACGATCTATTTTGATATTAAATTGATTGATTCTGAGGCACATAAAAAATATTGTGGAAAAGACAATACCCTGATTCTAAAAAATTTTACAAAACTGGTTCATGCCATCCAGCAAACAGACACTGAACTTTTGCCACGTGTTCCGCTTATTCCGAATATTACAGCAACAACAAAGAATCTAACTGCCATTGCAGAATTTCTAAACAAAAACAATATCAGGCAAATGCAACTGATGGCATACAACCCCCTGTGGATTGAAAAGAACATAAAAATGGGCATTGTAAATTCATATGCAACAAAAAAGGAAATGAATCAGTGGATGCAGACATCAGATATTAAACGATGTAAGGAAATTTTTCGAGAGAATGCCAATTTAGTCAATTTGATTTGCTAAGGAAAACAGCGATACTGAAACGACTGTTCAATATTTTATGGAATCAAAATGGCGCAATTGCAGCCTTCTATTTGAAGAATTTATTTGATTTAAAATACGCATCTCATTTTGTAATTCTGTTGTTGCAGTGACAGCCCAGTTACTATATGGATCTAACGTAATCGCACGTTTTAAATACGCTATGCTTTGTTGTGTCTGAAGCAAAGCACGTTTTAAAAATCCATTTTCTGGATCATTTGAACGCAAACCTGCATTCATATTTAAATCTCGATATTTTCTACTCAACCTGGACTTTTGAACATATGATTCTGCTATATAACGACTATATGGATAATCATTTATAATGCGATCATATTGTTCATGAGCAAGGTCAAACTTTTTTAATTCTGTATAACAGCTTGCTGTCAGCAAAAGACAGTTCATAATATCCTGATGATCATATTTATCTGCCTGATCAAACAAATGAGCCATGCTGTCTATCGCTTTTAAAAATGAAACATCTGCTTCTTTTAATGCCATTTGTTTTTTTAGTTTTATGCCATGTGTGTAATGCGCATTTCCATCCAGATATGTACGCACAGGAATATTACGATTGATGACACCCAAAATACTGAATACAACACCGCACAGAATAATTAAGCAAAATAGCACAGGCCGGCAGCCATTGAGAGGCTTTTCGAGAAACAAGGCCAAGCATTTAAAAAAGTGTACCATTGGATTATTTTTCCATATTCGGGTCAACAACAATGCGAAAAAAGTAAATCCTGTCAGACACCATCCAATGATTTCCCATAAACAGCGCGAATAAATCAATGTAACTTCCTCGGAACGTGGGATGACCAGCATAAAATGTGGGCTTACAGGATAAACACCATGCGCTCCTGAGACTTTCCAATTGGGAAAATATGAAACACGAATTAAATGCGGCACTCCAACAGCTGATGTCCGAAACTGTATTTTGAAATGTGATAGATGGCATTGAATATTAGTTTCGTATTGATATTTTTTTTCAACAAACTCGTGTAAAACAGTAATTTGTGATGTCTTTTCCTGAAAAACAGCACGGTCATCCGGGTGTTTAACAAAATAGGATGGCACAAACAGAACATCTGTTTTTTCGGGATACTTAAACCATTGATCATAAAACTGGTTTAACCAGTCATTACCAGTATACAAGACAGGTGGACAGGTTAAGGTAGAAACATAGCCAGGGAGTTTATTATTTAGCCGAAATATTGAAAACTGTCCGATATCTTTTTTATGTATAAACTGAGGTGCTTTTTCAAATATTTTTTTTACCGCCGGGGAAATAATGATCAGTTGGGATATGTTGTACAATTGCATATGAATTGAAAGCGATTCAGGATTGATTTGCGATAAAACATAGGGCGTGGGTGTCTTGATCTCTTTTGAAAATTCTGTTTGTAAAAAAGTGATAAATTTTGATGCCAGTGATGAAGAATAATGTATCCCTTCAAGTGTTTGCCTTCCGGAAAACATGTACAATGATTCAAAAATTCGATCCCCGCCATATGGCCCATATCGACTGCTTTTTTCATAACCAATCCGAGGTGCATTTAAGGCATCCTCAGTTTTCAAATATTGAATCAACTGTTTAAAATGGTCAACACCTCTGGTATGTTCGTATCCTTTGAAGGTGTCTGTATACCAATTCTGAACATTTTTTTCTTTCAACACAATTGTTGCAAAAATACAGATCAAAATGAATAATATGGTCATCAGTTGAATGCCCCATGTAAAGCTGGACAGATACTGTCCCAGGTAAAATGAAAAAATGAGTATGATCAAGATCAGCAGAATTGGAGGCAAAAAACGAATATCCGGAACTTTTAAAAAGTGCGCACAGCAATACATGCATATACATACACCAGTCATCCACAATAAGACACCTATCTCTTGTGTTTTTTCACAAAAATTTTTGCAGGCAGTTTGACCCATTGGTGAGATAAATACGATGCATACAAGCCATACTGTTAAGCCTGTCAGCAGAATCCATCCGAAAAATTTTGACAATGATAATATCTGAATTTCAGTGCCAATATTGTACAATAATCCAAAAATGAGAAGTGCCAGAATAATGAGCAGACAAAGTATTCCAAAAACTATTTTTATATGCGGCATCAACGAATTCTCATGCCTGACAGAATATTTTCCGACAGGCATGATTTGAAAAACAATCGTTGGCACAAGAACAACAAGAAGAGCGACTGAAGTCATCACGCCAATTTTCAATGAAACAAAGTGTTGCCAGATCATATAGACCGGAACAGTATATGCGTTTCGCCACGCGATGAGCGGCAATATCCAAAAGGCCATGACACCAAATCCAATGGCACTGACCTGAATAAGATATACAGTACGTTTCTTTGTAAAAAAGCCATATAAAAGGACAGAAATCGCTGGAATAAAAACAAACAAATGCGACAGGCCGATTAAACCTAATAACAGCCCATTAATTATAATACGTTTATCATTTGAGAAACCTTTTATCATGGAACCCATAAAAAATGGCAATAGTGAAAAAGCAAACATATAGCAAAATTCACCCGCAAGCGTGGATAGAATATTCCCACCGAACATGGTGTATGATTCATTAAATAAGAAAAGAAGTGTTGCGCATGCACCAATAATTGGGGCTGGAAACTGGCAGGACATGAAACGTACCCCAAAATAAACCGAAATGGGCAGAATATACCAGCCACTCACCATCACAATTTTTAAACCGATGGTTAATGGAAAGCCAAGATATGAGATCAAAACAGCCAATAAAAAAGGGGGGATAAAATAAAAATTGAAATTGGGATATCCACAAAAATTTGCCATGTCCCAACCATAAAGCCGGGCCTTGGGAATTAAAGCTTCTTTTAAATACCCGGCAATTTGATACCAGCTGATACTATCTCCGCCAGAAAGAATGGTATCCCAAAAAATCAGCCTTGCATCAATAAATGTGCTGATAAAAATGACAATGGTTGTTAATATGAAAAAATCAATCGTGTTGTGAATTTTGGAAAGGTGATTCATAACGATTTTTTCAGCTTTCTAATGGTGTCAATCGCTTTTGCTGCCGCATGATTCCAGGTCCATTGTGTATGAATTTCATGTGAAGCTTTACGTCCAATTTGTTTGGCCTCATCTTTATTATGCCAGACATGTTTCATGATATCACTTAAATGTAAGAAATCCGGTTCCGCCCATTGACCATAATATGAGGCATTGCTTTTTATTTGCCATCCCAGTGGTTTTTCAATATCTATCATTTTATAATCAATGAAATAAGCATTTTCCTTTGTTGCGAACTCAGTCAATCCGCTGTACCCTGTTACAATTACAGGAAGCCCGCAAGCCATTGCCTCAATAATGGGTAATCCCCATCCCTCAGCACGTGTTGGCATCACAAAGGCATCACAACTGCGATACAAGGCCGCAAGTTCACTATTTCGTGCAAATGGGCCAACCCGTATGATCTTTTCGGGATGTCTTATGCCAAGATCCTTCATATAGCCGTTGAAATCAAAATCTTTTTTATATGTTTGTGATGCTAAAATCAGACAAACATTCGGGATATATTTAAATGTGTAATCAAATGTAACAAGCATTTCTGGCGTGGCTTTTCTTTCCTCAAATTTGCCAACATAAAGGAATTTATAGGCATTTATTGCATTCAGAGATTGTAATTGTGGGCCTTTATAAGTAAAGATATTGCCATCAACACCTTCGGGAATGACCTTTATGGCATGTGACTCAATACCATGATTGATCAATATTTGCTTGAACCATTTACTGGGCGTCCAAAAATAATCTGCATGGGACAATGCGCCCATCCAGTCATCCGGGATAGAAGTGGATTCCCATACCACATAGCCAATTTTTACTCCCGGACAGGTGGACAGCATATCCAGTTCATGAATGGGGCATATGGCAATATTGAAAACCGAATTTTTTCCTGGCATAATTGTGTGATTCAAGTAGTCAACAGACATGGTCAGGCGTTTTGGCAGTTGAATATCAGATTCCAGGACTGGCATATTTGCGGTAATGGCATCAAAGAAAGAACGTGTATGGATATGACAGCCAGTTAAGCCATCAAAAAATCCAATGGCATGTAAATAAATTGAGCGATTGGGAATTTTGATTAATGGGGCTTCATTTTGTTGATGTTCCTGAGATCGTTTTTCAATAACAGCATCTCGTAAAGCTTGAAAACCATGACCTGCAAATTCTCTAAAAAGCGTCATAGAGGGGTACCAGACAGATTGATTTGTATACATCTGCCAATACCAGTTGGGACGTTTTGGCAAAATCATATACACAGTTTTAGACATGGCACCGGCCACATGGCCAACCATATTATCAAATGAAATGATTACATCCATTTGCGCAATGGCTGATGCCACATCGTGGATATCATCCAGATAACCAGACAAATCTATCAAATTCTCTGGAATATCAATTGATTCAATTTTGGATAGCGGTATATGTCCAATATGAAAAAATGAGATATCGTCCAGTTGAAAAACAGGCATGATTTGAGAAAGCAATTCAAAATAAGTGATAATATCAGCTTGCTCAGAAAATAAGGTTATGCCGATTTTCAATTTTAATGCTTGGGACTGAATGAATGACAGCAGCGGAATATATTGTTTGTCGGGTTGAAGATAAGGCGTATCATGAGAAATGGCATCTTCAGAAATATTCAACAGGTAAGGTATACTTTCCAGTGAAGCCTGAATATCGAAAACATCGACAGATTCACTATCCTGATTATCCGGATAATAAAAAATACGATCCACCTGCAAGGTACTCATGGCAAGGCGATACATGCCAGGCGTGGTCTCAAGAACAACTGTGCCGCCAAATTTTTTCAACATTGGTGCAAAGCGAAGATACATCACAAACGATTTGTCTTGAAATTCAGAATACAGTAACAGTGTTTTATTTTTGAATGGTTTCCCATCCCAATGGGGCAAATCATATTTCCGACGATTCGGAAGTATATTACATTGACGACGATATTCGTACCACTGAAGTCCTTCACGCCATTGCCCATTCAATAATAAAAGCTGCCCTGTTTCATAATTAATTCCGGCATGATTGAAATCACTATATTTTTGGGCCTGTCGCAAACATTGAATTGAGGCGTCAATATCTTCAAAATTTGCGTATTGATTACTAAGATGCTGCCATATTTGCGTATTCTTTGGTTGCCTTCGGACAGCTCGTTGACCATATAAAATGGCGGTATGCCTGTTGCACTTTTTGGCAAACAGACCAGAAAGATTATATTCCGCTTCCCAGGATACCGGATATGTTGAAAGCACTTTTTGAAAAGCAATACAGGCTGTATCATAATTTTGAGATTGATACTGATGTATACCGTCCTTAAAATATGCTTTTGCTGATTCATTTGGCGCGAAAGAACTTATTTCATGCAGTGCCGCATAAACGTGATCTATAACATTGAGCCATCCTTTATCATCAGGATTCTGTCTATAAATAAAGCAGGCTGGATACCAGGGACTGTCAGATCGTTCCAGAAGCCATCGCCAGTCCGGTTGTGGCGGAATCAATAACCAGAGAGGGACACCCAGAGCCCCTGCAAGATGTGCCACTGATGTATCCACTGAAATCAATAAATCCATCTGACACAAACCTTGCGCTGTATCATAAAAATCATTGAAAAATATTGATAAATCGACAAGTTGAGATTCATATTGTTTGATTGCGTTTGAATGAAGGCCTTTTTGGAAACTAAACCATTGAATGCCAGAAATCGAAAATAATTTGGATATGGTTTCCAGTGGAATGGAACGAAATTTATCATTTTTGTTATCCGGATTTCCGCCCCAGACAATTCCCACACGTATTTTATTGCCAGCCTGTTTTTCGATCGTTTCCTTAATATCTGTTTTTTGTTTCAGGATATCGGGAAATAAATAAGGCGTATTGCCGGGGATTGTTTTCGTATGGGTTTGAAACAAATATGGCAGGCTCAACAAAGAACAATGAATATCGAATTGCGGTAATTTATCTCCCTGGGCAATGACCTGATCGACACCAGAGATGGTCTGAAATAATCGGGCCTGTTCTGTCCGGGCACCAAAAATCAGACGTTTGACTTTACCGCGTATCATAGACAGGTATCGGCAAAAATGAATATTATCACCAAATCCCTGTTCACTATAAACAAACAGAATCTTATCTGTCGCTGTTTTGCCATCCCAAAAAGGTTTGTTATAGCTGTCTCCTGTAAAAGGGCCTCTGCGCAGGCGCCATTCATATTCTTTAAAACCATTGAGATAATCCCCCATAATCAGCAGCGTAAAACTTAGATGATAATGCGCATCCTGATAATCCGGTTGGATTGTAATACATTTTTGAAAATATTTAAGAGCCTGTTGATATTGATAATTTCGATAATACAAATTACCCAGATTAAAATAGACTCCCACGAGCGTTGGATTGATCGAGATCGCTTGATTAAAGGCCGATATAGACTGTTCCAGTTGATTGCATTTGCCAAGGCAGTCTCCCATATTGTTGCAGGCTTCAGCAAAGTCATTTTTGCAGGTGATTGCCTTCTTGTATTTTTCAATGGCCAGATCAAATTTTTCCTGATCTTTTAATGTATTGCCCCAATTATACCAGGCATTGGCATAAGATGAATCAATTCGGGATGCCCGATCAAAACAGGTTTCAGCCGCTTGATACTGGCCGATTTGATTGAACAATATCCCCATGTTATTAAAAGCAATGGCATGGTTGGGCTGCAAACGAATGATCTGGTCATAACATTGTATGGCTAGTTGTATTTGTTTTTGATCGGTGAAGTCAATTGCCTGATCAAAAAGGGACGTTATCGTTTGATTATTTGTCATGTGTAACTGGTTTTGTTTGTTGTCTTAGCTATAACACTCAGAAACCTTATCAAAAATTTGTTCATTCAAATATTTATGAATATTGGCATCATATTCATGGGTATGACCAAAGGCTTTCTGAGCCAATTTGAATCGTATTTGAAGAGAGGTACATCCATTATTTGTCTGAATATCATGGATAATTTCCTGATAATCTGAAGGATCCACCACAGATGCCACACGCAGAAAATTCTTTGCTGATGCCCGAATCATACATGGCCCGCCAATATCAATATTTCCACGTGCCTGCTCAATGGTGACACCCGCTTTTGAAATGGTTTCCTTGAATGGATAAAGATTGACAACCACCATATCAATGGGAGCGGCCTGAGTGCGTTGCAAATCATTTTGATGATCTTTGTTATAGGTTTCAGTCAGAAGTCCAAGATAAATTTTAAAATCAAGTGTTTTGACAAGACCACCCTGAGTTTCCGGCTGACCTGTATAATCTGAAATCATCACAAGATTTTGTTCTGATTGAAGGATTTCCTTAATTCTTTGATAGGTTCCACCGGTTGATATAATTTGAATATCAGGAACAATATTGATTAATTCTGGAATAAATTGTTCCAATCCACTTTTGTCAGATACACTAACCAAAACATGCCGGACAGGTACGAATCTGTCAATTTTATCAACAATATTGATGCTCATAATTATATTATCTCTCCTCACTGTTTTTCAATTCGTGATGAATTGATTTTACCTGTTCCAAAACAGGTGATTTTAAGACTCTAAACGACGGATGAAAGGCTTTCGCGTCTTCCCATACAAAGCTGACAACTTCATATTGTTCCGGGATACATTTTTCCTGATTTACACCATAGATTGATTCAGGATAATATTCCAACCAGAACATGCGCTTAGGATCAATTGAAAATAGTTGTGTCACACGTGTTGCAATATGTGCGCAACAACTGCGTATGCTGAGTTTTTGATTTTTTGTTGTAAGGTTATCCGGCGGTGTGTCTTCGGTAATCACAATATATGGTTTTACAAAAGCAACGTCAGTTTCTTGCATTTGAACCACGCGCAACATGCAATTGCCTGAAGCCAGTTTCAAAAGTCCGCCAAAACCATCCCAATAAAAAATCTGATTATGCAATGTATGATATTTCATGATCAATTAACGCTCATCAATGGGAACATAGTGATGTTGTCTGGAACCAATGTAAACTTGTCGGGGACGATATAATTTCCAGTTTGGATTGTCAGCATCTTCTTTCCATTGCGCAATCCATCCAGGCATGCGTCCCAGAGCAAACATGACTGTAAACATATTGGTCGGAATGCGCATGGCTCTGAGAACAATTCCAGAATAGAAATCAACATTGGGGTATAGATTGTGATCAATAAAATATGGATCTTTTAATACAGCCTCTTCAAGATCAATGGCAATATCAAGTAGTGGGTCTTGAATGTCCAGGTTTTCCAGTAATTCGTGGCATATTTTTTTGATAATTTTGGCTCTGGGATCATAGGTTTTGTAAACACGATGTCCAAATCCCATTAATCGGAAAGGATCATTCCGATCTTTTGCGCGATCAATAAATGGACGAATATTGCCGCCATTTTCCTGAATTTGACAAAGCATTTCAATCACTGCCTGATTGGCTCCCCCATGAAGTGGCCCCCATAAAGCAGAAATACCAGCCGATATGGCTGCATATAAATTGACACGTCCACTTCCAACCAGACGAACTGCTGATGTCGAGCAATTCTGCTCGTGATCAGCATGGAGTATCCAAAAAATATTCAATGCCTTGACCATAAGCGGATTAATTTCAAACGCGCGCACCGGGCTGTGATAGAGTAAGTATAAAAAATTTGAGCAATAGCAGTACTCTGGTTTTGGATAGGCAACTGTATGCCCCCTGGAGATTTTGTAAGACATGACAGCCATGGTACGAACTTTGGACATTAAACGTGCCAGGGTAATATTGATTGCTTCCTCATTATGAATTTTCAATTCCTTATAAAAACTTCTCAGGGCATTGACCATTGATGACAATATGCCCATGGGATGAGATCGTGAGGGAAAACTGCCATAAAACGCTTTGAGATCCTCATGCACCAGTGACTGGTCGGTTAATAAACTACTAAACTCTTTAAACTGTTCCTTTGTTGGGAGTGATCCATTGACCAATAGATAAGCTGTTTCAGCAAAAGTTGAATTCTGGGCCAGTTCTTCAACAGGAATACCACGATAACGCAATATGCCATTTTCACCATCCATAAAGGTAATTTCACTTTTACAAATGCCTGTATTGGCAAGACCGGGATCCATAGTGATATATCCGGTTTCTTTTCTTAGCGATGTTATATCAATAGCGCGTTCGCCTTCACTTCCAATAATCACTGGTAATTGTATCTTTTTATCACCAATTGTAAGGGTTGCTGTTTCTTGCATTTTTTTCCTTTCCTCCGTGATAAATAATTGTTTCAGTAAATAAAAAGTTTGAGGTAATTTATTTATTTATTTATTTTTCTTACTCGCTGCGTTCATATTCCACCAAAGAACAAAATCATTGACAGAGTTAAAATCAAATATCGACTGCGTTAAGCGATTGATAATATCATCATCAGCAGAGAAAATATTTTCTTTTTTTACTGGCAGTGCAGCTCCAAATCGATTGCAAAGTTGAGAATATATTACTTCCTGTCTACCTTCCTGTCTACCTTCCTGCCTACCTTTCTGGACACCTTCTTGAAGGCCCCGCTGGTGACCAATATCCAATAATTCCTCTCCTGCTTTTGTATCTGAAAGATCAAAACTTAGCATTGCTCTTACCTCCCTGATTGTTAAATCTTTAAATCGGTTTAAGATGAACAAAGACAAAACATTTAAAACATTTTTGTTTAATGTTTCAGGATATGCATTCAATGCAATATTTTTCCATTCATGACATTTCAGGCCCAATTCCTTTCTTGAAATTTTGTCTGTTATTGTAAATGGTACAAGTATTACCAACCTTGGATCAATTTCAATCAATTCTGTTTCTGTCATTTTGGACAAAACAATTTCTTTAAATGTTGCACCGATAGATGACAAACCTTTTGAGCTATGAATGAGCAATGGTTTTGCATTGTTTTGAAATGATTCTTCTGTAAAAATAATGACCGAAAGAACTGGCCCTGTATATTGGTCTTGTACACATGATAAAATAACTTTTGATGCAGTAATATAGCGAATCATTTCTTCATCATATGCCTGGAATTCGAGAAAAATTCTTTCACTGTTACTTTTTGGATCTATAGGTACTGCCATAATATCAGGATATAAAGATTTCTGTTTTAATACAATGGCTTTTGCTTCATATTCAGCAGAATGTGTTTCAGCACCAATTAATTTCAGTATGGCTTCATTGTCAAAACGCATTAGCTGATAAAAAGGTTCATCTGTCCCGCGGTTACCCTCAGCATACCATAAATCGTATGCAGATTGCAAATTGATCCAAAATTCTGCCTGTGTATCTTTAAATATTTCAGACAATCTTAATGCAATATCCGGTGTAATGGAGCCTCTTCCTGAAAGAATATTCTTTAAAACGTTAATGCTGATATTAAGCAATTTTGCTAAATCAGCGGCCACCATATTATGTGGTATCATATAATTATTTTTCAGAATCAACCCTGGCCGAGCAGGAGGTGTTTTTCTCATGAAATTCTGTCCTGTATTCTTAATTAATTCAATTAAGTACTGCCTTTTTTAGCGTTGCTTAAATGTTTTTTGCTTGAAAGTAGCATTCAAGCATCAACATATCGTCATCAAAGGATGTTTTAACCGGATAGGGAATTTTTTTAAATAATTTTATCATCCCTTTATTGGTCGGTGCAGTGTATGCGACCAGGCCGGATATCCCATATTCACGTGCAGCATCAACCAATTTCTGAAGAATGGTAGCTGCAATGCCTTTTCCCTGGAATTCTTTTGACACTGAAAACGCAATTTCCGCAATATTTCTATTTTCTTCCAGGGCATACATACCCACACCAATAATTTTACCAAACCCAAAATCCCCGGTAATCGCAACAATCGTCATATTTTTTATATAGTCCACCTGGAACATGTTTTCAACGTCATCTCTAAAAAAACTTGTTTTTTGATGAAAAAATCGGGCAACAACACTTTCCTTATCCAAATCATAAAAGTGCTCTTGAATGCGGCGGTCATCAACGGGTTTGGCAGGACGAAACCGAATATCATCATTTTCAATGCGCACAGTTTCTTCCATGTGTACTGGATAAACACCTGTTGAGGCCTCATTGAAGGATCTATTTTTTGTAATATATCCCAAATCTACTGCACGCTGAAACAGTTCATCACGAAAAGCAGGGTGTGCAAGACTAATCATTGCAATCGCACGATCTTCAAGATTTTTGCCATGCAGATTCACGGCACCATACTCACTGACCACATAATAGACATCTGCACGTGGAATTACAACCGATGAACTATCCAGGCATGGTACAATTCTACTGGAATCTGCATTTTGTCGGGTTGATGGAATTAATATGATTGCTTTACCATTGCGTGACATGGCCGCCCCACGCATAAAATCCAACATTCCTGTCACACCTGAAAAATGATTCAGCGCAAAAGCATCAGCAGCCACCTGGCCAGTCAGATCCATTTCCCGTGCCATATTGATTGCAACCATCTGATTATGTTGCGCAATAATTGCCGGGTTGTTGACATAATCCGAAGGATGAAACTCTATGGATGGATTGTTATGCAGGTACTCATAAAAATAGGTAGATCCAATCGCATTACTGGCAACAAGTTTGCCATCATTTAATCCTTTTTTTCGATTATTAATTGCACCCAATGCGACCAGATCCATAATACCATCAAAAATAAACTGCGTATGAATTCCCAGGTCGTTCTTATGTGCCAATGCGACCAGAATTGATTGCGGTGAAGCACCCAATCCGAGTTGAAGCGTGGAACCATCTTCAATAAAAGGGGTAATAATTTTTGCCATCGTGTATGCCGCATCAATTTCAGGAACACTGCCCACTGTCAATAAAGGCTCTTCTTTTTCAACAATAACGTCTACATCATTGACATGAATAAAGCTATGTCCCATCACTCTGGGCATATTTTCGTTTACCTGAACAATCACCAGATTGGCCGCATGCACAGCAGACAGACAGACATCGACCGAAATGCCAAGACTCATCCATCCAAAATCGTCCGGTGGGGTGACTTGAACGAGTGCCGCATGAATGGGCAATTGTCCTTTTTTAAACAAATCGGGTACAGCCGACAAATTCATGGGGGTAATAAATGGTTTGAGATATGATAAACTTCTTGTTTCAGCCGCCCCCTGATAAATGTTTCGAATATTAAAATGGTGCCCTTTATCCTCTTTTGCGGCCAGTGAAATGGGTGATGTTTCCAAACTCAAAAGGCGCACAATTTCGAGATCTGAAAACCGGTTTGCATTTTCCACAAGCGTCTTAACAAGATATTGCGGCTCGCCGCAGGATGAACCAATAAAAATTCGTCTGCCAGATGGAATCATCTTGATCGCTTCTTCCGCAGATTTCTTTTTGGCAATATAATCATCAGGCCAGTAAGACATTTCCATATCACCTCCTTTTGTTTTATATCATTCCCTCATTCTCCAACTCTTACCTTGACTCGTATTTTTTTTCAAGCTTAAATTCAACAAGTTGCTTCATAATTACAGGAACGTTTCTAATGAGTTGGAAAAAGGTTGTTCTATGAATCGCTCACCTGTGAACACAATAATATTATCTTGTTATTGAATATATATTATGCTACACTTTTAAATTTTTATAATAACATAAACTTAAATTCAAGAGGATAAATATGTATCCAATACAAATAGCCGAAGGCATATATGATGTTGGTGTCAATGACTGGAATGTCCGAGATTTTCATGGGTATTCAACGCCAACAGGAAGTACTTATAACGCTTTTTTAATTATCGATGAAAAAATTGTGTTAATTGATACAGTTAAAAAAGAATTCGCCAATCAATTAATTCAAAATATTACCGAAATAGTGCCACCGGAAAAAATTGATTATGTGATCAGTAATCATACAGAAATGGATCATTCTGGTGGATTACCTGCCATTATGCACAGAATCGGAAAAGAAAAACCATTGTACTGCTCAAAAATGGGACATAAAAATCTGGCCATGCATTATAGAAATAACTGGAACTATCATGCGGTAGAAAATGGAGAAGAGCTTAATTTGGGTAAAAGGCAACTGACCTTTTTGGAAGCAAGAATGTTACATTGGCCAGACAGCATGCTTACTTATGAAAAGACAGATAAAATACTGTTTTCAAGCGATGCTTTTGGGCAACATTATGCTGGATATGAAAAATTTGATGATCAAATTGATGCCGATACGTTGCTTCAACATTCAAAAAAGTATTTTGCAAACATTATTCTTCTATATGCGGGGCAGGTACAAAAACTGCTAAAAACAGTAAATGACATGGGACTTACCTTTAACATGATCTGCCCTGATCATGGAATCATATGGCGGGAAAGACCAGATGTCATTATTGATGCCTATGCAAAGTGGAGTTCTCCAATCTGTCTGAAAAAAGCTGTGGTTGTTTATGATACCATGTGGCAAAGTACGAACATGATGGCCGAAAAAATCTGTGAAGGAATTGTTTCTGAAGGTGTCAATGTTCGTCCAATGAATTTAAGAACAAATCATCGAAGTGATATTATGACCGAATTATTAGATGCCAGTGCCCTTGTGGTTGGGTCTCCTACATTGAACAATAACGTGTATCCCACTGTTAGTGATTTTCTGACTTACATGAAAGGATTACGTCCTCAAAATAAAATGGCCGCCAGTTTTGGTTCTTATGGATGGAATGGGGCTTCTATCAAAATTCTCAATAGTGAATTGGCATCAATGAAATTTAATATGATTGATGAAACAGGTTTGAAAATTCAGTACGTTCCTGATGACAATGGTTTAAATGCATGCTTTGAATATGGACAAAAAATTGCCAAAGCCATTTGTCAATCGTTACAATAACACTTTTCGAAAGAAAATTTTCGGAATATATTCTTTTTTAGTAAATTATCCGATTGAATGGGACAGATTAGTTGCCTTGATCTGTCCCATTCTAAACAAAAGATTGTTTTATGAGAATACCAGAAATTGAAGCCAGCAATTGTGTATTGTGTGAAGTTTGTACAACTGCTTGTCCCTCAGTTTTTAAATTGAATGACCTGGGCTTTATCGAAATTGTTGAAATGAACCAATACCCTGAAAATGATATTGATCTGGCCATTCAGAACTGCCCTAAAGATTGTATCTATTGGACTGAACCATAAATTTCATGAATACAGCTGCGTAAAAGAATTACGCTACGAACCTACTCGTCATTTCTGGATTGATTGGTGTCCAAAGCGTTTATCCGCGATTCAACATCTGAAAGCATCATTTTTAAATCTTGTGCTTCCTCCCGCAATGCCATGAGTTCATTTTCTTTGGTGACATAACCATATTCAGGCTGGATTGGCATCATAAAGGGTGCTGCATATTGTCCACTTCGCCCTCTACCAAATCCAAAACCCCCTCTACCACGGCCTTGTGGCGGATATCCACGAAAACCACGCTGATTCATCCGACCACCACCAAAACCATATCTAACCCCCCGTCGGCTGTTTTGGCCGCAATAACCGCGTCCGCCGCCGGTCATTGGTCCACCACCCTGTGGGCCACTTCCATCAAAACCAGGCATATCAAACCTCCTTTAATTAATTATTTTACACATTGCCACGTCCCTGGTTTTGGCCACGACCTTTTCCGCCGCCGCCACCACCGCAACGTCCACCAGAACCTTTTCCCCGACCACCAGAATTACATCGTCCTTTCCCCTGGCCGGTTCCTTTCCCTTGGCCCCGCGGGCCAGTTCCATCTTGATTTGGCATTTGGTTTACCTCCTTATGTTTATGCTGAAAACAGCGTTTTCGATGACATCTTTGATACCCATTTTTCCTGTATTCATAATTGCCGCCATCAATTTGAATACCTTTACCATATGTCAATGCATTACCCACAATTGATCGTCCAATATTCAATATTCGACCAAAAGTCTGTCTGGATACATTCATTAAGCGTGCAGCCGACGCCTGATTCATTCCTTCTACATCAATTAATCTTATGGCCTCCATGCTTTCCACAGGTAACTTCAAGTATTCGACATTCTCATGCACCTCGAATGTTGGTATGTAGGTTATCATTTGTGGCTGCTGTAATATAAATCTTGTCTTGACAGGTCTTGCCATATGGTTATTCCTTATATTATATAAGAAAAAACTGAAATATTTATAATCATTCTAAAGAAAAGCTCAAACAATTATTTTTTTGTGAATATGCTCATTAAGATAATATCTTCTATTGTCAATGTCAAGATAATTTTTGTCATTTGACCATAATTTTTTTATCATATTGTATTCATAGTATATATTGCATATTCAATAATTATCGTTATAGCAAATAATATTTCATATACTGCTTTAAGATTAACTTTTGTTTCATATTGGAAGATTTTTGGGAATGCACCCTTCGAAATGTTATGGAATACTCAAAAAATTAGTTCCTCATTTAATAAATTGCATTCCTTTTTTTGAACCTGGATTACACTGAAGAAGATGAATAAGATGATTTAAAAGTGTCTTATTTCATCTTATTCATCTTCTT
>Ga0272440_1000011_pt1 | contig 185474 bp, 233 predicted proteins | sample SSMMMBAug17_FD_192440 | JGI IMG/M metagenome (GOLD analysis project Ga0272440, IMG submission 192440) | Marine sediment archaeal communities from Little Sippewissett salt marsh, Falmouth, MA, United States - SSM-MMB-Aug17 | ecosystem: Environmental > Aquatic > Marine > Wetlands > Sediment ... | reverse complement strand
TTAAACAAAATCCATTTTCCCTTCAATATGTCCGAAATCAAACAGAAGAAATCTGTTTAGAGGCAGTTAAACAAAATGGACGTATACTTCTTCATGTCCACAATCAAACAGAAGAAATCTGTTTAGAAGCAGTTAAACGAAATGGACTTGTCCTTCAATATGTCCAAAATCAAACAGAAGAAATCTGTTTAGAAGCAGTTAAACAAGATGGATATGCACTCAAATATGCCCACAATCAAACAGAAGAAATCTGTTTAGAAGCAGTTAGACAAAATAATGATGCACGATGTTATATAGATATGTCAATATTTTAAATGAATTTATTAATTTTTAAGGAGTTATTATGAGCACACTATGTATGGTTATTGGGCCGCCAGCATCTGGAAAAACTCGAGCAGCATTGAAGAACTCGGATTTCAAGAATTTCAAAAGATTAAATAGAGATCTCATGGGTGGGACCAATGATATGCTACTCGTTCATGTTGTAAATACACTAGCGGCAGGAAAAGATGTCATTATTGATGGATTGTTTCCAACAGTTAAATCAAGAGAACCATTTCTAGCTGCTGCAAGTTTACATAAAGCAAAATCGATCTGCTTTTGGATGAACACCTCATATGAACAATGTCAAATCAATGCCTTGCATCGTATGTGGGAAAGACATAGAAAGATCTTCGTTGACACTGATTCTCTCAAGGAAGTAAAAGATGACCCCAATATGTTTCCCATCGCTGTCATCTTCAAATACAAGAAACAATTCGAGAAACCAACAAAGGATGAAGGATTTGATACGATCCACAAAGAGAAATGGACAGGCGAACTGTTTACGAAGGAGAGCGGCTACGTTAACCGAGCAGTCTTCTTGGACTTTGATGGGACACTCAGAGAGTCACCAGATAATGGGTATGGATATCCAACAACGAAGGAAGAGGTCAAACTCCTTTCAGGCACTGAGGTACTTAAGGAGTACCAGAAGGAGAGATATCTTCTGCTTGGAGTATCTAATCAATCTGGTGTCGGGAAAGGAATCATAACAAATGAACAGGCAGCAGATCTGTTCATTGAAACTCAACATCAAATGGGGATTGCCTTCAAGGAAACTTGCTGGTGTGTTCATCCATCGCCAAAGTGTTTCTGCTACTGTCGAAAACCTCAAAGCGGAATGGGAGTATATCTTATTGAAAAATATAAACTTGATGTGAACCAATGTATCATGGTTGGCGATTACACATCTGACAAGACATTCGCCAAGAGATTAGGAATGGAATATATAGATGAAAAGGAGTTCTTCAGCCGTGGATAAATTCAATAAGACATTGGAGATATTAGTTGACAATTGGCTTTGGTCATTGATTGTTATATCCATGTTGACTGGAATGGTTGTAGGTGTAGCCAGATCTATGAATCCACAGCAATGCAACTACAAACAACTCGAGAAGAGAATCGAGGCGTTAGAATCTAAATTTGAAGAATAAGAACTAAATAATTTAGACGGAAGGTTGTCCCGAATGGTAAGGGACCAGTTTGCTAAACTGGCGTCGGAAACGGCATGTGGGTTCGACTCCCACACCTTCCGCCAAGGTTATAAAGGAGTTTAAGTTATGGTTTTATACTCTAAATATTCTTACGAATCAAAGTGTCCAAAATGTGGGAATACTGTATATGTCAATGCATCTGAGGGTATCTGCCATGAGAATCAAGTGATGTGTGCAGATTGTAGAGCCAAAGAACCAGAATCTGAAGGTCTCAAGGAATTGAGAGAACGAATCAAAAGAGGAAAATGGAATGATAACACTTAAAGAATGGAATACAATTGAGTTATGAACATTGTAGGAAAGCTAAGGAAGAAGTCTAAGTCCCCAAGTATTTTGTCTAATGATCCAGAACTTATTCCTACCATTAAGACTGGGAATATAGGATGGAATGGGCTTAAAAAACATGAGAAGGAATTATCATTCACACCAGTCATTAACATGGCCATTGCATATATGCACTCAGGTACAAAAAGTCATACATTTCAAGAAGTAGGATCTGCTAGGATTCATAATTGTTGTGGAACTTTAGTTGAAGGCATATTGCATGGAATGAATGACGGAACTGTATTATATGAAAGAGTGATCATTCCAAAAAATCCATTATATGAAAATGATTATCAAGGAGATAAAGTGGCATTTACAGGAAATTTCAAAGTTGTGAAACGAGGTTACGAACTACTTTTATCAATATGCACAGATGATGATGTTAAAAAAATGCTTCCTTTAACAGATGAAGAACAAGATGAAATAAAAGAATTGATGTAACATGGCTACCACAAAAAGAAAAAAAGAAGTCGAAAGACAAAAATAGAACTAAATAACAAGTCGGAGAGTTGGCTGAATTGGTTAAGGCGCCTGATTGGAAATCAGGTTATGTAGTAATACATATGTGGGTTCAAGTCCCATGCTCTCCGCCAAGTTATTACTAACTCATTTCATTGGAGGAATTTTAATAATGAAATGTTGTGTGTGTGGTAGAACGATTTGGAGGTTTTGGTATTGGATTGTACATGAGCGGAATGAAGAAATGTTAACAGATGATATTTGGTGTGCAGAATGTCATTCTCAATTTAGAGAATCATTTAAAGATAAAGACGAAATTATCATCTTTGATGAGCGGCTTAAGAATCCAGGGAATGATCATCCTGAAAAAGATAAGATAGAAGACTTTGAGGTAATTCTAGAAAACCAGTAAATAAATATCCAGAACAAATATAAAATCCATCCAAATAGGATATTTATTATGGGACTTCTTTCAAAAAGTCTTAAATCTCTAAAGGTATAGAATGGCAAGAGAAGATTTCAATTATGAAGAAATTCCTCAGGATTTTCCGCCTAGGAAAACTCCATATAAAGGATTTTGGCTTCAGAAGTTTGAGTACCAAGATGTACTCACTATTCTTGAACATTTTGTCCAAGTTATGCCTACTCTTCCTGATTGGCCAGATCCTTCTGATGCATCACAAAATTATACTGGTAGATTAATATTTGCTGAAGATACTAATAAATTATGTGTTGGAGGAAATACTGATTGGTTCTGCCTAGGTTCACCAGAAGACATTTGGGCAGCAGCAGTTAAATACAATAATGACGCATCTGGTTTAACAGCTCAAAATGTTCAAGATGCTATTGATGAGTTAGCTGGTGCTTCAGGGATTGTTTTATCTGTTTTTGGAAGGACTGGTCATGTAGGAGCTACGGGTGGAGATTACGATGCAATACAAGTAGATTATGATAATTCTATATCTGGATTAACTGCTGATAATGTTCAAGATGCAATTGATGAAGTTATAGATGATGTCCCATCATTGGCTCCTGTTCAATCAGTTCATGGGCGAGTTGGTAATGTAATTGGGGCAACTGGAGATTACGATGCAGATCAAATTGATTATGATAATATAACTTCTGGTCTTTCTGCTGTAGATGTTCAAGATGCTATTGACGAATTAGCTGAAATAGGTTTAAATATAGGCTTTGAACAAGTTGTATATGTGGATCAAGGATATACTGGCACTCTAAGTAATGGATCATTGGAGCGCCCATATAGTACTTTTACTGATGCATTAAATAACATTACAGATGCTACCTCGTCTAAAAGATATGTAATTTATGCTGGGCCAGGAGTATATCCTGAAGATATTACACTTAAACCGTATATAAGTCTTTTAGGACATGGAGATGAAAATACTAAACTTCAATCTATTACTGGTATTTCTGCATATGGTGATCTATCAATATCCAAAATTTCAATCACAAATAATGCAACTATAGATACATCGAGTTTTACATCACCTTCCTCGATTGAATTAGTTCATGCTCAAGTTGTGGGAAATTTAAATGTATTAGGAAGAGGTGCAGGATCAGATACATTTAATATTTGGGATAGCACAATTTATGGAAAAACAACATTAGATGGAACTACATCTGATGTTCAAAACAATTTACTATTTGGCGGCCTTGATACCAGAACTGGTGGAACTGTAACAAATACATTTGGAGAATTATCAGATGTTAATGTTAGAGGAGGATCAGTTGTTGGATTACTTGTTGAGGCAATATCGCCTGATCTAGCTCATTTTCAGGCTACCAATACTAGTATTACTGGAACTGCTACAGTAGATGGAGTTGGTGCTACAGCAGATTTTGATGTTACTAGTCATCCTTCTTCTCTTACATCCTTAAATTCTCCAACCGTCAATCTTATATCTGATGCTAAGTATTTGAGATATGATAATTCTATATCTGGACTGACTGCTATAAATGTTCAAGATGCTATTGACGAATTATCTAATAATTCTGGTGCTACAGGTGCTACAGGTGCTACAGGTGATCAAGGAGCTGCTGTCACAGGTGCAACAGGGCCACAAGGTGCAACTGGAAGTGGTGTTACAGGAAATACTGGATCTCAAGGTGTAACTGGTTCAACTGGAGATCAAGGATCCGCTGTTACAGGAGCCACGGGCCCAATAGGTAATCAAGGGGACACCGGAAGTGGTGTAACAGGATCAACAGGAATAATTGGTCCGACTGGTATTCAAGGTGTTGTTGGAGATACCGGATCTACTGGTGCTACTGGAGATCAAGGAGATACTGGTAGTGGTGTTACAGGGGCTACTGGTTCTACCGGAGATGTTGGCGATACTGGAAATATAGGACCAACAGGACTTCAAGGACCACAAGGATTTACTGGCTCGACTGGTGCAGGAGTAACCGGAGCAACAGGCAATACTGGATCTCAAGGATCTACTGGCGATACTGGAAGTGGTGTAACAGGTGATACTGGATCAACTGGACCACAAGGTAATACCGGAGATACAGGTTATGGAGAGACTGGATCCACAGGACCACAAGGCGCAACAGGATCCGGAGTAACAGGAGATACTGGAATAATTGGTCCTACAGGTGTAACTGGTTCAGGTGTTACAGGACCACAAGGTGCTACGGGAGCAACAGGCGATACTGGTTCAATTGGTGTTACTGGTGTTACTGGTGTCACAGGCAGCATATTATATAATGGTAATGGTACACCACCTGGAGCTGTAGGTAAGAATGGGGATTTCTATCTAAATGATGTCAATGGTGATTATTATAAGAAAGTTGCCGGAGTTTGGATATTACAAGGAAACTTCAGAGGTCCAACAGGTGTAACTGGAGCAACTGGAAGTGGTGTAACTGGTTCTACCGGAGATGTTGGGGATACTGGAGATGGAGCTACGGGTGCTACTGGACCACAAGGTGCCACAGGTCCAACAGGCTCAGGATCCACAGGTGCTACCGGAGAAATTGGTGATACTGGTGTAGGTGTCACAGGATCTACTGGAGAGATTGGATCTGGTGAAACAGGCGATACTGGACCACAAGGCGAAACAGGCGCAGGAGTCACTGGAGATACTGGTTCAATCGGCCCAACTGGTCCGCAAGGAGCTACAGGATCAGGCGAAACTGGTGCTACTGGAACAGCTGGAGATACCGGAGCTGGTTCGACGGGGGACACTGGCGGTCAGGGCGGTACAGGATCAACAGGTGTAACTGGAGATAAGGGCGACACAGGCGATATAGGTGATACTGGATCAGGTTCTACAGGTGTTACTGGAGATGTAGGCGATACTGGATCTACTGGTGTAGGTGTTACAGGGGATACCGGAGGCGTTGGAGCAACAGGACCACAAGGTGTTACAGGTTCTGGTGAAACTGGAGATACCGGTCCTATAGGTTCTACAGGAGATACTGGTGATGATGGAGACACTGGTCCTCAAGGAAACACAGGGGATACCGGCGATACTGGCGATGTTGGAGATACTGGTCCTCAAGGTGACACAGGTGACGTTGGAGATGCTGTAACTGGCGTTACAGGTCCGACAGGATCCGGTGTTACTGGAGATGTTGGAGAAACAGGATCTACAGGACCACAAGGTGCTACAGGTGTTGGAGCAACAGGCGACACTGGTGCTCAAGGTGATACCGGAAGTGGTGTTACTGGTCCAGTTGGTGCTACGGGTGCTACGGGAGCTATACCTGACGGAGGTGGGTATTTTGCAGTTTGGGCTGAAGAAAACTCAGATCTGAGTTCTGATAAAAACAGCGGATATCAATTTTCATTCGGTAATGGTGCTAATAACCAACAAGGTATCAGAATCCCAATAGACTGTACTGTAGATAAGTTAATGATTAAAACAAATACGTCTACAACAGGAACAGTTGAATTATATGTTGGAGGTGCCGCTACAGGTAAAACCGTTTCTCTATCTTCAGCAGATTCTGCTCAAACCGACAATGTAAATTATAGTGTATCCGCTGGAGATAATCTTACATTTAGAACAACTTCTGGTTCTGGTGGTGAGTATGTTATAGTTGGAGCTATGCTTCGTACTGATGGAATTATTGGTTCCACTGGTAGTACCGGAGATATCGGTGATACTGGTGGTCAAGGGGATACCGGGATTATTGGCGATACAGGCATTGGAGCAACAGGAGTTATAGGAGATACCGGGAGTGGCATCACAGGAGCTACAGGGCCAATTGGTGATACTGGAATTATTGGACCAACAGGAGAAATTGGTGTCACAGGAGCTACAGGGCCAATTGGTGATACTGGAATTATTGGTGTCACTGGTATTATTGGGCATACTGGGCCAACTGGTCCTGTAGGCGATACTGGAGAAATTGGCGTTACAGGAGTAACAGGCCCTCAAGGAGATACTGGGATAATTGGTCCGACTGGCGATGTAGGTGATACTGGAATTATCGGGCCAACCGGAAGTGGTGCAACTGGTGCTGTAGGCGATACCGGTAGTGGCGTCACAGGGGATACTGGAACAATCGGAGTTACAGGCCCTATAGGCGACACTGGAATTATTGGTCCGACTGGTGCTGTAGGTGACACTGGTGTTATTGGTGTGACCGGTGCTGTAGGTGATACAGGTATAATTGGGCCAACCGGTGTAACAGGCCCTATAGGCGACACTGGAATTATTGGTCCGACTGGTGCTGTAGGTGACACTGGTGTTATTGGTGTGACCGGTGCTGTAGGTGATACAGGTATAATTGGGCCAACCGGTGTTATTGGTCCGACTGGTGCTGTAGGTGACACTGGTGTTATTGGTGTGACCGGTGCTGTAGGTGATACAGGTATAATTGGGCCAACCGGTGTTATTGGGGACACTGGTGTTATTGGTGTGACTGGTAGTGGAGTTACAGGCGATACTGGCACTGTAGGCGCTACCGGTGATGTAGGAGATACCGGATCACAAGGCGATACTGGCGGAGATGGAATCACAGGACCGACTGGGAATATAACTCTTTCAGGTGGTGGCATATTTGCAATATGGGCAGAACAGAAAAACGTTACTGCCGATAACACATATGAATGGTCATATGGCAACGGTTCTGACACTCCTGTTGCTGGTGGCATTGTGATTGGAGCAGACTGCGTCCTTTTCGCAATGGGTCTTAAAGTCAACACAACCGGTACGCCTCAAGTTGAGATCCAGGTCAACGGATCAAGTATAGGTTATTCAGTTACTGCATCTTCTGGATATGGATATAACGAATTTGGAACACCATATCAAATCAATGCCGGCGACTACATCAATTTTTATACTCTTGTAGGAAGCAGTATAACTCCAAGTCAAGTTGTCGCATGGTTTAGAACAGACGGAATAGTTGGAGCTACTGGGCCAAACGGTTCAACAGGAGCAACTGGAATAATTGGGCCTACCGGAAGCGGAATTACGGGAGCTACTGGAGTGATTGGAGCAACCGGACCAGGAGGTGCTCATAGTTCTTTGACTGGTTTGACTGCCCCAGCTGATGATCACACACAATATCTTCTTATGTCTGGAAGAACAGGTCAAACAATAACTGACGATATTACTATCGATGGAAGTTTAGTTATTGAAAGTGATGGCATATATACAGAGGTTTTGACAGTTAAAGGAATTTCAGGGCAACTTGTAGATATATTCAATGTAACTGACTATACCGATGCTACATATTTCAACATTGATTATAATGGCTCGATTAATTTGTACAAAAACGGATTTGGATATCCGTCTATGTTCACTTGGGCCCATTCAAATACAAATTGGCATGGATTTTATTTTGAGTCATATAGATCCAGAGGAACTGAATCTTCACCTACTGATGTAGTTGCCGGAGATACAATTTTTGTATATGAAACAAAAGCATATGCTAGTGGAGGATATAGAAAATCTGCGAATTATGAAATGGGCGTTGGTTCAGTTGGATCATCAATTGCTCCTGGAAACCATAAATTTGGTGTGAGTTATGATGGCACTAGCATAACTACTATCGTTGAGATAAATGAAGACGCATTCATTGTAAATGGGAATGCTCTTGACATAGATTTTATAGTCTATAAAGATGACGGAAATGAAGCATTGTGGTATGATAGTGGCGATGATACTTTCTTAGTTGCCGCAGATCTTACCACGAATTCAGTGACTGATGTAGGATTGTCAGGAGATGCTGATAAGCTTATTGGAGTTGATTCTACTGGCTTACATACACTTCCTGGACCTTCAGTTGTTGCAGCTCCTGTTGGGGGAAGTATTGTAAACTACTCAGCATATTCGTCTGATCCATCTACTGCATCATTAATTGCTGGCGATACCTGGATTACTGATACAGGATCGGTAAGAACATTTAACTATTACGACGGTTCAACTATTTATTCAACGACATTAACATGAGAATGATAATACCTAGAATATGGGATCCATCAGATCTTACAACAGGTCCTGATGCCTGGTTAACAGCTGCTCGACCGGATACATTTACAACATCTGGTACTGATGTAACTGGTTGGGCCGATATAAGCGGCAATGGCAATGACGCATCAGAAGCTAGTCTTTATCCGGAATTAGGAGGTACTACTCTAAATGGATTTGATCTTCCATACTCCAATAAAGATTCTCGCATGATTATGACTGGGTTTGGACAGACACAACCTCATACTATTATTGTGGTGAGTAAAAGGACGGCAACAGGAGACAAACAACGTCTCTGCTATGGAACTGGAAATGCCGGAAATATCGGATACAATAGAAATTCCATTATCACAGCATGGTCTGGAGAAAGTATTAGTGATGGTCTTGTTCATACAACTGAAACTAATATTGTATCGTGTGTATATAACGGATCATCTTCTAAATTACGTACAGGCGGAAAACAGCGAGCGTTCGGTAATGTTGGAACATCCAATCCGTCACTAATGCATTTATTTTCTAACTCATCAGGCGGCGAATCTTTTGCTGGAGGAATAGCAGAAATTCTATTCTTTAATTATGGATTATCAGATTCAGAAATGGAATCTGTTGAAGGGTATCTTGTATGGATGTGGGGTATTACTACTATTCTAGATTCAGATCATCCATATAAGAGGATAATGCCAAATGTCTAGACTTATAGTACCAACTGGATATAGAATGGTTGTACCGAAGGCTTTTGATCCACTAGATTATTTTGGATCCGATCTATACGGTTGGTATGATGCTCAGGACTCTGATACTATTACAGAAGTAAGTGATGAAATAACAGTATGGGCTGATAAGAGTAGTCAGGCTAATGATCTCACGCCTGTTTCCACTTATACGGGCTTTGATTATCAGACTTCCAGAATTGGCGGACTTTCTTGTGCCCGAATACTAACTAATAATAGAATGTCAGGAGGATCTCCTTGGGGAGCTACAGCAGATACAATTTGTGTAGCTGCTATTACGAGGGAAAATATTTCATCAGACAATTTTCTTCTTAGTTTAAATGGATCTAGTTCTACTTCTACAACTCGTGTTAGTTCTCATATGCCGTATGGCGGAAATCGAGGATGGTATTGGGATATAAATTCAATTACGGAAGGGAGTGGCAGAGAGTCAATTCCTTCTTCAGTAACAGTGGGAAATTCTGTTATTTCTGTGGTATATTGGTCAAGCTCATCAGATCAATGGATTTATTTGCAGTCAGCAGGAGTGGGAAAATCTACATCCGGAAATGGATTAAATTCATCGGCTACAGTTTCTGGTGGTGTATATCTCGGCCTAAATGTGACAGATCACGATTTAGGAGAAATGATAATTCTGAATAAATATCCTACGGATGAAGAGGTTCTCCTTCTTCAAGGATATCTGGCACATAAATGGAATAGATTGGATGACCTTGAAACAGGGCATAAGTATAAGAGAGCATATCCTGTAGTTTAAAGATAAACTTTTAATATAATCAGAACAATAATAAAAGGCAACTTACTAAAAAACGAGGATAAATATGGCAACAATTCCAGTAAATCCAAAGACTAAATTCGCCCAATCAATCATTTCTTTAAATCAAAATGCAGTTCAATTAATGGATATGTGTACTGATATTGAAGGAATTTATTTTGATTGTGGTTATAATTCAGGTGGAGTAGATGAGATTACTGATGAAGATCTTACTGATTATAATGTGACAGCCGCACAAATCGCTTCATTTATCACATTAGCTCAGCAGTTTAATAATCTTTTCAAAAATGCCGCTGTGACAACTGGAGATTATGGAGTGACAGTTAATCAGCTTCGTAATGCAGGAAGATAATTTTATAATCTGTAATAACTGAAAAAGGAATTGACGATGGCCGAAGTAAAGAATTTGAAAGTTTTTGTGAAAATGATGGATGGTCGACCTGCGAAAATGAATGGTTCAGATTATACGTTTGGAGCTTTATATGAGCAGGCAATCTTATTCAACGATAAGAAAATACCTGTATCAGAATACATGTCCAGATTTGATTTGATGAATAAGATTAAAGGAAAAGAATCAGTTAATCTTGAATCTGATGAGATTACTAAGATTAAGCAATGGATATCCGATATAGGCATATCAACTTATATTGGAGCTATTGCTATATTGAATCTTGAAGGCAGAATTACTGGATTTGATACTAATGGAATAGCTCAGATAGAATAAATTTTTTCCATGAGACTGGGAAAATTGTGCAGGAATTTCTCAGTCTCATTTAATACATTAGAAACTAATTATTTGAATCTGTAAGGAATTAATATGATGGATCCATATGCGTCACATCAACAACTGCTTATTGCGGCGGCATTACAATCTGATGGCGATATGATCGAAATGGGATGTGGAGATTATTCCACTCCTTTACTGGCTGAAATTGCAAAATTTCAAAAGAGATCTTTTGAAGTTTATACTACTGATATGGTATGGGGATCAAAGTATAAGTCTCTATGTAAAGTAAATCATATCACTAGCTGGGATCAATATCCATATCCGAAATGCGGATTTACATTTTTAGATAATGAGCAGTATGTTAGAGATAGGAAGTTACTTGTTCCTAAACTTTTAGATACCAGCGATGTGGTCATATGCCACGATTTTGGAACTAATGAATGGGGAGCAAAATTTTCAACTACTCTTCATGGCAATCCTCCATCTGTGGCAATGAGTAATGTAATTAATATAAGATTGCATACTCATTCTTCTTCAGTTGCTACAATTTATACAGTATACAAAACTGGAGGAGATTACACATCAGAATATGTGAGAAGGATTTACGAAGGAGTAAAACAGAATACCAATCTTCCATTCAATTTTTGGTGTTTCACAGATTCAGATGAAGAGTTGCCAGGAACTAAAATTCCATTACAAGATGATCTTCCTGGATGGTGGTCTAAAATTGAGATGTTTAAAAACTTTGCAGGCAGAGTTGTCTATTTCGATTTAGATACTATAATTGTAGGCAACATTGATTCACTCCTCAATTACGATGGCCCATTTGCAATGCTTAAAGACTTTTGCAATCCTGAACTTGCTAGTGGAGTCATGGCATGGAATAGTCCACTTCAATTCATCTACAGAAATGCAATGTCTCAAGAAGATTCAATCAGAAAGAATCCTAAAATGTGGGACCAACATCTTATTGAATCGTTGCTTAAAGCACACAAATGGAACGTTGATATCATTCAGAATATCGTAAAGACATACAGCTATAAACTTCATTGTAAAGATGGAGTTCCTGAAGATGCAAGTGTTGTTTGTTTTCATGGTAAACCGAGACCTCATGAGATTGGATGGAAGATATGATTTCAGCATACAAGGATGTTCATAAAGGTAAGTCGGCAGTATTATTCTGCACAGGTCCAACTCTAAATGATTATGTGGAACCAGAACCTAATCTTATTAAGGTTGGTGTTAATACTTCAATTTTCCACGAAGGACTAGATCTTGATTATTTCTTTATTCAGGATCCTGGAAAACCAAATCATAAGAATTCGTATGTAAATAGAACTGAAGAATATGATTCGTATCAACCAAACATAGCAAAATTCTATGGAGTTACGTTATCTACTCCGATAAGAGATAATGCGGATAAAGCTGGAGCGATACCTTATCAATTTACTCATGGGCCAATTGTTCAAGTGGGGACATCTAGAATTGAGGATCCAAAAGTTCCAATTGATTTTTCAAATGATTTAGAAAATAAACATGTAGCAGCTGGTGGATCTATTGCTTTTCCGGCTTTGCAGTTCCTATTATGGACAGGTGTTTCTAAGATTTATATTGTTGGGGCAGATATAAAGGATGGAAGAAGATTCAATGAAGATATATCTTATCAGGATTATGAATCTCAATACCACCTTGATCGATGGAAAGAATTTGAACAGTGGGTAGCAAAAGCATATCCAAACGTTGAAATCATTCCACTTAATCCTGTTGGACTCAAGGGGATGTTCAAAGGGAAGTTCAGGATGCATGTCTTGGGGATCCCACACACTGTTACAAGTAAAGAGTTTGCTCATTGCGCATTCACTCAGAAGGTTCGAAGATTCTGTAAGTTTATGGGAGAGGACGGTCATACAATTTATCATTATGGGCATGAAAGATCTGAGGTTGAGGGAGCAGAACATGTAACTGTCACAACAGATAAGACTTTTGATAAATGTTATGACGGGAACTACGATTGGATTAAGACATCATACAACTGCAAGATTGGAGATGATTGTCATAAAGAATTCACACAGAACACTATCCGTGAATTAAGAAAACGATATCGCTCTAGAGATTTCATTCTCTGTTGGTATGGATGTGGACATAAGGCTGTAGCAGATGCATTTCCAGATGCAATTGTAGTTGAGCCAAGTATTGGATGTTTCAGATCTTTCGCTCCTTTCAGAGTGTTTGAAAGCTATTCTGTAATGAATTTCATTCTTGGCTCAACTAACAAGACTCCCCAATGGTATGATGCAGTCATCCCAGGATTTGTGGAACCTGATGAATTCAAATATCAGGAAGAGAAAGAAGATTGGGCACTCTTCTTGGGAAGAATTGATTCAGTCAAGGGGATTGACGTAGCCATTAAGACTTGTCAACGAACAGGAATGAAACTCAAAATGGCAGGTCAGGGAAATCTAGATGAGGTTCCTCCACATGTTGAGATGTTAGGATATTTAGATTTTGAATCCAAGATTGATCATCTTAGAAGAGCTAAGGTATTGATATGCCCTAGTAGATTCAATGAACCATTTGGGTACATCGCAATTGAAGCAGCAATGTGTGGAACTCCAGTCATCTCTAGTGATTGGGGAGGCTTTGTTGACACCGTAGTTCATGGAGTTACAGGATATAGATGTAGAAACATGGACCAGTTTGATTGGGCCATACGAAATATTAACAACATTAAGAATATTGATTGCAGACATTGGGCTGTAAATAATTTCTCAATTGAATGTGCTAAGGCAAGATACAATGAGTATCTTAAACAAGTTTACGGAGTATTTAATGGATGTGACTTCAATGGATCTAATTCAAACCGAAAGGATATCGTCACACCAAAAAGAATCTATTCCTAATTTTTAAGAACAAACGTCAAATGCACTTGTGGCGGAACTGGCAGACGCGCATGGTTGAGGGCCATGTGAGCTTAGCTCATGAGAGTTCGAGTCTCTCCAAGTGCACCAGACGAAGGAGTTAATTATGACTATTGAAATCCCAGTATGGTTGTTGTGGACATTAGGAATCATCGGCGCCGGAGTCATTATTCCAATTCTTGTATTTATTGGAATTATTGGAATTATTGCTTTAATATTCCTTTGGGATATTTTAAAGAATGGACTTTGGCAATGATTGATCTAAGTAATTATGAAAGAATATTGATTGTTGCAGATGTTCATGCTGATGCAACATTCTTAAAGAAAGTTATAAAGACAGCAAGAGATCACATTTGTGATGCTATCTTTCAACTTGGAGATTTTGGATATTGGCCTACTCATAATGCAAACTTTCCAAAAGCATCTCCATATATGCCTATCTATTTTATAGATGGAAATCACGAAGAGCATCCAAAATTGAATCAAAATGAAGAATATACAGAAATAGTTCCTAATGTTTATCATATATCAAGGGGAACTTATCTAAAAATTGGCAATATGGATTGTGTTGCTATTGGTGGCGCATTTTCAATCGATAGACCTCATCGCATTGAAGGTCATTCATGGTATCATGAAGAAGAGATTAGTAATTATGATGTTGATAAATGTTTAATCCATAAGGAATTTGTTCCCATGGATATTATATTCAGTCATGATTGCCCTTTCTCTGTTAATGTAGTATCAAATAATCATCTACTAGCAATTCCTACTAGAGAGCGGTTAGACATTATTAAGGACAAACTTGATCCTCGTTATTGGTTCTTTGGACACTATCATGTTGACTTTAAGAAATACCAAGAAGGAACGGAATTTCATGGTCTTCCATCGAATCTGGAAGGCTATATACGAACTGTTGTGTTCGATTGTAAAATGGGAAAAATTGAATCAGAACCAACAATTGATCATCTTATTTCATCATCATTCTTTAGCAATGAAAGGAAGTAAACATACGTATATTGGAACAAATACAAAAAGGAGTAAGTATATGAATGACGTAATAGCAACAACCTTCAAAGAGTTAGATATTTTAATTCTTGAGAATGTGTTATGCTATTCTAAGGAATCTAAACATTGGCACGGAAAAAATGAATGGGGAAGATATAATTCATATAGCGAGGAAGAGATTCCTCAATTCTCCAAGCATCCATTACACTTGCGCACAATGTTCAAAAATCTCAAAAAGGCAAGAGTGGATATTACATTCCACTGGAAGAAGAAAGAAACATGGGAAGTTGTCATTACCGACCATCGACAAGAGTTTGTGGCGGAAGACAAATTCATCCACATCGCCTTTATAAAAGCTGCTCTAAAAAGGGAAAATATAAATACAGAAGTGAAAATTCCCAAAAGGGAACTAAATGAATGGGGAGAATGGTTTTCAGATCTTAGCTCAGAATATCAAATTCATGTAGTTACAAACAGCCTACATGACCAGATAGCAAAAATGAGATTTGAAGAGAAGAAAAAAGAACTTCAAGAAAAATAATTTGTCGTTCCTCAGTAGCTCAGTTGGTAGAGCAGGTGGCTGTTAATCACCCTGTCATAGGTTCGAGTCCTGTCTGAGGAGCCAAATCCTAAGGAAGTATGAAATTTGGAAAGCCGAATCGTCACAAAAGGCAACAGCCTAAAAGAAAGGTTTGGTGTTTTAGTTAGTGGGCGATGGAAGTAAATACCCAATCTACGGAAATCGTCATGGAGTTAAACGCTTTAAAAGGAGAGATTATGGGAAACAATACGACAGTGGTGATATGTAATGATGCTTTACATGCTATTGAAACAGATCCTGACTTTTGTAAGAATCTGGCTATAGCATTAATGAAGCATCACTTGGTCGCTCTGTTAACATCCCTGCAAGCGGAGAATACAGTTATCATGGACACGCTGCTCAAGTTGTTGAGTGGCATCATGCTGACAATGTTTCATTGGTTGCTGTTGGGGCCATCGTGGAAAAATGTTAGCAAGGACGTACAACTCTTCCGCAATGGAAGAGAAGGATTTGAAGGAGTTGCTGGATATGGCAGCAAAGCAGCTTGGTTATAAGTTGATCAAGATATCCAATAAGGAGTCAAACAATGAAGGGAATGATTCAAATTCCTAGTATGCATGGCACTTGGTTACTGGAACTTATGAAATCTCCAGAATACCAAGAGTTCATCGATAAGTTTCATGAAGAGAGTCCTAACCAACTCTTCCATCATAAAAATCTATCGGAACAAATAAGAATACTCTTATTTGAACAACTCGAAAACAAGAAAAAGGAAACAAAATCGTGAACCAAGTAATCCGTGAAGTGAAGCAGTATGTGTGTAAAGAGAAAGATCAGCAAGTAACAGTACTTGAAAACGTCAAAGATCCAACAGATATCGAGGTTGTTCAAGGCGGCGGCGCACTTGAACAGGAAGTGACTCCTGGTGTTAAAAGAAAGATGCCAGTACAATTCCCATTTCCATCTGGTGTAACTCTCGAAGATGCTTTTGAGAATCATACAAAGTATATGATGCAATATGTTACTCAGATGAATGAACAAGCTAAAGAAGCAAATCGAATTGTGGATCCTCAAGGAAGACCTGCTGGTGGCCCAATCGCATTTGATCCGAATGCAAAATAGATACCAAAAATAAAATCTGAGAACAAAGGCTTAAATTGGGGTATTAGTTCAGTTGGCTAGAACGTCTCCCTGTCACGGAGAAGGTCACGGATTCGAGTTCCGTATATCCCGCCAAGTCTTGTAATCAGATTTGGATCGTTAGCCGATGTGGTCAAGGCTCTCGGTTGAAGCCCGAGATATCTCAGTTCGATTCTGAGGCGATCCACCAAAAACATGACAAATGTAAAAATGCAATCAGAGGATTTGAGAGCTTGCCCGGTCTTGTAGCATGATATCACGTAATAGTTGCTGGTTGCCAAAGTTGGTTTTTCTAATAGTTAGAACAAACTAATATGAAAAAGTATCAATTATTATGCGAGCAGTTGTTTAGGCAAAAACAAAAACTCAATGCTCCAGAGTTTGCATATTTTTGTCTTAATAAGAAGATGCCTAATCCTCCCATATCAGGAAGAGAAGCAAGTCATCCTCAAATGATGTATAGAGGAATAGGCATTGATAAATATATTCCAATGAAAGCTCTAAATGACTTAAATTCTATCAAAGAGATAGAATTAAGAAGTTCATGTCAAGGAGATTCTGAGAGACATTTGACTTTTGTAATTTTCAGATTGATGAATAGAGATGAAAATTATGCAAAAGAAGTGTCCTCCAAAATAAATAAACATAAACATTTATCATGTTGTTATAATGTAGGACAAGAAGGATTGCCCAGAATAATAATTACTGCTAATTTGTGGTACGAAAAAGATCCTGTCTTGTTTAAAAAATGGTGGCTATCTTTAGCTAACATTATAAGGAAGTCTTTATAGTTGCACTCAGTAGGTCCTCGGTTCGAATCCGAGTGGGTGTACCAAAAGAAATTATTGCTCTTGTGGCGGAATTGGCAGACGCGCCGAAGGTTCCGGGATACCAGCCTATGAGGAACTTGTCTCGGCTGGATATCGACAAAGTTGCAGGTTCGAATCCTGCCAAGAGCACTAACTATGTTAATCAAAATACAAAAAGAAGTGAAATCTTTAGCCGAAAGCATGGGCTGGAGAGTCGTAGAAACAAGAATTGCCTCCACAGGGTCTATTTACATGGACCTCAATCGAAAAGACGAGTGGTGTGTAATCAGAGTCGCTGACCACAAGAAAGTCTATAACAAATGGCTTACTTGTTATTCAGTAGCACCAGGAGATCTTTGGTTTGAAGATCTAGAGGAATTATTATCTAAATCTTACGGCAAAGTAGGAGATATACTATAAATGGAAGATAATCTATCTTATCCTGATTTAGAAAACATTGACAGACTACCCACTCACAGATTCAATTTTGATAATTATTGCAGCAAGGCAGGAATATCTCCATCCACCAATTGGATGTTTTCTAAAAATAGATTTCTTGCAAACTGTTATGGAATAAAAGCAAAGATTGTTGGATGGTGTGATGCAAGCAATTTAGAAGTAAGACCTAGAAATAATGCTATACGATGAATATGAAGGAATTGAATATTGGTTTCACATAAATCCATTTATTGATTAAGGGAACAAATTATCTAATAAATGTTAATGTAGGATAAAAAGACAGAATTGGAGAAGAATCATGGGATACAAGCCACCTAAAGGACTAACAATTCAATGGGACGAAGATGGATTCTATTGTGGAAGTTATAAGAAAGGTGTTCTCCCAAAGTATTTCAAATTAGACTTATTTATGGTCAGATGGTTGAGACCTCAAAGTCGGTGGCCCGATGATACCAAGATTAGAGATTACAATTGGGACAAACTACCAGACAAACTTGTTGAAAAGTTAAATGAAAAGAATCCAGACAACATACCAAGACAAGAAGTTAGAGATTACAAGTATGACATAACCAATCCTTGGAAAGGAAATTATTGGTTCGTATGGGATAGTAAAATAAGACTTCCTTCATTCTTTATTAGTTTATTTGGAAGATTCTATTTTGGCGTTAAAACATATAGTGCTGAAGCTGAACTACCAACTCCTTACGATGCTAGAAACAATAGTGCTGGCGATATCACATGGATGCCAGAGGATGCAGAAACAGGAAGATATGGTGCTCCCTCTGTGACGATACGTAGCAAAGATGAGGATTAAAGAATGAAACCTATAAAATTAGATGAGAAAGCACTAGAAAAGAAAATACAACATGATAAGAAACTTCTCCAAAAACTGATTGATATTGGAGGTCAAAGAGTTGCATCTTTGGAATCTAATATCATGAAAATGGAGAAAATGTTGGCAGAAATGAGAACAAATAAATGAGAAGGCAGTCTGACCAAGTTAAGCCTTATTATAAAAGTTATACTTAATAGAAAACTGCACCCTAACAAAGTTTCAATTGATATCTTTCTCGATCAAAAATCATTACTGGAATTTCCCGCTAAATTATAAGGTATCTTAGTAGCTGCCTACAGTTTAATACATTTGTAGGAGATCCAGAAAATGTCGACTAACGAGATTTATAAACCTAAAAGCTACATTAATGCTTCAAAGGGTCTTAAAAAAGAAGTTTGTAATGGATGTGGACCTGGCGGATGGAAGTTTGATTTAATTCCAGATACAATTTATGGCCTTTCCATTACTGAAGCATGCAACGTCCATGATTGGATGTATTATGAGGGAAAGACCAAAGATGATAAAAGACGAGCTGATAGAATATTCTTAGAAAATGTTTTATGGATTATTGATAATTACTATTCAAAATCCAAGGCTTGGTATAAAGGTTTGATGCGATGGCTTAGGCGTCGTAGAGCTTACAAATATTATGAAGCTGTAGCTGATTTTGGTAACAGCGCATACGAAAAAGGTAAGAAAGCAGATGGCAATTCATGACATTCCCCCTCTAGTTCTCTTTGAAGAACGAAGTTACCCACATGGAACATTTGGATTACCTACCGATTCTCCAAAAATTGAATCTGAATCAGATCAATGTGAAGGCTGCACTAATGAGGAAGATCTTATCCTTGATGAAGAAATGCAAAGAGATATAATGGACCAACCAGGAAAATATTAATGGCGCTATATAATATACCTCTCAGTATTCTATTTGAGAATATTGAAAACGTTGATGAGCTGATTAAACCAACTCTTATGAGAAAGGCTGCCGTTAAAGTAAGACGAGCCTTTCAGAATAAACCTGGAAGCAAGGGAGAGAGGATTCAGGCTGCTAGGATGGGCGATGTGGAAGCTCAAAAGCAGCTTATGAGATCTGAACCAAGGTTGAGAAAATACTCTACAATGAAGACTACATCAACAGGCCAAAAGAAACCAGGTCTCTCGGCTAAGGGGGAAGATGTTTTGACTAAATGGGACAGGCAAAGATATATCAAAGATCCTATGAATAAGCTTGACCCATTCACTGATCCAAAAAAATCATGGAAGAGTTATGACAACTATCAGATGGGAAGATCTCCAGCTTAGATACCAAAAATTGTCTTAGGGAACAAAATTTAAATAGTGGGTCAATTGAGCAAATGGCTGGCTCGCAAGACTGTAAATCTTGTTCCTTAGGACGTCCTGGTTCGAATCCAGGTTGGCCCACCAAAAGTATCAAAGGAGTTATTATGTATAAAACACCCAATGTCGATATTGTTTCACAGGAGCAGAGAGGATTTTTTACCATTAGTTCATTAGCTGGAGATGGGAAAACCAACTTTCTACTTGGGACAATGCAAAAATTTGTACATAATCTTCCTTCTAATCATGTAGTGTTGTTTATGTACGCAGAATACAATATTCATTCTTCGCAAATGAAGCATTTACAAGAATTCTTTAAATCAGATAAAGTTGTAACAATATTTATGCCCTTAAGGCAAGGCAGCATTAGATCTATGGAGCAATTAAAGGATCTAATCAATGAAAAAGAAAATTGGTGCAAACAGAACGGTAAGGCTTTAGCAGGAATCTTTTTTGATGACTTCGATGTTTGGATTGCAACATACAATAGATTTGAAAAATCAAATTTGACTGAAACAATATACAAAGCCAGGCAAGAATTATCATCTTTCATTTATAGAAAACCATATTCTATGTTTGTAACAATACAAAAGCAACGTAAAATACATGAACAAAAGATAGGCAAATCTATTGAGGTTGAAATATTTGAGGTAATTAATGGCCGATGAATTGTTGTATAACCGCAAGATTCAATTATTTCAAGATGTAGAAAATTCTAAAATATTATTTTCTTTCGTACTATCAGCAGATCATTCAGATTCTGCAGAAGCAGGTCTTTCCATAGTTCAAGATGCTTTTGTAGATATATCGGTCGCAGTTCTTAATAAATATGAGGGAGTATGCGAGCATCTAGAAAAAGATCCTGAATTTGATTTCATTAAATCTCAACTAGAAGAAATGAAAGTTGATTTCACTTACTGGCTAAGAGGTCATTGCAAAGAATAGAACTAAATACAAACCCCACTATCAAGAAGGAGACAAACATGTCCGGTTACACCTAAGGCACAAGAATGTACATCCTCGTAAATGAGGAATTGACTAAGTCCCAAAGGATTCCACAAGCGTGTCATGCTGTTGCAGAGTATATGCATCAGTATGGAACAGACCAGGAGGTTATTGATTGGGTGCGTGACCATAAAACCATGGTCGTATTAAAGTGTCCCGAAAACGTCTTAAAATGCGTTTTGCGAGATTACAAAAGTAAAGCATTCATTGATGAAGATTTAGGTAATTTTATTACTGCAGTTGCTATCCAACCAATGTGTGCAACTGATGTATTTTCACAGCTCAAACTAGCATAGGAGCTAAATATCATGTCCGAAGACAAACTCATGACGAAAGAAGAAATGATTCATTTTAGAACACAAAATCCAGATGGCTCTATCAATCCTTGCGGCGGAGTAACAGTGTGCTATTATGTCACCGAAGATGGGAATCAATGCTATTTTGGTTCTTCAGTTTGTTCTGCCAATGACAATTATCAAAAGAGGCTTGGGTCTATCAAGGCTAGAGGTAATGCCAAACACCTGGAAAAGAGAGACAAAAATGCAATGTGGTTCCTTCAAACTCGTGAAGATATGTTTGAAAAAGCCACCACTATTGCCAACGAACGATGGGAGCAAGTATGCAAAAATCGTGGATCGGCAAGACCCATTGTGGCTATTACTAGGTCTCTGGTAGAAGCATAAATTAAAAGGGAGTCAGTTTAAACGCTGACTCCCTTTTAAGGAGTTTTATGTATCAGGATGAACTATTTGAGGAATTTGTGGAAGATCCCAAATTTCCAGAGACATACAAAGAAGCAGCTGAGTTATTATTTGGAGATAAGGCTCAGACTTTTCCAGATTTAAATTGTATGGAAAATGTATCTTATTCTAGAGTATCTCTTCCTATAGACCTGGATGATATAGCATACGAGTTAGGAAAGACTTGGTATTGTGATGCTATTACAAAAGTTAAATTCATAAAGAAAATATTTAATAATATGGAGGCACACTTTCAAGAGGAAGTTCTTCCAGACTTATTAACATTCTTTCTATTCAAATACATGAAGGAATCTAAGCAAAGAGAAGAGCACTCAATAAATGAGATGCTTGGTAAATATATTGAACTTAAAGGAATGGCTCGTCCACACAATAAAAAACGAGTTAATGAACTAGAGAATATAATAAGAAAGGCAGTTGATGAATTATCTACATTCGCACAAGCAGATAAAATTCTTGAACAATTGACTGAAGAAATGCAAGGAGAAATTCAGAAGTGCGCCAATGGCAAATAAATCCTATAATTATGTGCCGTAAACATCTTATGGGTGAACATGTGGAACACCATATGTTTTGGGGATCTATGAAGAAAAAATTGAGCATGAGGGGCTACCTAGATAACAATTTATTGGAGCCCCTATCTCTCTTAGAGAGGCATGACACATTAGTTGCGGAGATGCTCAGACGTGGGTATAATCATCATACCCCATTAGATTTTGATCTACAAACTATTCAATATTTAGGTCAAATAGATATCAATACAAAGATTAACAGAGCATCTGCTAGAAATGATCTTTTGTCTAGATGCCCTCTATGTGTGCAACGATATAACTTCCTATTAGAAAAAGGACGGATTGAAGAAAATGGTACCTCAAACTCCTAGATTGAATGATAAATTAATCTATTCATTAGTAGACCCTCAAAAACTAAACTCTATCTTTGCTAAGATAGAATATGATTTGTCTGTGAAGGTAAAAAAGAAAGGAGGATCAGCGGTAATTGAATTCAACGATGATGTAATCCAAGGAGATCATCACAAAAATCCATATGTTACTCTAATTAGAGAATGGGCAAAAAGAGAAGGATTAGATGTATCATTTTGGGAAAAAGGAGAAAATAAAAAGAAGAACTATAATAGATTTTATTTCTCTTTACAGTTCTAATTTCCAGATAGGAGACTTTCACATTGAAGGGCGTATTCATTCAATGAGATATCTTGAATGTTCTGGTCGTACTCCCAACAATAATCAACTCCTATAAATCCTATAATTCTATCACCTTGATGTAATGCTCGGATTACAAAAAGTTCCACTCCGTGCCTGACAAGCATTTGTTTAAAATGGGATTGTTTTATATCTTTTACTTTAACATGGAAAGGCTTTTCGTTCGATTCAATAATAGTCTGAACAGCAGCAGGCATTCCTGTTAATAGAAGAGATTGACATTTTTGGATAGTTGGCTCAATTCCTAATCTGGTTACTTCATAAACACAACTCATCTTTTTCATATCAATACCGTTGCCAAATGCTCCGCCATTATGTAAAAGGAAAACAAATGCTCTATCACAATGGAACTTTTCTTCCATCTGTCCTAAGATAGAATAAATCTTGTTATCTCTTACGACATCACTTCTTAATTTCTTAGGAGTTAGTTTCTTTCTTTTCCAGATAGATACAACTTTCTCTTTAAGGTAAGTTCCGACAATAAACAAAATACATGCCACAACAATAAGCAACAGATTCAATAAAATTTTCCACATATTTGCCCCAAAAATTGGATCAATTTCTGCTACAGTATTAAGAAACAGATTTATATACACGTTTGTTAACATACTAATGTTTTTCCCTGGCGACGTTCATTTATTTACAATCATTTGTTCTAGGAATTATCTGAGCAAGATGTAGAACAAAAGTAAAAGGGAGTTACCTCATGGACGAATTTATTAGAAGATTTTTCGAAGCATATAGCCAATTATATCTGCTGCACTGGCAAACAAAAAAATATGGAAGGCATATTGCCTTCGATGAAGTCAATGAAGAGTTAGAAGATCTAGTTGACAGATTTGTAGAAGCATACATGGGAAAGAAAGGTGAGAGGGTTAAGCTCGTCGGAGATATCGTGGTCAAAAACATTGACGAATTGAATCTTGGTCAGTTCATCAATGGGTACATATCTTTCTTAGTCAATGATATTCCACAGCTGGCGTCTGATAAGGATGTTGATCTATTGGCAATCAGAGACGAGATGGTTGCATTATTGCATAAACTTAAATATTTACTTACTTTAGATTAGCCCTCCTTCTATTTTTAGGAGTTAGAAATGATAGACAAAATTGATGTTGATATTGTACTCGGAATTGTAATAGCCGTTGGGCTTATTGGGGTAGCACTCATTGTCCCCTTTATAAGCTATTTTGTAGAGAGAAAAAATCGAAACGAAGTTAAGAAATACGGCGAGATAAGAAACAAAAGAAAAAATGACTACCAGCGTGGAGCTGAAAGAATTAAGCTCGCAGATGAAGTAGAAAGAAAAGAACAAGAAGCGATCAAAAATGCTAGAATGGCTTCAAGGAGATCAAGTAAACAGTAGTATTTACAATTAAAGGAGTTAATTTTATGAACCTTACAAATTGGAAGGTTACAGATGGCGGAAAAAGTTCGGTTAAGTGATGAAATAAAGGATTGGTCTCTTTCTGCTTCTATTCAATTGAGATTGAAGGAGATGTATAATCTATCAAATCAATATCTATTGGGAAATTATCTTAATAAACATACAGATACAATATCTCAACAGAATCTAGGTTATGAGCCTATGGACAAAGCCGGCAAAGTTGAAATTTTTGAATCTGAAGATGAAGAACTTGCTATCTATTACAGAAAGCATATAACATCTCCTATTCTTATTCCTATTAATGACGAAATGGAATTTGATATGGAACACTTTGTGCAGATAGCTGTGGATAAAATGAAGCCTGGCGAGGCAATGTATTTCATTCTCGAGCTCATAAACAAAATATGCAAGAAGAATGGAAGAGGACTAAAAGGAGAAGTCAGTCTCCTTGGAGATATATCCGATGCACTCCAAGAGAAGCAATTAATAATCATGCAAGAGGTTATCATTAATCAGCTTCAAAACGAAGGAATTTAATTGTGATCGATATAGCACATGTTGAAGAGAACGATGAAGTAAAGATTTTAAGTTCTCCACAATATAACTATCACTTCAATAAAAAGAATGGCGTCCATATAAGGTGGGGTAAGACTATGTCTTCAGAAGACGATCCAGTTTGGTCTCCATTTGGGCCAGAGATACTGGACTTAGAAATTTCAGAAGGGATATGTATGGGCAATTGTCCATATTGTTACAAGAGTAATGGAAAAGATGCAAAAGATCATCACATGTCTCTTGATGAATTTAAAACTATTTTATCTAAGATGCCTAAGACTCTTACACAGATTGCATTTGGTATCTGTGATATTGAGTCTAACAAAGACTTCTGGAAAATGTTAAAATATTCTAGGAATCAAGGCGTCATTCCAAATTACACATGTAATGGATTTCAGGTAACTGATAAAGTTGCAAAGAAAACAGCCGAATTATGTGGAGCTGTTGCAGTCAGTTTGGTTAATAAAAACCGTACAATAGACGCTGTTAAACGGTTTATAGACGCAGGTTGTCCCCAAGTTAATATTCATTACATGTTGAGTGAAGAAACCTACGACCGTGCTCATTTGCTGATTGAAGAGTTGAAACACGTTCAAGGATTTAGAGCTTTAGTGTTCTTACAATATAAACCCAAGGGAAGAAATCCAGCTGCATTCTCAGTTGTAAAAACTGTAGAAAAATACAAAAAACTTATTGATCATTGTGTAGCTGCTGATGTTGGATATGGGTTCGACTCATGTAGTTGTCCCAGCTGGTATCAAACAATCGATAGTGATCAATTAGAAAAGATTTCTATGTGCGGCGAACCTTGCGAATCAGCATTGTTCTCATCCTATATAAGTTGTCATGGAGAATTCTTTCCATGTTCATTTATTGAAGGAGAGAAAGGTTGGACTGAAGGCTTAGATGTCTTTGATTGTAACAATTTTCTCAAAGATATCTGGATGCATCCTCGTGTTGCTGAGTGGAGAAAAAATCTTATTCACTCAACTGCAAACTGCAAATGTAAAATGCAGAGTATATGCAGAGCATGTCCTGTATTTGATATAACTCCGTGCAAAAATGACAAATGACTATGACAATCACAATCTGATAAGTAATGTCCCAAGCGCTCAATATTCTGGAGAAGACTATAATATGCAAAATATTCGGATGGACGATAAGCAATTAAAAGATGCAATTGAAGAAGCCTTATCTAGAAAGATAATCTTTCAGTTCGAAGGACCAAACGATTTAGCAAAGCAAATAATGAAAAATCGACTTTTGACATATCACAGTCAATTTATCAATTTTGTTACTTACTTAATAAAAATCTTTGCTCAGGACAAATCACACAACCAAAAAGAATATACTGAAATGTTGCAATACATTTCCAATGATCTTGAACAAGAAATTATAAGAATCAAAGGAAATATGATAATAAGTCAACTTGAATCGGAAGGACTTATGTCAAATGAAAGTTCGTAATGGCTTTGTTAGCAATAGCTCTAGCTCAAGCTTTATTATTTGGGCTAAAAAGCTACCTCAAACTGTTGAAGAGGTCAAAGATTTATTTTGGCCAGATACTGAAGTTATTCGCACATATAATGGATGTATTTCTGTCTTCAACATATGTAAGTATATTGTTGATACTTTTAATAATTCAAATAAAAACCTAGATGAGTTAGTTCAACTTATCAGCCGAGATTTTTATGTATATCCCGATATTGGTGAACATATGCCCATTGAGGTTCGTCGTAAAAAATGGACAAAAGCAATAGAAGACGCAAATCTCATAGGCATTGCCAAAACTTGTGACATAATTGAAAGTCAACCAATTGCGATGAAATTCTTTATTGTTGAAATTGAAGATCACGATGAAATTGGAGCTTATTTAGAGCATGGCTCAGATATATCTCGGGTTTTTCCTGATACAATAAAGATTTCTCATCATTAATTATAGTGGGGGTTAGAGTAACATCTTTCTCCCCCTTAAAAAGGAAAAAATGTATGAATTCTATAGAAAAATTAGGCTATGCCTTACAAGATGTTTGTCTTGATATAGCCGATTCATTCGTGGATGCAATTAACAATGATCCACGAAAAAATAAAATAAATTTATTCAAAATAGCCAAAAACGTTAATAGATCTCTCAAAGAGAAAGACATACAATTCTTTAAAGTATTTGTAACCAAACAAAGGACACTTGATATAGATGTGTTGGAAGACAAAGAAGACGAAAAAGAATAGCCTTCAAAATGCAATAGCAGTAGCGATGGAAGCTCATAAAGGAAACTAAAGAAGACTATATCTACCACCCCTTAAGAGTAATGGCTCAAATATTACAAGAGCCAATCAAAGAACCAGACAAATCTATTATGGCAATGGCTGCAGTACTACATGATACAGTAGAGGATACTAAGCTAACATTGCTTGATATCAAATCAATTTTTGGAAGCAAAGTTGCCAAATTAGTTGATGGTTTGACCAAAAAAGATTGGGGAAAGGACAAACCGCCTAGAGCTGAGCGTCTCGAATATGAACGTAACAGACTCAAAAAATCTGATTGGAAAGTATGCACAATCAAAGCGTGTGATAGGATAGATAATCTCCGAGAAATGGAGAGAAGCACCAATACTAACTGGATGAAACAATACGTCAGTGAATCAGTAGCTCTTAACGAAGTACTGAGAGGTAAACTATCACTCACAAAAGAGGATGAGTTATTCCATCAAATTATGGAAATAGCAGCAAGGGTAGAAATAATGGAACACGCTGAATAAAGGGTGTGAATAACTTAACATATATGTTAAGACACTTTATCAATCAAAAAACTTAATAAATAATTAGAAACCTTAAAAAGGGATCCCAAATCCCTTTTTTTATCCAATTTTGTGAACAAATAATAAATTGAAATGGGTGAAAAGGGGCAGTTGATTATCATTTCAAGTTAAAGGATTGCTAATATTATGCTGGAAGAAAACATTGTTAATTGGTTAAAAGAAAATACTAAATCCTTAACTAGTCGAAATGATGTTGCAGATCGCTGCTCTTCTAAGTTTGACATTTCAAAAAGCTATGCATACAAATTGATTAACAGAATTCCTGAAGTTTATACGTTGTGTAATTTTTGGGATATTGTTAATGGATTGAATGGAGATTTGATTGACGAAATAACTGTCCTTAAAAATTTAAATATCAATAAGGATAAATGGAGACGTTTAAGAAGCAATTACTGCTTGGATGGTTATAGAGTTGTTGTATCCAAAGGTAAAACTAAAGGTGTATACATAGGCAACAAAGCAGTAGTAGAAGATATGAAACAATTTATAGAGGAAAGAGTTATATGAGTAAACTATCACCAAAAGACATCAAAGATGGGATAGATCCTCCTCCGATTGTCAAAAAGCTAGAAAATGACATTAAAAAACTGAAAAGTAAAAATCAAGAATTGAAGTTACAGATTGGAGCAGATCAATCATTGCTTCTTGATTTGAAACAAATAGTTCAAGCATTTCCTCCTAAACACAAAATAGATGTTGACGTTGTAAATAAATCGGACATCAAAACATCAACAGCTTTATTATTATCAGACTGGCATATTGGGGAAGTAATTGAGGCTGACGAAATTGAGGGACTCAATAGTTATAATCTCAAGATTGCAAGGGATAGAGTTAAAAAGCTAGTTAATAAATTTTGCAAATGGTCAATTGCACAAGGATCTATAGATGAAGTAGTAATCATTTGTGCAGGAGATATGATTTCCGGAGATATACACGAGGAACTAAGAGTAACTAATGAATGGCCTGTTCCTGTACAAATTGTAGAATCTGCTAATTTATTAGCTGACTGTGTGGGAGAGATAGCAAGAGTATTCAAAACAGTTCGTGTTGAATTTATTGCTGCTGATAACCACTCAAGGAGATCTAAAAAGTATCAATTCAAACAGGCAGGGCTGAACTCTTACAACTATTTAGTTGGGTGGATAGCTCAGCAACAACTGGATTTGCATGAGAATGTAGAATTTAATTTGCATACTGTTATTAAGGCTCTAATTGAAGTTAGAGGATATAAGTACTTATGTGCTCATGGCCATGGTTTAAAATCATGGATGGGAATTCCATACTACGCAGCCGAAAGAGAAGTCTCGAGAGAGGCGAAGTATCGAATGAATATCGAGAGTAAGAAGTTCCATAAAATCGTAATTGGACATTTTCACACGCCTATGTATGGACCCAGCTACATTATGAATGGATCATTATCAGGCACGACTGAGTTTGATCATGGATGTGGAAGATATTCTCCACCATCTCAAGTTGCATGGCTTGTGCATCCCAAGCATGGAGACTATAACTTCATCTCATTTGAATTGAGTTAAACGCTACTGCCCTAGTAAGGGATCCTCTCGTATGAGAGCATAGCTGAGCAGGGGTTTCTTAATAGAAATCCCTGCTTTATATAGGAATTAGATACTAAATATATATTTTTTTGGATAGAGGAATCTAGGTTTGTAATTTCAAGGAGTTTCTATCTAGAGCCAAGGCAAAATCCCTAAAGTAGAGGGATTGTCTCTTGAGCTCTTTTTTTACTTAAAAAATCTAAGTAAATCTAAATATATAAATAATTGAAGAAGAAAGGATTATAATGCAAAAAATATATCTCACATCGGAAAAACTTCCTACGAGACGTGGTAACTACATTTGTAGATTCACTACGTTCTTAGGTAAAGAAGAAAAGAAAACATGGATAGTGCGATCGTTTTTTCCAGAAACAAATTCTTGGGAACTTAACGAAACACCAGAGGCTTGGACGCCCTATCCTCCAGACCGAAATGATCCACGGTTTGGATAAATTATAAATCTGATAAAAACTTTACAGCAACACGAACCGGAGGGACATAATGAAACACACTGTTTGCCGCTTAGAGAGAGATAAATGGCATTCAGTATTCGCCTATGTAATCACCACTAAACAAGAAGGAGTATCATTTGATGGTGAGACAGGGATCGGACATAATGCGCAATGAATGGATACACGCGTATATTAGGGAGCTCCTGCACAGGGAGGATTTTGATTGAGGCCAGAAAAGAGTTTGTTTAGTTCCCTCCCGGCCGATTGGTCGGGGTTGTACCCAAAGGGTACTTTTTTATTCTAGAACAAATTTTAAAAAGAGATTTATGGACAAATATAGTATCCTATCTCAGTTATTGACAGAGAAGGCAGAAGTTCTTCATCAAGTCCCTTGGGTCTTGCATTTTCATAATGATCCACGCAATACGGGAGCTCATTACGATTTAAGAATACTTGACCCATATAAAAAGAACGAATTAATAAGTTTTGCTATTCCGACTCAGTACGATTTGCATAAAAAAGTGCCAGATAAAATGGCAATTTATAGAACTCGTCCTCATCCAGAGCATTGGCTGAATACAGAAACTTATCGCATTAAGAAGTTAGAGGAAGGAGAAGCCAAAGTTCTCGTATCTTCTCCTAAATATTTCAAACTTGACTTTAAAGGAAAGAGGCTAAGAGGTAAATATATTCTTTTCAAAAAGTCAGGAACTCGTAGAAATGATGTTTGGATGATGGTAAAAACAAAATGAATTTCTATGTGAAGATCTTCAAGATATGAATGTGAAGATTGTTCGTCGCCGCATGGATGACAATGCTCCTGTTGAGTTTAATAAATATGATAAACTCCTTCCCAGATATACCACCAGTAATGTCCAGCCTGAACCAGAAGAAGATTGGGACACAGGAACACATCCAGTATACAGAAGCTCAGGAGAATCTGATACATCTGTAGGCCAAGCATTAGGCGAATCAGTCAATGTAACAGACGACAAAGCACAAAAGATAGTTGAAAAGTCATTATCCAAAGCTATAAAAGTTCTAAAGAAATTAGGATATCCTGCCAAAAAACTCATATCAGCTTCAAAAAATGCATCTAAACAAATATCAAGACTCCTTGATTCTAACAAACCATCTCCTAAAGCTATTCAAAGAATATTAGAAAATAACTTTGATAACTTGCTTCCTGATGCCAAATCAATAGGCGGAGAAGATGCAGAAGAGAGAAACAAACACAGAATGAAAATTATTTACGTGAGAATTGTAGTATATGCAGTTTTCATTCAAGCGCTTGTATTGTTAGTTGGTATGACCAAGTTTAGCAAAAGCGATGCATACAAAATAGTAGTAAAAGTAATGCTTGCTGTACTGCCTACTATGACTCACCAAATAATTATTAAATTTGGAAGAAAGGGAACTTCTAGATTAATTACAGTAATTGAAACACTAATTAAAACAATTTATGGATTCTTTATCTCAAGCACTATAACTAGCTCAGGAAGAGCATTTGCAGGGGCAGGATTGTTTGGAGCATTTCAATTAATCACTAGAGAAATCCAAATATTCCTTATTGAAAATGGTTACGATGAAGCAGCTTTTGCATTCACTAGCTTTCTTACAGGATTAGGTAATTATATTGATACCAAAATAGCGCCATTTTAATATCTGATAGTAATAGGAAGAGGAGTTGTTTCGTTGCTATCTAGGGCAACAGTGAAGGAATTTAATGTTTGTATTATCTCTGCTTGAATAGGCTCTTTAGATGTTGCATCTATAACTTGTATCTGAACATATTGATCAAAGTTATGTGTAACAACTATTGGAGTTCCATTCCAAATTGCATCTTCTGTATTGATATAACTACCGAATCCTTCCAGTTCGAAAAATGTAATTTTTCCTGGAGGAGAATCAACTATAGTTCCAGATACTACTAGTTTGTTTAAATTAGATCCATCCGCTTCATGTCTAGTTATGAAGTTTTGAGCATCTGCAGTTTTAGCTTTTTCATCAGTATACTTTTGAACAAAATTGAGGATAGGACGAGTTACATAATAATTGGTATCTAATGGATCACTTCCTAATAGATAGTCAAAGACCATTACAGGATTGACTATCTTTTTGGGTTCCTTGAAAAATATCATCCCTAAAAATAAATGAGTTAATGGATCAAAATCGTCAGGATTCTTTAATATCTTAATCGATGATACTATCCCTGGAGTAGATACATGATATGTAATCCAATCTGGTACCACTTCTTTCGGATCTCGATGTAATACAGTTATACTTCCTGGCTGAATAGCAGGAATGTTTTTTCCTGGCCAGAAAGTTTTATTCTCTGCGAATGTTGAATGATAATCAGATTTTTGAAATGTATATCTTGGAGATTGTCCTTCAGTATAAGATTCTTCAATTATATCCTGCTCTTCAGATAGCTGACCTCTAACGTATCCATCTTCCTCAAAAGATTTCTCGCCTCTAGATGCGTATAATTGATCTTCTGGTTTAACATAAGTAAAGGATAGAATCACATAGGCTCTAGCAGATGTTGAATCTACAGGCCAATATCCAGGCATTTCAAAAACATCTTCTGTTGGATTGGTACTACTTTGTATGTAGTTATTGGCGTCAGACAAATCTATGATAATGTCGTTGACCGAAAAATCATTCCAATTATCTCCTGTCCTTTTGGCGCCTATATGAATCAATTCATCATCTTTGATTGCAACCCCATTAGATATCCTTATGGATGATTCTGTTTCAAACGTAGGATATAGATCTTGATCTCTAGCAATACCATTAGCACCAGCAGTCAGCATTCGTGTTATACGATTATTTGCTTTGCTGCTGTACTCTTTTGAGTAATCTACACTTCTACTTTGATCAGGACGCATTTAATAAACTTCCCTTTTGTTTTTGTTCTTAAGTTTGGTTAAGGATTGTCCTACTAAATATATAATAAGTTGAATCTAACTAAACTAGGAGACCAAAAATGGCAACAGTCGTAAAGGAATCCATGAGAATGTGCAGCAAATGTAGGCATCAAACCCTGCATTGCAGAAACGACAAAAAGATCAACTGGGCCATGCACATTGTGCTGACCATTGTGACTGCTGGTCTTTGGAGTTTTGTACTGGTTTACGCAATCGTGTGGCACATCCTCACAATGAAAATTGGCGGTAAATGGACTTGCACAGCGTGCGGTACTGAAAACTGATGGGTTTAGATTTGAACCCAGAGATTTTCATAAAAAGGGTCAGGATAGAAACAATTAAGGCTCTCTATCCTGACCCCAAAACAAGACCAGACTACGCTAAGATGGAACTTTCCCGTTTACAAGGCGAATTGGAAACATCAGCAGAAATTCCTGAAGACGTAGCTGAAGAAACTTATCAACAATACAGAAAATATGTATCTGCATTAATTGTGAAGGGAAAGCAGATGCAACTGACGAAAATTATACTACCTTTAGTAAAGTCTGGAAATTCTACTCTAGATAAACTAATAGATAGTAAAATAAAAAAGGAACTCGGTGAAAGTTATCAGCTAGAGACTGGGGCTGATGGACTGACTTCGATTTTCCTTAGGAGGATAGACCCATCCAGTCGGAGGCAACTATAATGACATCAGATATGATGATTGTAGTGGAGGCTAGTTTGGAAACCGAACTACCAGGATCGTGCACAAACTGTAAGGGTTGTGCATATGACAAGGAATGCCAACAAAAAAAATCAACGCCTGCTTCCATGAAGTTTCATCCTGAGGAGATGAACATCATAGCAGCATATCAGAGGCTCCTTTGGGATGTTCAAGATCTGACCTAGCTTAAAAAGAGAGAAGGATTTATATCCCTTCTCTCTTTTTTGCCCATAAAATAAGAATAAGAACAAATAAAAAATACTAGACAATTAATGGGTAAACTGTTACTGGATTAAATTTTATCATGGCAAATATCATTTTCCCAAACGATATGGGATCTGTAATTAGAGTCGATGATACATGTTATCGATTCAAACAAATAACAGAAGAAGATTCTACCCATACGACTGTGGATGGAGTTTATTCAGATTGTGTAGAGTGCTACAATCATAATTGGGTCTATGAAGAGTGTCCGTCTTCTTCAAGTTCAAGTTCTATATCTTCTAGTAGCAGTTCTTCTAGCTCCTCATCTACATCTTCTAGTTCCTCAAGTAGCAGCAGTGGTATAAGCAGTTCTTCTAGTTCTTCTAGCTCCTCAAGTAGCAGCAGTGGTATAAGCAGTTCTTCTAGTAGCAGTTCTTCTAGTTCCTCAAGTAGCAGCAGTGGTATAAGCAGTTCTTCTAGTAGCAGTTCTTCTAGTTCCTCATCTACATCTTCTAGTTCCTCAAGTAGCAGCAGTGGTATAAGCAGTTCTTCTAGCTCCTCATCTACATCTTCTAGTTCCTCAAGTAGCAGCAGTGGTATAAGCAGTTCCTCAAGTAGTTCCTCGTCTACATCTTCTAGTTCTTCTAGCTCCTCATCTACATCTTCTAGTTCCTCAAGTAGCAGCAGTGGTATAAGCAGTTCTTCTAGTAGCAGTTCTTCTAGTTCCTCAAGTAGCAGCAGTGGTATAAGTAGTTCTTCTAGTAGCAGTTCTTCTAGTTCCTCAAGTAGCAGCAGTGGTATAAGTAGTTCCTCAAGTAGTTCCTCGTCTACATCTTCTAGTTCTTCCTCTAGTAGCAGCAGTGGAATTAGCAGTTCCTCGTCTACATCTTCTAGTTCTTCCTCTAGTAGCAGCAGTGGAATTAGCAGTTCTTCTAGTTCCTCAAGCAGTGGTATAAGTAGTTCCTCAAGCAGTGGTATAAGTAGTTCTTCTAGCTCCTCAAGTAGCAGTTCTTCTAGTTCCTCAAGCAGTGGTATAAGTAGTTCTTCTAGCTCCTCGTCTACATCTTCTAGTAGTGGTATAAGCAGCTCTAGTAGTTCCTAGAGTAGTAGTTTTACTCCATCTTTATCATGTGATGGTGGTTCCGAACCATCTATGGTACTTTCTATATCTGGAACTACTGGTACTATTGTGTGGTGCGGAAAAACGTGGAATCTTCCATCTGATTCTGGGAAAAAACAAGAAGTCTGCCCTACTTATTATAATTCAGCGAAAGACGGAAAAACATGGAATTGTAATTCAATAAACAGACAGTTGGTAATGGCAGCTGTATATGACGATCCAGCTTTTGTTGGAAATCGACTTATAATTGGAACTGGTAATGGATGGTATAACTCCAGTCATGGTACTGGATGGTATGGGACCAATGTCACTAATCTTAATAGTATTATTAAATATTCTCCATATCCTGCTACTTACTATCCTGATTTAGCATCTGGTGTAAATGAGAATACTGTTATTCTTGGTAGCATTACTTATACATGGAGCAAAGGAACCAATTGGTAAAAATAGGTTAATTGATGCCCAAATATTATAATTTAATGATGCATAAAATTCCTTCTTGTATCATCTTTGAAGCAAATGCATTTAAAGACGCTATGAAAGAGGTGCGTAAGAAAGGTAAGTCCATCATCAAGGGCATGTCTCAACAAGCTGTAGACGACCTCTCTGCTAAATTGAAGAAGGATTTGAGTAATCATTATGTAGTACAATCTCTAGATATGAAGCTTGGAAATTTTAGAGGAATATTCTATGTTACCTCGTGCAAGATGACGGTCAAGCCTAAAGGTTTAGAATTCAAAGATGAAGAAGATACTAAACCTCTCCTTGATTATTTGAAGGATAATTACAGCCCCAAATTCAAATTGAAGTCTATTTCTAATGGTGAAGCATACTTCAATGTGAGGTAAAAATACCTAACAAAATTATTCTATATCTAATTTATAGTAGCTATAGAAATGGGTTAAAGAATGAAATACTAAATATATAAATTTGTGAGAGCCATATCACTCACAAATTTATAGGAGGTTAAAATTTGTATGGTCATACTTTTGCAGATGGTTGCATGCTGCATTCCCCAATCAAGTAAAAGCACAGAAGACGATTATAACTGGATTGATGGATAATTTTCATCCTGGTTATAACGTCTTCCGTGAGGATACAATAACCAGAACCCATACTTCTTTTGTTTTTCTTTTAATTGGAATTAACAATAGGGGTATGGGACACATATATTTCTATATTACTGATAAGATGATTTATCATTGGTTTGTTATTACATATGGATATATACCACCTAAAATCGGAATGCAAGATTTATATTCATATATAACAACCATCAATTTTACAGCTCCAAAACTAAATAGAAAATTTATGGAATATTTAGATATACATACTAATAAATACAATCGAAGATTATTCACAACAACCTTTAAGAACCACTCTAGCTATAGGAAGTTACATGAAATTTAGAAACGGTTTTGTAAGTAATAGTTCATCATCCAGTTTCATTGTAGCACATCATCCTGATATTGATGAAATCATACTGGATTCAAAAGATTTTACATATGAGGAATACTATAAGTTTTTTACATATCCCTCAGAATATACAAAGATGACTCCTGAAGAGTTCGTTCAGGCAGTAAAAGGTATAGGAAAACCCATACATATAAATCTAATGGATCATATGTGGGAAGAAGATGATCTCTCTATTAATTCCAAATCGCCTAACCAACTTATATTCAATTTAGCAGAATTCGCTAAGTGGATTGATATAGATTCTGCTATAAAGGCTATAGAAAAAGGATACATATTCCGTCAAGGAGGTATTGGATATAGCGGAGAAGCGACCAAAGGATCTGAATTCTTATGCCGAATAGGATTTATCAATCCTCCAGAAGGAGTAATTGTAGTACAACAACCAAATAGGTAAGAAATTCATAAGAAAGAGAATTCTCCTATGACCAAACGTCTAGTGATAGAATTAATTGCTCGAATCCTGCACAGCACCAGAAAATGGTATCTTGAACTGGGTATGCAAAATAGAATGGCATTTGAGTGTGGTTCTATTCATGAAAGAAAAACTGAAATTATTTTTGAAGAAGATATCGTTGAAATATTAGAAAACCAATCCTATGAATTTCATCCTCATGGGGTCTCTTATACTGACGGTTCTCATTATGTTAGCCTTAAGTTTTTAAAATATCTAATTGCCCCATATGTGAAAAGAACGGATGTAATTGTCAGTTCACTTATAAAGGTAAAGGCTTCACTTGGACTAAAGAAGACTGGAACTACGAAGAAGAATTTAAGATATGAGTAAGCGTAAGAAAAGAGGAAGAGGTTTCCCTTCAATAAAATCCTTATCTATTATTTACAAAGAATTAAAATGGGCTAATGCGTCCGATGCAGATATTAGAGAAGTAGTTAATGCTCTAGAGATAGATCCCCAATGGGGAACACATGGGGTTTGTCACAAATTACTGGCTCGTGATCTATCCCGTTCAATGATGGAGGATAAAACTTGAAGATATATTTGTGCGAGTGTATGTCTTAAACCTACATACACTATCGAAGACATAGAAAATAATAGGAATAACTACTATCAAGGGAGATAATCTTAGCTACGATGTCTCTCCTTAGCACTTTTTGGAGTTTGTAAGACTAGAAGCATATTGTGATACAATAGGATATCTGTATTATGGAAAGGAAAGACAAATGAATCTGCACACATCATTAGCAATCCAACTTCTTAGATTATCCCATGTGGGACCCCGCCCAAAAACGTACACCTGGCGCTTCAACAGCTTTCCTATTACGAATGCTTATCTTTTATCTCTTGTTGAACAAAATAGGATTGTTTGTAAAGTGAAACATATGTATATAACAAGTTGGTCAGATTCTTCTTGTTACGGAAAAGTTAGATTGTCATTTAGTATACTCAGATATTGTGTATCTACAAATCCAAAAGTATTTAGAGCAATCCGTAGAACTACATGTCTATCATTAGACGAGGACTTATACAAGAAGGTAGAAAATGATATTTTCATCAACACATTTGCAAAAAATACATAATAGGATATTTTATGGATTCAATGCTCCTCCTACATTGGTATGCAAATTTAGTCGATATGCAATTAATATAAAATTATTCCGTGCATTGAAAGCAATAGATAAATACAAAAGGAATTTTAACACGAGACTACATAGAGCTAAAGACTTGCTATTAGTTTCCAAATTTATCCTAGAATCCAAACAAAATACTTTTGTCTGGTTTGCAGCAAAGGCTGTAAATATGAACACCAAAAACATCATTAATATGATAGAAAAAGATGACCTATCCCTAAAAATAAGAGGGATTTGTAGGGATAAAATTAACGATACCATAATTGTAGAGTTAAGATTTATGTCACACAACAAGGATATGTTTGGGCTCTCTGAAATTATACCTCTTAGGTTGCCAGCGAGGTTTGAACAGGAATATATCAATGAGATAGACTTACATGTTACCTACAGCAAAAGACATTAAAGCAATTAGTGGATACCGTTTAAACAACAAAATATTATTTCATTTAAATGAGGATATATCTTTCAATCTTACTCTAGAGGAAGTGTGTTTAAATATTGAAATTGGACGAATATACGTATACTGGGACAGAACTCCAAAAAATCTTCCGCCGCCAACTTACATTGGATATCATCTTTGCTTTAAAACTGATAAAAATATATTGGCTACTGGAGGGACCTACATATTAAAAGAGAATCTATGACCACATCAACAGAACTACTTCTATTAAATAGATACTTTCACACTCATTACGATTTGTTAATCAATGAGATGACCTTCCTCCTCGACGAAGTTATGTGTCTCATCGAAGAGGATAAAATAAGAATCAAAGCAATAGAGAGAATAGAATTCAACCAAAATCCTCTAACTGGATATGTAACATTCATGATACATTTAATAAGCCAAGGAAAAACAATCCACAGAATAAAGCTAGAAGATCTAACCATTTAAGATATGACTATCGAAGGAAGTTAAAACAACATGATCACATCAACAGAACTACTTATATTGAAAGAAGCAGGAATAGATGATGGATGGGGAGATCTCATTGAAGACAACAGTGTAGAGATAGAGTTTGCTGAATATCCAATCTTCAGCTGGTCGAATGGAACTTCATTGCTTAAATACAATCTATATATCAAAGGATCCAAAACACCCTTAAGAAAATACATTAGTAACCCATCCAAAACCCTACTTGAACGAATAAAGAAAGAGATGAAAATGAAAAAATGAGACTACACAAAGCAGCAGAACTATACCTATTATATCAAAAGCTACATGAATCAATTCCTAGGAATCACATCTGGATTAATGATATAGGTAACGTACATAAAAAAGTATTTGAAGAGTACATTGAAAAAGATAAAGTACATCTATCTGTAGAATTAGATGAAAATACTAATTACGAATACGGATGTACTATATTTATCACTATTATGAACTACCCTGTAATCAAGAAAGGAAAATTTATGAATGTATCCTCTCCCATGATTTATCTCGAAATACCCAAAAGGATATATAGGAAGTTAAAAACAACATGAATATCAGATGAAATCTAAACGCAAGGTTCGTAATGCTGAAGATATTAAGATCCTTTATCAATGGTTCAAAAAAATTTCCTCATCTATTCATATATAGTATGAGGGAAGGAGCCTTTCGGGCACCAAATATCTATGAAACAATCCAATACATTGAAAATGCCAAATTGGAAATTGAGTGGAATTCAGACAACTCAAGTTCTTATGCTAAATTTCACTTATTAATTTATGATGATCCAGATAGGAAATTATCTACAAAAAATATATTTCTTTAAAATGATTAACTCAACCCACCTCAGTATACTTAGATATCTGTTCTTTGTAGAAAAGAGAAAAGTAGAATGGAGTGAAACATCAGATATCAATGGTAATCTATTAGCAATCAACCAATACAATATCATACAATTTATAGAACTAGATCGCATTAGGATAACAAATATAGAAGTTAATAGACACGTCCCATCATCCATTGATTTCGATATTGAATATCTTTTTTGTGGAACATGGGATGATGGATTTTGGTTCTTTAAAGAACTCACAGTGTGTGCAGAATGAGAGTAACAACAAATCTCATTAAGGAAATAGCTTTATTCTTCAAATACAATCCACAGCTTACAATACAATGGCATAGCACTTATATTATTCCAGGTACATTTCATGCAACCTGTCAGTTAATAGAATTAGATCTCATTCAATTAGTTTATCTAGAGTCATTACAAAAGAAAACTATAGCCTTTCAATTCATCCTCTATTATCCTGATGGTACACGTAGATGTGTAAGTAGAAAGTACACAAGGATAAAAACATGAAACTACATAAAGCAGAACACCTAAAAATAATCAATTCCATATACAGGGAAGATGAAGGGATAGTCTTCTCTTTCAAAAATAGAGCTATGTCCATCAATGAGATATGTGATATCATTGAGAAGGATAGATTGGAGATCAAGATAGATGATAATAATCAATTTGCACAGTTCTTATGGCATCTCCATAAAGTAGTCAAGGGTAAGAATAATGAAAATCCTTACAAAAGAAGCTATAGTATAACATGAAGACATTCATAGGACGATGGGCTAAATGAGTTATAGACACAAGGTCTGTAAAGCAGCAGAAATTAAGATCCTCTGGAAATGGTTTAGAGACTCTCAATATTTACCCTTCTACATTATGTTCTATCGTAAATCGTTCAGTCAGACATTAGACATCTATAAAGTAACCCAGTACATTGAAAGTGATAAATTAGAAATTGAACGGAGTTCTGATCCATTCTATCAATGTATTAGATTCCACTTAGTACAGGCAGACGTTAAGGTATTAACTACAGATGTCATTTCAGTAATATCACTTTTTAAATGATGAATGAGAATACTTATCATAATAAGTAGGAGGTTTTTCAATTAAATTATGAGGCTACATAAAGCATTCCATATTTACTTTTTGTATGTCTATTTCATTAAAGAAAAAAGATCTTTAACTGTTCTCACTAATGGTGTTAGTCATGAAAGAATAGATATAGATTATTTAATACAGATAATAGAAGAAGACAATCTACATATAATCCAATTATCATTTGATGATTATCCATATATCAAATTTAGCTATTTACTATACTCAGACAAAAAACCATTTCTCGCACACAAGATTATAATATCAAGAGTTAATTATCTAAAGGAATTCAAACAAAGAAATGAAGCTAAGTAAAGCAGCAGATATCTATTTATTATATTGGAGGCTCAAAAGTTGCAAACACGGAATATCCTACAGTGTTGCTATAAACAAAACTGCTGCCTGCAAATGGAGTCTCTTACAGTTACCAGAAATAATTGAATTAATAGAAGAAAATAGATTTGAAGTTTCATATAAAGAATCAATTACAGCAACATCTAGTATAACAAAATTAAACTGGACAACAAATTTAATTAAATTACAATGGACATCAAAAGACGATCAATATTACTCTAACACATTCTACTTTACTTCAACATGAGATTAACTAAAGCAATAGAAATCAAAATATTAGCAATGTTAAAGTCACAACGCAATGTCAATCCCACTAGATACTGTATTTATATAGAAGAGTTTAAAGACTTTACAATAGAATCAAAATTGATAAATTGCTCTAATCCCCATTTCAAACATCCAGGAATATTTGATATAGACATATGTGTGAATGTTTCTAGCTCTTACTTTCATCATACTATTACTTTAGATACTAATAATAAGATAGACAAAGTTATCTTTGAAGAACTACAGAAACATAAAAAATGAGCCAAAATAAGATACTAAAAGTTTTCAACTTCACAAGAACCTTCACATGAACCTACCAACTTCACAGGAAATCTATTTCTATTACGAAATACTCAAACAAGAAACATTTTTGTTCAAACGTACTACTTCATATAGTGATTACGTTACAATAGAAGATATACAACAATGGCTAGAATCTAATCACTTAACAGTTACTATTTCATATTTATTATTTCTTAATGATAAGATTCACAGTATAGTGAATTTATGTTTAGTATATTCAGATAGCATCATTAAGAAAACTTGGTATTGTGATATTACAATAGATACAAATCGAAGAAAACAAATTGCAAGTTCTCAAATTACAGATAACAAGATCCCATAAATGTGTTCAACAAGATATTAAAAAGGATATCTAAGCTACAAAAACAAATGTAGGATTAAATATCTAATTTAGGCTATGTTACAACCACAGTAGAGCAGTTAAAGTAATAAAGTAACCCTTGTAATCACCAAAGTATAATGATGACCTCAAAACGTCCTAAAATGAATTAGGATAAGATACTAAAAATATAAATAGTATATTGGAGGAAAGGATTCTATTACAAGATGATAGACTAAGATCTATTAGAAAGGAATTAGGGGATAGTATTGGATTATAGACGGAATTTAAATGTAAAATAATAAAACAGTTTAAAGAATAGTATCTTAATTTTGGAAATCTTTTATGGAATGCTAAAGTAAGTCCTTATAAGATTGTTTTATTGGAATTTAGATGAGACTTAGAAGGTGTTTCATTGGAATTTAGATAAGGATTAGATGAGACTTAGAAGGTGTTTCATTGGAATTTAGATGAGACTTTATTGGACGGTTAAAGAATAGTATCTTAATTTTGGAAATCTTTTATGGAACTTTAGAAGGCTAAAGTTAGGCTTCTTCTAAAGATCTAACGGAATTTCTACACAATTCCAACATAAATCCAACTAAGAAGCCAAAAATAATCTCACTTAGTTTCCCGTTCATTGATTCCCTAGGGGAAAGTCCGATAGATTTTAACACAAATCCAATTTAAGTTCCAATAAGTCTCTCAACAGGCTCAAGAAGTAGAAAATTAGAGCAAAATTCTATGGACATTGCTCACTGCCCACAATGGATTTTTCAATAAGACTCATTTAAGATCAGTATCTTAAACCAATTTTTACCAAATAATCACTTAAGTTCCAACAAAGTATAACTTGAATTCATTTAAGATACTAAAAGTTCCAACAAAGTTCCAACAAAGCATAACTTGAATTCATTTAAGATACTAATCTTATTCATACGTATAGCAAAAAAGGATAATCTATAACTAAATTCTACTGTTTGCTATACTCATGCAAAGACCAAACATGTAAAATATTATCATTTCGAGTGCAAATTGTCTAACTCTATAGGGAATACATCGAACATGTAAAATATTATCATTTCGAGCAAATTAAGAATTAAGAAAAAATCGCTGCCCATAATGATCTAAGGAGGTGATTACATGAATTCTCCCAAAAAACACGTATCTGTAAATGGATGGAACTTAAGTTATTTCTTAAGTTCTAAAATGGTATTAGATCTATATCTGCTTTATTCTTATAGTGATTTAGTGGAGTTCTACTCATTCACATGGAATGAGAAATTTAAGGATTATATTTATTGTCATATGAATCCTAAAGTGATTACAGCTAATATTACACAAGGGGAATATTTAGGATGGCATAACTTACCCTTAAATACTTTAAATGGTAAATATTTCCTTAGAACTCCATATAGGTATTATGCCTTATACTTCAATTGGGATAAAAATCAGTATAAGATTAGAATCTCTTCATTTGCCAAATAAGTCCAAATTCGGTATTTTGCCGGATTTGGGCTATTTGGCTATTCAAGTGGATACTGGGAGAATACCATGATAGTCTTTTTTTGGTAAATTTTCCTTAAATCAATTGTTCTCTATGTAGGAGCCAAGTTGGAACTTAATGTATCTTGTGAAAAATCTTGATTGGATACAGTTTGGTAGTTCGTTTAAGTTAAGGTTAAACCAGAGAATCTATTATAATACCATTTTGATCTCTATAGGGAAATCGCTTTTTCTTACTTCTCTAGCAAATTTCTTATCTATTTCAAAACAATTCCTAATGGACTTTTAGGAAATTCCTTTTTGGTATAGGGAGAGATCTACTTTAGATCGAGGAGTCGGAAATATTTTTGTGGGAATTTTTTTGGATGTATAGGGGGATCCATTTTAAATGGCTACAGATCGTTAACTTGTTCCTTGAATACTTAGGAGGAATCTAAATATATATCTAATTGATATCTCCTGAAACATTCACTCATAAAAAGAGTATTCCTAATTACTCATTGGAGTTGAACGGAGCTGAGATGAGATGATTAGAGATGCGATGAATGGACTGGAGATGAAATGAAAGGTTAGAGGATGCCAATTAATTTTGACATCCTCTTTTAAATTTTCCCTTGGTTTGGTCATGAAAGGAGAAGAAAGGATTGGATGAGAATGGTGATGACATGAGTGGAAGACATGAGTCCTTTTTCGAAAGGACTCTTTTAGCTTTTAATAGGATCGATACTGAATTTTGGGAGTGCGCGGATTGGAGCAGAAGTGATAGGACAGGAAGTCACGGGAGATGATCTGCCCGGAGGTGCATTCCGAGCCTTTCTACGGAGGGGCTCTTTTAAAATTTTGAGGACCGGATTAGAGCTGATATGAGCTGATATGACAGGAGAGGAATGGAATGGACATACTCTCTATCTTATCGAAACGGTCCTTTTATAATAATTTCTTTAATGAACGTGGGTTACCGGATAGGAATAGAGATGAATGGAAAGGTTTTCTGTTCGCCATCCGGTAACCCCCTTCACAACAAGATAGGAAACCCCACAATGGAAACACTGAACATCCACATCGAAGGGATCAGTCCTCTGATCATTCACAGTGGCACAACCAAGAACCCCTTGAACGACTGGACTAAGGCGCTCAAGGAACTGACCAAGATTCGGAATAAGACTGATGAGATCCATCAGGACATTTCCGACACCGAATGGTATGCATATCTGTATACCAATCCAGAAATTCATCCTGGTGCAATCATCGATGATGCAAAGATTATTCTTCCGTCTTTGCATATCGAAGCCGCCATTCGCTCAGGATCCAAGAAGATCAAAATGGGAAAGCAATTCCCGGCTGCGTGTTTCGTCGAAGAAGATGCAGAACTGATCTTCCCGGATAAAGGAAAATCCTTGTCCGAGCTCCACGCTGATCCGAACTACAGACTGGTCACTGATTGCAAAGTCGGAGGAACCTCTTCTGTAATTAGGACTCGTCCATACTTCCCAGTGTGGTCTTTGAAATTCAAAATGTCTATCAATACTGACATCATGGATATCGCATCTGTGAAGCAGAGCATTGAGCTCTGTGGGCAGCAGTGTGGAATGGGAACCTGGCGTCCAAAACATGGAAGATTCACGATTCTGGAGGTGGCGTAATGGCCAAAACCACAACTGCAGTTGCTGGTTTTCCAAAGACCAAAGGTTCTTACATTCCTAAGTCGACAATTCTTGAGGAACTCAAACTCGATGAACCTCCGACTGACAGGGAATATAGTTTCATCTTAATGGCATTGAAGGCTCGACTCGAAAGGGATATCTACAAGGAAACTGGTAGGATTCCAACGATTAAGAGTGAAGACAATGGCTTAAGAATTCTTACGGATTCTGAAGCTGTCGACTACAATGACAAATCCTTTCGATGTGCTATTCGTAAGATGTATAGAGCACATCGTCGGCAGATGAATGTGGATGTCGGAAACCTCACCAATGAGCAAAAAGCAGCTCATGCAAAATCAGTTACGAACCAGGCTACTCTCATGGTAGCTTTAGAGTCAGCCGCAAAACGGAAGAAGACTCTTGGGACGTAACTATTAAAGAGCCGAGCTAAGTGTTACTTACTTAGCTCTTTTTTTCCTTAGATTATCCTGTGGAAGAAATGAACTTTAACTCTGTCTTAGTGATCTTGGAAGGACTAGGTTTTGATTTGCTTCTAGCCCTATGTGTATGACAGAAATATCCATTCTTGTGGTATACTCATAGAGCTTAATAACTCCTTTTGTTTGGTTAATAAGAAAATTCCTTTTATGGGTTTATTTGTTCCAGTGTTGAGTGTTTGGGATCGAGCGTTTCCTGCGGTGCCTATTAAATTCTGGATAGAACTTTTTCTATCTTAGACGACTTACTATAGTTATCATCGTCTCCATCATGTTTACCATACCACATAATTGATAGAGCACCATCTCTTGCTTTATGATCTGATTCTAGAGTGAATTCGATGATCATTTCTTTTTTCTTATTTAGGAGAGCGATGGTAGTTGTAGTCCCTATCTTCTGCATCTTATATTTCTTGGCAACACCCATGAAGCATTTATTGAAGATCTCATAATGGATATCGTGTAAGGTCTGATGAAAATCCATACTGTTTCCAGTTTCTTTGTAGACTTCATCTGCTTTCTTTAAATTGACTGGAGTCCATACGTCTATCCCTATTGCACCGTATATTGAAATCTTACTTGTTGAATAAAACACATCCATATCATTTTTCATGTTAACTTGATTGCCGAATCCTTTTATACATTTCTTTAGGTCTTTGCAGGCCTTGAATGTGAACTGTAGATACTTATCGAAGTCGATTGGATTATAGCTTATTTTGTATGCAGGATTTTCTTTGTTCTTTTTCTTTTTCCATGGTAATGAAAATTCGAAAAGAACTTCTGGAGGAATTTGATGAATGGCCATTATGGTAACTCCGTAAGATTTTATATTTGTTCTTATTATGGTGTTACCTGCGGTGCTTGGGATAGGATAGTGGATACTAAATATATACCTATTTGAATACCACAACTTAAATTCCGGAGATTTCGTGATGAAGAAAACTAAAGCCCAGCGTCGCCAGAACAGAAAGAACAGAAAGAACCGCGTAAAGCGAGTCGAGATTCTTAAACAACTACCCAACGATAAGAATGAAATCTCATTCTTCAACAACAGAATTTTGGAGGAATATGTTCCTCCAAAGTCACTGTTCAAATTTAGGGATATATTTTCGAATATCCCTTCCAACAACCCTATCGATTTGAATGTGGCACTCTATGCAGAGTTTCTGACTTCTGGTAGCCCCGTCAAGGATGATAAGTCTACAACCGCATTACTAGCGGCTGGAGACTTTGGTTCATGGCAACAGTTAAAACATGGCAATCATGTACTTTATCCTCAATGCAAGGAATTGGTAGGAACATTGTTGAATGCCAAGTTCAACTACACCGATGCATACTCCATCCCTTATCGGAATCACTACTCTGTGGCTTTACCTAAGGGAATTGTTTATGATGGAATTGAATTGACTGGATACAATGTTCATTTCGTTGGAATATCTAAGGAAGAAGATTCCTTAGATCTTAAGAAATACATCAGTCTGTGTAGAAGCAGATCAACTATCGATGAGGATCTTCTTAGAGCTTACATCGGAGTGATCTGCTTCTCATTGCCGTCGGCTATTTTGCTCGAATCCGATCATTGTAAAGGCAGATACATGATTCTCCCAGTAGCCGATTTTCATGTGCTTAATGACTTGCGGAGATTCAGAAAGTACATACTTGAAATATGTGACGATGCTTCCAATGAGACACATGATCTGAACAAAATGGAGGAAGAGATACAAGATCTTCCTGACGAAGTGAAGCGGACAGATCTATATAGATCTGTCCAGAATAAGATAACGGATGCAAAGAAGAACCATCTCCTTCTTGATGAGTTCAAGGAGATGGTCGGATGTAAATCTGATTATCGGGTCGACGAAGAAAAAATCAAGCTAATGTTCTACAGTTTCAGGTTAACATTAGCTCTTAACATCTATGTCCTGACGTTCCCGGACAAACTGGAAACAGGATATACACTACCTGTTTCTAAAATCATCCAAGCAAAAATCTCCAGAATCAACGCTTTGGATGAAAAGGAGGCAAATAAAAATAGTAGAGATGATGTTGATGTTGTTGTTTCATCGAAACGGCCCCATTATCGAACATGGTGCATAAGGATTCTGAAGAGTGATCGGTATAAGAGAGATGAGTATGGTAATCCGAAAACAGTATTTGTAAAAGGATGCTGGGTTGGGATATCATCCGAGTCTCGAACCGTCACTCATCAAGATGAATAGAATCCTTTAGAGCCTTGAGAGATTATCTCCTTGGCTCTTTTTTTGTTTACTAAACTCCAATGAGAAGGACTTCTCACACTTTAATAAGAAGTCCTTAAAAAATCTTTTTAGCTGCTCTTTTTTAGACGAGCTACTCTTGCTTCTTCTCCTCTTCTACCTGCGTCTCCTGCTACCATTCCTGCGGCAGCTCTTCTAGAAAATGGATCTACACCTTTACCATATAAGGCTTTTCTTGCAGGGCGATTTAGTGGAGTTTCTCATATCTTCTTCTCATCTTATCATTGGTTGCCCATCCTTCCCACCAATCGAATCTGAATACATTGAATACTTTTATCCGGCCATCTATAATAGCTCCAGCCTCTTCCAAGCATTCTCTCTTCACCGACTGTTCCAATGTTTCTCCTGGATCGACTCCTCCTCCAGGAAATACCACATATTTATTCTTGTGACTTATTCGTGCCACAATCTTCCCATCTGGCATAGTAAGAATACATTTGCTACTACGGCGATAAGGAAGTTTACTTCTATCCGTAAACTCAAAGAGAACTTCAAGAGGGATAGTATGTATCATACTTTAAATTCCTTCACCTCTGTGCCAGGAACTGCAAGACGCTCTTCTCTGAAATAATTAAGTTCTCTATTGAAGTATTTATAATTTCTCATCCATTTGAAATGTTGCCACCATGAATCATCCTCTCCTGGTGGTGGCTTGTTGTTCATTTGTCGTTTTATAGATCTCCATCCTGATTTAAGAATAGACTCTCCTAATATGATACATGGGTATGGACTAATCATTTTTCTGAATGACGGTTCCTGTAACCAGTATTCTACAATCTGAACACCCTCAAGGATTAGTTTGGGAGAAGATTTCATCTTATCCTTTATTACAACTATTGACTTCCTGTCAAAGGTTCTTGGATCCATTGGGTCTTTTTTATCTTTCCAAGGATCAAAATCTGGATGATCCTTTTTTATTACATCGATCCATAATTTATCTAGACCATAATATTCCGCATTGTATTTTTTTGCCATCGCTTGTCCCAATGTAGACTTACCAGATCCAGGAAGACCAACTATGAATAAAGTATTCTTATCCCTTCCCCATTTTGACAAGTCGCAGCTAACAGTCTTGTCACTGAATATGTAAGATTCAAAGAGAACTTCAATGGGAATGCTGTGGATAGACATTAATTACCAATATCCTTCATTAGGCTTATTTTTGAATGCCTTAGATTTTATTCTTTTGGATCTTTCTTTATCTTTTTGGTTTTGAATATTAGTAGGGTGTCTTTCGCTTTTACGAGGATTATCTTTATCCCCACCTGTGATTCTATCATGTAAGGGATATTTTTCTTCTCTGGAAGGATTTAAAGCATTTCTGGCTGCTGTCTTTCCTATAGCTCTTCTTTGTCCTTTACCATATTCTGGACGACCAGGAGGCTTAGAATGATGATAACCGAATGTGCTATTAGCTCCTTTTCTAACAACATTACGTCTTACATCTTTAATTTGCTTGGTTAAATAATTTCTTCCTTGTTGACGTAATGCAGGATCTTGACTATGTCTGGAAAATTCTTTATTGTATGCTCTACCAATATCACCTTCATCTAAATTCTCTAATGAGTCGGATTCGAATAAAATGTGAATGGGTAATTTATGTAATGACATATTGGAAACTCCGTAGTGGATTTTATATTTGTTCTTTATATGGACGTTATCTGCGGTGCTTGGGATAGGATAGAGGATACTAAATATATACCTATTTGAATATAATCTATTAAGCAAAGGAGAATTGCTATGTATTGGCTTAAAGAACCTGGTATATGTGAAATCTGCGGGTCTCACGATATAATAGGAATGTATCGTGGAGTAAATGCTTATGTATGTAAAACAAAATGCTATCCTTCATTAAAAGAAGAAAGTCTTGCAAAACGAAGACGCCCTACTGATATATGTGAAGATTGTGGACAACTTCATCCTGTTTTTGTTAACACAAAATATAATCGTAAATTATGTAGTGCTTGTTATCAAAGAAGGAGTACAGGAGGAAGCCCATATTGTGAGCATTGCGGAAAAGGAACACCAACTAACACATTAGCAAGATCTGGCACTATTTGTCAAGAATGTTATGATAGGATAAAAAATGGTCCTTGCCGTATGTGTAATGAGGTAACTGGCAATGTCAGAACGGGAAAGAATATTAAAGGATTCGGGTTTTGTGATAAATGCTACCAGAGAGCTCACAAGAGCGGAGATTTTTCTACTACTTTCATATGCTCTCATTGTCATGAAGAAAAGTCCAGAATGGAAAAACCGTCTGGAGCATATGGAAAACACAATCTGTGTAAATCATGTATTGAATCCTTAAAAAGCAAACCTTGTAAAGGATGTGGCCGAACCAAGATCCGCTTAACAATTATTGGAAAGTGGAAAGGATATTGTCAGAATTGTATTACAGCAACTCTGAATCGAGAAAAGAAACACAAAGAAACCTTTCGATGTTCAATATGTGAACAAGAGATGAGTGTAAAATATAAAAAACAAGGAGCTCGTAGTCAATACACAAATGGTCATATCTGTGTTACATGTTACGAGACTAATAGTCTCGTAACATGTAAACGATGTAAGAAAACCAAAAAGTTATTTGCGACAGGAAAATATCAAGGACATTGTGATGCATGTAAATCTAGGATTATAGAAGAAAGATCCTTAGGGTGTATATGCTCTAGATGTAAAGAATACATTCAAAAAGATAAAGAAGATATATCTAGATCTGGGAGATTGTGTTCAAACTGTAGAGAAGAATTGAAACATGGAATATGTGAATTCTGTCGTGAGTACTCTGATGAGTTAACCATATCATGGTGGTGGGATAAAAATATAAGTCCTTGTTGTCCCTCCTGTTTGAAGAAACGATATGTTGCAAACGCCTGCCCTATAGGAAATTGTAAGTATTGTGGTAGTTATGGAAAATTGACCCATCAAAGTAAATATGAAGAGCTAAATGGTACCTGCCCTAAATGTACTAATAGAATTAGGGCATCCATGCCTTCATATAAAGGAAAATCTCATAAGTCGTCAGTAAGATTAATGATGACTGATGAGATGTTTAAAGTGCAAGAAACAATGTCCATGTTATTAGAATACCTAGAAGAAACTGAACCTCAACCCAAAAGGAGAAAGAGGACATGTCAACAAAGAAAACCGAAAAGGCTCCTGCGTGGAAATGTCAGGAGATCGTTGCCCTTATCAAGGCAATGGAAAAACTGCAAGATGATGTTCAGGTTGCAGGAGACAAGTACGTCATCTGCCTTGAGAAAAAGCCAAAGGAGACTAGGCAATTTCTTGTCGAGATTGCATACAAACGTCATCCCAAGACCATGTTCGAGCGTCTCGAAAAGATCGGGCGCAAGCAAGCGATTCCAGATCTGTTCTTCGTGTCCTATACGACGTTCCAATATCTGTCTCGGCTACCGGTTGAAGACCAGATCCAGTACGTTGTCAAGGATGAGAAGTTCAATGTAGTTCAAAGCACATCGGAAGGAACTGCAGTTGTTGTCACCAAAAACTATCTTGAAATGAGTTCTGCTGATTTCAAGATGGTCTATGACAGGGCATCGATTCTTTCAGTGGAAGCTCAGAAGATACGGCTAGAGCAAATGCTCAGCAACAATGTTCGGCCTCCGCACGAGAAGGATACGTCTGAAAAGACTGATGCAACTATCATCGCAGAACTCACGCTGAAGAATCAGCAGCTCCAAGATCGATTGGATGCTATCACTGAAGCATCGGCTAACGGTACTGCGGTACTTGAAATCAAAAACGGGAAAAGTTACATCACTGTACCTGGCCTGTTGACGCAAGAAACCATCATGGAGATTATCTCTAAGAATATGGCTTTTGCGTAATATTCACAAGGCCGCCCCTTCAATTAGAGGCGGCCTTAAAGGAGATTTTTTATGGTGTGGACTATACCTGAAAGTATTGGGGAATGTGCTAAATGTGGAAGTTTTAATGATTTATTCATTGGGCCTCATACAAACACATTGGTATGTAAGAAGTGTAGGAATAATGAGAAAACTCTAATAAAATATTACGAAGATCGAAAAAATGAAACTCCAGAAGAAAAGAAAATTAGGATAGAAAAAGAAAGAGCAAAATCACGAACTGAAAAATCAAAAATCACTAGACGAGTATGGAGAGAAAAGAACAAAGAAAAACTCAATGCTCAAAGTAGAGAACTAAGAAAAAAAGATCCTGAAAAGAGAAGAGAATACGAAAGAGAGTGGTATGCAAAAAATAAGGAAAAGATTCGAGCAAGAAAAAGAAAATGGCACCAAGACAATAGGGAAAAAGTACTAGAGAGAAAAAGAAAGTACAGAGAAGAAAATCGGGAAAGGCTTAATGAGATATCTAGAAAGAGAACAAAGGAGGATCGAAAAAAGAATCCTGAAAAATACAGGGAATGGGATCGACAAAAATATTTGAGAAAAAAGAATCGAGATAAAAATCACGATTCCAACTAAAAGAGCCGAGCTAAGTGTATTTCCACTTGGCTCTTTTTTTATCTCATAAATTCTTTTTCTTTGGCACCAGAAAGAAGCATTAGATGCAAGAGCGGAAGCAGTAAAAAACTTCAAAAAGTCGATTGAAGAAAATCTGAAAAATAACCGAAAGGTCGGAAAGTATTTTAAGCAATCCAAAGAGATGGATGAACTCTTTGGATTGCATATAACATTTTATACACAAGATTCCGATGGTTTGTCCGATGAACTTGTGGATGCATGTAAGTGTGTCCAAACCGGTGAATCGTTCAAGATCAATGTAAGTTTCTCTGTGACCGATAATCGTGACAGACCTGTAGATTGGCTTGGGCCGTTTGCTGTAAGAATAGGATCTCTTGGACGGAAAGTGGAAATAGAAATTGATCCGTCAAAGGATCCAGATGTTGCCGCAACAGGGATTGCCTTAGCTTCTATTATGCAAGATTTGGTTGACCTTGACACAAAACGTGCAAATATCGACCGGGCATTTAAAGAAATTCCTTTTTTGGAAAGGAAGGTTAAAGGCGAGCTGGCTCGTATAAACCTTTCCAAAACCAAGGAGGGGCATAAACATCTGAAAGAGATAGATTCGATACCCCTCGATGGTGTTCCTACAATTCAAAAACTCCTTGAATAAAAACCATTTGAGCCAAGAAGTGAAAACTCCTTGGCTCTTTTTGCTTTGTTTGAATAAGGGGAGAATTTCTAAATATATACCTATTTGATAAACAACCAAAGCATAACTATCTTTGTGGAGGATGATAATGGGAACTAGACAAAGAATCAAAGAAATTGCTTCTAGAAGAAAGAAAGCATCTTCTGAAAAAATAAATGTGAAGTCCAGACTTAAAATCCTTCAAAATCTTGAAGGATGGTATAATTTTTCCAGAATAGGACTTCAATTGATTATTCAGGAGTATCCTGAAATTGAATCTATGAAGGACTGGAAAGACACCATATCCAACGGCTATACGCCTAGAGGAACTAAGATGGGCAAAGCTTTGAGGCGCTTTGGTTTTTCTCCGTCTCAGATAAGTCATATTTATAAACTCAGAGGGGTAAGTCAAGAAAATTGTTCTTTCAAACTCAGCTGTCGATATAATGATTTATTGAGAGCTGATAAAATGCAGACATTCACATGTTTTAAAAAATGGAGGGGTACTCAAATGCTCCATCATTTGGCAGATCGAGATGTCTGTATTATCTTTCTACCAGATAAATCTGGAAAATATCAAGCACGGTGTTGGGCCCGAATTGTACGGTACAACAATAGACCGGCTTTGGCACTGTATAAGATGTATGGATACGGATTTTCCCATCAGCACATTGCTGAAGCACTAAAAGGGAAAATCCATGTGATGAAGTTGGATATTGCTTCCAACAAGTTATTTAACTCAACATCTTTTTCCAAGATATTAGTATCTGCGCTCAACAAGCCTATATGGATAGATCATTCTTATTCGTTTGATCCATCCATACACAAAATGAGATACAAAGTATCGAAAATCTAATCTAGGAGATAATGTATGCCGCCTTAATTTCGATATAATAATAATAATTAATGTATATAATATACCTTTCCGCCAAAGTTTGGGAGTTTCGGCTACCCAGGATGCGGATGACTTAAATTTTAAGAACCCTAAAGAATTAAATTCTTTAGGGTTCTTTTTTTCTAAATTTTAAATTCCTTTACTTCGGTGCCAGAAATAGAAAGATGGTATTCTATAAACTTATTGATTTTTATCCTGTAGACTCAATGAACTTTAATTCTGTCTTAGTAATCTTACTAGGACTAGACTTCGATTTACTTCTAGCCCTATGGGTATGACAGAAATATCCTTTGTTATCTTTCTTTAAACTGACACCATATTGTGATGCAGTCTTTTCATGACTATCATTAAATTCTTTTATTTCAGATGCAGTAAGTGGTTCGTAATCTTTTTTCTTTTTGGATTCAAAAAGAACTTCTAATGGGATTTTGTATAAAGACATAATAAGTTCCGTGTTAATTTATATGACTTCTATTATACTTTGGATAAGATAAAACTATCTATATATATTCCTAACTGAATACTATTAGAAAGTAACTAACCAAAAGAGATGAAGAGATGACTAACAAACAACTAAATTGGGCGATGTTGATTTTTATAGTTTTCATCGCCACTGCAATTAGGTTCATTTATGTTCATAGCATAAATGAAGGAATGAGAGAACAAGAAGTTCTCCAAACTATCATTGACGCTCAATACGATCTCTTCAAGAGATCATATAAAACAAACAAAGAGATGAAGAGATGACTAACAAAGAAAGAATTCTGTTTATAGCTCTAATCTGTACCATAGTGGGAATGTCTTTGTGGATAATTCAACTACGGTACCGGGTACAAATATTAACTCAATCACAAGAACTGATTGAGGTAATCGAACTTCAACGATTGAATTTGAATAAACTCAATCGTTAAAAACAAAGAGGAATGGGGAATGAAACTGAAACAAAATGAAGGGTTGGTTCTGCGACTGCAGAATATGACAAATGGGAAGAATGTGCACGATATACATGCTGTTTTACTGGTTTATCAGGCAATCTTTACCATGCCTGACATATACAAAGATTGTCAGGAAACTAAAGATCTATGTGAAAATTTGCTATCTCAAATTGCAGCTGGTAAAGATCCAAAACTAGTAAAGACAGAACTCATGAATTTGAGTTCTGAAATTCTAGCATAACATTTAAAAATTAGAGCCTTGAGAGATTTATCTCCCTGGCTCTTTTTTTAAGATTCTTATATGACTCGGTATGAAAGTTCATATAAGAATCTTATAAATTTTTAGCCATCTTTTTGGCTGCTACTTGATTGTTTTTTCTTACTCGACGTTCAAATGCTTTAGCTGCACCCCATACTTTTCCGGCTACTGTTTTTGGCTTTGGTTGATTGGGCGGTTTATTCACAGGAAATTTATTAGCAACAGCATTAGATGCTCTTGTGGCTATATTTCTTACATCTTGACGAGCAGTGTTAGTTGCCATTTTTGTAGGTATGGATCCTTGTTCAAAAAGAATCTCAAGAGGAATTTTGTATAACATTGTAATATCCAATTTTTTGGTTACTTGGTATATGCATATGAAGTCTAAATATATAATAAATTGATATCTGAAGAAACATTTACCTCCAAACATAGGAGTTCATCTAATGTTTAATAGACTCTGGATTCTCGGGGCGAGCGATCCCGAAATAGCGGAAATCGAAAGCTTGTTGGCCGAAGCAGGTGAAACGTTCACTTATGCTTGCTCCGACCACATCTGACCATCCCTTCGAGGAGGGGTGGTATCTCGGCGATATTCTGTGGAAAGGATAGGGATGATTTTCCGGAAAACACGAAAATATGTCGGAGGATTAACTTATCCACATAAATCACAAAATGGTAAAACAGGAGTATTCCTATGACCCGCGCATATCTGCAGTATCTTGATAAAGTGTATCCCGTGGATACATTGAAGGAAGCTAAAAAGAAGGCCACTGAAATAGGAATGGGTGTAGGGGTATCATTTCTCTACACCCGTAACAGTGAAGAGAAAAAATACACCAAAATCGAGATCAAGAAAGTTTGCATCTATTGCAACAGAATTATCAGGTCTCGAACCAGGATTGTTGAAGGCGAAGTTGATGGGAACTTCGTCTACAAAATAACAAGTGTGCCGGGATGTAAAAGTCCCTATTGTATTCAACTGAATCAGTTTCTCAACATGAACTTGCAATCACATAAGACAGCAAGAATATTGATTGAGGAATTCGATAAGACTAATGAGTTTCGGCTCTCAGAAAACATAGACATGCAGTCTTATCGCTATGACGGATGGACTCCATCCTGTATCATTAACGATATTTAACCGTCCCTACCCAAAAGCAAGAGGCCTGTTGCATTTAGCGCAGGTCTCTTTTTTTTGATCTTAAAATTTTAGGAAAAGGTACCTCGCCGTTTGAGGCACCTTCCCATTACTACTAAAACTCTAATTTTCTACAACACCAATAATAGTTTTTCTTTCAACCATTCGGTATTCAATCCCATTATCAAATACAGGTATTCCTGCATGACTACCTATAAGCACAGTTGAGCCTACTGGGATATTTGCAAAGTCTTCTACAATCTCAAGTCCATCTTTTCCATCGCCAAGTCTTACAACTTCACATTTGATGATTGTGCGTCCTTGAGCTACTCTAGCGGCTTTCACCATATCGGGCATGATGATGCCATTTTCTACTAGGTCTTCGTTTCCTTGTTTCTCTTTGATTTCCTTTAGAAGTACGTTAACTCCTAATGGTTTAATGTGGCAGTTACTCATTTCTGGTTTCCTTTTCTTTTGGTTTACCCGAAGGTACATATCCATTTTCGTTTGGGATTATTACAATATTAAATACGCTATAGGAGCTTACATGTAAAAATTTTTAAGCTCTAAGCATTCCAAGTCTGCGTTGTAGTTTGAATTTGTCTTCTTCTAGATCACTGATTTTGGAAGCAATATTGAATAGCTGACTTTTCTTTTCCTTGAAGTTCCTATCATCTACTATTTTCACTCCCTTCTCATATAAAGAAAGAATCTGTCTACTCAAACCATACATTCTATGTAGGAGATTTAATTTCTCTCTACTTCCAGTTCTATCAATTCTCTTTTTGATTCTATCAATACTTCGCTTGGTTCTTGATACTCCGCATCTCATAGAATATCCATTGAGTTTATTCTGCCAAGCATTCCAGACATTTTTGATAGATTTAGCTTCGAATAAGATGTCTATAGGAATATCATCAATGCGCATATCTCGCCGCCATTTGTTTTTCTCTATCCTTTCGTCCAAGTATTTTTTTGATGAGATTGAGGATAGGAGATCTGCTATAATCGAAGAAGGCTTTATAGTTTGGATTCTGTATGATCTTTCTCATGATCATCTTTTGCTCTTCGATATCTTTGATATATGGATCATATCCTGCGCCTCGTTTTTCAGCATGAGTCGCTGAATAAATCTGATATTCTATCTTTCTAAATTTAAATATTTGATGCTGAACGTTATTAAGCACACTTAATATTATTTGGGCTCTTGCTCTCGGATCATCTTCCATATCTAGTTTATCTTGAACTAGTTGGGCAGTAACAATCATTGTATATGCGGCCACTGTCCCGGCAGAATATCTTCTTACTTTTTGTTCATCGGGAGTTTTTCTGAATTTGATGATTTTTCTTTTTACATCTGAAACTGCAAAAATTGACATCAACATTCCTGGCCCATACGGAATTGTCATTGCTACATATGACGCCCATGCCCAAGGATTTCTAATCCATAATCTAGACATTGCTTTAGTTGTCCCGACGCTTCCTGCGGTACGCTCTTGTAGACTTTCTTGTTCAAACAGAACGATTACGGGTATATTATCTAAAGCCATAATTACTTTTTATGATAGATACATTTAGCGTTTTAGCTTGTACTTCATATTATTGAACTTAGTATCTTTTTTAGCGTTAGGTTTAGTTTCACTTTTTTCCACAGGAGAATCCATTCCTTCTTTGCTTCTTTTAGGATCACTAAGTTCAGATTCAGTCTGTTCGAAAAGAATATTAATCGGAATATGATGGAGTGCCATTTATAACCTCATAGTTGAACTTTATTATTTGTTCTCAAAATCTGTGTAGGACTTTTTCAAATGTCATTCCTAGATGTTTGATGAATACCCATACAGTATTCTTAAATGCAAAAATTGGAACCTGTGGATTTGTTGGTTGGATTTCTTCTAGTATCTTTATTTCATATTCTCCATTTTCGATCATTCTTAAATATGTATCAATATGGAGCTTCAATGCGAAGAATCTATCGCTCCTTTCATCCTCTTTATGGAATTCCACATATTCATCACCTTTTCTTACAGGATAGTCTACAAACATACAATTATAACTTTCAACATCCTGTAATACATCCTGTTCTGAGATATATGGAGGATTTAGTGGTTTTGATAGATATTTTAGATATTTAGCGGAAATGAGCATATATAAACCTATAGGTTTGGATGGATTCGCTATTTCTATATATATAATAGGGTGAAGGAATAGGATAACATTGCACGCACAAAGTGAGCAATCCTAGACCTCAAATGCCAAAAAAAGGAGAAATCCAAATGGCAAGCAAAGCAAACGCCTCCAAAACCGTCAAAGTTCAGGCCCCCATCAAGGTTAAGAGGGGATTTTGGGATCGCTGCACCCACGCCGCAGCAAACACCGAAAAGTCAGTCGGTCAAAAACTCGACGCTGACGCTGACTATCACTTCCGACTTCTGGACGGCGCACCGAAGGATCTCGCAAAGAAGTGCAGAAAGGAGCGCTTCGCGGAGATTGATAAGGAGCATGAAAACCGGGCTGAAACGTTCAAGGCACTCGGTATCACATCCGAGTATCAGAATGCCAGATCCATGCGGCTGGCTGACGAAGCAATCCAAATGGAGCGGCAAGCTGAATTGTTGCGTCTCCAAGCAGAACGGAAGATGGACGAAGCCAAACGGGCTTCTTCCAGTCAGAACATTGAGGTTCCGGTAATGCAACCGGAAGTCGTTCCCGCCAACTAGGCCAGCTTCCAACGAGGCGTCCATATGAGAAATTGTATGGGCGCCTTCAATTTTAGTCATATTAATTTATGGCATCTTACTGGTAGTTGGATATCCTCAGCTAGGCCAAGCTGAGTTCCATTTTCTTTCAGTTTCCGCGGAATTGTCTTCCCACCAGCGAAGACATAAAAACGTTAGCTGGAAGAAGTTTTATCCCCTCTACCCTATGATTCGTTATAGAGGATATGGGATAAGTCTTCGATTAACCCACGCTTTGATAGAAGATCAAAGTGTGTATAATGGTGAAGTATGAGTTTGGTCTCTCGTGAAGTGCTTCACCCACGACCCGGGCATGGCCCGCCGGGAAGTGTGAAAAAGTGGCTTAGGGAGGGGTGTACAACTCTCCCTATTTTTGCTTAGATTTTTATGATACCGTGATATTTTGGTTTGATAACTTTCATCCCATAACCTCCAACTCTATTTTTCATAACATTCCACGACATACTTGTAGGATCAGAACTCTGTAAAGGAATATATGGGTTATGAATAATAGAATCATGTATCTCAGCTCCATTTCTGGCTTTTATTATACATTCTAATAATTCTGATGAAGTAGGTATTCTTTTTTCGCTCTCTAACTCTTTCATATCAGTTTCAAGAATCTTTTGAACAATCATATCCCAAAATTCGTTATTATAATTAGATCTATAGATCTTCTTATTAAGATATCTTCTTCTCATCATTTGATCAGAAATGTTGACATTGGTCATAATTTTACCTATGTTTGATATACTGTGGATGCAGATATTATTGTACAACTAGATTCATCTTCTTTAACTTTATTGACTACATATAATTGGCCATTATGAAGAAATGTTTGGCCCTTCGCAAAAGTGAATTCATGGAATAGACTTGCTTCAGGAGCTACCTTATGCATTAGTATCTCTGCATCATCTGCATCTCCTATGCAGATGAATGTGAGTTCTTTAGATAGATATTCTTTTAGATATTTATACTTCTTTTTCTTCTGCACATCTAAGAATATTATATCTTCCAATGATGTGATATCTATATCTATCCATGCTGTTGTATGCATAGCAGTATCTAATTGAGATGTATCCAATTTTACTTGTCTCATTGCCATGATATTTTTTATATTTTAGAGTGTGCTTGTTTTTAATCTGAAAGAAGTAAAGGTTTTAACAAGTTGGAATGTGCATCTGACATATCTATTTGACCGTTCAATTTTTTTAAATACTAAAGTATACTTCCCAAAGGATGGGGTAGGAGAGAAAGGATTTGTAGATAGAGCAATGAATTTCTGCAATTGTTCTTGTAACAATTCAGTGATAAGGAGGGCAGCAATCTCAGCATCATCTGAATATTTGCATTTTACTGTAACATAGTTGTTGCCCCAAAATCTTACTTCTTTGTGTGGGACAAAAATTTCCTTATTAAGAACATAGTATTTTCTTAGTAGCTTATTACGAATTTGTTTTTGTTCTTTGCGGCCTATCATTTTAAACTCCTTGATTAGCGTACTCTCCTTTATTTGTTCCCATAGGTTTGTTTGGGATCTATGTTGTTGGTCCTTCTCCTTGCCTAGATCCGGTTTTTGATAGATTTAATGGAAGGTCAGGAGCGTGAGGTCCTCCTCCTGTATTAACATGAGATGATGGAGGAACTGCAATTTCAAATTCCTCCATATCATCTGGATCTTCTGATTGGTTCCATATCACCATCGGAGGTCTTGTTCCAGTAGTCAATTCTGCAGATGAAGATTTTGGGCTACGAGGAATTCCCATCAATTCTTCTTCGTAATTTTCAAATATAATTTGAACTGGAATATTGTAAATCATTATCTTCCTCTAGTAGCAAGACGCTGAGCTTTGACTGCTACTTTGACTCCTCGGTTAGCGCCTTTGAGGAATCCTCCTATTATTTGGCCAACCAACATTCCACCAATTGCAAAAGGAATTTTGTACTGGATTGCTAAACGTCTGGATGCTTTTTTGATTTTGGCCATATCTTCAGGAACAGAAGGATCTAATCCTTCTTCTTTAATATACTGCTGAAGTTCGGATGCAAATTTATGACGACCGTATCCATAACCTCCTGCCATTCCAGCATATGTTCCTAATGCTGGACCAGCGGTTATTTCTTCAAGACTCTGTTTTTCAAATAAAATTTGCAATGGAAGTTTATGTAATGACATGTTAACCTCTTCCGTATCTAGAGGCTATCCCAACAGCAGATCCTATGCCTGCACCTAATCCGATGCCCATAAGTGTAGAGGATAGTCCGTACTTCTTAGCAAGAATCTTTTTCATATTCTTGATTCGTTTTTTATCAAAAGGCTCAGATGGATCTAGATTATTAGATCTAATGTAGTGTTGAAGTTCTTTGGCATATTGATGTCGGCCATAAGCATGACCAGCATAATACCCGCCTAATGCTCCTCCTACTGCACCTGTAGCAAATTCTTTAAGGCTTTCAGCCTCAAACAAAATATTAAGAGGAATATTTTCAATTGTCATATGTAAACCTAATTGAACTTTATTGTTTGTTCTATAACTTTAGGTATATGTTAAATAGTTTAAACGGTTTAATTTAAAAGTTATTTGCCTAGGTGAAATGACCTTAACGATCTTATAAGACAGAGAATGTGGATACCGAAAGTATTTTTCTAAAACAAGTCAGGAAGGAACTTTTATAACTCATTGATGTTCAATATGTATTATAACAAATATTTTAATGTTTTAACTAGTAATATAATATTATTATTATTTGGTCATTTTTCTTAGGCGAATGACTTATCCCCACTTGTAAGTTGATTCACTCTCTAATATAGTCTCAAATAAATAATTTATTTTGGTTTTAATTATTAAATATATAACAACTTAGGAGATTAACTTTTCAACTATAAAACTTGAAGGAGGTTATATGTCTAACATCAGTGAAGTTCTAAATGCAGATTTGCAGACTTTTTTGGATGTTACTTTCCCAATCATGAGAGCTTGTGAGGGAGACAAGCATGTAGTTGCTCTGGCTAGGCCTAGAGTCGTTGAACACATGAAGGCAATCAACGATTCAATTCATTTAGCGATGATTGTAACTGATCCTACTCCATGTTTAATTACCAAAGATATGGAACTAATACTTGCCCAAGTAAGTATTAGAAAGAAATTATTGCGGGAGCAGTTCAATATAACTTTAGCTGAGACTGCACCAACTATAATTGCTCCGGGACCTGGATGGGAAGTCTTTGACGTTGACGATTAAGTTAACGTATAGGTTGGACAGGTGAAAGTAGCTTGTAAAATCGAGCTACTTTTTTTAACTATTATTTATCTCCTGTGTTTAACTCTTTGATGAGATTAAACAATTTCCTTACTGTCATATATTCATCTTTTGATATGACGTCTAACAAGCCATTTGATATTTCAATACCGAATACTTCGTGGACTCTAATTGCTACTTCAATTGTATCTATAGAATCCATATCTAATTCAATTAGCAATGTATTGGGTACTACTTGATTTTCAGATAGGTGTAGTTGATCTACAATTAATTCTATAAGATCCTTTAACGTAGAATCTTCTAAGCACGCAGTGTTCATAATATGGTCTCCATGTTGTTTACACTGGTACTTTTGTTCTAAGTCAAACTCTTAAGTTGCTTGATAAACAACTGATGGATGATCTATAGACAGTCCATCCTTAATTGCTAATAAAATGAACTGTTTAACCTCTTTGGGTTTTATGTACTTCTTTTCCCCATCTGGATAGTTAACAATTATTTTTAAAGAAACTCCTTCTTCATCTCGAAACACAACAAGATGCAATACTCCATTCTTACTTACCTTCCAGCGATACTTTTTTCCATTTACAATAATTTTGCGTGAACCTTTTCGAGATATTGCCATAAGCACACCTTTAGATTTTTATTCCTGGTTTAAGAAACTCGTATCTAAATATATAACTTTATGATACCAAACATACACCAAAGGAGTTAACATGTCTGAGTGCATCATTATCCGTGGTATTCCCGGTAGCGGGGAAAAGTACGAAAGCAAAAAAGTTTATCGCGAAGGGTTATCAGTGGATTAACACTGATAACTTTTTCATCAAAAATGGAAAATATGTATTTAATCCCATAAGAATTGCTGAAGCTCACAACTGGGCATATGGAGAATTTCTCATGGCCCTGACTGAAAAGTTGAATGTTGTTGTGGATAATACTTTTATTCACAAGTGGGAATATATGAATTATATTTTTGCTGCAAACATGCAAGGGTATGATGTCAGAATTATTGAGGTCATGCCGAAGAACATTCTTCAACTCCAAGAATGTGCCCGTCGTAATATCCATCGGGTGCCAGTTGAAATCATTGGAAGAATGGCAATAGAGTTCGAATGGGATAAAAATGCTGAAAGCTATGCTCTTAGCGGATCCCAATCTTAATCTTTACTCCCTACTAAGGAAGAGACATTTTAGTTGTTGCTAAGGATGTCCTCTTCCTTAGTCTTCCATTCAGCATCAATCTTATTGAAGAATTGTCTTTTTTCTTCATCGCTCATTTCTTCAACTGAATCATGTCCGGCTACCATAAGCTTCTTTCTAAAGAATTGTTGATAGGTAGAGTCTACTTGCTCTGATAGATAATTGAATTTTTCCCAAGAGTTCATTTTGGATTCTTGTTTTGGTTTTCTAACTGGAAGGCCTTTATGTTTGGTCTCAGCGAAATCTTTAACATCTTTCTTTTTCATTGTTCTTGCCATCTTCTTGGCATCGGGAGAAACTTTGGATGGAGATAATTCTCCTTTCTGAACAGCGTGAACAATACCAAAAAGTTGTTGCTGCTTTTTCGAGACTGCTTTTTCAAATAACTGCATAATGTTACCTAGGAGGTTTAGAATGGCACATTGTTATAACTGCAACAAAGAGCATGATGATATTACATCTACTCTCTGTCCTGAATGTCAGAAGGCTCATAAGAATATGAATTGGGGAGACTTACTCAAACAGTTTGCCCGACGGCCAGAAAAATCTGAGCAGAAAAATGAAGAGTCTTCTGCTACACCCACAATTGATGAAATACTCAACAAATGTGGAATTGCTGGGAGAGATAGTTTAACCCCAGTAGAATTGGGCATGCTGAATGCGTACCGTGACAAGATGATGAGACTGCGTGGCCGTCTCTAAATCTTGACGGAGGTTTGGGAATTGTATAAGATTCCCTTTCCTCCAACTTTTTTTATTCCATCGATATTTTCTTTTTGGTCATCTACAAGTATCATTGATTGTGGAGGAACTCTAAGCTGATCAGATATTTCTAGGAAGTATTTCTTTTCAGGCTTTCTAATTCCATTCATATTCTCAGGACCAAATACCTTCAAAAAGTAATCTCTAATATCATACTTATCTAGAAATAGATATGTTAAATCAGGAACGTTATTTGTTGCAACTACCATCGTATATCCTTTTCTGGATATAGTTTTGAGGGTAGGAAGTATTCTTTCATTCAATGGATTGATTTTAAACCATACTTCCTTTATTGCTTTAATCGTCTTATCGTCAAATTTGAGTTTTCTTGCGGCAACTCCAAAATGGCCTGTCTTTTTTCTGAGAGACATAATGAGAATATATTTATTCATCATCTCTCTTTCATAAGCAGAAAGATTACGATCAGGTTTAGTAAGAACTCCATCCATATCAAACAGATAGGCAACTTTTCCTTCGCCCTTTGTAAGATATTCTTGTATTACTCTCACTGTACTTTTCTAATCCTTATTAGGTCTACCTGATCATCCGGAAATGATCCTTTCTCATACATCCTATCAATTAATTCATTCTTAGCTCCACGCTTTTGAAGTTCATCAATTGTGGATTGAAATACTTTCGTAGTCTGAATTTTGAAACCCAACTCTTCTCCATCAAGACCTTGAGCATTGTATTCTCTGTTTTGCTCATATCTGTCCTGATCTCTTTGGTACCTTATAATCAATACCTCTTCGCCTTGTAACACTTTTTGAGCCTCTCTAGGGGACAATTGCATTGAGGTGACATTCAGGTGACTATCATTGACAAATTGCTCCAGGAGGTCATGCTCCTGCGCATCTAGGTCGAACAAGCGGATTTCGTCGTCAGCAATAATTGCTTGGATCTTCTCTTGTAAGATTTCATTTAGTTTAACTGTTAATCCTTCTGATACAGGAGAAGATTTTCTTCGTTTTATTTCCGCGGATACATCATCTCTTATTGACTGAATACATTTATGTTTTATTCTACCAGTTCTAAATCCAGTCCCGGTCAAATAGTTCATCACTATTCTAAGTTTATCATCTTCAGTAAACTTGATGTTTCCAAGGAATGCTCTTAGCTTTTTACAGTTAGCTTCTGGAGTTTTCATCCATGTCCCTTTGAAACTCTCACGAAGCTTTTGCCAGTCACTTCTTTTGACAACATCTCGTATAGGTTTTTTCTTATTCTCTTCTAGAAATGAGTATTCTAGGTAGCCTTGTGTATCATCCATTTAGAGCACCCATCAGTTGTTTGAATTCTTCGCTGTTGTCATTTTTCTCATTGCATTCAGTTTCTAATGCAGCATGTACAAGTTCATGTTTAACAATTTCATTCACATAATTTGAATCTCGAAAAGCTTTAGGATGTACAGATATGAATGCAGCGTGGTATGTATTAGATGGGACGTATTCTCCTATCTTTCCAGGACTCAATAAGATCTTTGTTACTGCAGCAACTAAAGGTTTATTTCTCAAATGACATTCTTTGCCAGTTATCTGTTCGTGTGCTTGAATTACAATTGGTTTTACTTGATCTATTAATTGAGTTACTTGTTCGGCTAATTGAAGTCTGTTATTGAAGTCTTGAATTATATTTGAGTAGTTGTAATTATCATCTTGAAGAAGCTTAGCAGTTGCGATTGCCCACATTATCGATCTAACCCAAATATCTTCATGGTGAAAGAATGTTAATTTGTTTCTATCGATATCTTTAGTTGAGTATGTAGTAGTAACTAAAGTCCACACATTATCATGTAGTAGAGAATTGCAGTTGACTACTCCGTGCTCTATTTCTCCGATCTTGAAAACATATCTCCAATTCTTTCCGTCCATTTTGGTTCTTGTTGAAGATGGATACTTAAACCACCCTGCTGTTTCAACTGCTGCACTTTGCACAACTGTTGCTAGGTTTAAGCAAAGTAATTCTAATCCATCCCATGATGGACCAAAGTAATCTCGTTGAAGGGTCCAGTGCCGTACAGCTTCAAATGCTCTCATTGCATGTCTTGCATCTTGAAAAATGTCTTCTACGAACTGCTTGAATACATAAACATCTTTCTTTGGGCAGTAGAATACTCGTTCATCTAGAGTTTTTATTTTGTATCCTACAAGCTGTTCGACTTGAATTATAACTCCTTCGATCGTACACATCTTACCTTTATAAGGAGTAAGAGCATTTTCAGCATACTCAGTAATCTGTGCTTGTTTTCCAACAAGTTCATGATTGAGATGTACATCTTCATCTGTATCAATGATTAATGGAAAGTCTTCTTCTCCCACATTCATTGTTTTCTCTTGAACTGGTTGTCCTGCTGCTCTAAGAATGTTTGGATCTTTAATATTGATTCCATGCTTCTTAGCCGCTTTTATAAGATTTCTCGCCAGTTCTTTTTTCTTAGCATCCGGACAATTATGAAAGCCTCTAATCGAATTCATCACATCGTTTTTAGTAATGATTGGATATTTCTTTTCATCGGGAAGTGCGAATCCAGACGGACTCATTTGCTCCCTTTGTTGATTTGTATATCTATTGATGAATTCTTCTATTACTTTCATTTTTTAATGAATGGCAATACATTTTTGAGTTTAGCCATCAACATTCTGGTTAATGCTTTAATGGCTTTAGTATTTTTGATTTCTTCTAATCTTTTTTCAAAAGTAGGATGTTCATCTAATGAATGAAGTTCGGTGATTAAATCTGTACAACTTTGAGAATTTTCTGGAATATTCATCTGCCTGCACACTTCATGTCTTACATATTTATAAAGCTTCTTGAATGCTGATAGGGCTTCTTTTTTATATCCGAATTCTACCATTACTCTATCAGATTCTAATTCATGTTTTCTCCCAAATGTGACATCGTATATCTTCATAAGAATATGAAGTGGGAGAATAGCTAAATAAGCTCCATGGATAGCTCCTCGCTTAGACATATATCCAAAAATAAAAGTTAAAATGAATGATGAAGGATAATATGCTAACTCTTTTTTGAGAATATGCTTTCCTCTATAATGCCCATATTCGTGGAGCATTACAGCCATTAATTCTCCTTCTGTGAGTTTAAGTTCCTTCACTAATCCAGTATAGTAATACATTTTAGAACTTCCTGCATTAAATGCATTTACTTCTGATGATTTTACTTTCCATACTGTTACATTAGGATCTCCAGTAATTTTCTGGAGCTTCTTGGACATTTTTGTATCTTCTATTTTTTTGTCTATGGATCTAAGCATTAGAGAAAATACTAACCATTTCATAACAAATGATATAAATGTAATAAGAGCCGCATATGCTAGATCTTCGCCAATATTCTGTTTTGTTTCTTCTAGATACTTCTGTTCAGTCCTATTAAGAATTTCACAGAGATTCTTATATGATTTTATCATTGAACTTCTTGTCGTCCCTGATTATATCCGCCTCTAGCTTTCTGTCTTTCCTTGTCAAGAATTTTCTGATCAAGCTTCAGACGCTCTCTCATATTTTGAATTTGCTTCTGAAGTTTGATTCTTTGTTTTTCTCGCTTTTTTGGTTCAGGAATCTGACTAGTTCTAGTCATCATTTGGGCGCTTTGACGTAAAGTATCTTTAGCAGCATCAACATGACATTTATGAATACAAAGAACATCTCTAGATGTTCTGCATTTATTTTGGCAGTCAGCTTTAAGACTAGAATAGGTTTTAGATAAATTCAGGAATTCAGTTCCAGGTTCGTATGGGCCTCTTTGTTGTTCCAAGAGAATTGATAATTGTTTATACTTATTCATAACTTTTTTCCTGCTTTTTATTTTGTTCGCATACATATCGTAGGTTTGTTTGGATATATAATGACTAAATATATAACCTTATGATACGAAGGAAATTTCACCAACCAAACAGGAGGTATACATGGGAGAAATTCCTAAGGGGATGGAGAATCAAATCTCATCCCTTCGTAAAAAATTGGGCGATCCAGAAGCCCAAATGCCGGGAAGTGAGGCTGCTGCTCAGACTCTTATTGACCAGCTAAAAGACGAGTGGGGCAAGGAAAAGCAACAAAGGGAAATCGATAATCTTGATGGAATCAATTTCAAATTGAGTAACCAAGATTATAGTACAAAAGATGTGCTATACGATTGTCGAAATCCAAAATGTACTAACCAAAACAGAACACCAAACTCGTATTGTCCAATCTGTAAGGAGAAGGTCAAGACTGGTGAATTAAGGTTTCCCAGAAAAAAAATCGACTACAAGCAGAGAAAATGTGTGTGTGGCAATTGGTTTATTCCAACTGGCGCCACACAAAAGTGGTGCAAGATTTGTCAGCAACAAAAGAAAAGGAAAGTGTCCATGCCAAAAAGTATTACCACAAAGGACCAGCGGAAAGCAGTATGTCTTAGGATTAGAGATCTTGTTAATACCGGTATGCTATCAAAAGATGCTACAGAAAAGGCCTCTCAAGAAATTCTTGGAAGATCTGTATCCAGCGGCGCAATTTCGATTTGGAGAAAGGAGGCTGGCATTATCGCAGAGGGCAGGAAAATATATGCCAAAAAGGAGAAGGAGGATTTGGTTAATACCGTGCAGAAGTATAAAGCAAACGGTATGAATACGAAAGAAGCTGTTGACAAGTTTAACGAGCAGTACTATGACTTTGCCAAAAAGATCAACAAAAAGAAATCGAAGTTGCCAACTGATGCAACTCCAAATTCGGAGAAGACTCCGGTTGTCGGTTTGAATATCGACAGCATCAGTGACTTCATCGACAACATGGACAGCGTCAGTGACTTCCAGTTGCTTCGAGATCTCTTCGAGGCGAAAGCCCAAGAGATGGCCGAGAAACTGCTCGGTAAAAAGTAGACCCATTGGGATCCAGTCAATTGTGGCTGGATCCCCAAAAGGAGGCATTATGAATTGGGTTATCTTTTTGAAGATTTTGATTCTTATTGAATCAGGAGGCGATCCAGATGTCATCGGAGATCGAAATCTTAAACACAAGGCATACGGAGTTTATCAGATCCGTCAGCCTTATGTCGATGATGTGAACGATTTTTACAGGGATAGAGTTTTGAAGAAATTCAAACGAATCCCGACCGCTAAGGACATGAAAGACACCGCGATGGCAACGTGGTATGTCAAGATGTACCTTCATAGGTGGTCAACCGTTTTTGAGAAAAGGAACGGAAGGAAACCTACATGGGCGGAAATGGCTCGTATGCATAATGGCGGGCCAAATGGATACCGAAGAAAGAGTACCTATCCTTACTTGAGGAAATACCTCAAGGCGAGGAAAGGTCTCCTTGAGTGACTTTAGAGGAAGAGTAGGTTATACTACTCTTCTTTTTTTGTGAACAAAATATAAAGCAACTATTGGAATTGAATATGAAACGTGGACGCCCTCCAAAAGACCTACATGAATTTGATAAAGAACTGATAGGAGTTAAGCTATCGTTCAATCAAGTCAAACATCTGTTGTATGTGTTTAGACTGCATCAACCTAGCTCTGTTGAAGGACAAATCTGTAAAAAGTTTGCAGATGGATTGAGGAAGTATCTTATGAAAAGGGCTAAAGAAGAAAAGCTGCCTCAAGATATTATCGATAATTTTGTCAATGTTAAAGAAGAAAATTTCGTGGATAAGTCAACTATTCAACCGAAACAAAAGGGAAAAGAAAATGACTAAGAAAAAGATCGAAGAGAAACCTGAAAAGAAAGTTGCTGTAAGCACAGTCGCAATCAAAGATGATTTGATTACTAAGATTGGGGACAAGTTCAGCGGTAAGCCAAATCTTGAAACTTTGGTTAATGATATTGTTGAAAACTATCTCGCCTGTGAAGATGCAATCAATGACATCATGGCAATCAGTCAGGAAACTTCTACTGCCGCAATTGAACTTGAAAAAGCTCTTGCGAAAGCATCTAAAGCGGCTGAAGGATTCAGAGATGGATTCCAGCCTGTCCAATTAGAAATTCCTCAAAGTGTAACTAATTCTGAACCTAAACAAGAAGAGGAATTTTCAGCATTTAAGAAGGCTAAAGTTCTTGGACGTCGGCCTGCAAGACCAGAAGATATGTCAAATACAACTCCTATGAATCCTGCAAATGTTAGAAATCCAAATCAGATAGCACAGAATACTGGTATTAATCCTTCTCCTAGGCCACAAACTGTAAGAGTTGGATTGGGGCCACAGAAAAATGCTCCTCATACAGCGGTTAAACCACATACCGTTCAGGCGCTGGATACTGCTAATGCAAAGACCCCTGCTACTCCAGTTAAGAATCTGCTAGAAGGAGATCCTTCCCAAGTTCCTGCTGCTGTTCAACAACAACTTCAACAGATGAGAACTAATCAATCTCAAACAATAACTCATCCGACTGGAGTTATAGGTTCGGATATGGCAAAAGATGCAATGATAGTGCCTGGACAGGGCTCTGCATCAATGTAAAATTATTGGATGTCGCCGTGGGATTTCCGAACAAAATAAAAAGGAGATCCCACGATGGCAAAATCTGAGTCAAAGAAGATTTCTTCTAATGAAGAAAGGATAAATAAGTGGAAGCAATCCGCCATTGACAACTGCATCATTCGGGGTTTACTTGAAATAAGAGCTGAAAAACAACAAGAAAAAATTGAGCGCTTAAAAGGAATTATACAAGATTTAAGTATTGATAATAGATATCTTCAAGTTGTTAACAAAGAGTTAAATCACTTAATAATTGATTTGGAATTTGAACTTAAAGAATATTATGAAGAGGAAGAAGAAGAATATGACAACGAAAAATATAGAGAAGACGACGAAGAAGACTGGTATTAGTCGCCCTATTAAACCAGATCCAAAACCAGAAAAGCCTAAAATTACTTCTGCAGATATTGTTAACACATTAAATGTGTTGAACAATACTACTGACAATCTTGCATTGATTTTGATCAATATTCTTGAGGAATTAAAAGAAAATCATAAGACTCAAAAAGCTATCTTAAAGAAGCTTAATGCTCCTACAATTTCTCCTGTGTCTGCACCACCACAGCAGATAACTCTTCCGCCTCCACCTGCGGTTCCGGAGGTGCCTAACACTGGGTTACCGTTTCGACCACAAGGACCTAATACAGGAGATCCTATCCCACAACAACCAATCATTACAAGTTCCTCAGCTCCCGCCCCCAATATCCCTGGAGCAGTTTCTCCAGAAGAAGCAGGAAGAATCCTCAGACAAAAAATGGATGAGCGAAAACAACAACCTCAACAACAGCAACAAATTCCAATTGGCAAATCAGCAGGAGGAGCAATTGCACGACCGGCCCAACCAATTCCGGGAACTAAACAAGTTGGAGATATCTCAGACTCAATCAAAATGGATTGGTTGGGTGAAGACCATCCTATCTAAAATAAGTAGGGCAGTCAAAACCGTTTTAGTGGAATAAATTACAAACACCCTTATTGAAAATGGAGTATCCGTATGAAACAGTATTTGGACATGTTGTCCAAGATTATGGAGGAAGGTTACGACACCGCAAATGATAGAACTGGTGTCGGGACAAGAGCTATCTTTGGACACCAGATGAGATTTAATCTTATTGAAGGATTTCCTCTTGTAACTACAAAGAAGATTCATACAAAATCAATCATACATGAATTGTTATGGATGCTTAAAGGTAGCACCAATATCAAGTATTTGGTTGACAACGATGTGAAGATATGGAATGAGTGGCCTCACAGATATTATGTGAAGCAAACAGGAGATGATATTTCAGTTAAAGAGTTCGCAGCTCGAATCAAAGCAGATGATAAGTTTGCTGAGAAATGGGGAGAATTAGGTCCTGTGTATGGCTATCAATGGGTACACTGGAATGATCTAAAATTAGTTAAAGTTAAAAACTTTCCAATAGAAGATCCTAAAATCCCTTATTCTAAGGAGTTGATTGATCCCGATTACTCATCTAATAAATATGGATATGTAGGCAAAGTATTTTCAAGTAAGACCTATGGAGAATTTATAGTAATTAACGAATATAAAAACGAAAAAGGATGGACAGTTCATGACTGTCAATCTACATTCAACGGGTATATAGCTAAATCAAAATCGAGACAAGCAATAGATTTAGGAGAAATTGTTAATCCATATTATCCTTCTATTCAAGGGGTTGCTTGTATGGGAGAAATAGAAGATTTAGATAAACATTTATATAAGTTACTTCGACCCACATGGGAAGGAATGATATCTAGATGTTATTCTGAATCAGATGTGTGCTATGATAGCTATGGGGATAAAGGAGTTTTTGTAGACTCATCATGGCTTATTCTTTCTAATTTTATAAAAGATTTTAAATCTATAGAAAATTGGCAATTGAAGTTAGAATATCCTAATGAATATAGTATAGATAAAGATTTTTCAGCATCTAATAAATATTCAGTATCTACTTGTAAATGGATGAATAAACAAAGTCAAGTACTAAATTCTGGTCTCTGCTCATTTATAAAATGTACAAAAGATGAAAAATCTATAGTGTGCCCGAGCAAGAAAAATGCATGTGATATTGTAGGAACTAGTTCGTGGAAAGTTAATAAATGTTTACGAGAAAATAAACTAACAGAATCAGGATGGAAAGTAGAATATCTCGATTCTCCTTCTGATTTTAAATATGTTTACGATGAATGTAATCAGATTAAAAAGGTAATTGCATCAATAAAACATAATCCAACATGTAGACGTTTAATAGTATCAGCATGGAATGCCCCATTGATTGAAACAATGGGCGTTAAAGGTCTTCCCCCTTGTCATGTTATGTGGCAATTCAATGTAAGAGAAGGTAAGTATCTTGATTGTCAAATGTATATTAGAAGTTGGGACACAGCCTTAGGCGGACCCTTCAACATTGCGCAATATGCGTTTTTAACTCATATGGTTGCAAAGGTAACTAAACTCGACCCAGGTCACCTTATTATCTCGTCAGGAAACACTCATATATATTCTAATCACTTTGATGGAATAAGAGATCAATTAACAAGAGAACCTAGACCACTTCCTAAATTAGAGTGGACAAGAAATCCGATTTCATCCATAGATGATTTTGTTTATGAAGATTTTAAGATTACAGGGTACGACCCACATCCTCATATTTCATTTACAATAGCTGTTTGATAGTCTGATGTGGCAGGATTACGCATTTACTGTAGCCTCATTTATGTTTGGCTATTCTCTAATTCCACAATTGATTAAGAATTATATAGCTAAGAGTGCTGAACAAATTTCATGGCAACTCATGTTAGGATCATTGGTTGCCTTAGGAATCAGTGCAGTATCATGTTTCACATTGAAATTATATCTGACGACTGCAATGAATTGCATCCAGATGATGTGCTGGTCAGTGATGATATACCAAAAAATTCATTATGCTAAACATTTGGATGATAAAGCTAAGGAGTAGAGGAATGGCAAGGATAAATATTCAGATTAATGAAGATTTGGAAAGGTCTTTGAGTAAAATTGCGAACAAACAAAAGAGAAGTCTTAGCGAAGTTATCGCTGAGGTTCTCAATGAGTGGCTCGAAGAAACAGATCTCGAGCAGTGGAATAAATCCCTTCCAAAGAAGAGTCCATTAAGACAATGATAGTAATTAATGAATCAAATTTCCTTCAAGAAGCTAAAAAAAGTAGCCTCTTATTAGTCGAGTTCAAATCGACTTTGTGTGCTCCTTGTATCCGTCAAGACGTAGTGCTTGAGGATCTTGAAAAAAGAATTAAGGATGGAAAAATCACCTTTGCCGAAGTTGACATTGATGATGAGCCTATCCTAGAATCAAAGTTTAAGATCGAGGCGACCCCGACTCTTATTCTCATTAAAGAGGGAAAGATCATTGGGCGTCATGAAGGTCATTTAAGAGAAGACCAGTTAAAGACTTTTATTAAATCTTCTATAAAGGAATTTCGAAATCGCCTAAAGTAGATTCTACTTTAGGAACTCTCGGTTTAGGAATTGTTACTCTAACATCTTCTGACGTTGATATATCCAGTGGATCCATTATACCTATTCCTCTTTTAGTGGCACTACTATCTAGGACAGTGTCATGTTTATTTCCTCCATTGCGATGAGCATCTAACTGATTTTGTAAATCGATTAGTTTCATCTCAATGGATTTTTGCCACTGGATGTTATCAATGGATGGAGTTTTCAAAAAGAACCTGTCTAAAGCTTGAGCAATTACCTCAGACTCTTCAAGTTCACATTCCTCTAGCTGTTTGGCTAGACGGTCAGGAATTGTTACTCGTATCTGAATCATTTTTTCTTACTCGTTCCGGTAGATCTAGCTTGTCCAATATAATCAATTGTCTGATTACATTCTTCGATTGGGTTGGCCACTTCAGCAGTAAACCTACATTTTCCTTTGTTTATACTTTTGATTTCAAATATAGCTTCTCCCATTCTGAACCTTACCCCAACTATTTGATCTAGAACTAATGCAACTCCTTTCTTAGTAAGTGTCTTTAGTTCTAATTCTGGCTGTTTTCCTTGGGATATGTTTTCAGATTCTGAAGGTGTAAGATTTTCATCTTCTGTTTCTGCTCCTTCATTCTCCTCCATCTGTTTCAGAATTGCTTCTTCTAATTCGTTCATCTGCAATTTCCTTTTTCATTAATTTATCAGCTTCTGCTTTGGCTACCGATTCAGGGATTACTTCATCTGCTTCAAGATGAAAAATTCCTTCACATTTGTTTTCGAATTTTTTAATTTCCCACATCTTTCCATTGAATGCGATGTGGTTAAACTTTGAATCTACATTGAATGCAATCTTGTTGATTAAGGCATCAGCAAGAAGATCTACAGGAGTTATATCTTTGATGGTGGCTACCATTTTATCGATATCCATTTCAACTCGTAATGGAGCTTCTCCATCACGAATCATCTCAGATATTTCCATCCAGTTATTCATCCATGGGATATGATACGTAATATTCAATTTGTCAGTTTCAATATTGTACGACACAAATTTAAAGTGTCGTCCGTTAATTACAATTTTAATGTCCTGGGTAAATGTATCTCCCATATCGACCTCTCATGGTCCTACTGTTAAAATGATAGATCCAGGCTTTGTTGATCAAGATATTCTTTTTACCTTGATCGATTACATGTTTACAATAACAAGAATCACTTCCATAATGATATTGTGATGCAGGAACAACATTTAAGAATCTATTGTTTTCTACAAATGTTTTAGATATCATTACACAAGAAAAGTTATTCCACAAAACTTCCTTTTCTTCAGGAAGCTCTTGAAGTCTAAGTTTATAAGCCCCACATGTGTGACCAGGTTTATTAATATCTGTTTCTCCAATAGTATAAAGTCGTTGTCCATCAAGATATTGGTAAATTGAACATGTGGCAACATCTTTGTGGGATATTAGATATTCCTGCATAACTTGTACCCAATGTCCCTGAGTCTTAGATACAAGCATATCATCATTCATTAGTAATACAAAATCACCATCTGCAATTTTATATCCTTCTTCAATGCCTTGCATAAATTGTCGATTTCTTCCATCGGAAACAACTTTACATTTAGGAGAGAGTGCTTCAACATACAGGTCCAACATCTTATTATATGTAGGACATGTGTTTACAACAATTACTTCAAAATTAGGATGGGTAGTATAATTGAAAATAGATTCTACTAAGTTTCTGGTAAAATCTAGACGACGATAGCTTGTAATAATTAGTGATACTTTAGGGAGCATATTGAATCTCCTAGAATGGAAACAGTACGGGATTTGGATTCATAATTGACGGAACAAACGGATTAGCTTTCCTCCAATCTTGAGGAGACCAAATCTTTTCTCTAGAACAATGCTTGCACTTTGACCTTACATTTTGTCCGTCGAAGAAATCAAATACATCTTCATGATTACAAGAAACAAGTTCTTTTAGCTCACCACGAATTGCCTGAATGGGTTTTAAACTGTGCTTTTTGAGTTTCTTTTTTACTTGTTTCTTTTGTTGTTTACGAACTGCGGCAACTTCTTTTTGTTTTTTTTCTTGTTCTTCAAGTCGCTGTATTCGTTCTTCAAATTTCCTTAGGAATTTAGCCTGTTTAATCAGGTCTTCCTGCTCCTCCAATTTTTTTTGAATTGCAGAATGTTTACTTCCTGATGCGGCCTTTATCTTTTTTGTTTGTTCTCTAGGTTTCTTTTTATCATCTTCGGTCTTGGGCGGTCTCCCTTTTGAGAAGTCCATATCTAGACGATCATCATCTCCAAAAAAAATATCTTCAATTGGATATTCATCTGGTAACTCATTCTGATTCATTAGTAGCCGCCTTTACGTAAAAAAGGGCATCCCAGGTTTCCCTGAGATGCCCTAGTAAATAGACTAACGATCTATTATGTCGTCAAAGTGAATGAATCCTCAGCAACAAATAACTTTCTTTCGTTGCCTACATTATCATCCTTTGAATATGTAACTCTCCATGTGTATGATCCAGGAACTGCATCTACTCCGTATGTGGCGCGAATCTGCAATTCTCCATCCACAGCACTTGGGAATGCTACAACCAACTCAAAAGTGGTTGCTCCATCCCAGCGCCTAATAGGAGTCAAGGAGCTCCAAGAACTTCCGCCATTTGTGGAGTATTGGAATGTTCCATCAACTGCTACCAAATTAGCAAGATTTTCAATCAAACTAACTGATATGGATGATGGGAAGAGTTCCAATAGAACATTTACATTTTCACCTCTATCAGAATTTTTGATGTTGGTGTAACTTACAATTGCATCTGATGCAACTCCAATTGCTGCGTCTGGTGCTGCAATCACTCCATCCATAGGGGCGGATCTGTAGTGAGTACCATCTCCAGGTAATGTCAGAGAGTTATCAAAATTAATATCTCTTCCGCCAGATAAACCCGGAACATCCAGATCAACATCTGGTACACGAACATCAACAATGGATGGGGGACATAAACCTGTGGTTAAATCCATAGGAATATATCCAGATGCGTCAGTTGGCTGACCAACTTGAGCTTGAAGTACAATCACACATTTATGTGGAAGATAAAGATCCATTTGCGCAGACAAACGCGCATAGTCAAAGAATGTAAGACATCCATTACAATCTGGAAGCACAGTTGGTGGGGTCCAGGTAAAGGAATTGTTTCTTCCATAACCTACTGCCATAATAAATAATCCTTGTGTTGAAATAATTGCCGAACTACGATTTTATATTTGTTCGGAAACATTTTTTAAAGATTATATGCGTTACTAGCACTCATAAGTTATTTTTAGAATTTTCTAAAAACTCAATATTTAGAGGGTTGATACTTTTTATTAAATGGGTCTGATTATGTTTGTCTTTCTTTAAGCATTGATAAGATTGCGACTTTATAATCATCAACCATGCGCAGAGGCTCTAATTCATCTTGATATTTAATCCATTTAAATTCTGAATGCTCAGGTTTGGGAGCATTCCAAAAAGCAAACTTTTCTCTGTTCGATGTAGATGGCGGAAGATAAACAGCATCATTGACGGCATCAGCATTGTAAATTTGAGAGTTAATTGGGCCAGTTTCGTTATCTTTAATTGTGACAACTTTCTTTGATTTGAGATTTTTAAGCTCAAGAGTAGTTTCTTCTTTAACTTCTCTCTTAACTCCATCTTCTGGTTTTTCATTTTCTTTTAACATGCCACCAGGAAGATCCCATGATCCTTCACCAGGAGTATTTGCTGCCCGCCTAAGGATTAATATCTTATCGCCATATTTGATTATACATTTGACCACCTTTTCTTTTTTAGAGGTATCAGATGCTTCAAATAAGAATTGTTTAATTGAATCCATGAGTTACTCCATGATAATTTTTGCATTCTCAGAAAGACCAGTTCCTTTCTTGATGCGCTTCTTTTCAATGTATCTATTTTCCTCACAAACAGGAACTACAGGGTTTTTCTTTTTCTTTTGAGTATTTTGCTTTTTCATGATATAAATCCTATCTTTCTAAGGCAATGATAATGTAATTTACAGTCATAGTTGGCTGGACATTATTATGAGCTGCATCAGAACCTGTAGAGCTAGTAGCTTTATCTGCTCCAGATCCGACAGGACGAGCAACAAAATCAGCACCACCGGTAGCTGTACCATCTGGTGTGCTCCCAGTATTATGAGTATGGGAAGGCATTTCAGCTTCAGTTAATTGATGTGTTTCAGCTCCATCTGCTCCGCCTAATGTATCTGCCCATGCTCCTGTTAATCTATCCGCAGAGGATCCTCCCATATTATCTTTTCCTGCAATAGATCGGCCTCTTAAATCTGGAACATTGAATGTTGATCCACTTCCTCCATACGTATATCCTATTATAGCAAATAAATCAGCATATGTGGTAGTCGATACAGCCTGGCCATTACACAATAATGATTCAGAAGGAATAGATCCTTCGGCTCCTCCAAATGGAATAATAGAACCTACTGGCGCGGAATTTCTACTTAATTCGCTCCAAGTTGATCCGTTTGACCAATAAAGTTTGTTTGTATCTAATGTATAGATCAGTCTTCGTTTATCATCTGATGTTGCAGACACAGGAAGAGTGGCTACAGGCTGAATTTTTATTTCGCCTTGATGATCTATGTTTGTGTGAAATATTTGATCAGACATATTTTGAATTCCTAGCTTAATTTTAATTTTGTTCTTAGTTCTTCGATTTTAAGAATGCCTGGCCAGTAGTTTTTTAGTTTCTCTAAATCTTGTATTTCTTTTAATTCGTCTTTTAGATTAATAGTCAGATCTCTGAGTTTTTGTTTTTCTACTCTAATTTTGGCTAGCTTTGTTTTATCTTCTTTTGACCATGCTTCAATTTCAGAAGAATCTAATTCAGTCAATCGATAATTTCTAGCTTTAGAAATATTATTGTATTGAATATCTCTAGCTTTTCCGATATCGACAATTATTTTTTCAGCACCTATTATCCATGCATCATCAAAATAATCATCTGGGATATCTGTATCTTCTTGATATCTTATCGACCATTTCATTTGCTGAGGAACAATTTCAGCTATTCTTTCTAAAAATTCTTCATCTGTTTCAGATGCAGCTTTATTATTCCAAATTGGATAAATGACTGATGCCACTTTATCTAATGAATAAAATGATATTACTTTCATTATTGTTCTCCATAAGCTACACAACTGATGTCTGCAGAATCTGATGAGTTGTGCCACACACTACTAGGATTTATTTGTTTTCTTGTGTACACTCGTATTGTGGAAGCAGTCTTATTCGAATATGAAAAATGCCCTCCCTCAGATCCATTATCTTCTGTGCTTCCTACAAGAGAATAGTTAGCATTAGCAAATGTGATTAGCCAAGTTATATCATATATTCCTGCACCAACTCTTGTAATAGATGCTACATTATAACTATCGTTGACTGTTAATATTCCGCCACTATAACTGAAGTTTGCCCATCCTCTAGCTAGATTGTTACCTGTTGGCATCTGTGGATCTAAACTTGCAATAATAATCCAATTCATTGCCATTGACGGTTGGACATTATTATGTGGCTGATCTCCTCCTGTAGAATCTGTATCCACCGACACATCAGTAGGGGGATATGTTGGAGGATCATAACTTCCGCTACCGGATGCTCCTCCTTCTTGCCCTAATAATGTGCTATGGATATGAGATGGCATTTCTGCTTCAGTTAAGGTATGTTGATCTTCTCCAGCATTTCCACCAAGATCTTCTGCCCAAGTATCAGAACTTCTATTAGGAGTTACTGAGCTATCAATTCTGTTAGCGTCAGAACCTCCCATATTATCAAGACCAAGAATTGATCTACCACGAAGATCAGGGACATTAAATGTGGCGGATCCGTCTCCTGATCCATATGTGGTCCCGATGACTGCAAATAATTCAGAGTAAGAAGTTCTTGATATAGCTTGCCCATGACATAATAATGCATTACTAGGAACTTGTCCGGACGGTCCTGAAAATGGAAGTATAGTGCCAATAGGAGCAAAGAATTGAATGCTAGCCGCTATTCTTTGCCAAGCTCCAAGAATTGTAAATTCAGCATATGCATTATTATCAGTAGTTACTAATGTGAGAGTTATACTAGATTGAGAAGGAGATATAGGAATTAAGAATGTTGCATTTGATCTTCCATCATCATCGGCTGCGCTTATCGATTTGGCTTGTATAGTTACAGTTGATCCATCAGGATATAATGCCTGGACTTCAGCATTTGTAACATTGTTTCCCGATACTCGCACTTCTGTACTAACAAATATTCCTCTAATTTCCGTGGACGATATTCCTACTCCACTAAAGTTTGCAAGAGTATATAGATATGAATTAGTTGCAGACCCAGTCTGATTAAATGTCAGATTTCCACTTTGATCAGATGTGGCAGTAATAGGAATATATGACATATCAAATCCACCGTCATCACCTCCAATAGTTGATCCAGGAACCTTATAATATAATCCGTCTGCATTCCTTCTCATGATGAAATAATCATTAGAAGCGGGAGTTCCTGGGAATGTAGTTAGAGGAAGGAAATTTGGCTCAGTCATAATGGTATCACTTACAATTGAAGTGACTAATCCATTACAAGAATCTAATTTTCTAAATTGTAATGTTGTTCCTGATTTACCTGCATATCCCAATTGACCTGTTGCGCCAATATTAGTACCAGTATTGATTTCTCCAGATGTACCTAAATGCATGAATGTTATAGTTTCACTGGATGCTCTGCCTGTTGCAAATGTGATAGTAGTAGGATCTGTTTCAGTATAATCTACTCCACCTTTAATCATCATCATATTATTAGAGAAGACTAATAGGTCATTACTACCTACAACGTATGAAAACGGTAAATTAAAGACAGTTTGACTCAAAGTGGACACTACATCGACACGTTGAATCGACGCATTTGTAGACACATTTAGGACCGTTATTTCCTCATCCTGTGCTCTGCCTGTAATGAATGTAATTGTATTTGAGTCAGTCTCATAATAATCAACATTCTTGATCATCAACATATTATCAGCATAGACTATTAAGCCATTACTGCTCAATGTGTAGTTGAATGATAGAGTAAATATTGTTTGTCCGGCAGATGCTTGAAATTCCTGACGATCAATATTTAATTGACTTCCTCCGCCGCCTGACCCCACAGCAGCCCATCCAGTGCTAGTTCCATAATATACAGTTTCATCTGTATTTTGATATACTAAACGTCCTTCGTCTTCAGGCGCCCAGGATGGCAAAGATGAGACATCTTGCATCCAATATTTGCCAATCATTTTAATTTTATGGAACTTCATACAATTTCTCCAAAATAAACAAATTCCTCACTGATCAAATAGTATGTTAAGACGAACCGTGACCAGTGAGGTCCTTGTTGAAAGTCGGACTTCGTCTTCTTTGTTATTCAGTAACAATATCTAACGCAAATCTTTTGTGATACTTGAAGCCGCAAGCATATATAATAGATCTGATTGCATCAGCAGTTCTTCCACCTTTGCCAATCATTTTTCCTTGGTCATTTTTATGAACCTTAACTTCAATAATACTTGAATGTTTGGCCTCAATTTCCTTGACTACTACATCGTCAGGATATTCACACATTTCTTTTGCGATTACTTCTACTACTTTTGCGATTCCGGACATTAGATGTCTCCATTTTTAAATTCTGTATCCGTGTATAATTGAATTCATATCCCCTACAGCCTTTTGATGTAGATCGACCTGAATTCCTCTTTGGTATGCAGTTTCGCCAATTCGTTTTATATTTGTAGGAAGGAATAAACTATAATCTTGCCATACTTGAGTCAAGATCAAGGATTGATCAAGATCAGTTCTGTACATATCAAGCCATTCACGTTTTGCTATATCAATATTCACCTGTCTAGGATAAGGAGTTACTAACTCTGCATATCCAGTAACAGGAACATGAAATTTGATATTTATGACATCAATATCCTCAACTACAACTTCTTCAGGTAGCACGAATTCTCCATCATTTTTCCAACATTGGCAAATAAGAAACGTTGTATTTAAATCGTGTCTATATCTGATAAATGTTTTATTATTAATTGGAATTCGTTTTCCTTTTAACAACGGCGAAATTTTGAAGATTGATGCCTGCCCAGTAACATATTTATAGAAATCGATAACTAAACGAGTGTCACTAACTTTGAATATTCTTGTCGGGAGAATATCTTCTCTATCCTCATCAGTAATATTGACTAAGATTCTATCAGAATAGATCCTGTGGTCACAAGTCCATATCTCACCAGCAAAATTATTTGTATAGGTGACTAATCTTTCACCCATCCCTTCGGGGATATCTGTAGGTTTTCTTAAGTTAGTCATGGAATTTTATCCTTTTGTTCCATCCTAGTATAAGATTACCACTTCATATGGCCCAGTAAATCCTGGATCTGAATCTGAAAAATCGAAGTCTACTGTAAATTGACTTGTTGAAATTTGATCTATTATTGCTTCAACAAATTCCCCGGATGATGCTTCTACAACTTGAACTTGAGGATATAAGTCTAAAGTGTGATTTACAACTAATGGGCTTCCTACCCAGGTCCTTGCATCATTTGTTATTCTGGATGCAATATAACCAAAGTTTACAAGTTTGATTTTTCCGGGAGGGCTATCGCTGTTTGTGCCGGTTACAACCGCTTTATTACGATCATAGCCGCCAACATTATTAGCAGGAAGATGATTAGTGATAGGGTTAAGTGCATCCGCGGCTCTTGCATCAGAATCAGTATATGCATCTTGTAGATTTGCAACCTGCCGTTCTACGTCCGGATTGGGGATTGTATCAATATATACTAATGGATTTACTATAGTTTGGGCTGCGCTAAAGTAAACCATCCCAAGAAACATGTATTTATCAGTTGTGAAGTCATTTGGATCTTTAAGGATCTTAAATTGAGCTTCAGGAGGAGTTGAAATTTTTTGATACTCGTATTCTAGGACAACGTAAGCTCTGCTGTTAACAAGGTCTCCCGGCCAGTAACCCCAAAATTCGAAGATGTTAGGAGTTGGATTGGTGCTGCTTGGGCTGTAATTTTCAGCATCAGTAAGATCGATTATACTAGCTGATGGAAAATGTATAGTAACATCATCTTTTATTGCTACACCAGAAGATATAGATATAAGAGTTTGAGACACATATGTCGGATAAAGATCTGAATCTCTAACAATACGATCTTCGCCGGATGTAATAATGCGAGAGATTCTATTCACATTGTCTGACTCATAAGACGAGAAAGGATCAACCGCTCTTTGCTGCTGAGGAATCATATACAATCTCTCATTTAGGTATCTTTTTTATTTGTTCTGGAACTAAATAAGTAGTTATATCATAGGAGTTATTTAGACCATTTTCCCAAAGGACATTTTTCAGTCAGAAGTCGGGCTTTAGGATCAACAAAGCATCCACATTGTTTACATCTCTTTTTTCTTAGAAGTTGATCACAATCCATACAGATATTGTGTCTTCTCATAAATTCTCTATCTGATACTTTAACTTTCTTTAAAGTTATTAATGCCCAAAAAACTTTAGCCATTGATTTTATAAAGTTCCAGACTTGAACTTGGAATGGGGGAAATTCATCATCGAACAAATCATCATCAAAATCGTCCATTTTTATCTCCTTTGAATGGAATATATTTTACTATATATATAATGGGTTGAAAGGGAGGAAATTGTAGGAGGAAAATATGTATGAACTCTTCACATTCAGAAACGGTAATGTCGCGATGAGTTGTCGTGGTGTTCGGTACGCCGTTGCTGAAGTTAACGGAAAGCACGCTCATGTCATCTTTAGAGACAAGTCTCTAAATAAGAATGACATCAAGTTATTTTTCATGTACCATTTCCCAATCGTTAGTTTCAAATACTAAGAAGGAGTATTCCTATGAAACAGACACCTACACTAATTGAAGCAATCATCATCTCATTAATGGTGATTATTGGTTTCCTGGCTTGGACTGCATACGGCCAGGAAACACCCACTCCTGAAAAGAAGGAGATCACTGCAAAACATCAAAAGATCGCTCTTGAGCGTCTAGACAAAGCCTCCGCTAAAGCCTTAGCTGAATATGATAAGGCTATGGTTAAGGCGATCAAGGAGTACCACACCTATCTTGATAAGGCTATCGTCTACTATACCAAGAAGGGAGATTTTGAAAGAGCAATGATCTGCAAAAAGGCAAAAGAAAAAGCGGTCATTCTTGATAACGCCAAATGGTGGAATGGAGATACCAAATACTACGCAGAAGATAAAGTTGACATCATTAAAGGAAAGATGACCAAGGATTTTGAAAAGGTCGTCGATCTTAAAAAATTGGCAAAGAAGGATGCGTATGTCAAGGTCATCCGAGACGATGATAAGTCTTGGAAGATTGTTCGATCAACCAAGACGGCGAAACTCTGGAATGATCGGGACTATGAATATCCTGATCTTAAGGAGTTGAGAGGTTACTATTACGTCCGATCAGATGTAATGGTGAATGAAACATTAGAGACCAAGTTGGAGATCAAAGACGGGGGAAAGATATACATCTGTGTGGCAAATTTTGCTGCACAAAAGTATACTGAAAAAGGATGGACTCCGACTAAAAACACCGGCACAATAAAGAATGGCCGAAAAACCGTCTCAATGATGTTCATGTCTAAGGTGGTTGGTGGTGGTGTAACCGAAGTTATACCAGCGGATACCTATACTGTGGTGTTTCTCAAACATCGTCCTAAAAAATAGGGCAGTTGCGTATTGAATAAGGGGATGAGAAAACTTCCCTTATTTTTTGTCTAATTTTTCTTGAATATATTTTTTATATTCCTTGAAATAATTAGACAAGAATTCTTGGCGTGTAATAAACTTATCTTCATAGTCAAAAGGTATATGCACATCCTTGGTAAAATTATACAGTTTCAAATGTCCCAATTCACTAGGAAGAATTGAATTGGCGCATTTGATCACTCCCATTTTAGGATGATGATATATTACATGAACATCCGCCCCGCCTATATACGCAGGAATACATCCATGAATTCTGCCACCTATATAGTGTTTACAATTGAAGTATATCTTTTTGTAATCTCTATAATCACTACTAAAGAATATATTTGAATCAGGAAACAAAGATTGTGCGACAATCAATTCTTGAACTTCGTGAGCAGTAATAATTGAAATTCGATCTCTGTATTGACTATAGAGTTTCTTAAATCTGTCAATATATACTGGATTGAATGTATCATGCCCATTTCCCCTTCCAGCTCTAAAATTCATTACAATATCATATTTTTTCGTATCGTTCTTATGTTCCAGATTGCAAAAGAAAGCAGGATCTAGAAATATTTTAGCTTCAACTCCATTATTTTTGAATGTCTTAAATGCAATATGATCTCTACAAGTGGCAATTTTAATAAGATGTTTGCTTGACTCCAATGATCTTCCACCCATTCCTGCACCAATAATTATGATTGGAAGATCATTTTCTCTGCATGCAGAAAATATATCTCCCAAATACCACTCAGGAGTTCCAGCTGCAATAAATGAAGTTGATGCTTTACATAACTCATCGAGTGGAGGGGTGTTCTTTTGAAATTGATAGGTTCTCTTCCTATTATTAAGCATAGTTCTATCCAAAAAGAAACAAGCATCTCCTGTTATATCCAAAAGATTGAAGCACCCCTCTCTTATTAAATCATCTCCAAGATTCCATCCATATGTTGTGCTTATTAAATACATTTTATAACCTATATTTTTTACTTCTGTTTATGACGATGAGTATAATATTTTTCATTTGTTTTTTAGAACAAGAATTTTTGCATTACTGATTCAGCGCTATTCCATGTATCGTGCATCACATTGATTTGAACGTTTTTGTGATTCACTTGTTGAAATCTATTAATTCTGATAGGAGTTCCACCAGGATGAATCAATGCCTTGTTGGATGATATCATGTTTACCATAGTTCCACATAATAAAGATAAATATCCAACTCCTGTATCTGTACAAATGAGACATTTGGAATTTAATAAAGCTTCAACAGTAGCATCTAAGAAGTTATCATAATCCCATGATGCTGGGCAATCTACTTTATAACTTGCATCTGGTGATCCAACAGCAAATATTTTATAATGCATATCCTTCAATTTTGATACTAGATCATCCCAATGCTGCCAATTTCTAATTGGTGCAACATCTCTCTTTCTGGGCGCTATTACAATATCACACCCAATTCCATTTAATTTTGTAGGAGTTGGGACAAAGCATTTTAATGGACCACCTTCTTTAGGATATATGTATTCTGCGTCAGGATATTTCTTAACCAGAGATGCTTTTAACTCATCATTAAATTCTTTGTCAAACTTAGACAGATGTTTTCTATGTTTATCTGCCTTACGATCAAGGACGATATACTCTTTAGCATTCGGATATAAACACTCATCTCCCTTTTCAATACAAATGATTCGATTGGTCCCTTTAATTCCGTTCACCCACGGAACATGCCACATCAATTTCATTCCAAATTCTGCCCGAAAAGAAAGAATAATTTTTAATTTGTTGTCCTCAGGCCTTCTTTGATCTTCGAATGTCCATCCTCTATCCTTATAGATTTTTTCAAAGATTTCTTTCACTCCTGGGCGTATAGGGATTCCCCATAAATGAATCATGTGTGGAGTTCTTCCTTTACATCTATTATGAATTACAGAATAGTGTTTTTTGAATTCTTCTTTATCATTCATCGAATAGAACATTCGATGCGTAGACATCTTGGCGCACAATGCATAAAACATGTTTGCATCGTTGCAAACCATATCTTCTGGAACAATTTCAGTGAAACACATTGGGCCATACATTGTGTAATTCCATTCTTCCACTTTGACAACATAATTGTAATAAGATTTCCAGATAGGATGATTTTTCACACTTCCAATAATTGAATTAGTAATTCTCTTATCTCGTTGTGCAACTATGAAAAAATCTTTCACCTTATATTCAGATGCAATTGTATCTATTGAAGAATTAGGAATCATATCGAAATCAAAATACCATCCTCCTTCTTTCTCTAATATAGATGCTCTAATCAAATCAGCTATTTGAGCTGTCCTTCGACATTTGGGCAGAAGAGGTTTGTATTTATCATTAAGAGAGGACTCATCATGCACCTTTATATCGTAATCGGGATTTAATATTTTGAACATATCCAGAGCATATGTGCAAAATTCTGGCATATGTTTGCCTATCCATACAAAATGAATCTTTTTAGGAATCCCTTCAGTCTGGTTATGGACTTCGTTATAATCTTCAACACTAGATAGAACAGGAGACATCTTTCTATGATATCCTCTGGTGTTTTTGCCAAATAGATAAGGATCTAATACTGAACCTATGTCTAGTAAAAAGTGATTTTTTATTCCCTTAGACCACGCCTTCCATATTACTGTACAACTGTATGGGCCAGCAGCAAAAAGAACTACATGTGATTCTGTAGTTTTAGTCAGATATTCTTCAAGTTCATCTTGAATGTCTCCATATCTCCAACACGATTGTCTCTTATCTATAAAGAATACTTTCTCTGGTTTAAATGGGAGTTTAGATGGATCACATTCCTCATTACATATCAAGACTGTTTTTCTAGTCTTAAATTCACTAAAAATCAATTTATTGAGAAATTGATTGTAGTTCGCATTGACCATAATGCAGGCATTAATGATGTGGTTACAAGCATCATCAGGAATAGGAAACTTTGGATGCCACCCAACGATGTAGTCATTGTTCGGATCGTTGTATTTGTAAGATTCAATGAGTTCTTGTCTTAATTTACAATCTGCTTCATTGTTGGGATCAAGAATCCAGCTTTTACTATTTGGCCCTACTTTAGTATCAGGTTTTGTAATAGCTCTAATCTCATAGTCGCCGTATCTAGTTAACGCAAAAGGTTTTCCTTTAATGACTCGCATCATTAATTTATCAAGATCATTAAAATCTTCTGAGCACTTATCTACATTCTTTACAAGATTTTTGATTCTTCTTAGAGTTCTTGAGAATGTAAAACGACTATCTTCCATAAGATTATCATGAATCCACCAGAACTCATTTACATAACAATGATTTTGATGTCTTTTATGTTTCCTGTTCGTTGCAAATGTTTGATCAAACTTCTTTTGATCTCCATCAAATCTACAAGAAAATCCACACACATGAACTGAATAGTCATCAGACAAAAATCTAGAAGTATGATATAAAAATGTAAATCCTACTGTGCTTATTGGATGTCTATTTCCTGGACTATTGAGTCCAATTGCTGCACAACATTCTTCGTTGATGTAAGGATTGACCATACTTACATCTACATCCGTCCACATATCGTTTGTTACTTTAATAATTCTTTCTGAATGGAATGGATGAGGAATAGCAATGATTACACACGGAGGCTTAGTATAAGGATCTTTGATGATGGGAGCAGAATCATACATTGTGAAGCAAACATCACATCTGTTACCTGTATCCTTATTAAAAGTCCTTCTTCTATTCCAGTCGTTGAATCTAACTACAATATCAGAATCTTCAATTATCTTATAATCTGTTTTATCAATAGGCCCATTTCCTATGACACAAATTTTTCTTTTACCTGGAAATATTCGTTCAAATGTTTTAGCATTGAACATATTTAAATTTTCAATCATTTTATTAACCCTATATGTTTGAAGAATTTAGTCCAGTTTTTCTTTGCAGCATCCATACTCCAATGCTCTTGTAGCCACTTTCTTCCATTATTCATCATCTTGAGATATTCTTCTCTCTCATATGCCATTCTACTGGAGTAATAAGAAAATTCTCTTTCATTATTGCAGAGCCACCCAGTTTCTCCATGTTTGACTAACTCTGGCCATCCGCCTTTGTTGTCCACTATTAATGGGACTCCACTCGACATTGCCTCAAAAGCTATTCTTGGAAGGTTTTCAGTATGTCCAACGTCACAAGGTTGAATGATGACATTAACTCGTTTATAGAATTCTTGCTGACTTATAGCTCCACAATCATAACATGTAATCCAGTCTTGAAACTTACCGGTTTTATTTTCACAGTTTTGATTGATTCCAAGAATGATTCCTTCTTTAAGTACAGGAGAAACCATTGTTTCATATATCCATTTTGTATCTGTTCTAAATTTTCCTGTGTCAGCTCTATGAATTCTTCCAAATCTAAATCTTTCATAATTTCTTTGATCTGGAGGAATGAATGGAAAATCTTCATTGTGAAAATAAGGTTTAACCACAAAACCTTGAAGTGCAGGATTGATCTGTTGAAGGAGTGGGAGATTTATATCCATTACTCCTTGTCTTTGATACAAATTGTAATCTATAAGTCCCTTCTCCATTACCTCTTTTTCTTTAGGAAAGAGCCAAGTCATGCAGTTTACAAATGTGGTTGAAAGCGCATGACTTCTTATAGCTTGAATATTTTCTAGATATTCAGAATTGCAATATGATATTACATGTGTACCTTCACATGCTTGCCATTTGCGTGGTTCAAGAATTGTGCATCCCCTTTCTTCCATTTTCATAGCTTTGAGGTTCGCATCAATTTTTCCAGTGTGAAGAATTTGAACATGCAATCCTAATTCTTGCCATACTCTTATTTGATGATCTAATTCTGTATCTGCGCCACCTAGCTTACTTGGATGCCCTACTATAGTAATAACTCTTTCTTTTTCAGATACTGGACATGCTTGAATATGTGGAATATTTTCCTTTAAAGGAATATCTTTTTTCTCAATTGCAGATGGAATACGAATTTTTATCCCTTCTGCATTTATATGCTTTCCTTGGAGTTTATCTATAGCCAACTCTGGCATAAATGGTTTCAGATGTTTTAAATCTCTAGGTTTCTCCACAGAAATTCTATACATCTCATCTATTATATCGAGCCCAGTTCTATGTCGTTCACATGATTTACACGAAGAAGCATCAATTTTCTTTTCAGCCACATTGTAAGCTTTTTCTAACTCGGGGAATACAACAAGAATAATCTCTTTTTTGTCAAACATTATGGAAACATCTTCAATATTTCCTGTTCTTAGAATATGTTTGACAGATTTTTCAATGTAATTTTTTATTTGATTCTGAATTTGTTTTTTGGATAATACATTGATATAGGTAATCTTTTTTCTATCATCTACAGATACAACAATAGGATCGTCAGGTCTTAATCGTTTAATAAACTCCTGCTTGTCTATCTTTTGATGTTCTAAAAGAAAAACTCGTTCATCATCTAAGTTCCATAGTTGTTTATCAATTCGGTATTCCATGTATAATATCCTTTACACATTCAATTATAACAATTTTGAATTTTTGATTGGTTTTTATATGAATTAAAGTTACTTGCAGTCGTGTCCCTACACAATAATAAGACTGATTTGACGGCATTTAGTACATGTTGTACATATGTGGGCGTATTTATTATGAAAAGCTATCAGTGACCGGCAAATGGGATTATTCAATTACCAGACGTTTAAAGGACAGTGCTCAGTTCTGAGTTTAGCTTTATATCGAGCAATACATCCACATTTTCTACATCGCTTTTGTTTAGCATCGTAGAATTCACATTGTTTACAGAGACCTATCCTTCTCTGTTGTTCTTCATTTGATACTACTACTTGTTCTCCACTTACAGTTGCTACAGCCGATCGAAACATTGCTTTTCCAAAATTTTTAACTTGGGTAGATAATGCAGGATATTTAATTTCACCTGAATCTAATTTTTTTCCAAGATTTTCTTTTGTAATATTATAAGGACATTTAAAATTGGGATCATTGATATCATCGAAACTATCAACAATTCCTTTTCTGAATATTTCATCTGTCCTACATTTTACACAATAGTTTCGGCCTTGACAAAGTGGAGAATGGAAGAAGTCGTTCATTAAAGAGATGCTTTGATTATATTAAGCTCTACGATAGTTGCTTGTAGATTAGCAATCATTTCATCAATCTTATCAATGTTTTTTAGATCCATTTTTTTGACTCTAGCGGGGAGTTTTTCAAATGAACCAATACTTCCATTTTGTGACTGTATTGCTGCTCTGATTAATGGCCTGATTTTATCTATCCCGAAAGCGCCAATCATTTCATCTTTGAGGGTCATGACATCTTCTTGTTCAATTCCCATATCTTCTTTCATTTGAAAAAGTAACTTGCCGTTTTCTAGAAGAGATTTTGCTTGATCTAGTTGTTCTTGTGTAAATTTAGCCATTGTCAGTTATCTTTTTTATAGTTTTATTGATTAGGGTGATAATGTATTCCTGTTTCCCAGAAATTATTTTCGATGCTTTCTTCGATTGTTAAATAATCATCCGGGTCTCTATCAAGATCCATCCCGCATTCAAAGAGACAAGGCTCTTGTGTCCAATGCTTAGAAACTTTACCTTCTGTAGATTCACTATGAATTTTGAAGTTTTCTCTATGATGTGAGTTATAATAACAGCTCCGACATACATCTTCAGTTACAGTATGTTTTGCTCTATAACACCGCCATTGTCTTTTTTCTCGATTATATTCTCTTTTTGGATCTTCCATATATTCAAGAATTTCTTTGAAGAGTGTGTTTGCTTCTTCTCGGGTGTTATCATTATTGATTAGTTCTGCTGCTTCGCATAACTTATCATAGATGAAATATGCATCTCCCCATAATTTGTTCTCGACGTCTTCATGTTTACTTCGGTTTAGTTTTGGTTGAACAATATTACATGCTTTTTTATAATCCCCTTCTCCAACAAACTTTTGCATATCATCAAGATAGGGAATCGGATCTTCAATCAATTTTTCAAAATGATAAAATCGTACAGGAATTTCAGGATTATCTAAAAAGAATCTTGCTGCTTGTGTAGTTACTCCGATGAACATTTCAGGAGTATGGATTTTCATCCCTTCAAAGATGTTTTTAACTTTTCCATCTGTCTCATCTCTAAAATTGAATCCTCTTACTAGCCTCTCTTGAGATTTTGCAACAGCTCTAGGATGTCTGATCATAAAGATGATTTTGCCAATGTATTGGGGGTCAGACATTAAGAGACCTTGACTGACAACCTTACAAATCTTTGTTTCTCCTTCAAGAACTCCTTTTAGAGTATCTTTGAATTGAGGATGATAAATAATCCCTCTTACTGAAAATGCCATCTCCCAGAATCCTTCAGGATTCATATCCCTCCATCTCTGCTCATCTTCACTTTGATTTGCATTTTCTGAAGCAATTGCTTTGTCGATCATGTATTGTCTGATTCTATATTCATGGACAGGTTCATTCTCTTGATATTCTCGGAGTTTTTCCCGTCTTGCTTTTCTGGCTTCCTGTGGAAATTTTTCACCAAGAATTTTTTCGCTCCCATGCGCAGCACGCTGTATATCCATACATACAGATGTTCCACTTCTCGGGCATCCACTAACTAAAATCATACCATTCCGTTTATTCATCAGTTTCCTCAAATTCAATTCGTTTGGTTAACTAATAACCTCCTGGAAAAGGAAGGAGAAACTTAATCTCCTTCCTTGGAAGATATGCGTAGAATTTAAGCTTTTGCAGCAGCCTTGACTGCTCGGACTACTTTGCTATTCTTATTATAATATCCTTGAATTCTTGCGATATCCTTTTTAATTCTTTCAGCAGCTTGTCCAGATGCGGACTTCAGTCTTTCTTTGAGTTTTCTGATTCTTTCTTTGTCCTTAGGATCCAAACCGGACTTTTGCCAATCTTTCTTAATGAATTGACCGACCTTCTTAGCGCCCTTCTTAACGGCTTGATTTCTCTTGCCTTGGCGTTCTTTAGTTTTTTCCCAATCCTTCTTTAGAGCAGAACCAACATTTTTTGACCACATGCTCTCATAAAGATATGCAGCAATAACTTTTGATTCATCTTTTGAGTAGCCTTGTTCTTGGACAAAATGGAATAGAGCGTAAGGCATTGCTGATTCAAGAAGATTTACATTCTCGCCCTCAACACTTTCTGTGAGAATTTGATTTTCTTCTTCGGTTACAAGGTTGTAGGCTTCCTCGAATGACATTTCATACTTTACGTAATCATCACATTCAAATTCTCCAGCCTCATGAAGGTGCTTCAAAATTGCGGCTTTGCAACCATAATTTATTGATTCAGCATTAAAAACTGCATCGAAACCAGTTGCATTTTCAAACAATTGTGATAACATTTAATGTCTCCGTTATATGATTAAGATTTAATATTTGTTCTTAACCAATGGAAAATTGGCTACCATTGCTCAGGAGTCATAAAAGGAACTATTTGATTAGTAGATGTTCATCTCTTACATTGACTCTTTCCCAAGCACCGCACGCTCGTCCGATCATATGCATCATTCCAAAATGATCTTTAGATTTAATAGATGTTGATATTTTATGATTTTCTCCTGTACTCTGACGGAGAACTATCACAAATTCAGTATCTGAATTTGTTTCATTTATCAGTTCAACAATTTTGTCTCTAAGATCATCAATTGGTTCTGTCATTTTCAATTTCTCCAAATTTAGCACTTATAAGTCATTTATTTGTTCTGACTAATTATTAGAATATTCTCTATTTGTCAACTACAATGGTATCAAAATTAGATAATTTATTAATGTCAGTATTAGTATCTTTGTTTTCTGATGAATTTATGTATAGCGCGGAGAGCTGGTTGCAGTGTCGGTAGTCTTTGTGTATTCCCCGGTAACTGATCCGCTGTAAGCACTCCAATCGAAACTAGTTTGGATAATTATATTTGCATTATCCGCTCTCAATTGGATCATTGTGGCGAGTGTGGATGTTACATAAGGCAACGGACGACAATTTTTAGAAGCATCGGTACTCACGCCGCTTAACTTAACCCAAGTCGAAATGTTGCTCACATTGTGTGCTACATTTTTTGTTGTAGCATTTGGCAAAGCTCCGATGTCTATAGTTTTGGCATAGATAGGACGCCAGCTTCCCGCGCTTTCTTCAAAATCGCGATCGGTTTTAATTTCAGCAAAACCAACGTTCTCAACTACTCCGTTTATATATGATAAATCATTCCAATAACCCGGACCAATCTTCATCCGCCGTATGGTCTTATCCCATCCTTCTTGACCATCTTCAAGATATGGATTTTGACTCTCCCATTGACTGGATGTTCCACGTTTTAACTGAATAGTATCTGCCATTGTTCATTACTCCTGTATATTGGCTTTATCCCAAGGATCCGCCGTCATAAACATTTGAAGGTGCTTGGTTTGGAACGCTTCCTCCATCCACTACGTTTGTCTCAGCCTCTCCTGGAGATCCCCCATCAAGATCTCCTCCAAAGGCGCCCACAAATAGAGCATTTGGAGGTGTGAAATTAGATGTGTAAAGAGCTATGCCCTTGGAAATGCGTGTGGGGCCGAGATAGCCTGGAAAATACCTGTTGGTATTCAGATCTAAGCTTGATCCTACATACAAATCTCCATCAGCATTAACCGCTTCCGACTCTGAATTGGTGTCAACCATTGTCCCATCTACAAACAGGCGATAGGTGTTTCCGTCTCTGCTTACTGCGATATGGCGCCATGTGTTATCATTCACATCTGGTCCAGTATCATACCCCAATGCATTGGAAAGAGTTTGATTGACCCCACTCCAAAAGAGAACATTCCCAAGATTCTGAGGGGAAGCCATAGCGAACGCCCATCCGGTACCGGCGTCTCTATCAGTTTTACTGCCTACGATGAACTTGTCCCATGTGTCGGATATGAAGGATGACCGGAGAAAGAACTCAACGGTAAAGTCACCAGACCCAAAATCCCAGTCATCGCTATCAGGCACACTAAGATAATCGCCTGTGCCATCAAATTCGCTACATCCATCAACATATGGATCGCTCGCGTCAGACTCAATGAAGGCGTTGCCGTTTACTGTAATTGTGTGAGTATTATCGCTAATGTCTTCCCAGCCGTCTGGATCGAGGCCATTCATAGGAACGAGAAGGACGGTGTTTGCCTGCTTTGTGAGGCGTTCAGTAGGAGCTGAGAAATCAGTAATAGCAGTACCTTTTATGATTTCAAAGTCTGCCATTTTACCGTCTAAATACTGGAAGGAAGTAATGTAGTCGGCACGCCCAATGTCCAAATCTGCCGTTAAATTTGGCCATGCCCCATCAGTACCGGCTTCTGATAATTTTACACCATCTCGATAAAAGTCATATGTAGAGCCGTTCTTCACCAGGCAGATGTAGTACCAACCAGTTTGAGCGATAGAGTCAGAGAATGCCTTGTCTATAACAGAAGATGCTCCTGATAAAGCATATAATGCCCATTTGTTATTACTATGATTCCAACGAAAACCGACCCTATTGTCTTGGTCTTGTTTCAGCGTAAAGATTCCGTGGGAAGAACTGAGTGTATCGAAATACACCCAAGTTCTTATAGTTGCATCGCCAGTTCCCAAATCCCAATCAGAACTATCGGGTACACTAAGATAATCGCCTGTTCCATCAAAGCTTCCGGCCTGACACTCGAATGGGCTGAATACTTGTTTCCTGATTGCGGCATCACCATTGGCGGTGACTGTATGTCTACCTGACGAGTCTGTGAATGTCGTTGACCCGTCCAGATCGGCTGTCATGGGTAGTAATAATTTTGTATCGGAATCTGAAGATAGGCGAGATGGAGGGGTAAAATTAGATGTATGTCTTGCTGTTGCAGACACCTCAAAATCACACATTTGGCCATTATGGAAACCAGTGGAATTATTACGACTATTAATGTATAGCGTAGATGAGTAATTACCCAACGTAGCCGAATAAGAACCGTTGCGTAAAGTCAAACTTTGACTTTCGCCATTGATAAACATGTACCATGTATTTCCATCTCGTACTAGTTCAATATGATACCATGTATCAATTACTGGTGTCCACGAACAATAGAATTCAATTAAATAGCTACTTCCATTGTAATCAAAGAATACCAATTCATTGGTGCTATGATCATGGTACCATGAAATAATTGGTGAATTTCCTTGAGCATAGAAATAATATTGTGTAGAAGACAAAGCCTCCCACCGTACCCATGCGCGCATAGTAAAATCATCGGACCCATATGACCAATCATCACTATCAGGAATTGATAATGTATCGCCTGTTCCATCAAACGAACCAACTCCATCAGCAAAAGGACCGGGAGCAGTTTTAATCTGAGTAGCATCCCCATTAGCTGTAATTGTATGGGGACTGTCTACTCCTCCTTCGGATATGTCTTCAAAGTCATCACCTAATCCATTCATGTTATCAATGAAAACAAAATTTGAGGTGCTAGAAGAACTACTTGAAGAACTTGTTGAGCTGCTACTTGATGATGTAGAGGAACTACTTGAAGAACTTGTTGAGCTGCTACTAGATAAACTACTTGAAGAACTTGTTGAGCTGCTACTAGATAAACTACTTGAAGAACTTGTTGAGCTGCTACTAGATAAACTACTTGAAGAACTTGTTGAGCTGCTACTAGATAAACTACTTGAAGAACTTGTTGAGCTGCTACTTGATGATGTAGAGGAACTACTTGAAGAACTACTTGAAGAACTTGTTGAGCTGCTACTAGACGATATTCCTGACGATGAAGAACTACTAGATGAACTAGAACTACTATTACAATCTATACAAGTTGCATATACCCCTTCTACTGTAGTATGAGTAGATGAGGATGCAGTATATTGTTTGAATATATAACAATTTCCGTCAACTTTTACTACTGCACCTTGATAACCGGGCAGAATTATATTGTCCATAATCTATTACCAATTAGTTCATTAAAATCATTAACAATTGGGACAAGCTTCACATGCACTTTCCGATTCATATGGACCACCATCGTTGTAAAGTTTGACGCAGCCGCTACCGTAGTCGTAGCATGTCTCCCAGCCGCCGTACATCACGATATCGGCCATGCGCATACAGGAATGGGAGGTGGACGTCGGAGCACCAGCGCAATTGCTACCACCGGACCACTGTTCAATTTTGACACAATACCAAGGATTACAAATGCATCCGACTCCAGTAGGTGCACTGGGCGTAGATGGAGGAGATGTGCAATCTCCATCACCAGAACATGAGCCGGCAGAGCGGTACATTATATATTCGCAGGTCACTGGGTAGCCCGACGATTGAACCAAGATCCATGTGTCGAGTGTGTAACTAGCTGGATCCGCGCATCCTTCAAATGTTGTTGAATCCACAGATCCTGATGCTGTGCCGCAAGACCATGTTCCTTCGAAACTCCAAATACATTCGTTGTTACTAGATCCCGATGAAGAACTAGAGGAACTAGAAGAGGAACTTGAACTACTACTTATTCCACTGCTACTAGAGGAACTAGAAGAGGAACTAGAAGAGGAACTTGAACTACTACTTATTCCACTGCTACTAGAGGAACTAGAAGAGGAACTAATAATACCACCACTAGAGGAACTTGAACTACTACTTATTCCACTGCTACTAGAGGAACTAGAAGAGGAACTTGAACTACTACTTATTCCACTGCTACTAGAGGAACTAGAAGAGGAACTAGTAATACCACCACTAGAGGAACTTGAAGAAGAAGGACAAGGTTCGTATTCCGCATTAGGTTCTAGACAAGGTTCGTATTCATAGTTGTCCTTAGCGGGTATAAAAATCCAGTCCATTATACTTTATGCCCTATCATATTTCATCGTAAAGCCCATATCTTCTAAATCAGATACACTAGAAGCAGTCATAGTAATTCTATCTCCTGCTGAAAATTCTCCTCCAGTAGAAATAGTATCGTTAGTTTCTGTCACACCAGATATAATAAATGGTCCTCCATTGAATGTTACTGGCGTCCCATTTACTGCTAATGACAAAATACCTGATGCAGATACATTAGTTGATTGAGCTACAAGAGCAGTTAAAACTCCTGAAAAATTAGTTTCTTGAACTAAAGTATAAGTTTTAACTTTAACTTTTTCAATAAATCCATTTAGTGCATTTTCAGTTGCTGCGCCTAAACTTCCACTATATCTATAACATGTAATAACAGGAGGAGTCGATGGAGATACTCCTGGAGGATTTCCTCCGAAGAAAATCAGAGTAGCAGAGTCGGGATCTATATACCAATCATTCAATCCAAATGGAATAGTTGTTCCGCCAGCAGTTTTTAGTACATAATTGTATCCAGTAGGAGCAAGCTGCTCAGCAGTACTTCCAACATCGCCATAGTTAAAAGGAATTAAATTTTCAATTCCCAATAATCTATACCCAGCATCAGTTCCTGCGATATGAATAAAAGCTTGAGATGATACTAGTGAGATAATTCCAGCAGTTACTGAATCAGACGGAGTTGTTCTACTTGGGGTATTTTCCCAAATATCTTGTTGTAATACTTTTTTATGAGTATTTAACTCTTCGAAAAACTGCTTATCGACATCTGACTGAGATTTTTCTAACAGCTTTTTAAAAAGTGTATTAGTTTTTTGTGAATCTGTTATAGCCATAAGACGTCACCTATTATGATACTGCAAGCAATTTAATTGATGAAAACTTTTTCGATGAAGATTTTGGAATTCCGATTCTGATATATAGATCGCCCGTCTTCGCTGCTGATCCAAATGTTCCTCGCTTTGTGGTACCAGTAGATGAGCCTACAACCAATGCTGCATCTCCATCTCCATTTGGATTTCCTGTACCTGGATAGGCAAGATTCACATCTACCCAACCAGTGACTCCAGCAACTTTAGCTTGGAGAATCATATCTGTTTCTACTACAGAACTAAAATTTTCAGATCCTTCAATAGTAATTGTAAAACCAGTTATAGCAGTTACTGATCCAAGTTTTCTAGTATACCATCTAACATCTGAAAGTGGGGGATAACTTTCACCAGATAATGATAAATAATTCGGACCTGCTAAAGGAATGTTTGATGAATAATTTGAAGCAGGAGGCCACTGAACTTTTCCATTTATTAATTGAAGCTCGCTAGATAGCTCTAGTGATTGTATTGGATCAAAAACATCTCCATAATTAATTGGAGTGTTTGCTGGATACATTCCAGTACCTGATTGAACTCTAAAAGGCTGATCTGAAAATCCGTGATTATCGTAATCAGCTTGTTCAAGAGGACTTACTGTATCAACTCTAACACCAGAGGAAGTTGATATTTCTCCTGTTTCTCCTTTAGAGTTATATCCTCTAAACGTAAATTGAGCATTTTCAGTGTATACCCCACTACCAACTTGCGCTTGTGTGTTTCCAGATACAAATAACACATCTCCTTTGGATGGAGTGCTTGAGAAATTCAAATTGATTGTTGCTTGAATTGCTGAACTTATAATTTGTGCTATTTGAGTTGGATTGTAACATTCGCTTACTGCGTTGTTAACATTGAAGGTGCAACTGAATGTATCTCCTGCATTTACAGAAGGAACACCACTAAGCCATTTTGCAGTTGTTGATCCTGGAGATACACTGTATCCAGTAATATTGGGAGTTGAAGGATCATCAAGGATCCATGCTTTCTGACTAGTGCCGGTCATTGAATGAATTAAGGCGTATAGATGCTCTCCTATACCCAAAGATGAATTAGGAGTCACCTTGGCCAGTAATGCCCACCAGAAGCCTTCTTTTGGGGTTCCTTGACCGGAATAGTAATCAGCATCTTTAGTTATTTCCATTCTTCCAGATAGACCGATGTATGTTCCAACATCTGAGCTAGTGGTTAAAGTTCGATGACCTCCATCTAGATTGTCAACTTTACCAGACAGTTCTCCATTATTTCCATCATAAAATTCTCTTGCTGAAACTCCTGATGGTTTTGGATCATCAAGAATATCAACAGCAGTTGCCAAGACTCCTGGCGATATTGTCTGAATTGTTGTGCCTGAAGATCTGTTTGCATTATATATAGATCCTGAGTCAGGAGTAATAACTAAAACAACATCTGAAAGATATGGAGGTTTAGCAGGAAGGAGTTTATTAATAATTTCATCAGTTGAAAAATATTTATCTCTCAACGCATTTTTAGATGCTCCAACTGTTGCTATTCCATCCCATGTAGTTGGATCATATGCCTCATCACTAATAGATCCACCACCAGATCCTAGATGAGTCCAACCAGATGATGTGGCCAAATAGACTGTTGTGTCTGCTTCATTATAAATAATTCTTCCTTCCATGGCCGCAGTCCAAGTCGGAAGAGTTTCGACACGCTCCAAGACTAATGGGCCAAGCATATCTAGTCCATATGATTTCATTTACATGTACCTGCTTGATTGTTTATTATTTTGTTCTGGAGTTGTAGTTTCTACTTATTGGGATGCTTGTATTTACCTTTACTTACATTTATTGCAAAGTTCGCCATTCTTATAGCGTCTGGATATTGAGCGCTGCCGTCCTGTTTCTTTGCTGTGGCTTTATTAATGCAAGCTTGGCTAACTCCATTGAAACCATGTTTGTTGCACCACGCTTTAAATTGTCCTTCGTGTGATGGTGGTACAGCTTTTTGAATCCATTTCTTTTCTTCATTCAATGAATCAGATTCAAAGATTATAGCAACAGGAATCTTATGAATAGTCATTTAAAAAATTCTCTTTTATATTTGTTCTTAAAACTTTTTTGGGCAAAAAAGAAGGATTGAGGGAGTAGAAAATGAGTATAGTGTAGATCTAGTTGAAGTCAATAAGAACTTTTTAAATTCCTACTGACTCAATATTAGATATATTGCTATTTGGTTAATGTAAATTTCAGATTTCCGCAATCATAAATCCAGATATAACCTTCTAGTGCCATAATTTGATGCTCTGTTAATGTGTCAGAGTATGATTTCATATTTTTTAATTTTGATTTTTGATAATTAGATCTATGTCTGCGACCTATAATTGATTTACCCCAATACCAATAATTTGGATCAGATGCATGACTAAATGAAAACCCTAAGGTCTTATAAAATTCTCCAGTAGACCATCGTCTATCTGAAAATGTAATAATTGATGACCATTCGTAAGATTTTTTAAAGTATGATAGAAGTTTACTGGCTCCTCCTATTACTTGTGTGTTTTCTTTACAACAGAATCTTCGCATTTGCAATCCATTATTATCTTTTGAAAACGTCATGACTGATACCAATTCATTTTCAAAAAATAGGCCTAGATTGATTGAAGAGGTAGCATCTCCTTGTAAATGATATGATTTTAAAAATTCTGTTTTTGTTTCTGATTCTATTTTTTGAACAATACATTTTCTAGCATAAAATTTTTTACCGCTAAAACAATTGAGGATTTGCGAAATCTTAGATTTTACTACGCCGGGATAGTTGACCCATTCGTCTTCAAATATAGTTATTAATCTATATCCGGCATTGTTGCATGCTATAAGTTTGTCATAGTGATAATTTTTATCTTTATCACTATTAGAATTTGGCCCGGACGAATGAAAATATAATCCACAATATTCAATCGCAATTTTTTCAGATGGAATTATAATATCTAACTCATATGGAGAAATTATTTTTCTTGAATTTTCTTCTATTTTTACTCCAAGAGATTTTATATACTCAGCAATATCTTTTTCTTGTTTAGAAAATCCATGATATTTAGGATAGCAGTGAGGACATACACATCCGTTTTGTTGAAAACTATTCCATATTATTGAAAATTCTTTAGAGCATTCATCACATCTTAATATGACTGGATCTAATGCTTTATCATATGCAATTAGTGTCATACCTTTAGATTTAGCTAACTTTTCAGCATATCCAAAGAATCCAGAATTTTTATAATATGTTTCTTTCGCTTTGTTTTTTATATCTATAACATTCATTACATTTTCCACCCCATATCTTTTAAGACAAGTGCTTTTTTTCTTGTCTTGGACTTCTTGTGTTTGTGTATGATGCTCTACACCATATTTATCCAAGCATGTTTGTTTGAATTTATCTTTGGATTGTTGATGTTGGAGCGGCGCATCTACTCCGTATCTATTTTGTAAAGTTTTTCTTTTCTTGTCTTGGACTTCTTGTGTTTGTGTATGATGTTCTACACCATATTTATCCAAACATGTTTGTTTTTTCTTTTCTTGAATTCCTTTTATATGTGCTGCATTTTCTACTCCATATTTTTCAAGCATCGTTTTCTTTAAATTTTTCCCTGCTGAGCATTTTCCACATTCATTCTGGTATCCTAAGGAAAGACTTTTAAACTTTAATTTCTGTTTTCCGCATGTTGGACATAATGGAATCTCAGACATGTCATTTACTAACCAAAAAATGCATTCGGAAAGATTTTTAAGTTTAGTTTCTGATTGGTAGGTTTTCAGTTTATCATACAAATGGGGATGATTACATGATAAACATCGTGATAACCCTTTTGGGTTAGTAGATTTTATAGCGGAATTTAAAGTTTCTACATCTCTTTCTGTAAACATAAAATTTCCTTAGTATAATATTAACTTCATATTTGAATATATGTAATAAATCAAATATAAATACAGTTTAAACTTCCTTGTGCCGTAGTGAAATCCCCTTGGCCAAATTAATGACCAAGGGGAAAGGGGTGTTCTTAAGCTAATTATGCAGAAATATTGAGAACTGCAATGCCGTTAGGACGAATTAGGTGTGATCCATATCTAGACAGAACCGTCAATGACGGAATGTTGCCCAGTGGGTATGGAGTAAGAACTGCAGGTACATAAGGAGCAAAGATGAAGACTGAACGAATTTCTTCATTAGGCTTGTAAATCATCAATGACTTTCCTTGCGGAACTACATTAGAAACCAGGATCTTCCATTTTCCATTAGCAACAGTGGCACTTTCGTAACCGAGGTCACCATCTTCACTGGAAGTACCAGTGTAACGGAATTCTTGTAGTGACTCAAATACAGCAGCATCAATTGGGTTACAAGCGATAACGTTTGCAGCACTGATGTTGGTGTCATTATATACCTGCGCGCTGAGGTTATTCAGTGGAGGAATAATATTTTCGAGCCATTGCTTTGGACCCCAGGTATATGTAACAGGAGGAGTCTTGCTAAAGGTGTCTACGTGAGAAGCACCAGCAAGATTTTCTGCTGCATAGATCAGGGAGTTGACAATTTCTCTGTCAATGTCAAGGACGATCTGCTGACCGATAACAGAAACAAGCTCGGCCTGAGTGTTGACATTAAAGAGAGCTTTAATGTCTTGCTCGAACTGAACTGTCCATTCGGTTGAGATCTGACGGTCCTTAGCAACAAGACGAAGCTTGTCAATATTGAAAGTAACGCGTGGGTTGATGGTATTTTCTTCCAAGGATACAGTTACCTGGAATCCTACAGCAGTCGCAACACCATTAACACTTGCAACACTCAACAGACCTGTTTGGTAGTTAATACGACCAGTCAAGACGTCTGTACCAGCAGTGAAATCAACACTGAATGAGAATTCGCCATCTACAGTTGGCTCAACTTCAATAGTGAGAGTTTCAACACCGTCAGTAACACTAACAAATTTGATAGTCTTTTCGATGTGTGCAACATCTGAAGTAAGACCAGCAAGAGCTAGAATGTCAGTAGTAGCGCCAACTGTTGCACTTGCTGCTACAGGAACACCAATGGAAGGACCAGAGGAAACGTCAGTGTAGGAAGGAGCAGAATAGTTGTTGCTATCGCCGAAACGGTTAAATGTTGCACGAACAAAACCACGAATGATTTCAGGTTTGTCCATAGGAATAACAGTGACAAGTTCTTTAGCAACGGTCTTCGGATAGAAAACGCGGAGCAGAGGAAGCGCCAATGTTTCATATGGATTCAACTGATACATGGAGTTTTCAAGAAGGACCTTTCTGGTATTTTCGCCCAGCATTTTAAAGCCTTTCTTGTCGCCTTCACGGAGACCCTCAGAGAGGGATTCCATGTAAACGTCAAAGGCTTGGTCATTCAAGATTACTTCCTTGATTTTACCAGGCTTAGATGGATCCATGCCAGTCATCTTGTAAGTAGTCTTGTAAGACTCAAGAAGGAGTTCTTTCATGAGATAGACCTCATTATGAATTTAGGTTATAACACGTTTGATATTTTGCCGCATCAGCTTTCCTAGCAGCCTTGTGCTTTTGTCCAGGTCATCTACATTCATCGTATCCAAGTTATTCAATATGCTCGCTACTACGCGCTTGTTTTTGCCATAAAGAACATTGCTATTCAGTAACAATTCCGAATCTTCGAGAATTTTCTCAATCTTCTTTTCTCGTTCAAATTCAGTTCTCAGTTCTTCATTTGTAGAAGTAGCATCTTTGATAACTTGCTTCAAACGACTGTAGTCTTGCCTGTTGTCCTGCAACCTATTTTTCTTTCGTTCTATCTCTTCAGAAAAAAGCGGTGTAAAGGCTTCTACAATCCTCTCCATGAGGAGAAGTTTCGACGCTTGCGAAGCATCAAAATCTGAATCAAATATGTACGTCTCTTCAATTTGCATCAATTCCAATCCTTTTAATAAGAGTTTCAGCTTTAGTTTGATTTGCAGACTTCAATTGTTGAACCAGATTTGAGAGTTTCGTGTTCTTATCATTTCTCTCTTGGCTGGCTACTATCATTTTCTGAATCTGTTCATCCGTTCGTTCGATCTCGTCATCCGTTCGTTTAGATGCCCTAAGTTCGAAGATGCCAAACTCGTCGTTTTCAAGAATTGACTTGATACCGTTGAAGATGTACTCTACGCTATCATTTATTTGTTCGTGGGATCTTTCAGAATCACATTCTACCAGAATAGACATTTAAAACCCTCCTTAGAGTTTTTAAAGGTCAAAAATCAATTTCAATTATCTTAAATCCCTACTTATAAGTCAGGATGCGTTCCTGGTACTTATAAGTCGAGTACTAAAATCTTAAGTTCCTGAACCTTGTGTGAAAAAAAGGGTCCTAACCTAAATTGGCTAGGACCCTTTAAAATAGAACCTAATCTATTAAGCAGCCTTGGCTCTTGATGCCCATCTTGCGGCAGTTTCTTTGTCCTTATTGGTTCCGGACTTCTCAGCTTTCTTCTTAGCTGCAACTGCTGCTGCTTGAGCGGCCTTCTTCTTCTCTACACCTTGCTTTCTCAGCTTGCGATATAGATACCAGGCACTTGCTGCTGTTGCTACACCAGCTGCTCCAATAGCTGCACCACCAATGGCTCTTTCATGGCCCTTCATTTTACCAGCGGCTCCTTTGGAAACCTTGCTGACCATTTGAGTTAATTTGCCACCGACCTTATCTGCAGCTCTCTTTGATTTCTGTGTGGCATATGCCCCTGCTACTTTTACTCCAGCCTTGCCTTTTTCATATCCGGCTTTTGCCTTTTCTTTAGCTGCGCCGTATAGTTTCTTGGCGCCAGACTTTACAGCCTCTTTTCTTCCAGTCATCTTTTCAGAAGACTGATCCTTTTTAAGAGTTTTTATCTTCTTTTTTGCAGCTGCAATACCTCGTTGAATCTTTTCTTTTGCATCACCTTTCAACTCAGGAAGTTTCTTTGCAGCAGTAGTAATCTGGCTTTGAAGAGACTTAATTTGATCTGAAACGGAAGCTTCGTAAATAATATTTTCAAGAAGTTCATACTTGCCAGTAGCAGTCTCTGGTTTAGGAGTCTCAGGAGCATCTCCATAAATCATCTCAAGAATGTAATCTCTTGCGACATCTTCCAGTTGGTAGGACTCAAGATATACTTCGTCCCTTACTGGGTTGAAGCAAAGATTCAGGAGCTGTTCATATGTTACTTCTTTCTTGATGTAATTTTCCATTACAACACTTTCAGTAACAACTTGGCTTTCCTCTAAGAGTGCAGCCTGCATCGCGATTTTAAGATCGTTACGATCATTTGGTGTAAGCATTTTTGGTCTCCGAGTTTAATCTTAAACTTACAATTTAATTTTTGTTCTTGTGATTTATAGAAAACCTAAATTAGATCCATCTATTTTGGTACTTATCTGCCAGATTAATGATTTTTCTTTCAACTAACTCATCGAAAAAGTCGGGAAGATAACACTTCCCATTATCACAATGAATCATTTGCTGAGATTCATGAACGATACGAACGAAGTTTTCTTGTCTAACCTCCTGAATAGTCGCCTTAGCATTAGACGGTTCACTAACTGCATCATATGCAATCATAATTAGAGGACTCATTACCATTTGATAGCTACCACTATCTTGAACATCAGCAAGACCTCTAAGTGAAAATCCTACAGTTACCTTGTCGAGAATTAGACCACTTAACGTTTTTCCATTTTCAGTATAAGGAGTAGTTTCGAGAACCCCTTTCAACAAATTGCCTTCCCATCCAACTTCTCTAATGATATGACAGACACCTTTATATTCAACTGTAGTCTGTCTAATCTGATTAGTAGTGATTGGGTGATCCAACTCCCCTAGAAAACTTCTTCTAGTAATCTTATCTTTAATTCTATTAATTCCGTCAGATAGAACGGGTTTAGAATAGACTCTTTTATTTTGATTGCGTTCTTCCGCTTCTTGTAGATAGGTTTCGAATACAACTTTTCCATCGAGATACTTTTTGATCTTTTCAGGTCTGGCGTATACGGCCGATTCTCTAATTGATGCTAACATTATTCATCCTCGTTTGGTTCTTCTTTCTTTTGCTCTTCCTCTTTTTCAAGGGCATTTTTCTGCTTTGTGTGTTTTGCAAGAAGAATTGAGAGGTTAGCAACGAAATTAGAAAATTGTAGGATAATATCATCAACCTTGTCTTTATAACTAGCAAGATTGTTCATTATTAACTTAAATATATCATAAGCTTCTGTGGCAATCTTTCTAGTTTCCTCCAGTTGTTTATCTGGAGAATTCATTAACCACTTATGGATGATGTGAAGCCTATAATAAATCTTATTGAGTTCATATACACGTCCTAGATGGGTAGGATCTTTCGGTTGCTCCATTCCATAACCCATCATTCCAGGGTCTCCCATTCCGCCTACTTCCCCTTGGATACCTTCAATTGCACCAGGAGGAGGTTCCATTTCTCCACCAGGAGCTCCCATATCAGGCATAGGAGGAGCACCAGTCGGTGGAGGTTGAGGTGGCTCGGGTTGACCGGCAGCCTCAGGTGGAGTCTGTTCAGTAAGATCAGTCTCCGCAAGAGAATTCATATAGTAATTCTCTTTGATTTTCTGGAACTTTTCTAGTATATACATGATCTCTTTTTATATTTGTTCTAGAATCCGCCCATTCCTCCACCCATCATTCCTTCATTAGGATCAGGCTCTTCTCCAAGTTCAGTTTTAGCTTTATGAGCTGCATCTGCTCGTTCAACTTCATCCCAATCAATATCAGGAAGATACTTTCGTTTGGAGTATGATTTTGGTACACCAAATGTTTCTAGAGCTTCAGCCAATCTGACCATTTGCTCGATGTATTCCATTTGATGTTCATATGGGCTAGCCTTTGGTGGCGGGAAGGTGACTATAATTGTATCTAAATCTCCTATCCCTTCAGGATAAATTAGAAGATACATCTTCTCAAGGAGATCATGTAACATATCTGAAAATACTCTTTGATATGCAATTACATTTCGAGCAAAGAGAATATTTTCAACTGTAAGTAAAGCTCTGTTACTATTGTGTACAAATACTCCAGAATCTACAGCAAAATTATGATATTTATCCACTTCAATATCACAACAATTTTGTCTTTCTTTGAGATATTCAATTTTAGAAACTTTATGATTTACTAATACTTCTTTAATTTGTGGAATTGAGCCAAATCTTGTGTATGCAGTATTATACCCTCTACATGCATTAGAACATTCTCTATTCTTACAAGATTTCATAAGCATATATTTTTTATTATCCCACTCACATGTAGTGACAGATACTTCTTTGCCTGCTCGAATTTTTCTTTTTTCCCATGATTTGATTCCAGCTAAACGTTTTCTTTCAGTAACACACTGGTCAGATAAACATGTCGATTGGCTAGATTGTACACGACATTTAAACTCTTTATTACATACACAACAATTTCGAACTTCAGTTATAGAATAAGTAGCCAAATCATTTGATTTGTATCTAAAATCTGAATGCAATGATAAATGCTTACTAGGAGAACATACTAGTAGATTATCTGGATGATTATTTTTTGGATTTCCATCTATATGATGAACTTGCATCCCATCATTCTTTTTAACCGTCCCCAATCCTTCACATACAATTCTATGACATGTTTGATATCTATTGGTTGCAGGATGCATTACTTGGGTGTATGTGGTGTTATTTCTAAGTTTATGAGATGAATTTTTTCTATAAAAAGGCATTAATGAATCGCCGGGCTTCAAATCTTTAGCTTCTTTATAAGTTCCATCTCTAAGCATCCATTTATGATCGGGAGTACATTCTTCAAATTTTTCATTATCTAAATAAACTCTTACCATTTGGGCGTTTTTACGAGTCCACATCGCTTTAGTAATTTTACCAGGAACTATTCTATGATTTTTTGGATCTATTGAATATACCCACACATTAAATTTATCTGGTTCTTTTTCAAATGCTTCTACAAGTTTTCCAATTTCAATTGTTTGTCCATTTAACAAAGGTATTTTTGTGAAAAATGATAAACAAGTATTCTCTTCTAATCCCAAAAATGCAGGAGGCACCCCTAAATTAGCAACAATGTTATCACGAATAAACCTCATGGGCTCTACATCGTTTTGTGGATCAGGACCAAATTGCATATTATCAATTGAAACAAATTCCTTGCCGTCTCTCATTGGTATGTAAATATCCTCAAATGTGGATATATGAGACGGAATAGAATCGACACTGCCAAATTGATCAATTGATATCTTTCTCTTCCTAAGAGACTCTTTCATCAATTCTATGAGGTTTTTAGAGTCTCTGGGTAGACCAGTCTCTACTTTAATGACTCGTTTGTCTGTCGCACTAGTTAACTGCTTGATGGTTTGAGCAGTTTTCATAGCCATTAACAACTTCGAATCAAACATTACAGAGTCGAAAATACTCTCTCCGTATGGATCATATAGATCACTACCAATCTTCCAATGAGAGATCATTTCAGGAGAAACGTATCTAATCTTTAAATCTTCTCCTTCCTTAACGTCTTTGATATACTTGCTTACTATATCGCGAAGGTCGCTGTGTTTAGGAAGGCAGTCTTTTCCTGTATCAATTTTTGTTTGGAGTTGATCCATAATCTTAATACAGATTTGATCGACATCTCCAGTATTAACATTCCACAACTGAGCTTGTTGCATACCTTTTTCAATTTTGGGAAAGATAAGATATCCTAAACAAACTCTAAATCTTTCTGTTTGTAGTTTAACTACATATCTTGGATCATGAAAAGTAACAAATAAATCTTTAAGATCTTTAGGTTTATTTTTGTCCTCACACTCACCATTTTCGTTTTCAAATTTATTTTTGAATTTATAGCCCTGTCTTTTTAAATTCTTTTCATATGGATCATTGTCCACATGCTTGGTAATATTTGGGTCTTTAGACTTCGGTTGGGCATTATATGGCTTATGGGTTACAGGCATTCCTGATGCTGTATTCCATGCGGCAGGACCGGCTGTAACAGGAGATTTTTGGAATAAGGCACCACCAAATGGATTGAATTCAGTAAGAATGATCTTGCCTGATCTTTGCTCAGTCTTTTTATTTTCGCCTTCTACAGTAATATTGAATTCAATTGGCTCCCCTTCTCCATAATATTCATTCAGAACATTTGATGCATTCTCAGTAAGAATTTGCATTGCGTTCTGACCTTTTGGAGAATAAATGATTTCAAGAAAATAATCACCTTTCTTTAAAGTCGTAGATACTAATCTATCAGTATGTTTTTCGAGATTAATCGCTTTAACAATCTGTTTTATTCTAGAAATTGATGTTTCAGTTTTTATATCTGAAACTTTTTCATGATCTTCAGCTACAACCTGAATAGCTCTTTTTGTGATATCATCAGGAGCTAATATATTATCAGTTAAGACTTTTAAAGCTCTTTGGCAATAAGCAATATTACGAACAATTTGCTCATATTCGTTATATCGATTGATTCTTTCGCCTTGCCCTAATGCTTCTGCGCCTCCGACTTTATTGATCTCCTTTAGAAAGTCATCACTTTCAGGCTTCCCTACAGCAGTAACCATGTTCCTCATTACATCGTGATAGATGTTACGTGAACTTTGAGATCCGTAGGTCTGAAGGACACGCATAGATGTGTCAATCTGCTTATCTATCTTCTGAGTTCGTGTCCCCACGATTCCAGCTTTAAGATTTGTAAATAAGTCTTTAAGGCTCGGCATTATTATTCACCTTCTATAGTAGGACCGGTACCAGTTAAATCTTTATGTTGTTTTATCAATTCGAGCAACTCATCTGCCATGGTCTTTTCCTGGAAATATAAAATTGTATTTTCGGTTAGAGTCTGCTCAGATCCAAAGAATTGAATCAGTTCTTGCTCTATTGTAGACCCCATCATTTCACGAGTCAATTTTACAAAATTTCTTTTGGCTGACTCTATATCTGCGGCAGAAGGATTAAGGCCTTCAGATGAATATACCATAACATGTGTCCTGTAAACAATATCATAAGCCTTTTCCAAAAACCACTCATAAAGTTCTACGTAGCTTTGATGTTTGTTCACAATAATGTAATTCGATATACTCTCACGTATTGAGCGATATACAAAAAATAGGACAATCAATCCAATGATAAAATAAATATCAATCCTGATCATCTTCTGTTTCCTCATCAAAAGTTAATGAGTCTACATATTCAGATTTTTCAGGGTCTTCATCTTCTTCAATTTCATCAAGAAAATCAGTCTCTTCTACAGAAGACTCAATCTTTTCAAATTCGCCTTTTGATGAGACCATAATTGCTGTTAATTGACTCGGTCTACAAATAAGTAAATCATTTTGAGTTTGAATGGCGCAAATTTTTTTGGACCCCATCAACTTAATTAATTTACTTTTCAAATCCTCAATAGAGTCTGTTGGATTTTTATCTGTCATTATCATATTCCTCTGACCCTCTTTCAGAGAAATAATTAATTTTCTTCCTTCAGACGACATAATAGCTCCTAACTAATTCAGATTCAATTTAAATATTTGTTCCAGATAAGAAAAAGGGAGCCAGTGTTACCTGACTCCCTTTGGATAAGTATATAAACTTACTCGGAAAATTCGTCGAATGATTCATCTTCGAGATCAACTGACTCAAGAATGATATCCTCATCAGAGTAATTTTCAAATTCTCTAATGAGTCTTTCGACTACATTTTCTTCGTTTGTTTTTCGAGCACGAATTACTTGCTCGTTTGTGAGACTAGCGTTCTCAATTTTTGCAGGCTGATCTTCATCAGCATTAGGTTCCTCATTTGGAAGAGTTCCCCTGTCTGCATTCTGAATCTCTGCTGGTTGACCACCTGTTGGTTCAGATGAAAGATCCATTTCATCTTCCTCTTTTAGTGCTTCTTCAAACAGATCATCAGATTCTTCGAGACCTTCTAGTTTATCACCAGCGCCACCAGCGTCAGGACCTAAATCAGTCCTGTGCTGTTCACCTATATCGGACATTGCATTTCCAGCTTTACCGGGCTCTGTGAGTTCAGTATCAGCATCTTCTTCCATAGGTTCGAATTCCATAGAATCTGAGCTGGTCTGTGCAGGACCGGTAGGTACTACATCATTTCCACTTTTTCCTGGTGCAGTTCGCTCTGTATCAACATCTTCGAATAGGGCCGATTCATCAACTTCTGCCCATGAAGATGCTTTATCAGAATCCGGAATGCCTTCATCTTTGCCGCCAAAGAGATCTTTGGTGTCTGCGGAGTCCTCAGAGGCTACTGGCTCCTCACCTGACTCATCGACGGCTGATTGAAAAAAATCCTGCCCTCCGTCTTCGGCGTCTTCCCATAGGAATTCGTCGAATTCTTCGAGCGCTTCTGCTGTTGCATCAGCTCTGCGGCCTTCACCTGGAGTGCCTTGGCCGCGATCAGGACCTATTTCATTATCAACTGATTCTACACCGGATGGGCCAGGACCTACATTAGGTTCTCCATCGTCTGGGCCCATACCAGAATCACCGAGATTTTCAAGCATATCATCTAGACTTTCATCTAGATCATCTGCTTCTTCCTCGTCGTCATCTTCGACGCCAGCATCATCTACCTCGCCGGATGATATATCGTCATCCATTTCCTGAAGCATTTCATCAAGACTTACTTCAGATAGATCATCTGATCCTTCCAAAAAACCTTCTTCAAGTTCTTCGTCAAGACCAAAGGCGTCGTTTTCATACATTTCATTTTCGCCATATTCTGGCTCTTCTTCTGCGGAAGATTCGTCTTCATCAATTTCGTCTTCTTGATCTCCTACAGGGGGAACTTGAAGATCAGTTTCTTGATCACCTTCATCTCCGATGGAATCATCATCGCCAGCGGGCATTACCGGAACGCCTTCACCGCCACCGAAATCATCGCTCGGTTCCATGGTGTCTTCATCTTCCATCTCTAGAAGTTCGCTGGCTTCAAGAAAAGGGTCTTCGTTATCCTCTAGACCCATTTCGTCTAGGTCGTCGAGAGCTTCATCAAGCATTTCCTGCATGGTCGCCTTGCTGGTATTATCAGCGTCAGGACGAACTTCGAAATCTTCTACGAATTCATCGGAGTCACCAAGTTCAGGAACATCTTTGCCCGCTGCTGCGTCTGCACCTTGTACTTCATTGGTGTCATCGTTGGATTCAACATCGGGAAGATCCATTTCAAGAAGAGCTTCAAGATCATCGAAAAGTTCAATTGATTCTTGAACAGGTTTCTTGCCATAATCAGGAGTCTGTTCTTTGTTTTCAGAACTATCATCTTGATCCATAACATTGGCATCATAACCTTCTGGCTGCATACCATTAGGAATAGTGCCTGGGCCACCAGAAGCAGAACCGGATTGACCGCTAGCCTTCTGAGTTGCCATATCTACGAGATCTTGTTCAACCCATTCTGAGTTTTCAGGATTCTTGTCACGACCTACACCTGCACCAGTAGCGATAGGTGTATCATCTGCATCAAGTGATCCTTCTTTTAGATAGTATCTTTCAAGAATTGATACTACATCATTTACAGGTTTGTAGAAGTCCAATTCACCTTGGCCGTCATAACTAATGACACCAGATGCCGGACCCTTGTGCGTAGTCATCTTACTGAAGTCAATCAATGACTCCTGCAACATTTTTAGGTAGGGACTCTTTTTTCTACCCATTGTTTACTCCTAAGTTAGGATGTGGGATTTTCGGTTACACGGATCTTTGGTAATTTATTCTTTCGAATTACAAAATAGGTGCAAACCGATCTTCCTCAATTGGATTTTCATCTTTGTTATCATTAAAAGCTGCTTCTAATGGAGGATTATTATCTCCAGATATTTCATCTAATTTGATTATTGTTTCTCGACCTGTATCAGTAATTAAACATTTTGAGAAGTTAGTTTTCATGAATATTCTTCGGTTCTTTTCACCACTTCGATTCTTACCAATTTCAATCAATAATAGACCTTCATCCGGATTTAAATCCACTTTATAATCTTCTACTTTTTCTAGTGATCTTAAAAGTCCTACAAAGTCAGCATGTTCAACTTTCTTAATTGATTCTGACATCATACCCAATGACATTCGTTCACCTTTATCATATCCACTGCGATTCAACTGAGTTACGGTTACTACAGGTATTTGCATTGTAACTGCTAAACATTTGAGGTCGATTGCAACCTGGCCCAATTCTAGGCGGTATAGGTCGAATTTTTGACCTGAGCGTATTAGGTCAAGGTAATCAACAAAAATACCCTTTATATGACCTTTATCGCCGTGTTTTTCGTATGTTTGTTGAATGAGGGTGATTATGTCATGGACCGATATGGAGGTAGCAGGGAAGAACTCCATAATGATTCTTGATTTGGTTTTTTCCTGCTTCTCTCTCATCATTTGTCTTACATTGTGCTGCTCGTTTTCCCAATTCCCAGTAATATCTCTAGATTTTTTATTTGATACACTAGAATACAATCGGACTAGAGATTCATCAATTAAGTTCTCTAAGGTGATGTATAGATAGATATCGTATTCATCTCCATCATGAACTTTAGTTTCAGGTTTCTCTAATTGATTCCGAATGAAATTCATTAGTAACGCAGATTTTCCATCGTTACTTGTGCCTGAGAAAATATACAGACGCCCTGGCTGAAATCCTCCTCCCATATATCTGTCCAGCTCTTTGTACCCTGTAGGTACAACATTTTTTCCTGAATTGTTGTCCTTAATCTGTTTTAGAACCGGAGCATAATCACCATCAAATAAATCAAGACTTCGTACAGCAGTTGTATTCTCTCTTCTCTTCATTGAGCTGAGTCTTGAATACAATCCAGATACCGTACTTTCATATGCTTTGAATGCTTGATCTATGGTATCATATCCATTGCTTTCAAAGTTTTCTACGAAGTCTTTCAGCCGACTAAAGTCAGCCATTGAGGTAGTTATTTTAAGTTTTTTATCAATTTGATTGATTGCTTCTCTTGCATTGTCTGCCGTATCAAGTTTACTAGTTTTTGATATAGCAACAATAAAATCATCTAACTCCTTATATTTGCCACTACCTCTTACATTCTCAAGAACAGTATCTGGTTTTTGCCCTTCAGATCTTAATTTAGCAAGTATTTTAGCTAAGTCAAACTTAATTTGGCTTTGAAGTGGGATTCCTTCATCCTGTGTTTCGTAGAACGTAAGAATATCATGACAATCCGATGCAATCAAAGGTGTAAATAATGGATTGCTAGATATACACGTGGTACATACAAGATTCAAGAATTGATCAGTCAACAATTTAAAACGCTCCTAAATCGACTTAATCGACTAATATGTCATTTGCCCCAGATACAATTGTACCAGAGAATACTCCTGTAAACGTACTACCTATAGTAGCTGCTTGTTTATTATTTATTGATGTTGTAGGAGATCCGGTGTTAATAATTCCTATATGCCCACATTCTCCTTTTACAATGTCTCCAACTCTAGCAGCACCTCCATCTTTTGCAATACAATCGTCAGAAAATGTTATAATAGATCCGATCATAGGAATAGGTGGAGTGTGTCCTACACATATTCCTACACATCTACTGTTAGAGTTAGCCATTCCTGCCATTTAGAACCTCAATATATTTTCTTTGAATGAGATATCGTCACCAGACATATGATCAGCAACAATTTGCTCACATTTGTCCATATCTAATTTCTCTAAGAATTTTAGAGTATCAAATAATGTGGACTTCTTTCTTTGTTTGGTAGTAGCTTTTCCCTGATTTACAAGACGAGTAAACTTATAACAAATGTCGTTGAATTGCCAATCTCCATTCCATTCATCATCTGAAAATTCTTTGTATGCATTGTATGCTTCATCTACAATAGTTCTAGATAATTCTTCGACTCTATGAAACATTGTGAAGACATAAGAAATCAAATACATATGAACATCACGAGCTAGAGTATTTGTTACAGGATCATAAATAGGATTATCTGTCTTATTTAATGGTTTAAAATTGTATTTCTCGGCCATTTCATTACAGATTTTGTAAACATTATCTTCTACAGTAATATTATGTTGTCTGAATCTTAATGGAAGATTCTTGCTTCTAATGTCCATCTTCACAATTTCATCCCAAGGAGTAAATGTTTGAACATATCTTCCAATTGCAAGGCCCTTGAAGATAGCAGATGAATCATATGTGATTGTTAAATCTATTCCGTGGTATTCTTTTACATGTCTTTCAAACATCTGATGGCAGAATACATCTCTGAAGTTTGCACCACCTAATACATGAAATTTTACTTTCTTCAAACCTTTGTCTTTAGCATATTTAAGAATACATGCAAGAGGAATAGCATAAATAATAATAGGAATACGCACATCAGATGCCATTCCTGCTACGATGCCGCCTGTCCCATAATAGCTATATCCATCTGCAAGACCTTCATTAAGAAATTTCATATACGAACTGAATAATTCAGGTGTGCGAAAATGATGAATGTAGATTATCTTATCTTTAACATCTTGCGGTAATTGTTGAGCTCTTTGATATGATAATCTATTAATATTTTCTACTTCTTGATAGGAAGTAAAAATTTCTTTAGATCCTGGACCCGGAGGCAAGTCAAGAATAAAAGCATTTGTGTATTTCTGTCGTTCTTGAGCAATTAAGTCATAATACAAATTAATAAAGCTAGGCATATCTTTTGTATAGAGACCACCATTAGCAATCTGAAATCCGCCAGAGTCCCAATACATTTTAGTATTGGCCATAAACGGGCGAACATTAATTCTATCTACACAATTAATGAATTTAGCCACATGATTTTTTGACAATCGCTTGCTTTTGTAATTTACTCCAGTACCAAAAGAATACAGAAAGCTATTAATTGAATTGTGAAGCATATTATTTAATTTTGCATCATCAAAAAATCCCGGCTGAGTATCTATAAATCTCTCCATTAATTGAAGAAATGTGTCAACTCCAGCACATACATAATTACCAGCAGCTGGCATAACAAATCTCCTGTTTCAAATTCAGTAGTAACACTATCAATTTCCTTTACAATTTATTCCAATGTAAGGACAAATTATGCCCTTATAAATACAAGAAGATCTCTATAATTTCGCCTTCTAAAGGTTCGATGTCTATAAGGATTTGAGTTTCATCATCAGATAACTTCCATTGTTGTCCAAATGACATAATTCCGTGGTAACTAATGATATTAGTATTTTCCCATGTTGCTTCTATAGGAATAGGATTTGGAAATGAGAACCACTCATCTGATTTATAAGAATCTTCATCTTCTTCCGTAAATGAATACACAAATTTATGAGTAAAATCTTTAATTTCCATATTAGATTCAACATTTGTATCTTCAGTCATTCTATGATATGAAGGAAGTTGGTTTCCTTGTTCATATTGTTTAGTGACAGGATTATATATTGGCATAAGACCATATCGGCTATATGTAGATCCTACAGATACATTTGCATTAAATTTAATATCTTTAACCCAAGGAGTTACTACAAAATAAGTAGGAAGCTCAATCTCATATTCAAATGTGGCAGTTAACTTGTATTGACAGATTGTGTCACCTCCGTATTTATCAGAAGAATCTGATAATGAAACTAATTTCATAATCGGATTGAGTAACACCGGAAGGACATAATGATACTTTGCTGTATTATCAATTAGTTTAATTTCTAGATCAGTATTAGTCCAATCTATATTGCGTTCATTTCCATCTGCATCTGTATATGTGTAATCTACTAGATCTTCAGGAACGATAATATTTGAATCAAAGACAGTAGGACGTATATATCTCCCATAACCTCCACAGAATTGTAGAAGAAATACTCTGAAATCAAATAATTCATAAACTGAATGTAACCAAAAAATCAAATCAAATGCGCCTTCATACCTAGTAAACACAGGAGTAAAATCAATACTCTGTTCTGTAGGTAAAGGTTTGATTGAATTGAATAGCTTCCTTCCCAGTCCGGGCATTAAATGAGGGTACTGCCACAAGAACTTTCCACCTCTTTCTTCAGGCTGAAATTCATATGCAGGATCGAGAGTAAGACTAGGAAGAATATTTTTGTCAATCTCATGACCATGTGTTTTCTTCTTTGTAAAATACTCAACGCTCTTTTCATACGTACCAATCACACGATAATTGATGCGAGGATAAAACTGATCCGCAAACCAATTTAAAGTCCCTCTAAAGAAGGATCCTAAACAATTGTTTACGAAAAAGTGAATTCCCTGATCGTAATATCTTGATTCGAATTGGGACTGGGAAGGATCTGACATGTCACATTTTCCTTACGCTGACCTCATTTTTTCCAAATAGATCTTTAAGTGCATCGTCAGTTTTAACGAATTCATTATTATCATTTTCGTGATAGAATGACATCATATCTCCTAGATCTTCAGCACATTGTTTTGTAGCAATTTGTAGTCCACAAGTTCTAACAAGTTTTCTACCAAGAGATTGATCAATGTGTTGACGTTCAGCTAAGAAATACAAAAAATCGTCCTGATAATCCAAAAAACTAAATACATAAATGTACAAACAGCTTTCAAAGAATTTGTTTGGATTGTGAGGATTTGGATATTTAGATAGCTTTATAGTTTCATTTGTGACATATTGAATTCTATCTTTATACTGCTTACGGATATTTGAGAATTGACATCTTATATCTAATGTAGGAGATGAATAGTCTCGAATATCTAGAAAAGTATTTGCAAATGAAGATTGTTTAAGATCTCTATAAACTTTACTAGTTAATCTTCCATCTTTGACCATACTCATTGTTCCATGATCAATAGTAAATCCAAGAAAGGTATTTCCTTTATGGAAAAATGCATTTGCTGTAACATGGGTTCCCATAAATGGCAAATATAATGAATAACATCTGTTAACTTTATTTCCGAATGTGATCATCAATAACTCCTTTACTCTCCTACCATTATGGCTAGATTTCCGAATTCTTCTTCATTTGTTTCTTCATCTGCTCGGTACAACATAGACAATGCGGTAGCCCGATCTAGACTCGATGCTTTAACCTTTTCCTCAATCTTCTTTTCTGATGTTTTTAACTCACGATCCGTTTCTGTATTCCACTCACAGAATGCGATTAATGCTTCCTTTGAGAATGGGGAAAAGTCAAGGTCTTTACCATGAATCTCATGATAACTTGTAGGCATTTGGTCAGCAATGTCTAATGCGCTTTGCAAATGGGGTTCGTCTTTCATAATCTTTTCTAGATACTTCTTTAAATTTGTATTGTCTGGGCCGATAGACTCGATACCAAACACCTTTAATATATCAGTAGGTATATTCTTATATTCTTCTTCTTTGAATTCACTACTGGTTGGATCTACACCCCTTTCCATTGTTAGAATACTATTTATTTGTTCTATGTTTAGATCTTTATCTTTTAGTAGTTCATAATCTAACTTTACTGCTTTCATTCTAACATTAAGAAATTGCCATACATTAGATACATGAAATTTTTCAAGATTATCTATTGCTACAGAATATAGTTTTCGTAATCCGACCGTGATAGATGTAATACTTGTGGTTACTTTAGTTCCGTAAATACTTTTAGATTTTTCTTCAATCTCATTGAATACTCCAAGATCATAATACTTCTTAAATCTATTACCAACTTCTTTTACAAGAGTTTCTTCTGAGTCAACATCTTCGATAAATGAAAATATGAATGGGGACATCATTACCTTCATAAGGAATGATACAATGCCCTTATTGTTGGTTGTATTAAAGTCTTTTTCTTTCAATTGACTGTTGAAATTTGTGTAGTACATGAAATATACAAAAATATCATACAGAATAGATCTATTCAGATTTGTAGTTCCTTGAGCAGCATATCTTATCGGATTGACTGATTTAGGCAAAGGAGTTTTAGTTTTTGTATTCAAATGTCTACTTAAAACAACCTTTGTATATCTAGAAATCGTATAGCACATTGCATTATAATCATCTTTACTACATCCAGGAAGAAGTTGTTCTTTTGTAACTCCCAATGAACTACTAAGCATTGACACAAATGAATCAAATGGATTTATTTCGTGTGCAAGACCCATGATTATAGTTTCTAATTTGTTAGTGCTCCCTTCTAGAAATTTTGATGTAAATTCCTCGGATAATGGGGCTTGAGTGACTTTGTACTCAGCGGAATCTTTCTTTTCTCTATGATCAATATCTTCATTAATACCTCGATATGTTTCAATTTCCATGGAATCTTTGTTTTCTGTTACAAAGGTTTCCATTTCTACTTGAATATTATCAAGTTTAGGTATTTCAACAGTATCTTCATCAATCTGTTGTTTTTCTTCTTTTTCTTCTTCTGATTCTGACTTTGTAGAATCTTCTAGATTGAGTTCATTTAGTACATTATTGGAACAGTCATCAATTTCTTGTTTGTCTGGATCTTTGTATTTGTCAGACATGATAACGCCACGATTTGATGTCTTTGAATCTGAGTAATACATTGTGATTTTATGATTGATGTGGGCAATTATGTCATTAAGATCCGATACTGCTGCTGATACTGCTGCTGAATTTGTTGTAGAAATATAATCATCTCTGAATCCAGACATGATTTTTACCAAAGACATAAAATCATAATATTGAATATATGCCTTATGGGCATCTACAAGAGATTTATCTTTTGGATCAGCAAGAGCAATTCTGAAACACGGCAAAGTGTATTCAGATCTGAAAAGCATTGTAACATGAATGATTTTCTTAGCATCTACGGTGAAACTTTTCTGTACAGTATTATCAGCTTGCATTTGTTTGCCAAGTTGACTTAACTGATCAGAAATAGGTTTAAATCTCGCTAAGAAAATGAATACATTTCTATGATTAAGAATTACATGCCCTTTTGCTCGTGTCTTTGTATTGTAAATATCTAACTTCAAAGATATTGGATTCATTCCATACTCATTTCTTGTACTAAATGTCCCCAATGTCGCATTGTTTTCAGTTACAGAAGAATCCCAATATGTCCATAACTGTTGTCCGTAAAATTTAACTTCCTCTGTCATAATTACTCCTTAACAATATCGAAGTTTTCTAAAACAGCTTCCATTGAATTTGGATTACGAATTTTAGTTTTTCCGACTTTAGTTGGTTTATCTTTCGGTGTAGATTTCTTTTCCTTGATCATCTTCGGCTTTTCTATGCCAAACATCTCAAATACAGTATCTCGACAATCCATTTTCTCAAGATTATCTGCAAGTAAATTAATGTCGTCTGGTTTGAGATAAGGATATTTTCTCCATAACTCCTTGAATATCTTAGACCGTGTCTCATGAAATCTCTTTTTCCATTTGGGAACATACGCAGTCTTTTGAACAATGTCCTTTATCATCCCGAAGACTTCTAGACGGTCTAATTGATAAATTCCAAAGTTGTTAAAATACTTTGAAATGTACACTCCATGTTGTGTTCCCGAAAAGAAGTAGAGAAGATGATTTGGACCAATCTTCTTATCATTTACTACTTCTTTCGGGATGGGACTAGTCTTGCTTCCGTCAAACAACCACTTATCTAACAGAGTGTATACAGAAACTGATTTGGGTTTTACAGACTTCTGTTTTCTAGCCATTTAATATACTCCAAAGTTGCAATGCTTCTTGGAGTTTGCTCTTCTGTGGATAGACCTTCAAATTCTTTCTTGTATTTGTCGATGATATGTGGAGTCTTGAATACTCTGTTAATATCTGCTGATCCGTGTAAAATAACACTCTTTCTAAAACAAGCATTACATCGCTGGCATTCAACTAACACTTCATCGTCTGGTCTTTTATACGGCGAATAGCATGAAAATGTTCCTTGTAGCAATTTGCCGCCGAACTCTTTATCCTTCACAAACTCCTTAGCGATCTCTATTTTATATTTATTCCAAAAAGGTGAAGTCACCTGCACAGGTTTTTGCATGGATAGGCTTATAGTGTCGGATAGGTGTTTCATAACCTCTATATTGTTATCCGATACTCTATCAGATTTGGTTCCTCCAATATATACGGTATCCGCATTGTATTTACCGGCTGCGTGCATCGCCATCAAAAGATTTCTATTTGGCACATACGCATGATCGTCTTCAATATCCTGAAGATTTAGGCAAGTTTCAATACGAATTGGAAGCATCAATTGCCTGAGGTAATCTACCTCAGCTTTAGTACACCTAGTCCCTAATGCATAATACACCAAGACTGTTGGAGGTTTACCTTGTTTTTCCAAAGAATGGACAGCTAGAAGGCTATCGATACCTGGGCTGAATAGAAGTACACTAGTCATTAAAGTCCTCTGTATTGTGCTTATAATGGTCATAGGTCAACATGCGGTAAAAGTCATCAAACGATTCTTCAGAGTTTAACATATCCATAGGAACTACTTTATTTCCCGCCCCTCTTACAAGAATCATATAGAAGATTTTTTGCAATTCTGCAAGGTCTCTATTAAATCGCTTTGTTGATAGTTCTAAAGCCGCAGGATCTTTATCTCTTTTCTTAAGACGATCCATTCTTAAGTCATCATCACAATGAAGAAGACAGAAATGAACATCAACTAAAACTTTCATTGGGCCTTCGATGTAATTTTCGAAAATAGCATCTATTTGGCCTGGTTCTCTAGGCTGACCATCAATAAGGATCAATGATCTTCCTTCATCGATTCCTGCTTGAATGCCTTCAATCATCATCTTTAGAGCTTCTGCTCTAGTGTGTTCTGGTGCCTGTTGTCCCTTAAAGAAATCAGGGCCATATTTGTCTCTAAGTAGTTGACCTACAGATATTTTATATCCGTCATATTTTTCAACTGCATAATTGATTGTGTAACTCTTACCCACGTTAGTTGGGCCCATCATGAATAGAAGATCAATCTTTTTAGACATTTTTCAACTCCAAGCGTCTGATGAATTCGATACAATCATCAACAGTATTAAAGAATTCGGTAGTATGAACTGACAGCCAAACATCCTTAGTTAGATCCATATTAGGATTGACTACAAACACAGGAATTCTGTTCTCATATGCAAAATGAATTTCCATTACAGTTCCAAATGTCGCTTTCTCAACATATGCAATGAGATAATCGGATCTGTAAATGTGTTTCTTATCATTTCGAACTATCACACTTCTAATATGAGCAGGAAGACAATTCTTTTTTGTCTTATTTTGTTTACTGAATATCTCTTCAACTGTCATATTGAATCCTATACTCTTAAACAGCTCATTGCTGTGTCCAATAGGATCAATTAGTTCGAATTCCTCTCCATATTTTGATATGGCATCTTTTCGATAATCAAACTCCCATCCTGCTCCAGCTAGATAGATGGTTTTCATCATACACCTCTCATTGTTCCCCAAAGTTCAATTTGTAATCTTGGGCAGAGAGTATAACCTTCTTCTTTACAAATCTCTGCCACTTCAATAGATCTAGTTCTTTGGACTTCTCTTGTAACTCCTTCAGGCATGAGAAATACTCGTTCACTTGGAACTCCATATAACTCAACAAACTTCTTAATCTCAGAAAGATCTTCTCTTCCTTTAATTACCATTTTGATTTGATAATCGATTCCACATTTAATGAAGTTTGGAATCTGATCATATGTATTATTTTCAAGATGAATCTTTCTTGCCTCTACTGGATCTGTTCCTTCTGGTGATCCGTGAGGAATTTCATCTCCATTTGGCAAACTGTTTGTAGTTTTTGGAGATACGCTGAACAAATGGGGAATTACATCATCTCTAAAGATTGTCCCATTTGTTTCAATAGTGATTATTCTACCTAATGCCCTCAAATGATCAACCAGATCAGGAAGATCTTTTTGAAGCATAGGTTCTCCACCACTAATAACGATATGTTGACAATTAGGCCAAGAATCCATGACCTTGTTTACAATCTTTTCGACTGATCTTTTCTTTCCTTCATTCCACCATGATGTGTATGGAGTATCACAAAAATGACACCTTAAATTGCAAGTTGAAGTTCGGATAAACACACTAGGTCTTCCAATGAAAGTACCTTCTCCTTGCAGAGTATAGAATAGTTCACTGACAATCATAAAAAGAAACTCCTTAAGATTCAGATTATTTTTTCAATTTCATTTGCTCTCTAGGAATAAGCATTCGTTGCTCAATACGATTCTTATAATCGGTTTTATCAAATATTTGTTCTGGTTAGTGGTTCCAGAGTTTTGGTGAGCACTCATACTAGTGTTTCCACAGAATCAAGCATTCGTTGATATTCTGCTGCTTTGTTCTTCCATTTTCTGCTCTTCTGTTTGCAGTCTTCAAGTTTCCTTGAATTCTCATTTTTTGATTTTCTGCAAAGTTTGGATCAGCTTTTGCTCTAGTTATTTTTCATCCCTGATTTCTTCAGGAGACATTGAAGAAAGTCTCTGTTTTCCTTTTTTGGCATCTATTCTAGCTTGTCTTATCTCTGGTGTAAATTGTGATGCTCTTTTAGGTTCTCTTATGCCGTACCTTTTAGCTTTTGCTCTAACTAATAAAGCTTGTCTTCCACTTCCGGATGATCTTAATTTATCTTTTATTTGACTGGATGAAAGTCCTTGAGATTTCCATTTATTGATTAGTCCTTCAATATGAGAATCTGCAGCAGCCTTCTGTTTTTGTGTTACACCTTGACCTTTCTTGAACTCGTCTTTTCCTATAAATTTTATACCACGTTTTTCATCTCTTCTCATAGATGAGACAGATCGTGTTGCGGCAGCCGCCTCTCCAGTATCTCTCCGATGTGAAGCAATTCCTTCTGCTCCTCCATATGCCCTATTTATATAATCAGTCTCTTCCTTTTCTTTCTTTAAAACTCTAGGAGATTCGTGCTGACCAACTACTTGTTTTTGAGTTCTTATTACATCTTCTGCTCTGGATCCAATTGTTTTTAATCCGGGAATTTTTTTCATTTTTTGCACTACTTTTGGAATTTCAGCTTTTCTTCCTCTTGCTTTATTTACAAAAGCCATCGCTGGTGCATTTTCGGCAGGTTTTGCTTCCAGATCTTTAGCTATATCTCTATAGAATGATGGTTCTCCTCCATCTTTTTCATCTGCTGCAGCTTTCCGATTAAGATAGTTTATATCTTTACGTCTAAGAATATTTGCTTTTCTTTGACCAGCTCTTAATTCATCTGCTTCATGTCTTTTAACAATTGAATGGGTAGTATCTGTGTCGCCCGCTTTAAAGGCTTTTTGCAACGTTGGGCCGTGAGTAACTATTGCTTGCTTTCCTGGATTTTCTGGCAATCCATATCCTACTTTCTTTGCAACATTAGCTGCACCTCTAGCAAGTGATCCTTTAATACCAGATTGTGATTTAATAGAATTTATACTTTTTGTTTGGTTCGGATTAAAAGCTATTCCGCCGCCTCCCAATTTTGCTATCTTAGATGTATGATGAGAAGCTCCCTGTCGTTTCAAGATATTTTCAGTCCCTTTATCGAATCCCGCCATATATTGAGATTTTGGCTTTATCATTCCTGCCGATTTAAGTCTATTCATACTAGTGTTAGATAATTGACCTCTTTGAACCATTCGTTTCGTAATGTTGGCCTCTGATAATGAGGAAGACTCAAATAAAGCAGTTATAGGAATATTGTATAATGACATAACTATTATCCTCACGGCGTATATGGATCGTCCGGATCTTGAACCTTTACAGATGCTATTTCCCATGGTATATATGCAGTAGAATCAGTACTTACAAAATAACCAAGAGTTTGTGCATCTGTTACAAATGTTGCAACATCAGCTTCATCTTTAAGTTCAGAAAATGATATATTTCCTTGTCCTACTACAATAACTCTCTTATTTGCCATTTTAATCTCTCACTACGTTTTTCTGTGAATCTCTTAGTACCTTACATGCAAAAGCAGGAATTACTCCATCTTTTGACCAAATAGCTATTCTTGGAACATCTCTCAAATGAGGATCTTGACTATTATCAAAATGTGGATACCAATCTTTCTCTCGTTGTGTCATCTTGATAAGTCTATCTTTGTTAATAGGAATAACTTCATTGATTCTGTGTGGATGTTTGATCATGTAGATCTTAAACTTTCCATCGGATTTGATTAGCTTATCAATCACAATCTTTACAGGAGCATTTTTTTGTAAGAACGGTTGACATGTTGGAGACATACTTGGAACTCTACAGAAGAATGCTGCAATTGATCTTTTTAGGATAGGATCTCCCAATTGCTCACTGTAAAATTCCTTAATCTTATCAGCATGATCGGGATACTTGGCCAACATATATTCAGGAGACATCAATCCCTGCTTATCGACAATATTTGCAGTGTTTCTGTCAATATATGCCAACAGATTTGGTTTTACGATAAGTTGGTCGACATTCTGATCCGAATCACTTCTTAAATGATCTGGATTGTTATCTTCCATCTCGCGCGCTAAAGTTTCGTATCTTATATCCATGCTTACAACCACTACATTTTTTAGTTTCGCCTTTTTCTATATAGGCATAGTGATATTGTTCAAAAGTAAGATTGTGTGCTTCAAGAAGATGCCTGCACAGCATCTGATATCCAATAAGTCCATCGGTATCACATACTTTACACTTCATTACCAGTTAGCCTCTATCGAATATTACCGTGGTCAGGCACATTCTATCAAATTTCTCATATAACTTATCGACCATCTCTTTTCCTTCGGAATAGAAGTCTTCAGCATTGAGTTGAATTTCGCCAAATGGTGTAGCAATCTGACTATAACGTTTTCGAATTCGTCCAATATTCATCATAACCATTCCCAAACATAACTCAATGAAATCATCTTCTAGTTCAGGTCGAATATCTTCTAATTCATCACTAATCATTCTTTCATACTCAACAACCCAACGACCTTGAAAGTCAGGAGTAATTCTGAAAATATTAGGCGGAAGAAATTCATAAGTGTAATTATAAGGAGACCATTTTTCCAAATCATTTGCTTTGTTTGAAGCTAATTGATAGTCTGGAATGGATTCGTTTTGGAATACTCCAATATAAGGATGACCAAGAATCAATAAATGACCCATAGATGGATAATACTGAATGATATTCAATATTTCTCTATTTTCAGGATCAACTAAAAAATATTCTCCAACTCTATTTGGCACTTTTGTGTCGGGATTTGCAGAATCTAGAGTGATCCTTTCTTTACTTGGGAAGAATCTAGAAAACTTCTTTAAGGCGTTCCGTTTGAGGTAATCTGTCCATTCCTCATCCGAACGTTCGATTACTTGGAACGGCCATGCGATTTCTTCCTTGATTCTTTGAAGAACGAAATCCCATGAAATCATAATGTTTGCTCACAAAAATAGATTATAGACCGTCTGCTCTTGTACAACAGGCATCAATCCTGCCTTATCCAAAGCAGCGTGGAGAACCCTTCCACTTTTAATTTTGTTCTGATCTATAACAGAGCTTTCAATACTTTCTCGAAGCTTGATTCTGTCAATCGGATAGTTTTCTCTTACATACCTAGATAATAGCTCGTAGGACGCAAGCCGAATATTTCTTACAACTATATCTTCTTGATCATAAAGAAGCTTCATTATCTTTCGATCTTTAGATCCTAATCCATCTAAGGGCTTCTTTAACCAAATTGAATTTCCCGCTTCGATGTTATCGAAAATTTGATTTGCTCCGCCTGTAATCTTCTCAATCAATGGAAGAACATTTTTCAATCCTACTGGTCCAACTCCTTGTTTTCTTTGCTTTCCGCTTTTTACTGTTTTCAGTATATGTGGCCCAGAGAATCCATCTCCTTCATCCCCAATGATTGCTAATGCAATTGGAAACATATCTATACTGACTGGCACATGATCTTCTGTTTTAAAGAAATGTTGCCACATTGTATCTCTACTGATCATTTTTGCCTGTTTGGCAACTTTAAAATATTGAAATGTATTTTCATGAGCCAAACATTGCAACATATCTTTATCTGCCGAATAGATGATATTGCAAGCATCATGACAATTTATGACATACTCTTGAAGATAATAAGGCACAAAATCAGCTTCCGTGAAATTAAGATGTGTGCATGATACATCTGGAAGTTTAGAGCACACTTTCCATATAACTTCAAGATTTCTATCAAGTGTTTGAAAAAATAACTCTCTACTTTCTGCATCCAACCCGAAGAAACAAGAATTTCTATTAGCTTTGTATTCGCTATGAATCTTCTTATGATATTGAGATTTACCTTGTTCAAAGAAGATATAGAAATTCATCTCAATATGTCTTTTCCCTCTATATTTACGATGCCATGCAATAAATTCCAGTAGAGATGAAAAAAGGGAATGATCAAGCATTCTTCCTCGGGATTGTTCAATCACATATCTAATTGCCCACTCTTGATACATTGATTGCATACATCCCTTGAGATCGAGAAAGATATTTAACTTCTCTTTACCACACATAGATAGAGCATTATCAAGGTATTCGTATTTAGGATAGTAGTTTATGAGCTGCGAGATATGCATTAATAACTCCTAAAATGTCGTGAAAAACGCCCTTCCAGCTTTCACCAGAAGGGCGTTTGAACAACCACAAAGATTAATTTACCTGTGTGATCATATAGATGCTGACAGGAACTTTTAGATAATTTAGGTCAAAGGTACAAAGCAACTTCTTCTTTGAAAGCTGATATACCTTAAACATAATGTCTGATGAAACATCCATAGCAAACGGAAGTAGTAACATTTCGAAGCTACAATCTGAGAGCTTTGAGCCCTCTACCAGATCCAAATTCTTAACGACCGTTGACTTGATATCAGGTGTTACGATATCGATGGATGCTTTATTCTTTTTGATTTTTACTGTAATTACGTCTGTCTTAACAACATCGCAAATACTCTTAATGCGTCTTTTTGCAAGATAATTTGGAATGGTGCATTCCAAAATCATCTTATCATCTGCAATTTCAATTTTCTTATCAAATTCTTCGTCTTCCATGAATTTGTTATCCAACATCTTGCGCAATGGCTTGTTGAAGGACACATGTCCATAGCTGTCTTGGAATCTGATCTTTTTGTCTTCGACCTCAATATCAACACCACCTTCATCTTCCATGGTGTCATCGAGTTCGAATGTTTTTAGCAAAGCTACTTTTTGAACAGCATTGCTAATTGGAAGATTAACATCTCCCAAAATGCCGCTCAAATTCACTTTGATTATAGATCGACGGTTATTTGCCAATTGACGAATAACTCCATCGACAATATCACAATCTGTGCAATCTGATTCAACAATCAGTTTAACACAGTTGATGAATTTGTTAAACTCTTCTCTTTCAATGCTTAGTTGAGATGAATTTGATTTGGTAACAGTTTCAAGCCCGTCCGAGGAATCTTCCTCCATATCTTCCACTGTTGCATCCATTACAGAATCATCCTCTGCGAGATCAGCTGCGAGATTGTCTGCTTCCAGACTTTCACCATCTCCCAAGTCGAAATCGGCCAAATTCAGATCATCCATTTCAATTAACTCCTTTGTGGTAGTTCTTTAATAATGTCAAGATAAAAAAATCCATCTTGCTCTTTAGTTTTTGTTCTGTCAACAAATACTAGGGATCTTTCAATTTCACGAATGAGCTTCATAATATTTTCAACGTTAAATACTTTCTTTTTTCCTTGACGAATTGCATAAATCATACGAATGGCTTGTCGTTTTCCACTCATAGATTTAACAAATGCAAAAAAATTTCCGTCATGTTCAGTTAATCGGTTATGTTTTTCACAATATTCGAGTATATCTTGAATATCATTTGTGATGTTTACATTCTCATCTTTATTGCTCGAACATTCATTATAAAGGTCGGCAATAACTTTATCTGTTGAAGGCATCATTATACCTCTATTTTTTATTATTTGTTCTCAATTTTAAATTCTGGATCCTTTTAATTAGGTCAGTTGTTGAGTGACCTTCTATGTAATCAGTGAACTTGATTCTAACTTTAATATTCTCTAAAATCTGATGTCCATACAAACATTATGCTATCCTAACTTCAAACGGTTTTACTGGAAATGAACCAAAATCTCCGCCCGGATGATTATTGTAGAACAGCTTTACTTTGTTTATCAGATATGCATGCTGACGTTTCAGCTTTTTATACAGATATGGTTTCTTATTATCATCGCTCAGAATGGTCACACTTGATCTGAACAATGTCTCATCATAACAAACTGATTTCAATAGCGCTGGATATGAAAACGATAATCCTGCCGCATATATTCTAGCCTTGCTCCTCAACCTCAAAGAATCGGTTGCATATTCTCCTATGATATCAAATGGTCCTTCTGCTAATACTACTTTATCACTAGCTGGATCACCACCAGGAAGATAAATATAATCCAATAGTGATAAACTAGATTCTTGTAGAACAATCTTCTGGAACTTGTATATGGCAGATGAATCACAATTTCTGCACCACAACATCGTATTATTTCTAGTTACAATTCCAATGTAATTTTTTTGCAGAATATCAATAAAGGTGCCTACTTTTTCTTCAGCTACATTCTGAAGGTGATTACAATTGAAAAACTCCTTAAAATCAAAAATCAAATTAGGAATATCTTTTGAGGTAAGTTGATTATTACTTCTCTTCCTGATATACCATTCTTTTCTTTGATGAGCTTTGGCCGATAATTCAGGAATCTCAAACTCTTTGAGTTTGTTACTCCTTTTTATGCTAGCCTCTTTTTGAGATTTCTTTATTTCTTCTTTTGAAATGATACTTTCACTAATTCCCTTATCGCCCGTGATATCATAAATCAATTGATTGATTGTGACTGCTGGATGATTCCCAATAAAGCAATGGGCTACAGGAATAGATGGATCTGTGGAAATCCACAAATGACCTTTCTTGGCAGGATTTGGATGATCCCCACATATTGGACAGATCGCTATAATATTCTTTGAATTCTCTTTGACATATAAATTTTTGTCTTTGAGAATTTGTCTGAGACGATCTACATCCATTAAGATAATCCTTTAAATGACTATATTGTTTATAATTAGTTCTTTAATTAAACTTTTTAGTTCTGCTAATTTATTCATGATATTTAAATGTGGGATAACCTTCTTTCTCACACATTTGATCTTTTGCAGCTAAGAGAAGATCATGTTGAATCATTTCTTCTACTAATTGATCAAAGCTTATCTTAGGTTCCCAACCAAGTTTAAGTTTAGCTTTTGATGGATTTCCTAAAAGTGTTTCCACTTCAGTCGGTCTGAAATATTTAGGATCAATTCTGACAATTGTTTTTCCAGTATTTTTATCAATCCCAGTTTCATCTATACCAGTTGCTCCCCACATAATATCCATTCCAAGTTTAGCAGATGCTACTTCAATAAATTTACGAACTGATTGTTGTTCTCCGGTAGCAATGACAAAATCATCTGCTTTCTCTTGCTGTAACATTAACCACATTGCTTCAATGTAGTCTCTCGCATGACCCCAATCTCGTTTGGCATCAATATTCCCCATGTATAGACAATCTTGCATACCAAGTTTAATTCGGGCAAGTCCTCTAGTAATTTTTCGTGTCACAAAGGTCTCACCGCGCATGGGAGACTCATGATTGAATAGAATTCCATTACATGCATAAAGACCATAAGCTTCACGATAATTTACTGTTATCCAGTAAGCATACATCTTAGCTACAGCATATGGAGATCTTGGATAAAATGGAGTTGTTTCTGACTGAGGCATTTCTCGAACTTTACCATACAATTCAGAAGTTGATGCTTGATAAAATCGTGTTGAATCAATAAGTCCACACATTCTAATTGCTTCTAATAGGCGCATGGTCCCCAATCCATCAACATTTGCTGTATACTCAGGAGTCTCGAATGAAACTTTGACGTGAGATTGAGCTCCAAGATTGTAGACTTCATCTGGTTGTGTTTCTTGAATTATTCTAATCAGATTAGTAGCATCTGATAGATCACCATAATGAAGGATAAAATTTCGATCTTTTATATGAGGATCTTGATATAGTTTATCAACTCGATCAGTATTAAATGATGATGCTCGACGTTTAATGCCGTGAACTATATATCCTTTTTTCAATAGGAATTCAGATAGGTATGCACCATCCTGACCTGTAACTCCTGTGATTAATGCTACTTTCATATTTAAAACCACCTTATCTTATCTCGATTCTCAAGGAACCATTTATAAGTTTTTTCAAGTCCTACTCTAAGATCAGTTTTATGTTTCCATCCGAGATCATTAATTTTTGTTGTATCAACTACTTTTCTTGGAGTACCATCTGGTTTACTCTTATCCCATAAAATCTTCCTATCATATCCCACAATATCAGCAATCAATTCCGCAAGATCTCTAATTGATATCTCTACTCCGGTGCCAATATTGAGGAATCCAGGACCATCAAAGTTATCCATCATAAAGAGTAATGCATCTGCTAAATCATCAACAAATAAGAACTCTCTAGTTGGTTTTCCTGTTCCCCAACATTCCATAATATTGTAACTGTTAAGTGTGGCCTCATGCAATCTACGCATAAGACCAGGAATGACATGAGAATTCTTATAATTAAAGTTATCTCCATACCCATACAAGTTGGTAGGCATTGCTGAAATGAAGTTATCCCCATATTGCTTTCGATAATGATCACACATTTTCAATCCGGCAATCTTAGCTATGGCATAAGCTTCATTTGATGGTTCTAACGGTCCGGTCAGCAAAGATTCTTCCTTGATCGGTTGAGGTGCCATCTTTGGATATATACAAGAAGATCCTAAAAACAATAACTTCTTAACGTCATATAGATGTGCGCTATGAATTACGTTAGATTGAATCATTAAGTTATCATAAATGAATTGTGCGGGATACATCGAGTTTGCAATTATTCCGCCAACTCTAGCAGCTGCAATCATCACATAATCTGGACGTTCCCGCTTAAACAATGACTCGACATCCTCTTGTCTTAGAAGGTTACATTGATCAAAATCAATCTCTAGAATGTTCGTATGCCCTTTTTCTAGTAGCTTACGAACGATTGCAGATCCAACCATTCCGTTAGAGCCTAATACGGCTATCTTATCATGTTTATCCATCTCTTAAATTCCGTGTTCGATCCATTGCTTTGATCATTGCAACTTGCAATAATGCAGCATCTCTAAAAGCTCTATGCTCTGGTTTAGGATCTCCTACACCTGTTGCCTCTAATAGTGTGCTAGAATCCCATGTGCAATAATGAAAGTTCCAATCCAATCCAGCAGCTTCAAACATCTTCTCCATATGAAAAGTTTCAAACTTAGCATTGTCAGATAGAAGAATTATTCTTTGATATTTTTTAAGTAATCTTTGATTTACTTCATGGATATGTATTGCCGCATCTCCAACATCTTTTCCTTCTTTCCACATTTCTTCCCATCTTATCTTATGAACGTCATAAGCAGACATGAATTCTTCCTTCCAATGATCATCTTCTTTAAATGATGGCCACGGAGTTAATTGACTATATGTTTCAATAGTTGCGAATGTATAATCTGTCCATATACATCCAACTTCAATTGGTAGAGATTCTTTAGCAATTCCTGTTGTTTCAAAATCACAAAAGCAAAATGCCCATTTAGGATTCATCATCTTCTTCTTGTTCCTCTTTCATTTTAGCTGCTAATTTTTCAAACACAGCCAGAGATTCTTCTTCTATTCGTTGGAGATCTTCGGGAGTATCTACTTGATACGGATATAGAATTTCGTAATCAATAATTTCTCCTGAACCATTAGCTTCCCCTATTCCTACTAGGTCTAAAGCTTTGATTGCATTGAACATGACTTCCTTTCGGTCAAATGGTTCAGCTTCAACATTGATAAATCCTTCATCGTCAATATGCATGTCTGTTACTAAACCAACACTCATTCGAAAGTCTGTATTTTCACCAGACGCACATAATTGAAGTAATGATTTTTTCTCATCTATCAGATTTTTCTTGTACTCAGCTATAGCTTTCTCTAATACAGCTTTAGGGTACATTCTCCCATTAGGAGTTATAAAATCAGCTTGAATGGTAATTACTTTTATCTTCATTCTTCATCTTCCGTTAGTTTGTTATATAGAGCGAAAGCTCCTTGCGGTAAAGATTCCACACCAACTAGATCCTTCGCAATTATACTTGGAAACATCTGTCTAGTTAACGGCATAACTATTTTAACAAAATCGTCCACCACATGATTAATTTTGATAAACTTAATGATCAATTGACGACGTTTAAATTTAAATGAGATAAGTTTACATTTGATTCCTGTATCATTGTCCCATGTTCTAAATTCTACAACAGGATGTTTTTCGTCAGAAATGACTATGTAGTGTCTGCTAGTTCCTCCTGCTAATGACCACATAAGATAGTCAGCACGAACTTTAGAATCCTTTCTAATCTTTACGGCATGAATACAATCATCATCTACCTTAGTCATTTGATAGAATGTATCATGAGATTTTAAATAGAGGATATCTTGTTTCATTTGTAAATTTTATCCTTATCTGTAGTCCTATCACTTGCTAGTGGAACTAACCAAGACAGATTCGGAATAATATTGTCTGGAAGTGCCTTAGCACTAACTACAATTGGCTGTTCATTAGTAGTGGCTTTAGCTGAATGTATATCTCCATGACACCAGTAAAATATTACATGCCAGTCTGATCCGCTTAAATCACATACTCGGTGCCACACAGGAGCATCAATACCAGTCTCTTCTTTAAATTCACGAACCATGGCACCATGTGGAGATTCACCACTTTCAATTTTTCCACCAATTCCATTCAACTTTCCCTGTTGCCATACAGGTTTAGTCTTTCTGATAAGAAGAACTTCGTTATACTTGGAATCGAACATAAATCCACATACATATCTTTTCATTTCTTCTTACCAAAAGCTTTATAATAATCAACACCTGCCTGAATGGTTTCCCATACACATGCCATAAAATGCATTTGCGGAACTGCACAACCAGAATGGGTATTGTTGTACTTATTTACAATTATTTTTGCCCACGGCTTGATTCCGCCATTGAACAGATCGAGATATACTGCGTGATAATCTGGCTCACCCTCTGTACCGAAAACTTTTTCGATTGCTGGAATATTCTTGCTGATTACTCCTCTGGCTTCTGGCTTTCCAATAGAATCACAAATCTGAGCAAACAACCCAACAATCTTCTTTTCAACAGAGGTGATTGCTTCCTTGTTAACGCCCGTCAGCTTGCCATTTACAATGTTTCGTTGTAGAGTATTGACTACCTTACGAACGTCCGGTAGCAACGATTGTACGACCAATTCAACGGTGTTTTTATCGTATTCAACTCCTTCAGCCTTCAGAATATCCTCGCAATATTTAACAGCATACTCAGTAGAAATAGTCTTCATTTCAAATGTTTGAAAACGAGAATGAAGCGGTTGTAGAATCTTACTCTTATAGTTTGCTGTGCAAATGAATCTTCCTACCTCAGCATACTTCTCCATTATATGACGAAGATTTGCTTGGGCATTGAGGCTAAGATAATCAAATTCGTCCACAAAAACTATTTTGTGTGGGCTCATAAATGCAGGAGATTTTAAATATGGCTCAACTAAATCTCTAAATGTATCGATACCTGTCGTCGATGAGCCATTCAAAGGCATTAAATCAGATTCCTCTTTAATCAACTCATCTACCAATATCCTGGCAGTAGTAGTTTTTCCAGATCCTGGAGGTCCAACAAATAACAAATGAGGAATTTCTTGTTTAGATAAACATTCAGTCAAAAATTTCTTTTGATGATCTTCCAGTACAACATCATTTAAATTATGTGGTCTATATTTTTCAACCCATAGAGAATTTGAAATATTCTCATCATTGATATCGCTCATAATTCAACTCCTTCGAGGTATTCAGCAGAACAATTTTTTACTAATTTGCATTCAATTATATACCCTTTGTTCCTACCCCATTTAAATTCTTTCCTGCCTTCATTTATACAAGATGTTGATGCTGGTAAAATTTTTAACAATTTCTTATATAAACATCTTGCAACAAAATTCTGTTTTGGATCATAGATTGTGTATACTTTAAGATATGGTTTAGATAACAACATAGTTCGTCGTTTGTCTGGATTTTTCCATGCCCGGGATATAATTTCTGAATGTTTTTTAACATTTTTAGGATTGGAGAATTGTTGTATAGCTCTGCGCGATTGGGCTCTTCTACTAGATTCATTTTCCCAATATTCGGATCTAACTGTTTCCATGAATTTAGAATATTCGTCATTTTTCCATTGTGCCTTAGTCCTTCGAGATTGAGCTTTTCTATTCTTAGAATTACTCCAATATTTTTCCATCTTTTAGAGAGAATCGTTTTAAATTCCTTTTCAAAATTTGAAAAGAATCTAGAATTTTTTCCTCTCTCTTTCATAAAATGGAACGCACAGGCTAATTTAGATGTGTCTCCATATTTGTCATGAATAGACATCTTATACAAAAGATAGTGTGCAATAAAATGTTCTCGATATGTAAGACAGACAAGATTATCATCTGTATTTTCCCCGCCACAACATGTAGGAGTTATGTGATGAATTTCTGAATTATCACATCTATCTCTATATTTTCTAGATTCACATAGATCATAATACCATATACTATATTTACTCATAAGAAATAACTCCTTTCAAATTCAAATCGCCATTTAGTTCTCGGATGAATTAATGGGTATCCTCGCGGTCGCGCGCGCCTAATTAAAACCTAATAAAACCAAAGGTACTAGGATCCCAGTAACGATAAAATATTGATTATTATAGTTCTTTTGAAGTACAATTGATAAAATATTGATAGTTATTAAATGTTCTTTTTATCAATATTAAACATCAAATACAACTTCAGGGTGATATATTGAAAGTTTAGATCCTTTATGTTTACATTGAAAATTCTTACCTATATTGTTTCTTTTAAAAAAGCCTCTAGGAACTTCTAATGCATATCTACATGGCCTTGGACTCATAATAGAGCATGTAGACATCGGTTTGATATTATTGATATCTATTATCTTCATATCATCATCTATGAACGCTATATCAAGCGGCATCATTGTATTTTTTCCCCAAAACATAAGTTTCATAGGTTTTTCAAAATCAAATAACATCCCATTATCTTTATTGAGATGTTCACGCCACATCAAACCTTTTTGACGAAGTTCTGGAGTATCTGCAACTTCAATATCAATTTCTTTGAGTAATCCGTAATTAGATGTCATTTTTGAATTATTCCTTTTTTAGTATTTGTTCCATATACCTTGAAATATTTCTTTGCTTCGGTACCGATCTTATAGGAACTTACCTTCTAAGGTTCGCTAAGTGTTTGTGATACCGCGAAGCGGGGCACAAGTCACTTAATTTTGAATTTCAGTACTACGACTCAAAAAGATAAGAAACTCCAGTTCTGAAAAATTTCCGATTTAAAAGAACTTTAAAAGATATATTAAAAGATATTAAATTTTTATTCACTTTCCGCTCACTCAGATTTGGAGCGGAAGTGTGCAAAGAAGTGTAAATAAAATTTTAATTGAGAACGAAATCTTTTTATTCTCATAATGTCACAATTCATAAGTTCATCCAATGTCCCGCTTCGCGGTACCATTGGACTTGACGTTCACAAGCTGCCTTTGGCATCTTGCTCCCCGTGAGCTTAGAGCTCAGTTTAAACCCAGTTCCCGAAGGGTTTCGGCCGGATGGACCTGCGCGGTAGCTGGAAGGTCACATTGAGTGGATTGAAAAATTAAAAATTCTAGAAAAAAATTTAATTAAAATCCTATTAAAGGCGAGTCATTTGTAAGTTGTTCTCGTGTTGAAAAAACTACATCTGATTACTTAAAAGGACTACTAATTTGAGGTTTGTTCTTTTTATTTTTCAAATTATTGAACCGTATGATAAACATGTTTCTGGCTGTCTCTGAATCTACACCTAACATACCGGAAATTGCAAGTGGCTCAATCTCGTTTCCGAAGTCAAAAGGAGAGGCCATAAGCGAGTATGATTCAGAGAGCAACAGCCTTGTATCAATATCTTTTACTTCTTCAGGTATAGGATATGGAAGGCCAAATTTTTCAGCTATAACTTGTTGAGCTTTCATTTCAGCTTCTTGATATCCAGGTATAGCTCTTTTGATGGGACGAGGAAGATCTCCAAAGTATGCTTCAGATGCATCATGGAGAAGGCCCCACAATTTATTTTCATCACTGACAAACTCACTTACATATACTGAATGTTCAGCTACTGAATAGAATCTTAAACAGTGACCACCAAATCTACAAATTCTACTAATAGAATAACAGATGTCTTCAATATCGATGTCTTCAGGTTTCAGATTAAACGGATCTACAACTCTACCAGTATATGTTTGGATTTCAGATGACATAATCGATCTCCTAATTTGTTATTTGTTCTTATGTTTCAAAAGTATTTTTTCAAAAAAGTCATGAGAAACCAAATTTATAACTTGTTGAATTTCAAATGCTACCAATTCAAAAAATTGCGATACAGAATCTAGTCTTAACGTCCCTTATTATATAATAATAAGGGACGGGTAAAAGTGTATGTCTCTACCTTGGAAAGGATACCGTTATCTAAATATATTAAATTGTGATGGAGAACCAAATTATCAGCTACTGACAATTTGGTAAAGGAACATACATTCTGTATAAACCTATCTCTTTGTTTTTCAGTTTAAGTTTTTATAATCCCAATGGAGGAGCACATGGGTAAACTACACGAAGTGCTTGCGGTAGAGGAAGCATTGAAGAGTCGGTGGACCAGATGAAGCCGTCAGTCAGTGTTTCGCTCCTATAGCTTTATACTCTGCAGATAAACCAATACGACGTAGCATTCTTAAAAACGCTTATGGTAAGGGTTCGAATCCCTTCTGGGCCTCCAAACAATATCTATCCCATCCCGTCCCCATCCCGGTCGGAATTACCTTGGAGGTCTTTCCCTTTTTTATTTATTATGGCCCGGTCGTATAACTGGCAGTACACGAGTCCGTTAGTTTCACAAATGCTGTCGAACAAGTCTTGGTTGAATCCTTCGGGAACTGCTGAGTCATAATTATGAAATTCTAATTTATACTATGAAGAAACATGGAGGCCGTTGTGAGGGTACTATCGACGGCCTCCTCTTTTTACTGGGCGTAGTTCGGTTAAAGATTAATGGTAAAGCCCACAGAGGTCCCATTAATCACAGGGTTCAAATCCCTGTACGTCCACCAAAGAATCGTAAAATTTCCTTAGGGAATAAATTTATGATATCAAATTTGATCCGAATGCCGTGTGAGATTACATGCTTCATTTATGCATACTGGCGATTATAACCCGCTAGTTAAAACATCTCATGCATTCCTGTCGGATCTTTTATGGCGAAGTAAAGCTCAGTGTTAGAGCTAGTAGAAACGCAAGAGTTCTTCTGGTCGGTGGTTAGAATCCACCCTTTGCCACCATGGACTGAATGCCTGATGTGATTACATGAAATATACTCTTGAAAAGTAAAGGTTCCGGTTCGAATCCGGACGGTCGCTAATAATCAAAAAGTGACCGTGGTGTAATGGTAGCATAAAAACATTACGTCACATCGCTTCCTGTCAGTCCTTTTATTTGTACCCTTAGCTCAGCTGGATAGAGCAGCTGACTTCTAGAACATCTGGGCCTCATATTAGAAATAGTATGAGTGTAAGCAGTCAAATTCGGGGAAACCTAAGTTTCAAATAAGGCAATCCCGAGCCAAGCCAATATGGAAGGTGTAGAGACTTAACGGCTGCCACCTAAGTTTTTAATAAGGTGAAGAGAAAGTCCAAGGAGTTGCGAAAGCAACACAAACTTGAATCAGCAGGTCACAGGTTCGAATCCTGTAGGGTATGCCATTTCTTGAACTCAGAGAACAAACTGTAAAAGGTAATTGTTCTATGGTTCAATTATGCAAAGGTGGGTGTGGAAAACTCGCGGTATATGGAAAATGGTGTTGCGAGTCGTATTACACATGCGAAGGATACAGAAAAAAATTATCAACCAGAGCAAAGATTAGAGGAAATAATGGAGTACAGGGATCAAAATCTAAATTGGATATAGATTTCAGTGCTGTACCAGATATAAATTTAATCTGCTCAAGATGTTCTTCTTCATTTAAAAATGAAGCAAAGAACGGAACAATCAGAAGAAGTCAGTTTATTCCCATTTGTCCGTCGTGTAAATCTTCTCAATTATCAGAATCAGCAAGATTGGCGCATAAAGTCAGATCTGATAAACTTCCGTACGAGGAAAGATCCTGGAGATATAGACGGAAATTGATCTGGGAAGAACAAGGGCAGAAATGCAATGTTTGCGGATTTGATTCTTATGATCTTGAAAGCGGCCCATATGAGTTACATCATATTGACGGAAACGCAAATAATAAAACAAGATCTAATGAAGAAATCCTATGTTGCAATTGTCATGCAATGACTGACACATACAGATTTAAGAATGGAGATCGTAAGACGCCAACAAAGGCGGAGATCTTTGGAGGGATATACAAAAAGAGATATCCTAAATAGATTTAGTCCGAATGCCGGATGAGATTACATGACTTTTAATCAAATACATCTCATCTATTACCCTGTCGGACTTTTCCATCTTACTTGTTGCGGGATGGACTGGAGTTGGTTCCAGCTCAGGCTCATAACCTGAATAACGGGGGTTCGAATCCCTCTCCCGCTACCAATAATGGAGAATGCCGTTTGAGATTACATGCTTTTGATTATGCAAACCAATCATCTCAAACATTCCCTGTCTCCATTTTAATTTTCCTCTGAATGCCTGGTAAAGACTACATGCAAGTTAAGCCGTAGGTCGCTGGTTCGAGTCCAGTCTTCACCACCAATTTCAAAAACGGTGAAGTAGCTCAGTTGGCTAGAGCAACGTAAAAACGTCTTTCCGTTTTCTGTCAGAGGATTTTCATTTTGTGGAGATGAACACTGGATATGCTCTCCGGTAACTAGTCGAGACTTTCGGTGACCGAATTAAGTAGGAGCCGATAACCTATTATTATATAAGCACCCCTTCTGTAGGGCACTTGTATTTTGGTGCACCGAGATACATGTACAAAGGGGGGTTTGTTTTAGCCAAGGTAGCTCAATGTTAGAGCCTGCGATAGTATCGCGGAGATGGAGGTTCAATTCCTTCCCTTGGCTCCATTTTTTTGGGGACGACATGGTTTCGACATAACTAAGAGTCGTCTGATTGCGTGTAGTGGTTGATCGGTTGGCCACTTAAAAAGCCGATTACTTTTGAGTTCACAATCCTGAACTTGATCTCGTAGCAGCTTAGGCAAGCTACGCGTGGACTGTCAATATTCCTATATATGGCAGAAGGCGTCAACTGCACTGTTTGGGCGTTTAGGATAGCATATTTGTTTGCTCGGACTTATATGCGAATTATAGAGCAACATCTTATCTGATATCCAGCTCACTGGGTAGATTGTAAAAATAATCAGATGCGGCTGCTTAGGCAAAAGAAAATTTAAGCTACACACGTAGACGTCAGTCTTGACAACGAGTTGTGGACCCGAGTTCGATTCTCGGCGTCTCCACCAAAATGTAACATAAGATACCCTTAGAGACTTTGCGGAGCCTCGTAAAGTATTGGGTGTCCGAATAAGAGTGTTCAATGAACTAAGAGTTAGCCGAGAAATCGGAGACTTGTATAGGCTTATTCATGTTACATTTTTTATTTCTAAGGAAGTATTATTTCTGACCTGCTCCAACAAAAAGGAGATGCAAACATGGCTAACAAGGAATTGTTCAGCAACAAAAAGAAGAAAACCACAATCCGCAAAACCAAGGAGAAGGTTACTGTCAACGAGGCAGGCGGAACCGCATACAAACTGAAGAAAAAGGCAGCCGCCGCACAGTTGGTGTTCACGGGATGCTTGAACGGAGGCTTCTACGCTTCCGCGAAAACTCAACTGTCCGAATTGACGGAATTGCTCCGTTCCATCAAAGATCCAGAATATATCGCACAACTGGCTGTCTTGGCTCGTGAGCGTGGTTACATGAAAGATACTCCTGCTGTCTGCTGTGCCATTTTGCATGAACGTGGGGAATCCGATCTGTTGAAGAAAGTATTCCCTAGAGTTATGGACAGACAGAAGATGTTGCAAAACTTTGTCCAGATGGTTCGTTCCGGTCAGTTCACTCGTAAGTCTTTCGGGACTTTCACGAAGAAGCTGATTCAGGATTGGATCAACGGCAAGAATGAGCATCAGCTCTTGAGAGGATCTATTGGTACTGATCCAACTCTAGTGGATATCATCAACCTATCCCATCCAAAGCCTGAGACAGACGTCCGGAAGAACTTCATTGACTATTTGATGAAGAGAGAGTTCAATTACGATCTCTTACCTCCTTTAGTAAAACAGTATGAGGATTTCAAAAAGGATCCGAAAACTGCACCACAACCAGATCTTCCGTTCCAGTTCCTGGCTCCGTTCAATCTGACTACGAAACATTGGATGCAGATTGCTGAAAACATGCCATTCCATGCATGTCGGATGAATCTGAATACTTTTGAACGTCACGGCGTTCTTAAGCATCCCCGATCAGTTCAGATCATTGCGGACAAGCTGAAGGACAAAGAGTTAATTCTCAAGTCCAAGGTGTTCCCATATCAGTTGTTCAACGCATGGTTGAACACTGGTAGCGTTCCTACAAGCATTAAGAACTCACTACAATTTGCAGCAGAGATTGCTTGTGAGAACATTCCGGAATTTCCTGGAAATGATCACATCTACATCTTTGTGGATACATCAGGTTCAATGGGATGTCCTGTTACAGGTCATCGCGGATCTGCAACCACAACAATGAGATGTGTGGATGTTGCCGCTTTGGCAGCATGTGCAATCATGAGAAAGCATCCTGACAGAGCAGTGTTGATCCCATTCGACACGACCTGTCATAAGCACAGCATCAATCCGCTTGACAGCATCATGACCAACGCGAAGAAGTTGGCCAGTTATGGTGGCGGTGGAACTAACTGTTCTGCCCCTCTGAAGATGGTCAATGACAACAACGGTCGTGGTGACGCTGTGATCTACCTCTCTGACAACGAGTCTTGGATCGACTCCAGTGGCAAGTCTGCCAGAGGTTGGGGTTGCAGAGGTACTTCCACTTTCGCGGAGTGGGAGCGTTTCCGCAAGAAGAACAAGGGTGCACGGTTGGTTAACATCAACCTGGCCCCATACTCTACAACTCAAATCCCGAACGCGGGTGCTGACATCTTGAATGTCGGCGGCTTCTCAGACTTCGTCTTTGAAGTCATGGCTGGCTTTATCGAAGCCAAGCAGGAGAACTACTGGGTTGAAACGATCAAATCAGTAGAACTCTAAATCCGATCAATGATCGCCGAAGAACCGGATAGAATAAAATCTATTCGGTTCTTTTTTTAGGAATTTTTTATTGTTGTATAGGAACAAATAGGTAAAAGGAGATTGTTTGTAGTGTTTACAATTAAAGGAAGTTTTGCTGATTGTTCCACTTGTCCATTAGTAGGTTCAGGATCGGTTATCGCTGATACTAATTCAGCGGATGATTTGTCCAAAGTTGACGTTGTTATTGTTGCAGAGAATCCTGGAAAAGAAGAGCTTAAAGCTGAAACTCCACTGGTGGGAAAAGCGGGAAAGATATTCAGAGAACCGTTTGATAAATACATCAAATCAATTGACGGAATAAAATATTTCATTACAAATACAGTCTTGTGTGCAACAATTGAGAATGGCAAGACTGTTAATCCGACAAAAGAAGTTGCAGACAGATGTGAGGTTAATTATCTTAATTTTATTAAGATATGTAAACCAAAACTAATCATTTCTTTAGGTACAACTCCCATGCGTAGTTTAATTGGGAAGGATAGCGGGATTACTAAAATTCAAGGTCAATTTTTCTCATATCAGGATAAACTATCTGAAGACCTATTTGCCGATTTTTCGAGCAAGGTCCTTGTGGTAGCACATCCTAGTTATGTGGCACGCAATGGAGGTCTTAGTTCGGAAGCCGGCAAGAAGTTTGTAGATTGTTTCAAACAAGCTGCTGAATTTCTCAACCCTGAAGAGGAAGACGAAGTGGTAACAGTCAGTAAAACGACTAACTCTGGTGAAATCAAAACCGAGAAAGTGGATGAGCCCTATACCTATAGGATTCCAACTAAGTATTATGAGGATGACTATCGATTAGTTGACGTTCAGTATATTAGCAAAAGTGGACAACTGATTTTCATCTTCAGAGACAAAGACAACAACAGAGAAGAATACACTCCTCCTCCAAAAGACGTTGAATATTATTGGTACGAGGGAACAACTCAGTCTCTAATAGAAGATGTCAAAAATACCGAATTGAAGATTGGTAAATACTTTGGTCGAAATCAAGAAGGTCACTGCTACGAGTCTGACATCAAGATTGCAAATAAACAAGCTACTGATTACTACATGAGGAATAAGGGAGAAGCTCCAATTCTTCACCGCAATATTTTATTTTACGATATTGAGGTATATACAGGAAGTTATAGAGGTTTTCCAGATCCAGTAGAAGCAAAGTTTCCTATAAATGCTATATCGTTCAAGTTGGACGAAGGTGAAGTTGAGATGTATCTCCTTGTTACAAAGGGGATTGATTCAAGATGGGAACAATTGAACGAGCATAAGAAGTTCAAGCATGTGAAGATTTTTAAAAGTGAACAAAAGATGGTTCAAGCATTCGTTGACAGAACGAAACAATTGAATCCTGACTATTTGTGTGGGTGGAATTCTGCTGGATTTGATAATCCTTATATTATAAATCGAATGGATAATATAGGGCTTAATTCGAATGATTTATCTCCTTTTGGTGTGACATTTGCAGATCCAAATATGTCAACATGTTTGATTTACGGGAGAATTCCTCTTGACCAAATGTGGCTATATAAGAATTTGACTTATACAAATGAGCCAAGTTATTCTCTTGAAAACATTTCTCAAAAGGTTTTGAATCGAGGCAAGAAGAATTACGATGGAGATCTTATGAATCTCTATCGTACCGACATCTTTACATTTTGTGAATATTCGATTACAGATACAGATCTTCTTTATGGTCTAGAAAGTGAGTTAGGTCATCTTTCATTACAGGATGAGCTGCGAGCTGCTGCAACAACGTCTCATAATGGTGCATCGTCTACAATAGGTCTTGCGGACGGTCTGTTCAACTTTGAGTTGAAGTCGCATAATACGGTTATGCGTAACACTGTCCACGGTAGAACCAAACAGGGCATAGTTGGGGCGTATGTTAGAGAACCAGTAGGCGGAATATATGATTGGGTGATCGATTTCGACTATACGAGTCTGTACCCAAGTATTATCTGCTCATACAATATTGGACCGAATACATTTGTAGCAAGAATAACTCCTGAAGATGCTCACGAGTATACATATCATAGAAAGAAGTTTCTTGAAAGAGATTCAGTCAAACTTATTCCAAATCCGATATACAATTCTAAGGTCGCAAATGTTCCGATGAAGAAATTCACGGAGATCTTAGAAAAATATCATGCGATTGTATCTCCGTCCGGGTGTATCTACAAAGGTCATGACATCGAGAAATCAATATTCTATAATATCATCAAGAAGCTTTTTAAGCAGAGAAAGTACTACAAGGGCTTGATGTTCAAGGCAAAGGAAGCTGGAAACGATCTTGAAAGGAAGCAATATAATAATAAGCAGATGGCTTATAAGATTTTGCTTAACTCACTTTATGGAGTTCTAGCTCAGGAGCATTTCAGATTCTATAATTTGGATCTAGCTTCAACAGTTACATTGTCAGGACAGGACCTAATTAAGTTTGCTGGAGAACATGTAGATACCTGGATGACAAAAATGGCTGAATCTCGTAAAGATATGAAAGCTGTATCAATTGACATAAATCCAAATTACATGACTGATGTTGAGGAATACAAAGAATATTTGAAGTATTGTGATACTGATTCTCTGTTTCTCCATATGGAACCGTATTTGGAAAAATTAGGAATTGACCCAAATCCTGAATCGATTGCAAAAGAGACAGAGAATATTCATAATTTTCTCAATGGAATGCTACTGACTGGATATGCTAAATTGCACAATATTGCTAAAGATGAATCCATGCTTGACATTAAGAGTGAATTGATAGCAAGACGTTATTACTGCCTGAATGTCAAGAAGAAGTATGCATTACATGTTGTTAGTCAGGAAGGAGTTGCAACTGATGAGGTAGATATCAAAGGCCTCGAAATAAAACGAAGCGATTTTTCTCAATTAACTAAAGATATGCTTGAGAAATTGATTGATAACATTCTCAAGAATGATGATTTCACGTATGAGGGAACGTTAGATCTTGTAAATGATTTCAAAGCTACAGCAATTGATATGGTTATAAAAGGAGATCCATCAATCTTCAAGACTGTTGCCTTCTCAAAACCATTGAATCAATACAAGACAATTCCACAACATCTCAAAGGTATGTTAATATGGAACTGCTTGGAGTATGATCATTTCAGGCATGGAAATAGAGGAATTCTAGTTCCAATTAAGGGAATTGATCTAGATAAAGCTCCACATAAAGTTGTAGATAACTTCCATAAAGAGTTCCTTAAAAAATGGAATCAGAAAGATCTTAATGTCATAGTCATTCCTGAAACAATTACTAAGATACCAGAATATTATATAGTTGACACTCAAAGAATTATTGCATTTGCAATAAATGATAGAGTGGATATTTTACTTGAACCCCTAGCAAAGAAGAGTAATATCTGTCTATTCTAATATGGCACATAAAAAGAAAATGATAGTCACATGGAATGACTACGGAATATACGTTAAAGATCTGGCCATGCAGATTGAAAGAGAAGGGAAAGAATATACTGATATATGTGGAATTCCAAGAGGTGGATTGCCTATTGCTACAGTGCTATCTTATTACTTTGATATTCCTTTGACATCAGTACATAAAATACATAGTAAAACGCTTATAGTGGATGATATTTGTGACTCAGGAGGAACAATTATGAAGGTTCTTGAAAGATGTAAAACCTTTGTAGTTAAGCCTGATGTTGCAACAATATTTTTGAGAACTACATCAAATTATCAGCCACTATACTGGTGTGAAAAGGTTAATAATCTCTGGTGGGTAGATTTCCCATATGAGTATTCGGATAGGCCAGACACAGTATCAAAAGTAACAAACTCCTAAGAAATCAGGCCCTAAAGTTTAATCGCTTTAGGGCCTAGTGTCCCGAGAGATCACACTCTCGGATCTCTTATTCAGGATTTTATCCCTGTTCAGCTTCTTTTTTTTGCCTTCTTGTTTTCTGTCAAGAATTTATCGTTGGATAACGATTTCTCTCTGAATCCTTGAAGATCAGTTCTTAGCTTTAGACTAAGCTTTCTTGCTCTGAGCGCGGATGCCTTGGTTTTCTTTCCTGCTTCTGCTGCTTCTACAAATTCCTGGAAAGTCTCTTTCAGTTGCTCTAGGAACTTTACATACTCTTCGTTCATTTTCGGTCTCCATTTGGGATGTTTCTTTTAGTTTGAGTAAGGTTTGACTACCCTGCTTGTATATATGTTCTAGTCGTTTTTGGAAATGATGTTCACAAGAACAAAAATTAAAGAGAAAATGAATATGTCTGAATCTGAACAGTTCCCAAAAATACATCGATATGAATTTAATCGAAAAGCATTTAAGAAACGATATCGAGATGATTTTGAAACGTTTGCATACAAATGCAGGATTTCAAAGTCCAAGACCCAATGGGCAAAATACAGGGCCGACATTAAGGAAATCATTCAGTTGGTTGATAGGGCACTCGATAAAGATATTACCTACGAGATAGGTAATATCTATTATATCTTGGGAATGCTGGAAGAACTTAAGAGTTTCATGACTAAAGTCTCCCAGAGAGCAAATACAGTAGGTAATCATTCAATATGTCTTCTTTACGATACCGTTGATGATAAGTTAGATCAAGTCAAAAAAGATTTGACTGAGAATCTACATAGTCCGGTTTCGTCAAATGAACTGAGAACTGCAATTGAGAGTGAAAATGGATCTTGAAGAATTTAACAAGGTATTAGAATCATTACATGTTAATCCGCAAGATAGCGGAAAAATGTTTGTTGATATTGAAGATGCTAAACATACTCCTCCTGTGTATGGAATAGTTAAATCTGTCGAGGAATTTAATTGGTTTTTCGATAATAAGAATCAAAAGATATTTAGAAAGGGAGAGGAATTCGTAATGATTCCCTCTCTATATGTTCAACTTAGAATTGATCAACAGTCGGGAAAACCAATCCTTGAACCGTCTGGAAAAGATTTCAAAGATTATTACAAGCCATACAATGGAGAAGATCTAACAGGGAAGACTGTATTATTATGGAGAGCTGGTGGAATTGGAGACATCTTGTTTATACAGCCGTCTATCCGTTATTTGAAAATGAAGTATCCAGATTGCAAAGTGAAATTTGCATGTGCTCCAGTTTACTTTTCATTTTTGAGAACTTGGGGTGATTTGATAGATGAGCTTCACGCTGTTCCGTTTTCACTGAAAGAAGTAGAAAAAGCAGATTATCATGTTACATTCGAAGGAGTTATTGAACGTTGTAAGGACGCTGAGAAAATCAACGCGTACAAATTGTTCAGTATGAAACTCGGATTAGATTTACCTGAATCTATTTTGCGCCCAATTCTCAAGACTACAAAGTCTTGTAATGAAAAAGTAAAAAAATTTCTGAACGATAATCATCTCAAAGAGAATGATTATATTGTTTTTCAAATGAGAGCATCCTCAGCAATACGAACTCCTCCTCTTGATGTATGGGCAAGAATTCTATGTCCTTTATTAGAGGAAGGACAAAAAATTGTTGTTACAGATAGACCATCAGTTGCAGATCAAATTGATAATTTTGTTAAAGCTATTATTCCGAAAGATTTGAGAGCAAATATGTTTAGTTTCTGCAAACATTCTGAATCTATATCTGACTCGGTGAGTCTTGTGAAATATGCTAAGATGGTAATTTGCCCTGATTCATCGATGGCTCATATTGGGCCAGCAGTTGGAACAAAAACTTTTGGAATTTATGCACCGTTCGATGCAAGATTACGAATGTCAACGTATAAGAATTGTGGATGGATCCAACCAAAAGGGAAAGATGAACAAGTATGCAAATTTGGAGGAGCTAGATGTTTTATGCATGGACATAATCCTTGTCCATATAACATAAATAATGCTAGCCCATGTTTTTACAGAATTGATTGTAATAAAGCGGTTGAAGAAATTCGAAAACTAATGGAGAGTAATTAGAAATGCCAGCAAAAGTATCTGAAGCCAAAAAGAGATCTGTAGTCGGATACAGAAAAAAGAAAGGTCTTTGCGAACTATGTGGTTGCGTGAAGGATGGAGCAGAACATGTTTGTTACGAGAATTATGTAAAAGCAGACATGACTGATGTAGAACTCAGAAAAGAAGATGTTGTAGAAATTCATGGAGTTGCAAAAGAAGAAGTAGTTTCTTCTCTTGAAGAACTTGCAGAAAATGAAACTAACGTCATGCCAGAGCTTGACGCTAGAATTAAAACAATCATCTCGTATAGACGAAGAAAACAATTGTGTATAAGATGTGGATCTGTAGATGTTAATGTAGATCATAAATGCGAAGAAGATTATACAGAAGCAGATAGGAGATCAGAAGAAGAAAAGAAAGCTGATCCTCGTACAGTCATCACACCAAAAGAGAAGATGCCTACAATTGAGGAAAAACAGCAAATTGATGAAGTCAACAAGGCTTTTACTAAAAAGCATCCAGACGAATTTTTCAGAATGCAAAAAACAGCAGAAATTCAGTCCCAGCGTAAATTTATTTTGATTGATTTAAATAGATCAGTTAATGGGCAGAAGTTTTCTGTTGACTATATAAAGTTTCTGACTAGTAAACATAAAAATATGATTATTTATGCTATTGGGGATATTGATAGCATTTATTCGTATAAAGAATCACAAGATTTAGGAAAGATAGCTAATTTCTGTTCTATTCGAAATATCTTGGATCAGAATATTGTTAATCATCTACATGGGTGTCAAAGATTCTTTGGATTCCCATCCAAATATATGACATATTCAATGTGCTACAATATTCCATGCACAGCATTTTTTGATAATTCTGATAATTATAATGTTCCTTGTGATATTGTGGATATTAAGGATGGAGAAGATGTAAATAGACAGTTAGTGGCAATCAATGTCACTTCCTGGAAAGTGTAGTGAAACAATCAAATCTATCCCGTAGAGAAGATAAAATTCTTTTCTACGGGAAGAAAAATAAGTATTGGCCATTATCCAATTTTTATCCCTCTCGTATTTTTATTGATGGAAAAATGTGGCCTACTGTAGAGCATTATTACCAAGCCCACAAGTCATTAGATCCTTTGATGATAGAAGATATAAGATTGACTCCTCATCCTGCTGAAGCCAAGAAGAAGGGTTATGAGTTCAAGGCTAGAGAGGATTGGGAAGAAGTTAAAGAGAAAATTATGTATAAAGCTCTATACGCTAAATTCACACAGAACGCCACCTGCAAAGGTCTTCTTCTATCTACAGGAAATCTTTCGATTCATGAAGATTCTCCAACAGATATCTATTGGGGATGGCAAAATAATGGAAAGGATAGATTGGGTATCCTTCTCACAAAAATAAGAAGTGAGTTGAAAAATGAGAATAATCGGAATTGATCCCGCATCAACGTCTGGCTGGAGTTTATTAGAGGATGGAAAGTTAGTTGAGTTTGGACAAATTGTATGTCCTAGATCTTTCACATTGCCTCAACAACTCAATTTATATCACATTGAAATTCAAAGGCTTGTAGAAAGATTGAAACCAGATTATTGTGCAATAGAAGATGCAATTCTTGCTCTTAGTGGGGTAAAAACGTTAGTTAAATTAGCTCGAATAAATGGTGTATGTATTCAATCTGCATTCAATGTGTTAAAGGATAGAGTCACTATATATGAACCTACATTTTGGAAAGCTAATTCTCTCGACAAACTTAATGGACAATCTCCTAAATGGAAGATACAGCTCGAAGTTGCTAGGCATTTTGGGCTTAGTGTGGCTGGGGACTTCAATAAGTGGGATATTCATGAAAAAGAAGTAAAAGAAAAGATCTCAAAAGTAAGAAACGGCAATCATGATCGTAAGGGTCAAATCGATAAATTAAAGGCTGCACTTGCTCGTAAACGCAATCCCATTGTAGGGAATGATAGGGTTGATCATGAGAACAAAATAAAAATCCTAGAGAGAGAACATAAGACTTCAAAACAGGAACTGAAAAAACTTGAGAAGGAAGCATCAAAAGAGCTTTCTTCAATCGGAAATGATATTTACTCACAAACCGGTCTCTCTCCCGATATTGCAGATTCTATCTGTATTGCATATTGCTTACATAAGGGAAACAGATATGGATGAATTAGACAGAGTGATTGAATCAAGCATCAAGAAAGTTACTAGACTATATCTTGGTGAGCAGGCAGAAGAAGTTCCTGAAGATCAACAACAGGCCCCACAACCAGAGCAAGAGGAACAACAGGGGCAAATGCCTCAACCTCCAACAGGAATGGGAATGGATCAAACTGGGCAACCCGATCCTATGGGAGCAATGGGTATGCCTGGACCGGGATATCAAGAGCCACCTTCTCCTGAGATCGAGGAATTAGACGTCGATAAAGTTGCACCAAATCCATCTAAAGTAGTTCCTCCGCCTCCGGAGTCACATTATGATTGACGGAAAGTTTTCAATTCAGGTTCATTATGGAAAACGACCTGGACCTGGAACACATTGGGATCTACGAATACTTTTGCCTAAAGAGAAGCGTGTATTATCTTGGGCAATACCGAAACAAACACTTCCTAGTAGAGGGAAAAGGAATTTGGCAGTATGGGTCGATGACACTCATCCTACCTATCATATGTCCTTTGAGGGAAGATTGAAGAATGGAGACATTGTTGAGTTATATGATGTGGGAGAAGCTAAAATTCATAAATTGATAAAAGACCGAATTATTTTTGATCTAAAAGGGACAAAAGTGAATGGGAGCTTTGTTTTAATAAAGACAGATGACAAGAATTGGCTTTTAGTTGGAAAATCCTAAGGAATTAAATACAAATGAATACTATGACTAATATTATTGCCACAACCTACACTCGAGACCAAGTTAAAAAAGCAACTATAGAATATTTTGGCGGCGATGAAATGGCTGCTGATAATTGGATAAATAAGTATGCAATTCATAAAGACCAAGATGAATATCTTGAGCTTACACCAGAAGATATGCATATTAGAATGGCGAGAGAATTTGCTCGAATTGAAAAGAAGTATGATAAGTGGCTTGATGAGGAAGACTATTTAAATTTAACTTCTATTGGAAAGGCATTTGTTGGAGTAACTGAAGATAAAATTCTTGAATTATTTAAGAATTTTAAGTATATAATTCCACAAGGAAGTGTGATGTCAGTACTGGGAAATGATCAAATCATAGGATCATTATCAAATTGTGTTGTAATACCTGATGTAATTGATTCATATGGAGGAATTTGTTACACAGATCAGCAGTTAGCCCAACTGTTTAAAAGGAGATGTGGTGTAGGGGTTGATCTTTCAAGATTGAGACCAAAAAAAGAGTATGTATCAAATGCTGCTGGTACAACGACTGGCTCAGTATCTTTTATGCATAGATTTTCAAGAACTACTGAAGAAGTAGGACAGAATGGGCGTAGAGGGGCTTTGATGCTAACAATGTGTGTTGCACACCCAGACATTGAAGAATTTATTACAATTAAACAAGATTGTACATCTGTAACGGGCGCAAATATTTCGGTACGACTAACTGATGAATTTATGAATGCTGTAGAGGCAGATGAAGAATACATTTTAAGATGGCCAGTAGATTGTAAACCGGAGGATGCAGAGGTTACTCGTTCTGTTAATGCTAAGGAATTGTGGAACAAGATTGTCTATTCAGCAAGAAACTTCGCTGAGCCCGGTTTGATTTTTTGGGATAAGCATCATCATTATTCTACTTCATCTATTTATCCTGGATTTGAAAATGCGAGTACGAACCCATGTGGAGAGATCGCAATGCAAGGAGGAGATTCATGTCGCCTTATTGCGATCAACTTGTATTCTTTTGTAGACAACCCATTCACAGAAAAAGCATCATTCAATTTTGAGAAGTTTTATGAAGTTACATATATTGCTCAAAAACTCAATGATGATCTAGTTGATCTCGAACTTGAACGGATAGATCAAATTCTTGAAAAAATTGAATCAGATCCTGAGCCAAAAAATGTAAAGCAAATAGAAATTGATACATGGAAGCTACTTCAGCATTACGGCAAGAGAGGTAGGCGAACTGGTCTTGGTTTTACTGCAATGGGTGATATGATTGCTGCTATGGGCATGAAGTATGATTCGGATGATGCAGTAGAGTTTGTAGAATCTGTGATGAAATCAAAATGTGATGCTGAATTCAATTCATCAATTGACATGGCAATTTCTCGTGGCAGGTTCATAGATTTTTTAGAAGAGTACGAAAACAAATCTGAATTTGTTAAAATGCTTAGGGAAGAACTCCCTGAGGTTGCAAAAAGAATGGAGCAGTTTGGCCGAAGAAATATTTCTATATCTACATGTGCGCCAACTGGTACTGTAAGTAGTCTTACTCGTACATCATCTGGTATTGAACCAGTTTATGCATTGTCGATGATTAGAAAGAGAAGAATAAATTATACAGAATGTGATGCTGATCAAGTTGACTTCACCGATGAAAAAGGCGAGAAATGGCAAGAGTATGAACTTGACCATCCTCAGCTTGCAAAATGGAAAGAAGTGACGGGAAAGACTGAAATTGAAGATTCTCCATATGCTGGCTCTACTGCAGAAGAAATTGAGTGGGAAAATAGAGTGAGACTTCAAGGAGTTGTTCAAAAATATACAACTCACAGCATCAGTAGCACAATCAATCTTTCGTCAGATGTTTCAGAGGAAGTGGTTGGCAAAATCTATATGAAAGCATGGAAAGAAGGATTGAAGGGCGTAACTGTTTATCGTGATGGATCAAGACAAGGAATTATTACGAAAAGTAAGATGGATGAATTGCTAGATAAAATTCAACCTAGTAATGCACCAAAGCGTCCACAGATTCTTCCATGTGATATTCACTATTCAACAATACAAGGAAGCCAGTGGATTTTCTTTGTAGGATTGTTACACGGATCTCCATATGAAATTTTTGGAGGATGTAGAGAAGAAGTTTCTATTCCCTTCAAGTACAAAACTGCATTTATAAAGAAGAATAGTCGAGATGATAAAGGGCGCAGAAAATATAATCTCTTTTTAGATGATCCGACCTCTTATGATGAAGAATCAAGACAAAAACCTAAGCCTCATATTAAAGATCTTGGTGGCGAATTTGAGCCAGCTGAAGCATTTCATACCAGATTTATATCAGTATCTTTAAGACATGGTGTTCCAATTCAATTTATTTGTGAGCAATTAAATAAGACTACTCCAACAAATATGAATTCTTTTGAGAAAGGTATAGCTAGAGTATTGAAAAAGTATATTAATAATGGAGCAGTTGGATCTATTAAATGCTCGCAATGTGGATCTAAATTGACATACCTTGAGGGGTGCGTCAAATGTTTAACCTGTGGCGAATCTTACTGTCAATAAAAACTATGAGTATGAAACTGACTCAGAAGATTCTTGAGGATCATCTTGGGAAACATGAAGATGATCCTCATTTAAATCTTCTATATCAGATTTTATTAGAATTGCGTTCACTCAACCAGAATCTAGAAAAATTAGATAAGCTAGATGATCTAGAGGAAGCAATTAAAAACATTCGAATAGTTAACCAACAAGTCGCTCAAAGTAGTGAACAAATAATAAATAGTAATACTGATGAATACGAGGCAAAGCCTTTCATTCCGACTATCGAAGCAAAGGAAGGCACCTCTAAAGGAACTTCAGCTGCTCAGAAGCAGACAAAGAAGAAAGACATTTCAGTTAATATAAAAGGATTGAAAAATCTACAATCTGGAGACGAAAATGCCAGCTAAAAAAGATCAAGAACCAATCATAGATCTCACAATACCAGTCAAAAAGATGTGTGGCATAGATTGTGGGACAATGAATTTGGTAATGGCGATTCAAAATGATCAAGGTGAAGTAGAAACCTCAACAATGAGGAATGTATATCTTCCTATTGAAAAGGCCAATTTAGGATCAACCGATTTGACTCAGATGAGTTATGTTGAGACTGAAGATATGGTTTATATTGTTGGAGAAGATGCATATAGATATGCAAACATCTTTGGAAGCCCAGTAAAGCGACCAATGCAGAAAGGTCTCATCTCTATGGATGATATTGATGCGTTGGACGTTCTCGCTATGATGATTGAAAAGCTGGTCGGAAGAACAGATGATGGAATTTGTGTATATGGTGTTCCGGCTGCATCTATAGACAAGGAAAATGATATCATCTATCATCAGAATGTATATAAGAGAATTTTTGCTGAGTTGGGGTATTCAGCTATTCCATTGAATGAAGCTATGTCAATTGTTTACTCCGAATGCTCAGAAGATCAGTTTACAGGTCTTGCATTTAGTTACGGTGCAGGCATGTCAAATGTAGCAATGGCTTACAAAGGCAATCCTGTAATGACGTTTTCGGTAGCTCGTGGTGGAGATTGGATTGATGATTCTGTAGCTCGCCAGTTTGGGACTGTTCCAAACCGAATCACATCAATTAAAGAAAACAATACTGATCTGAGCAATTACAGAATTGGCCGTAAGAAAGAACGAATGATTCGTGAGGGAATTGTTTATTACTACACAGATCTTATCAGATACACTCTTGATGTTATCAAGAAGAAAATTACCGATGAGCTGGAAGATGTGGATCTTCCAGATGAAGTGCCTATTATTGTATCTGGTGGCACAAGTAAAGCCAAAGGATTCCTAGAGTTATTTAAGGGGATTGTGGAGGCTGACGAAGATATTCCATTTGAAATTAAAGAAATTAGATATGCCGATGATCCTCTAACTGCAGTGGCTGAAGGTCTTTTGATTAAAGCTATTGCAGAGGGAGAAGATTAATGCTCGAGAAAGTTGATCCACAAGTCCATGTTCTTATTGAAGAACTGGGTAAGTCTCGTACTCGTCTGGAAGGGTATGTAGTTGATTTAGAAAAAATGCAAAAAGATGCTAGTGCGGTATTTCCAAAAAAGATCGATGCTAGATCTATGCATTATTTAGATGATAAGCTTAAAGTTGTATCATCTTTCTATCAGACTATACTTAGTGTTAGGCAGGAGATTAATAAGTTACTTATTAGTGAAATCGATATCAGACGAAAAGTCACTAAAGATGGAGACGTTAAAGGCGCTGAAGTTAACATCCGTCAACTTGTGGACAAACTTGATAAGCAAGGGTATGCATTGTCAATACTTGAAAAAGAAGCAGAAGAACTAGGATTAGACGAATTGAATTTGGAGATTACAAATGAGTAATGATATTTATGAAGACGGACTAATTGTTGACGAAGAGTCTAAACCAAATGAGGATGCACAACTTAGAAATAGTGTGTCAAAGAATCTTGATTCTACTCTAACTGAAGCTGAAAAAGAGGCGATTAAAGTCGCCAAAAAAGAGGCTAAAGGAAAGAAGATCGAAACAGAAAAAGATTTCAAGAATAAAGGGCTGTCCAAAAAAGAAGAATCAGACGCATTAGATCTTGCAAAAGAATTGACTTCTTTTGTTAAGTCCAAGGTTGGAGACAACATTGGGCAGAGTAGTGGGATAATAGAAACTCTTCCAACTGGAGTTGATCTTCTTGATGCAGTACTTGGCGGAGGATTTGGATTAGGGACTATGTCAGTTATTGCAGGAAATCCTGGAACATTTAAGAGTTCTCTGGTAGGCCAAGTAATAGGTAATTCTCAGAAGAAATTCAAAGGTAAACTACTTTCGGCTTATCTTGACTCTGAGTCTGCAATGACAAAGGAGCGACTCTATCAATTAGGTGCTAAAAGCCCTGCAATCACCCCATATAACGACATTACGGTTGAAGGTGTATTTAAGACCATTGAGGCGCTTTGTGCCTTTAAAGCGGTTAAGGGTATTACTGAATATCCAGGAATTGTTGCATGGGATTCAATTGCTAATACCACAACAGAGCTAGAAAGATCAGATTCTGAAACTGGAGTAAACAGTGTTATCGGGCTGAGAGCCAGAATCCTGTCGGTTGTTCTGCCAAGATACATCTCAAAATTGAGAGAGCACAATATGTCTTTGATTTGTGTGAATCAACTCAGAGATAATATTAGTATGGGACAGTTTACTCCCGCTCCAGATTTGAGATGGATGGGCGATAAGAATATGCCCGGAGGCAATTCTATTAAGTTTAATGCATTCCATCTTTTGCTTTTGAAGGTTAAGGGAGATTTGAAACCTGAACAATGGGAATTTAGTGGAGTTATGCTGGAAGCTAAATGTGTGAAGAATAAGCTATTTACTCCGAATATTCCTATTCAATTAATTGTTGACTTCAATACAGGGATTTCGAACTTCTGGACCAATTTCAACTTCATGAAGCAAAACAAAATCATCACTGGAACTGCTTGGCAACATTTAGTTGAATATCCAGACATGAAATGGCAAGGCACTAAAGGATGTCTTAAGAAATATGAATCTGATCCTAAGTTCAAAGAAGCATATGATAAGGTTGCACAGGCTTCCATTCAGAAATTAATCATCGATCAATACAAGACCGTATCGATACCAGATGATCTAGAAACTGCGGAATAGCGTCTCATTGTATTAAAGAACAAAATATAAACGATACGCTAATCACGTCTAAAGGGTTCTAAGATTATGAACAAGTCCACAAGAAAGAAAGTTATCTCTAAACTCCTAGAAAACTGGTATGCGATTGATTCAGTTTTACTGAATGGACATGCAAGGTCAGTTATTAAGGAAGGAAAGGCATTTAAAGAGTACACTGCCCTCAAGGCAAGTGTTCTAAGCAACCTCTTTGAATACTGGCAAAAAGTTCAATACGTTCCTACTGAAGATGTTCCTTCGGAAATTAAGGCACTTCAAGAAAGTGCGAAACAGGATGCTATTAAGTCTAAGAAACTTGCTGGAAAACTTTTGATAAAAGAATCTGTCAAGAAGAAGCTTAAAGGCATTGTGATGACCGAAGCTACCAAGTATGGTATTGATGACATAAATGAGTTTGGAGATAAGGTAATACAGGAGAAGTTTCTTGAACTAGCTCTTGATAATCTAATGATCGGCATTCCTGTTCTTGAGAGTAAAAAGGCCACATCTAAATGTGATGTTGATTGTAAGATTCTTGAAGATGCTCACAGAATGATGAGATCTTCTCTTGTACGGATTGCTTTGTCTGCTAAGAAGATATAATAATGTACGAGAGGTTAATTCAAAAAATCTCTCGAGAAAAAGTTTCTAATCCGTCCCCTACTGTTCCTCCACCAGCAGCTAAAAATCAAACTGTAAAATCTCAATCTGAGATTGAAGATAAAATAACTGCACATCAGCAGGAATTATGTGGGGAGGAATCTGACCCAATTAAGAATTCTGTGGTTAACAAAACAAATAAAATCAGAAACATATCTTCTCTACTTAAGAAGAATAAGTTAAAGAAGAAACAATTGGGTCAAAAAAATATAGTAGAACTCTGGTAAGTGAAGGATAGAACTTATGCTTTTTGTATATCCCGCAGTAATTTCAGATAAGGTAGATCGAAAATATCTACCTGGCATTATCAAATCAATGGAGCTATTCTTTTTGCAAAAGATAGTTTCAGATATTGCTACACAGGAAGTCAATTTAGTCATTTCTAGAAGTAGAATATCTGGTAAGTATTCTGAGATTCGTATGGAATCTGCATATGAACCTGAAGATCTTGGATTAGATCTTAAGTTCCTTAAAGAGCAAACTTTGGATTCTTATAATCTTCCAATAGTAAAAGATCTTGATGCAAAAATAAAAGAGCTAGAACATGATGTAGGCAAGTGCAAACAATTTGAAAGAGTTAAAGCAAGTGCTATAGACGGATTTAAAAATGATTACGATATATGTATTAAAAATAAAACTCGTAATCATTCCGACTGTTTATTTTTAAAGAGAGAAATATCAAAGCTTGAAGAAGAATTATATTCTGAGCGTGATATTATAAAACAAATGGAGAGGAAAATAGACGAATATCGAAGGATTATGATGCAGACTCGTGCTAAATACGAGGAAGAAGTTGAAAGAGAAAAGAGAGAAAAAGAAGCTGAAAAGAAACGCGGTGTCGGAATGGTTGGAGGCGCAGGATCTCTCAAGATTGATACAACCGCGGCTTTGGATCTTCGCCCCACATCTACAACAGTAAAAGCTTTTGTAGAAGTAAGAAAACCAGAAAGGATGAGTGTGGATCCTTTTCCAGATGTGGATATTGCTGAAAGAGAAATTCCTATCAGTGTTAAGATTGTCCCAATTGTTGCTGAAAATTTCGGGGATATCTATGATGCAATGATGCAGGACTATTTCTCAAATAAATTCTCTGCTATGTTCAAATCAGCATCTAGGGGAATTGTTAGTGGATTAGCTAGATATCTCAGTCCTGTAGCAAAGGCATTATTTAGACTTACTAGATCTAAAGAGAATGTTAGCGTATACAAAGATATCATCCTCAATAAACAAGGAATTATCAATTCCAGTACATTCCAAAGAGGTGGTAGAAGTAAAGGGAAATCTAGAAGATATTCTTCTGCAATTGTTGTATTCAGTTCAGATGATATACGAAATCCCCATTCAAGAATTTTTAATGATCCTAACAAATTGCAACATCTATATCAATTAGGATGGAATAGTATTGGTATTGCTGATGATAAGGATCAAGAATTTACATTTTGTACTGGCGTTGAAGGAGGAATGTGTACTAAAATTCCATATTCTCACGTATATAAAAGTTTGCAAGCATCTGATCTCTATAAGGATGCAGACCAATTATCTAGATTTACTTCTAGAGTTATTGGAAAGTTCAAGAAAATCAATTTCCGCAATTTGACATCTGAAGCCGCAGCAGTTAAGATGCTTACCGCGCAAAAAGTACAGACATTGTTTGAAAAATATGGAGGTAAGCAATAATGGATTTAAGACTTGAAGCTGAAATCATCGGGGAAGAAGAAAAGAATGAACCTGTAGTAGCTGTCATAGATAGCGATGAAGATAGTCTTACTTTACACACAAAGGACAGTCCATTTTCATTGTCTCTTAGAGTTAAATCATTTAATTCTGAAAAAGAGTTAGATAAATTTATTAAGTGTGTAGAATATCAAGTTAGAAGAAGTGTGGAGTATAAACTCTGGCACGGATATATAACCGAAAACCTTGGTCATGATGCATGCGCGTTAACTGAAGAAACTATGAATGAGACTAAGGTTGAAATACATCATCATCCAATTTCTTTATACACTATTTGCAAGGCACTTGTAAATAAGAAACTCTCTAATGACCAAGAGTTCTGCACATTTGATGTTGCTACAGATGTAATTGAGTTACACTTTAAGAATAAAGTTGGATATATGCCTCTTTTGAGCAATCTTCATGAGAAGTATCATAATGGATATCTTGATCTTCCTATTGAGTTGGTTCACGGAGATTATATGTCACTCCTTAAAGAATTCCCAATTGATGATACTGAAAAAGACAGGATTATTGCTCTTTGTCAGGTCAAAATGAAGGATTGTAAAAATCTTAGTTGGTCTAATGGCAATTATCCCGGTATTGTAAATGATACAGGCAATGGACAGATTCTTTAATGCCACAATCTACCACAATAGATGAAGAAGCAAAACTACAAGCATCATTAGCTGTAGATATTGATAACTTCAGACGTCAATATAAAACTAAAGATTCTGATATTGACGTCTTCTTTGTCGGTCCTTCTTTAACTATTCTGAATAGATATAGATTCACTTTAATCAGTAGATCTACTCTTATTGAGCTTGAGGAAAAGTATTTTTATAGGCCAGATTACTTATCATTTGATGTATATGGGACAACGGTGTTATGGCCTATACTGATGTATGTAAATGATATTCCATCTATTGAATTGTTTACAGGTCCTGAAGTTTTAGTTCCCGATTATGATGCAATATCAGAAATTGCAAAGTATAATGATTCGGCTTTAAAAGCACTAGATGTAGAAGAACTCAATAAAGTTCCATCTTATAAAAGACTTAAAAGTTTATATTCAAGCAAATTGGAATCTAAGAAGGATCCAGATGAGAGTTCATCTTCATCATCATCGTCTGGAGTTAGTCCATCATCATCTTCATCCTCATCTGGAACTGGTGGAGGCGGAGCAACAGTGAATAGGCAAGAATTTATTGCTACGTCTGGACAAATCGAATTCAATTTATCATTTACATATATTCAAGCATCTAATCAGCTTTTGGTTTATTCTAATCAAATGTTAATGATTAGAGGAATTGATTATGTTGAGGCCAGTACGAATTCTATACAATTCATTGATGGCCGAGAGGAAAATGAAAATATAACAGTAATAAAGATTTCATGATATGATAAAAGAAAAACTTAGTCTTCTTGCGGGAACAAGCAATATTCTTGATTTTCCACAAGCTGCGATTGATGCTCATAAAATTTCAGAAGAGGATGTAATGCAGATCATTGATACGACTAAGTTGTATTTGAGAAAAGTCGGATCTCATTGGTCAAAGAAGATTATTGAGAAGCAGATTGCAAATGGGTTTAAGAATTTTGATTTTACTGTATTGCCACGATACCCACTTCCTGGGGTATATAATAAAAAAGAACATAGAATTGTTGTAAATACAAATGTGTTTGGTAGAAGATCAATTCTTAATGTTGATCCAAGAGATATTTACGCAATAATTCTATATTCATATCTAGTAACCTACTTTACAATAAAACCTATTCCATCGAAGATGGCTGATACATTAGCAGATTTTATGTCTTCGATTTACATTAAGATTTTTGCAAAGCGTTATGGATTAATTGGTAGCTATGTTAGCGAGATACCAAAATTAAGATTTCTAGTTAGTTTATATACATTCGTTTCATTTTTTGGAATGAAACAGAAGCAGGCATACCTTAAATCAGGAACTATGTCTAAAGTAAGAAAAGATGCTTTTGAGGTAGATCTTGAAGATTATGACTTCAATGATGTTAGGCAATTTATTAAGTGTATGTCTGATAGTGGAGTACTGCACGGAATTAGTGTTCATGAGTTTGCGGCTACAATAATTAGAATATTCAATGGCCCCATTTCATTAGCAGCGTTTGAAGATGGAATGAGATTCATGGCTACTGCAGGTGCATCAACGATTAGCGCTACCACTATATTCCCACAAGGACTAGAGAGATTTCATTTGAAACTATTTAGTAAAATTGAAAATATTTTCGAACGCATTTAGGAGTTTTAAATGCCCAATGCTAATGAATATGATCCTGAGTTCACTTGGCTTGGTATTTATAGGGCAAAAGTAATCGATGCTAAAGATCCCGATAAGCAAGGCAAGGTCAAGATATGGATACCAGATCTTATGCCCGAAATTGATGATGATTTTGGTATCTGGGCACGTCCAGCGAATAATGTAATAGGTGGTGCTAATACTCTAGAAGAGACTGATGGCGCTGATCAAGTATATCAAGGGATGTGGATGGTCCCTTCTTTAGGAAGTTATGTATATGTATTTTTCGAGGCTGGTAATCCTAATACTCCTAGGTATATTGCTGGCGCTGATTTTGGCCAACAGAATGCTCCGATAGAAAATCAGCAGTACGATTACGAAAAAAAGTGGACAATATTCAAAAGTCATCAAGGCAGAATTATTATTGTATCGGATGATACTAATGATGCACGAGTAGAGATTACTGGAAAGAAAAGAAAGATTGCTGACGGAGCAACCCAATCAGGATCTCCATCTTCTGTATATGATATAGATGGAAATCAATCTACTATCCTTATTGATGAAAGAGATGGGAAAGAGAAGATTCTCATTAAGGATCATCGGGGAAACTACATAAATATCAATACTACAAATGGAAAGATTGATATTGAGGTTCCTGATGGTGAGATAAATGTTAAAGCTGCTAAGACTATAAAAATTACAGCACAACAAAACATAGAGTTGACTTCGTCTGCTGATGTAAATGTGAAAGCAAAAAACATAAATCTAAAAGCAAAAGAGAAAATTAATATTGAATCTGGTGGGGATGCAAATGTGAAATCTTTAGGCAATACTAATATTGAATCAATCAAAGATGCGAACATAAAAGCTACTGGAAATGCTAATATTGAAGGTGCTCAAGCGAATGTTAAAGGAAGTATGTCTGCATCTATAGGTGGAGCAATTGCAAATGTTAATGCTAGTGGAGTAGTAGCAATAGATGGATCTTCATTGGCATTACAACAAGGAGCATCTCAGCCACCAGGTAGTGCTGGACAAGCTGGATCGGCAACTGAAGCAACTGAAGCAACTCCAAATGGAGATCGAGGAGGTCCATCTGGTCAGGCAGGCATAGATGAGATTGAGCCAGAAGACGACAAAAGAGGCGGAACAATTCAAATTCCTCCATTAGAAACAAAACGATATACTCAGCCGCCACCTAATGTTAGCGGTTCAGATCGATAGAACAAAAATTAAAAGCATATGAGATTACCATTTCGCCCCAAACTTCTTCCTGTAGCAAGGAGAAGATTTCGATACATTATAATTCATGATGTAGTTTGTCAATTTGATGGTATCCATGAGCTTTTAACGGATAGTTCAAAATATCAAATAGACAAAATGAAATCGTCTAATTTTATTTTGAACGCTGAATATGAACTTCCATATCATTTTGTCATTGACAAAATAGGCGACGATTATGCAACTCTTGTAGCAAGACCTCTTTTTGCAAGGTGTGAATATGACGATATTAAGCCGCCCTATGACCACGCAATTCACATTGGTACTGTAGGTGACTTTCATAATGAAAACCCAGGAGAACGCTATTATCAGCAGTTGGCGTACCGTGTAGTAATACCTATGATGAGGACGTTTTTCATACCTCCTAGTAATATTGTATTACATCACGAAATATCTGAAGCCGAAGAATTGTGTCCTGGTCCTTATTTTAGACGAGATTTGTTGATGTCTTATGTAAAATCTTGGAAGGTTACAAATTAATGTACAAAGAATTATCATTATTGCTTGAAGCAAATTCCTGGTCAGATGAAGATCCATCTTGGCAGAGATATGTCAAAGGCGGATTGGCTGCAGTTCTTCGTCCAGTTAATGCTCAATCATATGGGCAGTATGCTGGGAAGAAAGGACCTTGGAAGAAATCATTTGCTACTAGTGTAGGGGTTCCGATTGGGGTATTTTTGTATAAGATGTACAAATTAAACAAGCAGCGATGTAAAATTAGATGTAATGACGAAAGATGTCTTAAAGGATGTTATGCTAGGGTTATAGATGGAATGATTGCAAGAATAAATCATGACATGGCTGCTGTTGCGTCAGTTAAAGATAAAGCGGTACGAACAAGACTTCAAATAAAATTACAAAATCAAATGAGAATTTACGTTCGTAAAAAACAGAACTTGACAAATGGGGCGTGAAAAAGCCGAGCGATTACAAAAGCAATCACTCGGCTTAGGAGGTTATAATATTTCGTCGATTTTATTTCTGATTTCTTCAAATATAGGATTCAGACGTCCATCAAAGTAATCATTATAGAAAGAGATTATATCTTGTTCTAGTCGTGCTAGAGGAAAATTAGTAATCTCTTTGCCTGATTTAAAATTTACATATGTATTTCTTGCTAACTTGCCTACAATTGAAGAGTAGAAGTTGTACACAAAAGTCATATTTTTGAAACCCATAAAGGTTCCAAGAGTCTTTGTAAAATGAGAGATGTTTTTGATTTTGTATGTGGTTTTAACAATAGATTTTTCTTTATTGTAATGGACTAGCATGTTGTGGATTATCGGATATTTATCTTTAAAGCTATTAGGCAAAATTTGATGAAGCATAAGATTTAGCAAATGCCCATGTTCTACTGGGATTGTCACAAAATGACGATATGGAATTTCTAATACTTTACAAAGAATTGGATATGTGATATATGTGGAGAACAATGATGGCTCAGTTTTATACTTGACTGCATCATTAAATTTAACATCTGAAATTCCTTCACCTTCAAGTGCATTATATGTTTTTAACACAATCCGGCCGATAGAATCATTATATGCATATGATTTTAAATTATCTTTGCCTTGTAGAGAATATACATCTTCTGTATTGATTGCATCTGAATAAATGACAGCATCTTTGTAGACGCCTCTAAGCATCCATTGGATTGATTCATCAATAACCGAAATCAAGAATGGGATTGGATTTGTTTCCGGTTTACATGCAACCAATATGTTATTTACAATGAAGTTGAATGTTGAAACAATATAGATATCTGTAGTCTTACAAAGAATCATCTTAATATAATCCCACATGTAAGAATCTGATATATTATATCTATAAATCTTTGAAGACACAATTTTGAATAGTTTGAACAGAATGTCACATTCAGATATAGGAGCAACAAGCTCTTTAAAGATTTCTTTATGGAATTTAGTAGGCAGTCTCATTTTGTTATCGTGTGAAATTGTGAAATAGAATTTCAGATAATTAGACACGAGTACAATTTTCTTTATTTCTTCTGCATCAAAAAATATTGAATGTTTAGAAATTTTATCACGATTGATGTAGTCATCAAAATTGATTCCTAGACTATCAATATATTTAGATGTCATCTCTTTCATCTTATTGATATTCTTTTTGATTACGATGTAATCAAAATTTGACTTTACAAATTCAGTGATATATTGGACAAACCAGTCATCAAATTCTTTTCCTAATGTAGCAGAACAATTCTCAACGAATGTATAAATTTTGTCGTATTTATTAATCGCTGGAGTAAAGATTAGGTTTAGAGAAACAAGTACTGTTTCATTCTTGTCTTCAATTGAAACGATATCATATTGTCTCTTTCCAGTTTCTTTGAATTTGATCATAAATGAATTTCCTTTGTAGACTTGGTTATACTAATGTAAAAGGGTAAAGTAATATATTTAGTAGGTCGATATATTCAAGATTTTTTCCTAAATGTATCTATTTTAATTAAAGAACAAAAATAAAAGCGATCTAAGGATTATCTATTATGCTTACATCTAACCAAAAAGAATTTATTGACACACTTGCAAGAGCAATTGCTCTTGAATCATTGGACCAAACTGGAAAAGGTGATTACTATGATATGATGGAATATATCATCCATGAAGCCAGTTATGAGGATATTGTTCTTAATGTATTTGATAAAAAGACTCTTCATGAACAGGCTGGAACATATGACGGCCAATATTTAGATACTGACATTGAAAGAGCACGACGTTTGAGTCAGATTGAAAAACTTTTAAAACCAATTATTGGAACTGGAGCAGCCTTTTTAGCATCAGGATCAGTAGATAAAAAACTTATTGAGCCAGCAGCTAAAGCTCTCGGTGGAGCAAAAGGTGGAATGATGAGTGGCTTCGTAAGAGGAATGGGTGGTATGCTGGCATTTTCAGCGATAAGTGCAGCAGCAGGAATTCTAGTAAAATTTCTCATGGTCACAATTGAGAAGACTAAGAGTGTATGTAGAGTTACATGTAAGAAGAAATTTAACCCTCAACAACCTAACTATAGATTGTTGGTTAATGGATGCGCAGCTGAATGTAAACTTCAAGGTCTTACTAACACAGTTGCCTATTTAAGAGGTCAAGTAGCTCAATGTAATAACACTCCAAATCCAGAGAAGTGCCAAACAAATTTAGTTAAGATCATAGGCAAGTATAATGATATGATCGCTGAGGAACGGGGAAAGCTGAAATCCTACGCAGCTCAGTTAACACAGAAAACATCTATTGAGAGACAAACAGGTGGAGTTAAACCCCCTCAAGCGAATCAAGGAGCATAATACTGATGTCAGCAGAAAAGTTTATTGATGGATATCTTAAGGGAGACATTCTTCTAGAGAATGTATTCTTGGAAGAAGGAAGCACGGAACCTAAGGTAAATCTTGGTCCTTTAAGAGCGGCAGTTAAAGCTGTAGGGTCAATTAGAAATTCAAATAATGTAAAGCAAATATCTGGTAAAACTCGAGCTATTAAAGCTGCAACAACCAAGACTATTCAGGATATTGACTCTTTGGCATATAATGGAAAAAAGAAGACTCCTCTTCCTACCCCTAATAAACCTATTGATAATGAAAAATCTGGAGATACATATCTTAGGACTTATTTTAATTATACCAAAAATAGAGTATCTGGTGTAGAATGGAGAGATCTCGCTAGATCATACATTAATTCTAAGACTGTTGTTAGAAATGTTCTTGTTTCTGCTGGTATTCTTAGTGCTGGATCTCTTGTTGGTGCTGGGATTGGGTCTTACAGGGAAGATAGAGTTTCTGGAGCTGTAGCTGGCGGAGCAATTGTGTCAATCTTAGCTTTAATTATTGTTGTCCTTAGCGTTGTCAATGGAGTTCAGAAAAGCTCGGATATTTCAGATGACGGCAATCCGGTAATCAATTATCAACAAGCATGGAGAAATGTAATTGAAGGATTTAAGAATATCTTCTCAGGAAGAAAGACTGATCCTCAAGCTGGAGCATTAATTAAGGTCACATCAATCATTGTTCCTCTAAGCATGTTCTTTGCGTTTACATTTGAGTTAGTATGGAAACAACTCTTTTCTGGTGCCGGCGATATGATCGGTAAAGGATTGTTTTATGTTGGAAATATTGTAACTCGAGTTGGCGGAAGACTTTGGGACTATTTCAGAAAAAGAGAACTTGTAATTGCATTGTTTGGAGAACCTGGAAGTGTAGCTGATAGAGCTGTTTCCCAACAAACCAAAGATAAAATCTCTGGGTGGTGGGGTAAAGTTGGTCAAGGCGATTTATCTTCAGTAGAGAATTCACAAAAACTAGCATCAGATATTTCAGAGAAATTTGGAAGAATGATTGCGTATATAGTATTTCCGGTAATATCTTTAGCAATAGTTCTTTTTCTGTTTTCTGAATTGCTTGACAGATTCCAAATTAAGAAGCTTGAAAAGATGCAAGAAGAGGAAGTTGAACAGCAGGCCGACGATATCTTATAAGGAGCAATATTGTGTTGAAGTTAATGGATCTGAGCGATGTGACTAAGAATCTTGTCCCTGTTACATCTACGGAGTTCTTTGTTGGGAAAACACAATCATTCCATCCGGACGGTTTGTTTTCTGAAAGAATATTTGGGCCTGTAGATTCTCCTGACAGAAAGAAGACTTATTCATTCATCGAATTGAACACGAAAGTATTACATCCAGCACTATTTCCAGTAATTAGAAGATTAGAACAGAAACTATTAGTTGCTATGTCGGGAGAAAAGAAGTATACAATTAATGATGAGGGAATACTTGAACCGGATGATAATGGGAAGATATATGGAATGTCTGCGGTCGTTGAAAATTTTGATAAAATCAAATTTAGAGGCGGCACAACTAAGAGAGATGATTTGATACATCTGGTGGAAGGATATAAGAAGAAGGGACTTGTCTTTGTAGATAAATCTCTTGTAATACCTCCAGTATATAGAGATATCACAATTCACGATAGTGGCGAAATTACTGTTCAGCCAATGAATGATTATTATCTGAATATCATCAGATTATCATTGCAGCTAAGATCAATCAGTGGTGGGACTGTGTATGATCTTTTGTCATACAGAATGTTTAATTTAGTTAAAGATTTGTATGATTATATCATATCAAAGATGGCAAAGAAAACAGGTCTTTTGAGAGGACACATGTTAGGTAAACGTGTGGACTTTTCTGCTCGTGCAGTGATTGTTGGGGCAGCTGCTGAACTTAAGCCTAATGAATTAGGTGTTCCATTCAAGTTATTAGTAAAACTATATGAACCGTTTGTTTTACATGATCTGCTCAATAGCGGAATAGCTCCCAGAGACGAAATGTCCGCAGAACTTGAGAAATTCAATGGAAGTAAGCTCAGTGCTCTTTCATTGAAAAAATTATTCATCGGCATTTATAAGCACGATGAAATTCCTGAGCGTCTTGAACAAATACTTAGAGATTCTGTTGAACGAGCAATCAAAGACAAAGTTGTCATTGCAAAACGAGATCCAGCTCTTCATGCCGAATCAGTTCAGGCATTCTATCCAAAGTTAGTTGAGGGGAATACTATTAAGGTATGTCCAGTTAAGTGTCCTGCATTTAATGCTGATTTTGATGGAGATCAAATGGCTTTATACGTGCCTATCACCAAACAGGCAATAGAAGAGGCAAAAGATAAATTGATGATCTCAATGTCTAAAGACGGTGAAGGAAAAGTTGCTGACGGATTTGAAAAAGATATAGCGATAGGTATATATGTCCTTACACAAGATCCACCGAAACCAAGTAGATCTATCAAACAAATTAAATCACCAGATGATGCATTTAATTTGAATATCTATGATAAAGTAAGATTTGGGGGAATGACAACAACGGCAGGAAGAGTTATCTTTAATCAGGTTCTTCCTCCCCAAATGAAGTTTATTAATAACCCAATTGATAAAAAGATGCTTGGAAAATTAGCAACTATTATACACAACAAGTATGGGCAGAAAGAGTATGTTGAGTATACAAGTAGATTGCTAAAGATTGCTTTTAAATATGGAACATTAGCATCTCCTTCATTTAGTATTCAAGATTTTGATATTCCTGCTGATGTTAAGCGGATTAAAAATAAGATTGTTGGGCAGTCACCAGAAAAAGTGACTGATCTTTTAAATCATGCTGAAAAGAGATTAGAAGAAGACTTTACAGAAAGAGGAACTAATTTAGGAGTAATTGGAGAAGCCGGAGGACTTAAAGGATGGGGCCAAACAAGACAAATTTTAGTATCTAAAGGGCTTATTCAGGATAATGAAGGAAATGTTCTTCCTGCCGTTCCTGAATCATATACCGAAGGATTTAATAGTAAAGAATTTTTTCAGACTGGTGCAGGAACTCGAAAAGGTATCTCCGATAGAGTTTTGAATACTGCGGATACAGGTTACTTAAGTAGACAACTCGTTTATGCATTACAACGAGTAGAAGCTGATCCATCTAGATATGATTGTGGGACTAAAAAATTCTTTAAGTTGAAAGTGACTAAGGATATAGCTCCAAGACTTAAAGGACGTTATTTATTACTTCAAGGAAAACCGACAGAAATAACAGATCCTGATAAATTGATTGGTAAAGTAATTCCTTTAAAATCCCCATTGTATTGTAAAAATCCTAAATTATGTAAGACGTGCTATGGAAAACTTCTTGATAGAAACCGAACATTGTTTGTTGGAGTTCTTGCTGCACAAATAATAGGTGAGCGTGGAACCCAAATGATTATGAAATGTTCATCTGGGATAGTTCATTATAAAAATCAATTATGGGCATTTGAAGATTTATGGAATGAAATAGATGAAGAAGTTAAAATTGTTGATGGTAAAGAAACTAAATATTTGACTGATGTATATGTTGATGGTAAAGATGCTGCTGTACCAGCATTAAAAATTCAAAAACATAATCCAACTGACGATTTATTATTCATTTCTACCAAGGAAGGTCATAATATTATAGTTCAAGCGAATCATCCGTTATGGATTAAGAAAAATTCTATACATTCTAAATATCCAAATGGAAAATGTAGATTGATAGGTAATAATGAATATAAAGAATACGCTGGATCAAGAAATATTTTTGACGATATTGACGATGAGTTAATCGAAGTTCAAGCTAAAGATCTTTCAAAACATGACGCAATATGGATAGATTCAACTATTGCATACAATAATGAAAAATCTATAATTCCTTCTAAATCTGGATATATATGTGGAGCATATTGTGGAGATGGATTTAAATTTGGAAAAGATAGAAATATAAAAGGTAATGCAATATCTCAAACTAAAGAGTGTGATGTTAGAAGTAAAATAATACTTGAAGCAAAAACTCAGTATGAAAGAGTATCTGAATGTAGAGATTATATTTCAATGTACGATAATGATCAGGAAATATCTAATATAGTTCTTGGAAATTATGCATGGGAAAAACGACTTTCTCATAATTTCATAGATTACGACAAAAAATGGTTAAAAGAATTTATTTCTGGGTTAATTGATACAGATGGTACAGTATTTACAAAATCTTCTACAGTCTGTAGAATATCCACTACTAGTCATTATTTAGTACAACAACTTAAAGCGATTTGTATTAAACTCAACTATAAGTGTAATACAAATGTATCTAAATTAGAAAGACCAGGAAAGAAATCTATAGAAGGAAAACGTCCTGCATTTTCAATTGATATAAGTTTTATAGAAGATCCTAAATTAAATTCTGTAAAGTTAAATTCGATTGAAGAGATTAAGTATGTTAGATATAGAAAAGAAATGGCAATTAGAGGATTTGATATAGTAAGCAGTATAAAGAAATTAGATAAATGGGAATATCCTGTATATGATATTCAGACGTCTACATCCGAATTTATGATGAATATGATGCAAAATCATAATACGTTTCACACAGGTGGAGCAGTATCAGTTAATAAAATAGATGTGGCTAAAGTCCTATCTGATACATATTCGGATTCTGAAATGTCTAAATATAATAAATTATTCAAACAAGTAGAAAATGATATTATAGCATCAGTAAATGGCACTATAGTAATAAATAAATTAGAATATTTAGATCAAAAGAAAGATATAAAAATTGGAAAAGGTGTTGTTGACTTAGCGTATGGTTATTTTACAATAGATGCCACACATGGAAATTTTCCAATAACTATAGATGCTAAAACTATTGTAAACTATAGTGATAATAACATAGAAATTACTGATAAAACAATAGTAATCAAATTTAATGCTAATTCTAAAATATTTTCAGTTCCTCCAGTTACTGATAGTTTCAGCGACAAAATGAAACAAGTTGCTCATTTATTATCTGGGAAGAAACCATGGAGATCAGGAGATCATTTCTGTATGAAGGTATATGATCAATATGCCAAAGATACTAAGAATGCAGATATGGTTCATTTTGAAGTTCTTTCATCAAATCTTCTTAGGGATGCTGATAATCCGTCATATCCTGCTAGATTGAATAATAACTACAAAGCAATTATTGTGAATATAAAACAAATTCCTGCATTAGAATCTTGGCTTAGTGCTTTATCATTTGAAAATCCGAATGAATCTATCACAATGGGATTAACTTACGATAGAGATAATACAGAATCTATACTTGAAAGAATTGTGAATGGCAACCTATAACTAAATACATAATATTGTGAAGCCTAAGATTATTGATTTTTTATTTTAAATCAATAATTTTAGTATATTAAATTATTTAAAATTCACAATTAAAAGGAGTTTTTATGCTCAAAAAAGATGAAATGGTTGTTAGATTGAAAAAATTAATAAATGAAAACCCTCATAAAAGTTCTTGGGTGTTTAAATTTAAGAAATTGGATAAGGAAGTTTATGATTGGATTTTTGAAGTTAGTCAGTTTTTAGACGAGCATACTAGAAAAGTGACATTTAATGAGCGAGTGTATGTTTCATTGAATTCGTTAGAATCTATTCAATTATGTGAATGTGGGAAACCTTTAAATTTTGCGGAAGGTAAATATTTTAAACATTGTAGTAAGAAATGTCCATGTAAACATACAAATGCAGCAAAAGTATATAAGAAAAATTATCTAGATAAACATGGTGTAGATAATCCAATGAAGATTGATTCAATAAAAACAAAAATGAAAGAATCAATTAAGGAAAAGTATGGAGTTGAAAATGTTGCACATCTAGAATCTGTCATATCTAAACGAAAACAAACTATGAGTGAAAGATATGGGGAAGAAGTATATACAAGAACTAAAGATTATCGAGATAAAGTAAAAGAAACATCAAGAAAGAATTATGGCACGGATCATCCTACACAATCCGAAGAAGTAAAAAGAAAAGTGAAAAAGACTTTTCTTAAAAATTATGGTGTAGACAATCCGAATAAAAATGATAGTATTAGAGACAAGATAAAACAGTCGTGTATGAATAAATTTGGATTGAAAACTAATTTATTAATTGAAGATATTCATCTTAAGGCAATAGAAAGTAGAATACAAAATCAGTCTATAAAATATATAGATAAAATAAATAATAATTTATCATCTAATGTTAGTTTTATAGAAAGAATGGATAAATTCAAATTTAAATTTAAATGTTCAGATTGTAACAATGAATTTATCATAGATAACCTATACACAATAAATATGCGTATCTTTAGAGATATAAATTCTTGTCCTATATGTGAACCTTTGAAAAATCATACATCGTCATTAGAGTTAGAATGTAGACAATTTTTTGATGATAATGATATTGAATATGAAACTAATAATAGATCTATTATTTCTCCAAAGGAATTAGATATTTATATACCATCATGTAATACAGCAATTGAATTAAATGGCATATATTGGCATTCTGAAATATATGTGGATGACAATTATCATGTTGAAAAATTCAAAATGTGTTATAAGAAAGGAATTAGATTAATTCAGATTTTTGAAGATGAATGGATTAATAAAAAAGAGATAGTTAAATCTCGTATTCTTCATATACTTGATAAATGTAAATCTAAGAGAGTTCATGCCCGTAAATGTATAATAAGAGAAATAGATTCTAAAAAGAAGAATGATTTCTTAGAAAATTATCATATACAAGGGAAAGATAATTCGAAAGTGAAATTGGGAGCATTTCATGATGATGAATTAATTTCTGTAATGACATTTTCTAAAGGTAATATATCTAAAGGGTCTAAATCATTAGAAGGTGTATGGGAACTTAATAGATTTTGTACAAAACGTGATATACATTCGCCAGGAATTGCTTCTAAAATGTTGACTCATTTTAAGAAAAAATATAAATGGAACAAAATATTTTCTTATGCTGATCTTAGATGGTCTCAAGGAAAAGTATATCAAAATTTAGGATTTTCCTTGATATCAGTATCTAAACCTAATTACTGGTATGTGTTAGGGCAAAATAGAGTACATAGATTTAATTTTAGAAAAAGTACATTGACAGAAATGGAAAATTTCTCTGATGAGTTATCAGAAAGAGAAATTATGCTATTAGAAGGGATACCTAGATTATATGATTGTGGAAATCTTAAATTTGAAACAATTAACAAATACAAAGGAACAAACAATAAACGATCATATTAATCCTAGGAGCAACAATTATGTTTCTAACAAGAAATGATGTAAGCCAAGCTATGAGAATCTCTCTTCTCGAGCAGGCAATTGAGAAAAATCCTGAAAAGGGTTTAAAAATGAAGGATTATATCCTTAAAGAGATGTCCTATGAACAGGCACTCAATATGGTTATGAATCCTATGGCTGAAAAATTTATTCCTGCCCCAGAACTGGAAAAAGTTTTCTATGAATTTGTTAAGGATATAGAAGAAGCAAGAGTAACTCTTCTTGAGCACAATTGTGGTAAAAGAAGATCTTTGGTCGCTACTCTTCGTGAACAACAAACTCTGTTTGAAGATGATGATCCATCAAGAATTCAGAGAGTTAAAGATACAGTTCAGAAAGGTAGAGACGCCCTGAACCAAAGTACAGTTGGAAGAACTGTAAATAATCCCATGAGATCTGCTATGTATGCAGGAATTAAAGGAGCAACAAAAGCCGGAGATTTGGGATTGAGAGCAGCAGGAGCTATACCTGCTGAATTTGGCGCAGCTGGTGCTAAAGCTATGGGTGTTGACTCTGAGAAAGTTGATCAGTTTATGGGCAAACACGGCACGAATATTAAGAGAGGTATTGGTGCAGGTGTTGCTGGTGCTGGATTGTATGCACTCTATCGCAGAAGAAAGAGAAAAGAAGAAGAAGCCCGTCGCAGAGCTGCATCTCAAGGATATACAGAAAATGTAGAAGAGCAAAGTTCTGCTACATTTGATCAAACTCTCAAAACTAATAGACGTCCGAATGCCTCAGTTGAAAATGTTGACGAAAGGTTGAAAACTTCGGATGAAATTAGATCCGAGAAATATAAAAAGGCTCAGATTAGAAATAAGGCAGATAGAGTAAAATCTGATCTTCAGGCAAAAAGAGACGCTAAGGCCGCTCAAGCTCCTGTGCCTAAGGCAAAACCTGTAGAAGCACCAGCCGCAGCTCCAAAGAAAGCGGAGCCTAATACCCCAGGAATGGGGGCTGCTTGGAAATTCGGTAGAAGTGGCGGATCAGATGCAGCACTTAAATCTATAGGAGCGTCTGGCGGAGAAAGAACAGTAGCTCATGTTGGTCGTAATGCAGGCAAATATGGAATCGGAGCAGCAGCTCTTGGTGGTGTAGCAACAGCAGCTTATCTCGCTAAGAAGAGAAGAGATAAGAAAAAGCAACAGGCAATGCTTGCCGCCGCTGCAACAATGGAAGCTGTTTCAGAAATGTGTCTCCAGAGAGGACTTTTTGATGACCATATTTTAGCACTTAAAGAAGCTAAGAAGTGGGTTGAAAGAGCCTATCAGCACTAAGCTAATTAATTCTCAAGGGCGAGCATTTGACTGTGCTCGCCCTTTTCGATACGTTATATGGGAAAGGGAATAAATTTAAAAGGAACTGTTATGTATGTCCGATCCACGGTTTGAACTCCTAGAATCATATGTTTCTGAAGCTATGGAGGAGAATCTACGGATCAAACAAAAACCTATCGTGATTAGTTATGGTCAAGATAACACCGACTTCATGATATATTTTGGATTTTCAAAGGAACGAACTAATGGATCCAGACTTATGGACGGATGGACAGCTTTTGCATTTCTTGCTAATAGAGACCCGAAGAAGAGCACTAAGGGTGAGCGAATAATGGGAAGACGAATCATCCTAGGGCAAACTAAGTCTTTTTCAGATGTGATTCATGGATTGCAAAATGCGGAGGAGAGTAAATATAATTCATTGAGAGATTCACAAGAATCAGATCTCCCTTTTGTATTTTCAACAAAACTTTTACCTGGTACCTGGGCGATTATTCGAGATGAAAGATCTCCTAAGAAAATTGAACGAGTTTGGCTGTTGAGAAAGAAGTAATATGGCAATTATACTAAACAATATTCCGCTGTATCCGTTTACAGCTAGGAACATAAGAGTTCCTAATCGACACGGCGGCGAGCAATACGCCATCATTTATTATCCAGAAAATACTACTTTCATTGACAGTTATGGTTCAATGGATATCAAACGGACAGATGTCCGTAAAGCATATGTAGTTGGATCCAAATATCCCAAATTATTAGTTACTGCGGATATGATGAAAATCTACAGACAGATAGGCATCATTCCAGTTCGGGATCCTAAGAAGCTTAGAGATAACTTCTATATTGATTTATCCCATTTCATTGATGCGATTGATTCAAGATTCAAGAAAGGAAGTTACAGAAGAGGTATAGTAAACTCTAGGATTCAGTCGTATCTTAGTGGATTAAGAGGCAGTCTTGAAGGAGTACAAAAAGTATTCCTCTATACAATTGATTTGGATAAACCAGTACCTAGAGCATTCTGGTTTAGACGCATTCTTCCTGTATGGGAAATGTGGGCAAATGAGAGAACCAATCCTTTTGACTACTTCCTCATAAACATAATCAGAGATGGAGTAAGCCATTATCAATGTCTGGGTAAACCAGGAGATGAACTTCAATATTCCAGAGTGAGAGTGGTTTTATCTCAACTTCAATCAAAGAAGCCAGATTATGTCCTTGATGATGAATCAGAAGCAGCGGCATCAAAAGTTACAGACAAGTTAGATTTTGATCCGAATGAAGAAGATAATGTAATTGAAAAGAAATCAGATCCTGACGAGACAATTATCACTCCTCCTGGGGCCACTGAAGCGGATCCTTACTATCAAAAGAAGGCCGAAGAGGAATCTACGATAACTGGAGCAATAGCTGGTTATCTTAAAAGACTTCCTGAGAAATACAGAAAGACTGTATTAGCTAGAGGTATAGATAAAGACTCTGCATACTCACTTGCTACAAAGTCTATCCTTTATAGTGTATCGGGAGATTTGCTCAAATCAACTAAACTTGTAGATGATACTCCAGTTGAGCAGCGTAAATACATGTTCAAGAGAGTAAAGGAAGAGTTGTTGAATGATGTAGTTCAACATGATAAATCTCAAAACAACTCTAGAGATCCTCTTATATCTGCAGTCAATCTCCCAGATGTTCTTGATCACAAGGAACCCAGTCATATCCTCAATAAGAGAAAGCAAGATTTCTCTTCTTCATTTGAAAGAGATTTAAGAGCAGCATTCCTTTTATTGGAGAATAAAGACTATCCGCTCAAATTAATCAAATTGAAGAAATCTGTAGAAGATCCTGATTCAGGAGATCTCAATCCTACATATTATGACACTTACGATATTGTTCTCCAGGATCCAAGAAGAAAATCAAAGAAACATCCTGTACAGATTACTGTGCCTAGATTGATGGACGACGGATCATTTACAATCAATGGGAAGAAGAAGTATTTAATCTATCAGATTATTCTTGATCCTATCTTCTTTATTAAGGAAGGACAAGCTAAACTAGAGACATTATATGCGCCAGTAGCGATCAATAGAAAGATTACAAAGGCCAAGGATTACTTCCATATTCGTATAGGTGGATATAAACTTCCATTAATGGCTTTATTCGGATACTATCTTGGATTCAATGAAGTAGCTAAGCTATTCAAATTCAAGTATTCATTCCAACCACAAGCTAATCCTGAGAAACTTTCTTATCCTCTAGCTGATGGAACATTCTTAATTCATGAGCAAGGAACTCCTGCATCAGAAGTTTTATTCAATTCATTGTGGCAGATTCCTGTAACATTCAGTCCTCAGGAAATATTGAATAGAGATAGTTTCCAGAAAGCTATTGTGAAGATTACAGGCAACAGAAACTGTATGTTTAAAATCAATATGGTCCTTGAAAATATCATGGAACCAGTTTCTGTTCAGATCTTGAAAACCAAACTTCTCCCATTCACCCTTCCTCAAGTTCTATTGTATATCTGTGAAGAACTTATGAAAGGTAGAGTTGATGACCGTAATGATATTTCGCATCAACGTATTAGATCCTCTGAAATCTTCGCACATCAAATTCAGAAGCTTATTCTTGGAGCATACAACAATTATAGATTCAAGAGAGTTTCTGGCGATGATGATGCAGACTATGTATTGGATGTTACTCAGGCAGTCAAAGAGGTAATCAACTCGAAGCTAGTCAGGGACCTAGAAAACATCAATCCGACTGAAGAGTTGTCATGTTTGACCCGATTGACTCCAGTTGGAGAAGGTGGTGTCCCAGATGCGAATGCCATTACAAAAGGCGGAAGAAACATTCATAAGACTTATTACGGAAATATCGATTCCATGGATACACCGGAAGGATCAATTTTATCAAACTCTGAAATTTTGGTTGATAAGGGTAAAATAAAGCGTATAGGCGACGTTTTTCCAGGCGATTCGATACTATGGTCAGACGGTAATAAATATGCTGTCATATGTCGTAAGGATCATCCAAAACAAAAAATGATTGTTACAACAGAATCTGAAAGAATTGAATGTAGCCCTCAACATAGATGGCCAGTATATGATACTATGTTAGAAAAAGAAGTTATTGTGAGAACTTCCGAGTTATTAAAAGATCCAACTCGTTATAAACTAATAAAGTTCTCACAGGAAGACTAAATAATTTTAAAAGAATAAATAAAAATTTTACGTAAATGGGTCCTTTAGTTTTTAGCAGAGGCTTTAGGATCCTATTCTGCTAATATCTGTTAAAGGAATTTTTTAAAAATGATTACATTTCCAATAGATGTTTTTTTAGATAAAATAAAAGAAACTCAAAATACTAAAAGACGAAGTATAAGATTTTTGTTAAAGAAAGAGCATCTTATTAAGGGTGCACAGATTGAGGAAATTTTAATTAAACTAATGTTGTCTGCGGATGATGTAGATAAATGTGTATTTTGTGGATGGCTTAGGAGAATAGGGGAGGTAGTTATACATATTGAAGAAAATGTTGTTAAATTTGAAGTAAAGAGTTATCATACAGAATCTAGAATATGTTTTGATGGAATTAATAAAAATTGCCCTAAACATAGTATGAATAAAAAATCTAAAGAATATATGATTAAGGTTTATGGGCAAGAGGTTGCAACAAATAAACTTTCTGAAATGTCTAATGTTGGTAAGGGGAGATATACTAAGCAGTGGTTTATTGAAAAGTATGGAGAAAATGATGGATTGATCAAATATAAAGAAAGATCTATTAAACTATCTAAAATGTCTACAAAAGAAGGATTTTTAGAAAAATATGGGAAAGAAGAAGGGACTAAAAGATGGGATTCATTTATTTCTAAACAATGTGTTAGGGAAGATAGGCAATATTATATAGATAAACATGGGAAAGAAGAAGGGACTAAAATATTTGAAAAATATGATAAGTATAGACAAGGAATGAACAATTTCGATTATTTAATTGAAAGATATGGAGAAGAAAGAGCTCAAGAAATTATAGATAGTCGAAAATGTACTAAATCTAATTTTATTAAAAAATATGGAAAAGAGGAAGGGATTAGGAAGTATGAAGATTATAATCAAAGAAAAACTATTACTTTAGAAAATCTTATAAAAAGACATGGGAAAACGATAGGAAAAGAGAAATGGGATAAATTTAGAGATTCTAGTAAACAAACTCTAGAAAATATGATTGATCGTTATGGAGAAGAAGAGGGGCCTAAAAAATATAAAGAATATTTGGATAAACTTAAAGGAAAATGTACACTAGGTTGGTTTATTGATAAGTATGGGGAAGTTGAAGGACCTATTAAGCATAGTGAATTTTGTGAGAAGTCTAAATATAATTTAGAAGTTAGTATTAGAAAATATGGGGAAGAAGAAGGAACTAAAAGATATTTGGAATTTGTAAAGAATATATCTAAATTTAGAAAAGGATATTCTTTAATATCTCAAGAATTATTTAATAAGATTAGATCAACTATTAAAAGAGATACTTTTAATTTCGCAACATTAAATTTTGAATATGTATTGGTAAAATTGGATACATATTATTGTTTAGATTTTTTTGATACCCACACTAACAGATGCATTGAATTTAACGGAGATTTTTGGCATGCTAATCATATTAAATTTTTTTCAGATGATGTAGTTCATAATAATCTAACAGCCAAAGATATTTGGCAAAATGATAAAGACCGATTAGAGTACATTAAGTTTAGGGGAATTGATGTACTAATTATTTGGGAACAAGATTACATTGCTAATCCGGAACAAATACTAAAACAATGTATTGAATTTCTGGAACGAGAATAATGAAGAAGACATATGTGGATATAGAGTCTATTGTAGAAACTGATGAAATAGTTGAGATGGTAGATATTCAGGTAGACACTCCTGATAACACATTTTTATTGGCCAATGGAATAGCTACACATAATTCTAATGTTGGAATCATCAATCAACTTAGTGTGGATGCATCTATTACATCAGGACGTGGTTCTTTTATTGATAAGTCTGACGAAAAAGATCTTAAAGGGAGTGCATTGGGTGTTAACTCCGTAATGATTCCATTTATTGGATCATGTGATGGCGCTCGAGTAATGTTTTCTGGATCTCAAGGTCGTCAGGCAATTCCTATTAACGGAGCAGAGCCTCCTATTGTTCAAACAGGATATGAATCAGTCCTCACATCTATTCTATCGGACTCATATATCAAGAAGGCGATCAATGATGGGAAGATCGTATCAATAACCGAGAATGTGATTACGATCAAACTGAAGTCAGGCAGGCTCCAAAAGATTTCACTTGAGCCTCAATTATTGAGAGCTGGACAAGGACAGAGTTCCCTTAACTACTTCAAGCCTATTGTCAAAGAAGGACAATCTGTTAAGAAGAATCAGATTGTTGCTGAAGGAAAGCACGTTAAGGATGGAATGATCTCTACAGGCACCAATTTGCTCTGTGCAGTTATGAACTGGAAGGGATATTCATACGAGGACGGTTATATAATCTCAGATAGGATAGCTAGGGAGAAGTTAACATCGCCCGCCTACCACGAAATTGAAGTGTTGGTAAGATCTGCTGACAACGTCCTACAAATCGCAAAAGAGGGTGCAATGACAAAGAGAGGGGAACCTCTATTGATCAGAACATCCAAAGAGATTGAACAGTTAGTTGGATTAGATATTGATGAAATTCAAGCTGGTCAGATTTTGACGAAATCTCCAGGAGGAAAAATTGTATCTCTTGAAATCTATCCAAATGTTAAGATAACTAAATTTCCTGTCCTTGTTGAACCGTTCCACAAGTTCAGAGACAAATATAAAGAGACACATGGAAAATCCTTCCCATCAAAATTCACATCTAAAATTGGATCTTCTAAGGAACAATTTAGCGGAGTCCTTATTAGATTTAAGATGGAAGAAATGCAGACTTGTGAGTTAGGAGACAAGATTACAAACCATTACGGAGGAAAAGGGTGTATTGCTTTGATTGAAAAAGAAGAGAATATGCCACTGACTCCTTGGGGAGAACATGTCGATGTTATCTTGAATCCTATTGCAATTGTCAATAGAATGAATCCGTCCACTTTATTGGAGCTTCATACATCTTTGGTATCCAAATTTCTTGCTAAGAAGATAGTAGCATTTGGATCAAAGAAAAATGCTAAAGCAATTAAATTGGTGGAAGAGGTACTATCTGCATTGGATGGAACGCCAGATAATAAGATTGCTAGATCGATGACAGCAGCAATGAGAAATATGTCAGATAGACAGTATGCTCAATATATTCAGTCTATAGTGGATAAAAACTATCTGTTTCCAATCATCATTCCTCCATTTAAAAATCCTACAATAGCAGATATAAAGAGAGCTATGGCATTGGTTGGAGCAAAACCTGCATATAATCTTCATTTGAAAGAGTTTGGAACAAAAACCATTCGACCTATTGCAGTTGGATATCTTTATTACAAAAAGCTTGAACAGCAGAGCGGTATAAAGATGTCAGCTAGATCTACAGGGATGGTTAATCAGATTACTCGCCAAGCAACCGCCGGAAAGAAAGCAGGCGGTGGACAAAGAATCGGAGAGCTTGATAGTTATGCTCTGATTAATCATGGCGCAACGAATGTCTTGAGAGAATTCTTTGGCCCATTATCAGATGATCATGTGACTAAAGATAGAATTATTTCAGACATTGTTCAGACGGGCGGATCTGATTATCAGATACCAAAAACTTCTCCTACAAGAGATTTGTTTAATGTTTACATGTATGGGCTTATGCTGGAGCCCGATATGTAAAACTTTAGAACAAATACTTAAAAGAAGCATTTATGAAAAGTCTCGATTACTATCTCTCAATTCCTGCCAATCCTTGGACAGAGGACAATTGGAATTCACAGGATGATATAAATGAGAGAGCCCAAGTTCAATTCAAGTATGATTCTATACTTGAAACTATTGGGACTGAAGAATGCGGAAGGAATATTGACCTTTTCTACAATGAGCTTATGCTCGAACTAGATGAAACTCAAAAGTCTAATTTATATAGATCATGTCTTCAACGAATGATTGACATATATGATTTGGATTATTTGTTAGATAATCAAGAAGACCCATTTCCAAATTTTCCAGTTGAGACTGAACTGAAAAAGATGCTCATGTTTTTTGAGCAAAACAAATGGAGAGAGTATCTAGTAAAGTATTTGCCGGTAGAGGATCCTGAAATAGTTTTTGACGAACAGAGGTTTAGAGATTATCTCATATTGAATCTTAGAACGTTTGTGAAACGGTTGTTAGATGACGACCAAGAAGCACTCCCATATTTATTGAAAAAGTGGTTCCATCTTGCTTCTAGAGAAGATATGATAGGGACTTTAATGTATCTGATATTGAAAGATAAAAATGCAGTTGTAACCGATTATTATCTCAAAAATGAAGGATTGAGCGATGTTTAAACTCATCACAATGAACATGAAAATGGAATCTGAAAAGAGACCTGCAAGTGTAACACCAGCAATGGATCAAATCTACATTAAAATGGCTGACGGCACAGAGATTATTATTCCTTGTAAACTGACGCCACAATTGACTGCAAGTTTGAATTTGATTCATACTGCACAAGCACCAAATCTGACTTTGGATCTTACTAATCCTAAAGCTCCTGTTTCGTTTGTATAATGAAGTATTTATAGATCTGGTTGTCTAAATATATTTATTTGTGATAGAGATATTCATCACCTACATGATTTTTAAGTAAGATTCATTTCAAACTTAAAGATCTGTAGGTGAGAGTGTTTCGTAGGAAATCTTTAAGTATCTTAGTTGTTTTTTATTCCATCTTTTTTCTATGGAAAAGTAAACCCCCCAACAATAGGTAAAATCCATGGCTATTAGCTCAAAACAGTACGGCGATTTGTATGAAGGATCTGACGTTGGAGGTTCTCGAGAGAAGGGACCTTTCGTCAAAGTATTTATTACTGGAACTCCCCGTGAAGGGCAAACACCAGGAACAATGAGTGCAATCTATTCTCAGAAATGGGATGAGGCGGGGGATGAAAAATACCTTATCCACAATGCGACAGAGGTCAAATTCATTCCCATGTTCATCAAGAAAGTTCGGGAAAAGTACGAAAAAGATCCACAGACTCAGAGGAGTAATCTGACTTGGTTTTCTTTCAATCCAGAAAAAGAAGAGAATACTCCTGATGGTGCTAAGATGGTATATCTTTTTGCCGGTGTTCTTCTTGATAAAAATATGAAACCAATTCCGGATAAATTGGAACCAGAAAGAACTGCATTTATCTTTTTCAAATGTAACGGTTCCAAATTTGGTCCTGCTATAGACTATGTGAACTCTCTGAATAAACAGGGAGAAAATCTTGAGCCTCTGTCGGATGATCCAAATTTTGAGAAGGCAATTGTTCTTCCTCGTCGTTTCATCTGCAACGTCAAGGTTAAAATCGGCGATGTAAATTCCTATGGGAATCGCCCATACTTACACGATTTCGAAGTAGGTTCTCAACTCCCGGACAATACAGTTGAGCAGTTGATGGACAGATGCCAGAAATGGTGGGAACCATTTAAAACTCAATTTGATCTATCTTCAGTGAACAGTAATTTCAACAGTACAGGAGGCAGAGATGCGATTTCTTCTTCGGAAAAAGAAAACGTTACCTTTGACTCTGTTGGAGAAGATTCTGGGTCCAATTCCATTGAAAACGTTGCAGACGGAATTCCGGAAGAAGAACTCGACCTCGGAATTTAAGAATAGATAGATTCATCTAGACGCTGATATTAAGTTTATCAGCGTCTAATTTTTAAGGAGTTTAATTATGTCTCGATTGATTTTATGCAATTTTCCAAAAAATCTGAACGAATCCCAAATAGAAAAAATTTATAATCAAGCAAATGGAGAATATGAACTAACTAGTGATAGACTCCATCAACTTAGTATGTCGATTAGAACTTTAAATTATAAACCTGGTTTTCTTATAACCCCACACAATAGTGTTGAACATAAATTATTGTCACACTTTTTGTATTGCGCTGGAGGAATTCTTTCCTCCAAATTAAGTGATTATTCGAGGCATGATAGAAATGTTGTAATTTTTATGAATGTATTAAATGAAAAATATATAGATTGTATACTCGGAGGTATAATGTCAGTTATAGATGACTGGTCATTATATAATGCTAAACAACTAGCCAAAGAAATTATTAAATATAATAATGCAATTAAAAATAAGGTGGTTGTATGATCAATCAGATATGGGTAGCTAATATCTTACTAACAAGAAAATGTAATCTTGCATGTTCTTATTGTAATATAGTTAGAAATTATGCGGATATGCCTGTTGACTACCCTAAGATGTCTCATTATCACCTCAACGAGATGAATGCATCAGAGTGGATTGATTTGATTGGTCGAATTATGGCCAATAATCCTCAGTGCTTTTTTATTTTATATGGAGGTGAGCCAACCTTATTCAAACCTCTTGCGAAGATATTAAAATATTGCAACGATAATAATGTGGCATATACAGTCATATCTAATAATACGGATATGGCAAAAAAGAAGATATACGAAATATATGAAAAAATTGGACCATTTAGAGGTTTTACTTCTTCGGTGGACCCTATTGCTTTTATGCCCGATCGTACAGACGATATAGTTTTGAAGTCACGAGCAGGACTTGAAAATTTGACTGTTATGAAAAATGATGGAATCGCAGAAGATGTGGTGGCAGAAATTACTGTAACCAAAGAATCTCTTCCATTTCTTATTCAAATGG